>Ga0315282_10009434_pt1 | contig 15513 bp, 13 predicted proteins | sample YL17G07_20_MG_FD_203693 | JGI IMG/M metagenome (GOLD analysis project Ga0315282, IMG submission 203693) | Sediment microbial communities from Yellowstone Lake, YNP, Wyoming, USA - YL17G07_20 | ecosystem: Environmental > Aquatic > Freshwater > Lake > Sediment | place: USA: Wyoming | collected... | reverse complement strand
CCTGGCTGGGCAACTTCCGCCGACTGGTCGTGCGCTATGACCGCTCCCTTACTATCTACCAGGCGTTTATTCATATCGCCTGCTTCATGATCACCTTACGGAGGGTTTTGAAATAGCTTGTAGTGCTGGACAAGGCCAATCCGGCCAAATCGTTCAGCTTCACAGAATTGAAGGTTCCCGAAAAAGCCAACGTGTGGGAGCATCCGCGGGTGGCGCTGGAGGTAGAAGCAGTGCAGGTGCCGGAATGGAAATTCGACAAAGACCCGGCGTTGTTGATTCCCAACCAGACGGAGGACATTGCTGAGCCACCCCTTCTGTCGCGGCCGATTCGGGCCACAGGCCCTCAGGAAAAGATCCGCCTGGTGCCCTACGGCTGCACCATATTACGCATGACCCACTTACCGGTTGTGGACTCTGGGAATTAGCTTGTAGCGCCCAGCCTTGCGAAATGAGCATAGTTCCCCTTTCCCGATGGGCAGGTTTCCAAGCGCTGTCCGCACGGACGACGAAGACTTCGCAGAGTCTGATTGAGATGCCCTCAGGCTTTCTGACTTCCTCGCCCCCGGATTGCTTTGCGGGAAGGGCTGATTGAAGTAGAGTTGAAATGGCTGGTTTTGCTTCTCACCCACTGAGTGTGAACCTCCAGTGCGGCGTGATCGCGTTCAAACCCGCAGAAATGCAGATGACGACGAACGCCCGAAGATTCATAGGGAGAGTTGTATTTGGTTGGATAATGGCGTTGGCGGGCCTATGGAGCTTCGTGTGGGAAATTAGGCGTTCGTTGTTTGGACTGGATTGATGTGCACTCTTGCCCGGCCGGTGTGCCAAGACGGAAAGCCTAATTTCCATTGTGGAGGCGATTGATGAATGGGATCATTAATCATGGGAAACGCCTGCGGCACAGAACTCTCTGGTCGTTTTCTCTGCTTGCCTTTCTTCCGTGGTTCCAGCTTCTACCCAGTGCCCAGGGTGCCTGGCTTCAGACTGCCGACGCCGGGACCAGCCTGAAGTCCTATTGGCCCGTACAGTCACCGCACGTGTTCCATGGCGCACTTCGGCAAGACATGGGGTTCTCTCTTACCTACGGCGACAAGACTCTAGGGCCCGAAGTCCCGGCGGGCTGGCAAGTATCAACGCGAAACGGCGGAGAGTTCGTCGAGACCGTGTTCCGCGATCGTACCGGATTAGCGATTGTGCGAGAGGTGCGTTCCTACCCCGAAGCTGAAGCGATTGAATACACTCTACGCATCAGAAATGCGAGCACTTCGATTCTTCCGTCGTTGCGTGGAATCAAGTGCCTGGACGTCCGTTTCGGCGAAGCGGTGCTGCCGGGCATATCAGTACTGTCCAGTGGAGGGGGGCTTGATCAATCAGTGTACCCTCCCGACAATTTCGCCCTCCGGCGCCAATGGATCGGCTCAAAGACTCCGGTGAACGGACACCTCGTGCTGACCACTATAGGCAACCGGTCATCTAACTATAACCTGCCTTTTTACTTCGTCGAGAATGCGGGGAAACAGGCCGGATTGTTTGTTGGCATTGGGTGGACCGGACCATGGACCTCGCGCATCGGCGTGGACTTCGCCACGAAGCTCCTGCGGCTCACGGCTGAAGTGCCCGACATCGATTTGCAGTTGCAACCGGGCGAGGAGATTTCCAGCCCGAGAATCCTCATCGGGTGCTATCGAGGGCCGCTTTCCTCGGGATCCAACCGACTACGACGTCTCATTCGCGAACGCTATACGCCCGCGCTAGGCGGCCGTAAGCCTGAGGCCCCGCTTACTTACGACACTTTTTTCGGCGTAGGACACAAGTTCGATGAGCAACTTCTCCGCAAGCTGGCTGACAAAGCTGCAGAGATCGGTGAGGAGAACTTTCTTCTGGATGCGGGATGGTACACAGGCACGAATGACGTTGACGGGTTCACGGCCGGCATTGGCAACTGGGAGGAAGTAGATAGGGCGAAGTTCCCCTCCGGGCTGAAAGCGTTTGCGGACTATGTCCGCTCCAAAGGCCTGAAATTCGGCCTCTGGTTCGACCCGGAATCGGCCGTGAAGGGTTCGCTTTTGGCAAAGCAGCATCCGGATTGGGTAATCTTTCTCACCGAGGACCAACTCCAACACTGGCTGGGAGCCGTCGGCGATATCCAGTTACAGATACCGTTCTCCTGGGCAGAGCCTGGCAGCGTCTTTTTCGAGCGATATCTGCGCAACTACGGTCTGGTTGACTTTTCGAGGCCTGACGTTCAGCAGTGGATGGAGTCGTTGCTGGATCGGTACATCCGGGAAATGGACATCCGTTATGTCCGGCTTGATTTCACGCTCATCGATGCGCTGCCGTACTGGGCATTAAAGGACGCCCCCGGGCGGCGAGGCCTATCTCAGATTCGACACATCGAAGGCTTCAATCGGGTACTCGATTGGGTCCGGAAGAGGCACCCGGAAACGGTGTTTGAAGGGTGCGCGGGCGGTGGGCGCCGAATCGATTTGGAGACGGCCCGTCGTTTTCACGTCTATTGGACCAGTGACCACACGGAAAGCCCGGACCTAGTCAGGTTTCACCTTCATGGGTTGAACCATTTTGTGCCCGGCAGCTATGCGTATGCCTGTTATACATTGCCGCTGGCCCATCAAGAACAGTTTGCCTGGCCGGACATTGACTTCCAGAGCTTCTTTGCCGGTTCATTTGGGATATCCGGGCGAGTTGACGAGTGGCCGCAGGCGATGAGGGATCGAGCCCGGAAACACGTGGACGTTTACAGGAAACTCCGGAGGTTCCTGACCGAGGACTATTACGCGTTGACACCGCAACCTCGCGATTTTGTCAGTTGGCAAGCTTGGCAGTTTCACAGCACTCGCGAAGACGCCGGCTTCGTGCAGGCTTTTCGCCTTGAATCACCCCACTCCTCCATGAAGTTCAATTTGCAGGGGCTCAATCCGGCGACCACATATCGGTTTTATGACCCCTACTCAGGGGAAACGTGGCAGATGAGCGCGGCGAAGGCACTCAGTGATGGAGTGCCGGTCGATATTCCACCGCAGTCCTCCAAAGTCCTGATGTACGAGCCCGCAGTCGGACCGAAATGACGCGGGCTCTCGCTGACTGGGCAGACGAGAATATGTTACCCAGCTTTTGTTTCCTCGGCCTGACCGCGCAACCTGCGTGGCGCGGCGGCGTGCTGAGAACGCAGGTCCCGCTGAAACGCGGCGGCGCGGTGGTGCGGATCAAATAAAGTCGCCGAGCCGGGTTTTTGCGGCCAGACTAGGAGGTCCGGAATGGCACGACAATGCGGCAGTCTGGTGTCTGCTTTGGTGCTGTTGGCACCGCTCCAGCTTGCGATCGCTGCGCAATACCAAGTGTCGGTAAAGGATTTGACCGTCCGCCTGGATGACCAGGGCCGGATAGTCGGCGCGACGCTCGGCCCCAAGAAGCTCCAGCGGGCCTTGACCGGCAACACCACGCTGGAGGGCTGCCGCGCAGGTGGAGCTATCATCGCGCAGAAGCTGAAGAGCGACGGCGTCGAATTCTCTTCCAAATTGCTCTGCCCGGAGCAGCGGGAGGGCACGATGCGGCAGCGCTTTCTGTCGGGACAGGGGAGCGTGCGGTGGGAGATTGAAATATCCTTCGACGGCGCGCCCTGGACCACCCCCATTATGACTACGCTGAAGTGGCCCGCTGGCGCACAAGTCCACTTCTGGACGGCGTGGATGCACGGGGACGATAAGTGGGAAGATCCTCTTGAATCGCGCCCGTTCGCCAAAGCCTCGTGGGACTATGGGCCCTATTTTGGCAAGGGTATCACGATCCCGCTGGCCAGTGTTCTGGAGACCCAGACCGATACCGGACTAAGTCTCGTGCTTTCTCCGGAAGACACGTTCCTGAACGCCACCCTTTCCACGGAACCGGATGGGGCCATCACCTTCCGCCGCCTGAATCACCGGCTCGGGAAGGGGCGTACGGTCAAGTTCGCCGCTGACCTCGTGCCACATGAAGCGGACTGGCGCGGCGGCTTGCGCTGGATGACCAACCGCTACCAGGCATACTTCGATCCTCCGGTCCCCAAAGCCGCGCAGATGGCCGGAACCGCTGCTTATTCCCATTGGGACGGCCCGATCGACGCGGCCAAGCTGAAGCGAATGGCTTTCGGATTCGTGTGGCAGACCTGCTGGGATGCCCCGTATTTCGGTATGTACTATCCTCCCGTCGGCAACGACGAAGGGTGGGCGCCGATGGAACTCGAATATGATGCTAACGCGAGTTACCGATTCATTCGTAATGGGGGCGCTTGGACACCGGGGGCGCGTCGGAAAGTCACTTACAGGCTCTTGAACGAACGGGCGCGCCGTCTGCACGAGGCTGGTTTCTACCATCTGGCCTATTTCTGCCCCAGCGAGTATTGCTCGAAATTCCCGACCACAAAACCACTTGCGGCAGACCTCCCCGACAAAGATCTCTGGACGGACCCCGTCACCCAAGCGTGGCGCAAGCTTGCGGACGGGATCTGGCGGGACAAAAACGGGAAGGAATCATACGCCGGGGCGGATGACGCGTTGCTCATGGACTCCACCGGGCCCAATTACCAAGCGTTCATCCTGGGGCAGCTCCGTCGCTGCGTGGAGCAGAACGCCGAAGCTGACGGTATCTGCTTCGACCGGCAGTGGTGGGCGAGCGGCCAATGGCTTAAGAATATGGTTGTTGAGCCGGTCAACTGGGCCGCTGACGATGAAGAGGGCTGGTACGACGGTCGCCCGGGGCGGCTCAATCACCTCTCGTGGAAACAACTGCTTGAAAAGGCTGGCGCGATGCTGCATCCCTCGAGCAAGGTGCTCTTTATCAACCAGTGCCAGACGTATCGCCTGGACATCATGCGGCCCGTGGACGGCATCTACGACGAGGCTTGGCCGTCGAATGCTCGCCGGGCGTATTCTGCCCTTAACGGGGTGGCACTGCTGGCGGTCCGCAAGCCGGCCAGCCTTTGGACTTATAATGCGGACTATGTCAAAGACGACCCCGCCGCTTTTTTCCAGCGTCACCTGCTTATGGGTGTATACCCCTCTGCGCCCTACCCGCAGAACGACCATCTGGTGTTGCCGGACCGGTGGTTGGAAGAGCAGTACATGGAATATGGACCCCTGATGGCTGCCCTGCGGGGTAAGCGGTGGGTGCTGGCCCCGCACGCGATTGAGGTAGTGGGCAACGCGGCGAAGGCCAACCTGTTCGAGGTGCCGGGTGGGTATGCCGCGCCGATAACCTTCGGTCCGCAGAACGGAACGGTCAAGGTCATCTTGCGTAATCTACCTGGACTCGCGGGGAAAGTGCATTGCGAAGCCCTTCTTCCCGGCGTGGAGCAGCCACAAACTGTGCGGACTGCTTTCAAGGATGGGGCGCTGGAACTGCAGGTTCCGCTGAAACGCGGCGGCGCGGTGGTGCGGATCAAATAAAGTCGACGGGCCGGGTTTTTGCGGCCGGATTAGGAGGTTCGGAATGACACGACAATGGGGCAGTCTGGTGTCTGCTTTGGTACTGCTGGCGCCACTTCAGCTTGCAATCGGTGCGCAATACCAAGTGTCGGTAAAGGATTTGACCGTCCGCCTGGATGACCAGGGCCGGATAGTCGGCGCGACGCTCGGCCCCAAGAAGCTCCAGCGGGCCTTGACCGGCAACACCACGCTGGAGGGCTGCCGCGCAGGTGGAGCTATCATCGCGCAGAAGCTGAAGAGCGACGGCGTCGAATTCTCTTCCAAGTTGCTCTGCCCGGAGCAGCGGGAGGGCACGATGCTGCAGCGCTTTCTTCCGAGACAAGGGAGCGTGCGGTGGGAGATTGAGATATCCTCCGGGGGAGAGCCATGGACGGTTCCGATCACTACGAAACTCCAGTGGCCCACACCGGATGTTGCCGATTTCTGGACTTCCCGGCTGGGTGGGGACGACCAATGGGAGGATCCCTTGCAGCCCCAGCCCATGTCAAACTGTTCCTGGGCTTGTTCTTCGGCCTATGGACCATACTCTAGAGTGGGCGGCTTTTGTATTCCGCTGGCGAGCGTTCTGGAGAATCAGGAAGACGCTGGACTGAGTCTTGTCCTTTCACCGGAAGATCCGATTCTCGAATTGACGCTGACCACGGACGCTGAGGGGACGGTCGCCTTTCGCCGACTTGACAGCCGCCTCGGTCAGGGGCGAACAGTTAAGTTTGCCATGGACCTGGTGGCGCACGAGGCGGACTGGCGAGGGGGCTTGCGTTGGATGGTGGCGCGCTACGAACCGTTCTTTGACCCTCCGAATCCGAAGGCTTCAGAAATGGCCGGAACCGGGGCATATTCCGGCTGGCAAGGCCCGGTTGATGTCGGACGGCTAAAACGAATGGCGTTCAGTGTGCTATGGGAGGCAGCTTTTGATTGGCCGTACATGGGGATGTATTTCCCTCCGCTGGACGATGACGAGACTTGGTCGTCGGCCGGCTATAACAGTGGCGGCGACCATATTCCCGAGCTTGTGAAGCAATTATCCTATCGCACGCTCAACGACCGCGCCCGCAGGCTGAGCAAGGAGGGATTTCACTATCTCAGCTATTTCAACTTTGATGCTTGGGGATGGCAAGACGTGTTTAGCCTCAAGGTGGTCAACCGGAACATTCCGCAGAAGTATTGGTGGACGGACCCGGTCACCTTCCTTCAGCAAAAGGCAGCCGACGGGATCTTGCGGGACGAGCGCGGAAGCGAAGCAATCGTTGAGGGCTTAGTAGTTATGGATGGGGATGGTCCCAACTACCAGGCCGATATTCTCGAACAAGTCCGGCGACAGGTCGAGAAGATTCCCGATTCGTCAGGACTTGCCATCGACCGCATCTGGTGGGGGGTAGACTATACCACCGGCGGGGCGAGGCCGATCAACTACGGAGCAGATGACATCGTGGGCTGGTACCATGGTCGTCCCGGGCGCCATTTCAGCGTGTCCTTTAAGGACACACTATCGAAGCTAGGGCCGCTAATGCACGGAGCGGACAAGGTTATCTTTTTCAACCCTTGCTTGTCCTACCGACTGGATCACATGCGGGAAGTCGATGGCTTTTTCGGTGAAGTCTGGCCTACCGTGAGAGGATACACGGGCGTCAACGGAACCGGTTTGTTGGCACTGCGCAAACCGGGGATTGTATGGACCGCCGACAATTCGTCGCTCAAGCCTGACCCGGATGCCTTCTTCCAGCGCCACTTGTATATGGGTGTCTATCCCATGGTGCCATATCCGAAAAACGACCATTCGATCACCCCTAATCCTTGGGCAGACCAATACTACTTCGACTATGGCCCGTTGATGGCGGCCATGCGCGGCAAGAAGTGGGTGCTGGCTCCGCATGCGATTGAGGTAGAAGGCAACGTGGCGAAGGCCAACCTGTTCGAGGTGCCGGGTGGGTATGCCGCGCCGGTAACCTTCGGCCCGCAGGACGGAACGGTCAAGGTCATCTTGCGTAATGTGCCCGGCCTCACGGAAGAAATGCATTGCGAAGCTCTGCTTCCCGGCGTGCAGCAGCCACAAACCGTGCGGACTGCTTTCAAGGATGGGGCGCTGGAACTGCAGGTTCCGCTGAAACGCGGCTGTGCGGTGGTGCGGATCAAATAAAGTCGCCGAGCCGGGTTTTTGCGGCCAGACTAGGAGGTCCGGAATGGCACGACAATGCGGCAGTCTGGTGTCTGCTTTGGTGCTGTTGGCACCGCTTCAGCTTGCGATCGCTGCGCAATACCAAGTGTCGGTAAAGGATTTGACCGTCCGCCTGGATGACCAGGGCCGGATAGTCGGCGCGACGCTCGGCCCCAAGAAGCTCCAGCGGGCCTTGACCGGCAACACCACGCTGGAGGGCTGCCGCGCAGGTGGAGCTATCATCGCGCAGAAGCTGAAGAGCGACGGCGTCGAATTCTCTTCCAAGTTGCTCTGTGCGGAGGCGCGGGAGGGCCCGATGCGAAACACGCGCGTCTATACTTCCAGATGCCGAAAGACCAACAAGTAAATTCCTGTAAAACATGAAGGGAGAACCTATGAAACACTTATCCGTACTCGTTCTGGGAACAATGCTGCTGTGTATCGGCCGGTTCTCAGTCTCCGCAGAAACAGTGGACATGAGCAAACGCGCCATGGAACTCAAGAACCTCAAGTGGGGGATGTTCATCTGCTGGTCATTCAGCACGTTCTCCGGCAAGGAATGGACGCCGGGCGTGAAGGACATCGCGCTGTTTCGCGCGAAGGACGTGGACACCGATCAGTGGGCGCGCACTGCCAAGGAAGCCGGCATGGGCTACATCCTGTTTCTCACGAAACATCACGACGGGTTCTGTCTCTGGGACACGAAGACCACCAACTGCAAGGTCACCAAGGCCGCGCTCGGCCGCGACGTGCTCGCCGAGTTGAAGAAATCCTGCGACAAGTATGGCATCAAGCTGGCGCTGTATTTCTCCGAGGGTGAGTGGGCATGGCCTGGTGGCGTCGAGGGGAAAAGCTGGAAAGCTGGCGTCGGGAAGAACCCCGGAATGAAGAAGGCGCAACTGAAGGAACTGCTCACCCAGTACGGCCCGGTCGAGTTCATCTGGTTCGATCACGCCGTGGGAGATGGCGGCTTGAGCCACGCCGAGACCATCGCGTTCTGCAAAGCGCTCCAGCCCGGCTGCTTCATCGGCTTCAACCACGGCGACCAAGAAGGCGCCGATATCCGCCTCGGGGAGATGGGGCGTCCCGGTCCCCTGAACGATTCCGCTGCCGCTGGGCCGCACATGCAAAACGCGCCCAGCAAGAACTACCTCCTTGCTGAGTTCACCTATCCGATCCTCCCGCCACATCAAGGGGGAGCGACTTGGTTTTATTCGCTGCCCATCCACGACAAGCTCTGCCACGCGGCTGAAAAGTTGTACAAGGACTACCTCGGCGCGGTGAAGTACGGCAACATCTTCTCCATCAACGTCGGCCCCGATTACAACGGCAAGCTCCGCGTGATCGATGTCGAGACGCTGCGCAAGGTCGGTGAGATGATCAAGAACCCGCCGCCGACGGCGCAAGCAATCCTGCCGTTGCCGCCACGCAGGGCGGAGCGGAATCCGGGGGCAACAGCTTACGGGCTAACTTAGAACGTGGCACAACGACGGGGACAGATGTTCATGAGCCTTCGGCTCTCAAAGAACAACAAAAATAGCGGATCCGCACCGCGCCGACTTGCATCAGTTGTTGTGTTCTCACTCTTGAACGCGTTAGCCCTTTGTTTTCGAGGGGGTCAGTGTGGCCCTCCGAAATGCCTGCACTGCTTTGAAAGCGTAGGAATTCTGCTGATTCCGATGAGGGTGGTCGGTGATTCCGATTTGATCCCGGTCACTGGTTCCGACGCCATGCTGGTCACGATCGGAGCGAAGCGACGCTGGCGCCCTTATCGTGTATGAAGTGACCGTGATCGGTCAACTGGAATTCGGTTTCATCTTCCCTTCTCTCCTTCCTTGGGGATAAAACCCGTCGTCGGCGCGGTGGAAATGTGGGTCCCGACGAAGTCGGGATCCAAGCCCGGTGGGAAGGGTAGGAAACTCGCTTTTGGAGTTTTCCAGGCTTTCCACGGGGCGTCATTTCCACGGCGCTTTCCATCTCGTCGTCCTCGGAGCGCAGCGACAGAGGTCACTGTTCCTTGTTGCCGCGCTTTCTGCGCATCGACTCGCCCCGCATCTCGATGCGATGGGCGTTATGCACCAGCCGGTCGAGAATACTGTCGGCCAAGGTCGGATCCCCGATCTGCTCGTGCCACTTGGCTACCGGCAGTTGGCTGGTCAAAATCATCGAGCGCATCTGATAGCGGTCCTCAGAGATCTCCAGGAAGCCGCGGCGCTCGGCGTCGGCCAGCGGCGCCATGGCCCAATCGTCGACCACCAGCACGTCAAGGCGGGCCAGCCGGGCGAGCAGCGTGCGCAGACTGCCATCGGCGCGGGCCAGCGCCAAGTCGCGAAACAGTTGTGCGGCGCGGGTGTAGAAAGTCGTAAACCCATCCCGGCAGGCCTTCTCGGCCAGCGCGCAGGCCAGGAAGCTCTTGCCGATCCCGGTTGGCCCAATCAGAAAAAGGTTCTGACGCTCACGGACCCACGCCGAGTCCTGGGTGAGCGAGCGCAGGAGCGTGCGGTGCAGACCGCGGGGCTGGCGAAAGTCGATGTCCTGCACACAGGCCCGATGTCGGAGCTTGGCCTTGGCGAGGCGACGCTCCAGCGCCCGGTTCTGTCTCCACTTCTACTGCTGATCGACCAGCAGCGCAAACTGCTCCTCAAAGCTCAGCTCGGTGATCCCTTCCTGCTGAGACTGGGCGCGAAAGGCCCCGGCCATGCCGTGTAAGCGAAGGGCGTGCAACTTCTCCAGGGTCTGCTGATTCAACATGCGTTCTCCTCGCGTGATGGAACTACTGCACCCTCGGGGTGTCGGGCGGATCGAAATAAGCCGCACCCCGGAGGTTGTCATGCTCGAGCGGCGGTCGGGCCGCTGGTGCCTCCAGGGGTTGGCGGTTGAGCTCGCGTTCCAGCATCGACTTCACACTCCGATAGGAGCAGGCCCCCGTCGAGACAGCTCGCAAGGCGGCCGCTTCCAGACGCGCGACCGAATAGCGTTGGCCCAGTCGCAGAATGCCCAGACACGAGCGGTAGCCCATCTCGGGGTGCGGTTTACTTTCCAGAATGGCGGCGAACAACTGCGCCGTGGCGGGTCCCACCGACTGCGCCCAGTTGAGCAGCCGTGAGGGTGGCCAAGCCAGGCGCTGCTGGTGGCTTCTCGGGCGATGCTCGGGATTCGTCGTGGCTTGATAGGGCTGGTGGCTGCGCCGGTGCGAGGCCACCCGCTGGCCTCGGTGGAAGATCTCCACCGTGGTCAGCGTGGCCCGAATCGCCACCTCCTGCCCGGTAAGCGTGTAGGGCACGCTGTAGTAGTGGCGGTCGAACTCGACGTGATAGTCGATGTTGACGCGCGCCGTCGCCCACTGATGGAACTCGTAGCGCTCCTGGGGCAGCGGTCCCAGAGCCGGACGGTCCAGCTCCTGGAACAAGCTGGCGCGACAGCCGGGGCGCTTGCGAAACGGCCGCTGGTTGAGCTTCGTGAGCAGTTCGCGGATCGCCTGGTTGAGCTCCGGCAGACTGAAGAACTTGCGATGCCGCAACGCCGCCGGCGTCGGCGACTACTGGGACGACGTTGACTGCTGGGCGCGCAACATGTTCGACGAGGGCCAGTTGACCCCGGCCAGGGCCGCCCTGCTGGAGCGCTATGTGGCCACATTGCCGGTCACCCCAGTGGATCACGACACGCCCGTATGCGGCGGCGTGACGCCTTCCGGTTATGAGACGACTGATCGGGTCATCGAGCGCAACATCGGCGCGTTCGCCGGCTGGCCGGAACCCAACGATTGGGGCACCGCGATCATGCACTGCTGCACCGGCAACAGTGCGCGCAGTATTTATTATCTATGGGACAACCTTATCAACCACGCCGACGGTAGGCTGCGGGTGAATCTGCTGTTGAACCGGAGCTCACGCTGGGCCGATATCGATAGCCATATCCCGTATTCGGGGCAGGTGGACGTGAAGATCAAACAGCCCGTGACTCTGGCGATCCGCATCCCGGAGTGGGTCAAGCCTGACGAGGTTCGCTGCCGGGTCTCCGGCCAGGAGCGCGTGCTGCAGTTCGAGGGGCGCTACGCCCAGGTGGGGGCCGTGCAGCCCAAGGACACGGTCACGCTGACCTTCCCCAACCCGGAGCGCAAGGAAACGGTTTGGATCGAGAAGCACCGCTACACCCTGTACCTGAAAGGGAACACGGTGGTGGACATTGACACGCCGGGCGCGACAATCCCGCTCTACCAGCGCGCGCACTACCGCGACAACGTGACCCGCTGGCGCAAGATCGCGCGTTTTGTGCCTGAGGAGCGGTAAGCTGCTCGGCGGGCGGAAGCGACTGGGATGGGAGCTGTGGCTCTGCGGGGTTCGGGACATATGTAGGTTTCTTCCCCGGGGGTAGGGGGGGCCAGGCGGATATTACCGGTCGAGTCGGAATGCCAGCGGAAGTCCCCTATAAACCCGCATTTCCGTTTTCAAGTTGCAGAGCTAAGCTTATACTGACCTCTGACGCCAATATTCATGCTGGTTCCAGCGTCAACACGACCTTCAGGAGGTGGACACCCAGTGGGTGAAGGCCAAAATCAGCCTTTTCAACTCTCGTTCAACAGGTTTTTGCGCGTCGCTTTTCAGGGATCCCGGGTAACTTCTGAGGGCGGCCTGATCCTGGTTCGGGAGCTGGACGAACGGTTGGGTTTGAACAGGCTGATCGCGGAACATCTGGTGGATTCGCGCACAGGACGCAACCGGCAGTTCCCGCTGGCCGATCTGCTACGGCAATCGGTCTACAGCCGGCTGGCGGGCTACGAGGATTTGAACGATGCGGCCCGGTTGTCGGAGGACCCGACCTTCCGGCTGATAGGCTCGGAGAAGGTCTGGGAGCGGGGCGTAGCTCTGACCTCCACCTTACACTGGTTTGAGACGGACTTGCTGGCGCGGGAGGAGAACTTGACTGGGCTGGCGAGGCTCAATCGGGAACTGGCGGCCCAGGCGGAAGGTGTCGGCTCGCCCCACCGGGTGGTCCTGGATATGGATAGCAGTGAGAGCCCGGTCTATGGCGAGCAGGAACAGAGCGCTTACAACGGATATTTCGGGTCGGCCTGCTATCATCCGCTGTTTCTGTTCAACAGTCAGGGAGACTGCTTGGCGGCAAAGCTGCGACCGGGCAATGTGCACAGCGCGGAGGGTTGGGAAGAGTTGTTGCTGCCGGAGATTGAGCGACAGGCGCAGAACGGGAAGGAGGTGGCGTTTCGAGCCGATGCGGCCTTTGCCAAGCCAGAGATTTATGAGGCCCTAGAAGAGCGCGGCGTAAAGTACGCCATCCGCATGCCTGCCAACGAGAACCTGGAACGGGATGTTGCGGAACTGTTACCGCGTCCGGTGGGAAGGCCCAGCATCAAGCCGTTGGTCGAGTACAAAAGCTTTCTCTACCAAGCGGCCAGTTGGAAGACAGCAAGACGAGTGGTGGCCAAGGTGGAACATCATCTGGGGGAGCTATTCCCGCGAGTGGGTTTCATCGTGTCGAACTTGACCCTACCGAGTCGGGCGGTGGTGCGGTTCTACAACAAGAGAGGGACGGCAGAGCAGTGGATCAAGGAAGGCAAGCTGGCGGTGAACTGGACCCGTCTTTCCTGCCATCGGTTCCGAGGGAATGAAGTGCGTCTGTACCTGAGCGTGATCGCCTATAATTTGGGGAATCTCTGGCGGCGGCTCGCGTTGCCGAGGAGGGTTCGGAACTGGTCGCTATCGAGTTTGCAGCAGCGCTTAGTGAAGACCGGGGGATGGCTGGTGAAACATGCGCGGTATTACTGGCTTTTGCTGGCCGAGGGGCACCTGAGTCGGAGGCTATTCGCGAGCATGCTGCGAATGATCGCGGCGCTGCCGCTGCCGGACGGCTAGCGGACCGGGAGAGACACCGAATCGAGCGCTTAAAAGTCATCCAGTTGGGACAGGTGTTAGCACCGAGGCAGGTTGGAGGCTGGAAAAGGAGCAGACAAGGCACCGGGAACGGTCAAAGCGACCCGCGATGTCCCCAAAAGAGGCCCTGGCAATTTAATCTTGATTCGATAAGGCAGACTAGCGTACGATTTCGCGGAAAGGAAAGTTGAAATCGGAAATTCCGGATAAATAGACACAATACGTCCCTGGGAGCAGCTTTGTGATACCCTCGTCTGCGCACGGCGTGTATGCCGGGACGGAAAAAGATCCTGAACCTTGGACTTGGAGGAATGCCCACAATGAGAAACACCTGCTCGTCGCAACGTGACTTGATCGGACGAATGCCAATTGGAATCATGCACCTTGGAACTGCAATGTGTTTCCTGGTACTGCTTCTGCCGGAGCTGGTGGCGGCGCCACGCCTGCCGCTTACGGTCACTTCCCCCGACGGGGCCGTCGTCGTCCGTTTTTCTTTTCGATTGGACGGAGGGAGGCAGGTTCCGGCTTACAGCGTCGCCTACCGCGGAAAGCCGGTTCTGCTCGATTCCTCGTTGGGGCTTACGATTGAGAACGCCGGGCGCTTCGGTGACGGGTTCGACGTTGAGGATGTTCATGAGGATTCGCGGTCGCGGAGTTGGAAGCCGCTCTATGGTGAGCGCAGCACGATCCCTGAGAATTACCGCGAGGCCATAGTCAGCCTTAAAGGTCCGGGCGGCCGGCGCCTGCAGATTGTGATCCGCGCGTACAACGAAGGTGCGGCGCTTCGCTACGTCCTGCCGGAGCAGCCGGCGCTGAAGGACTTTGTCATCACGGCAGAGAACACCGAATTTCACATTCCCGATGGTACGCGCGCCTGGGAAACCCACGGGGCCCAGCACACATACGAAAACGTGTGGACGAAGGACATTGAGCCAAATTGCGACCGGCCGCTGGTGATCGAATACCCGGATGGAAGGTACGCGGCGCTCCTCGAAGCCGGGGCGCGGAACTACCCGGTTATGCTCTTCTCTCCGGCGCCCGGGAAACCGGGAACGCTCATCAGCATACTGATGGGCGGGCGCGTACAAGGTACGGAGCCGGACCCCAACGGAGAAACCCCGCCGCCCAATGAACGGGCCTCGAGCCCCTACGTCTGGGGCAGCACGCCATTCGCGACGCCGTGGCGCGCGGTGATCGTCGGCGAGCGCCCAGGTGATCTGATCGAACGCAACTACCTGGTTCTGAATCTGAACGAGCCATCGGCGATTGGGGATACCTCCTGGATCAAGCCCGGCAAGTGCCTCTGGGAAATAACGCTCTCGACTCGCGGCGGGAAAGAGTGCGTGGATTTCGCGAAGAAGCACAACCTGCAATACGTGGTTTACGACTGGGGCTGGTACGGGAGCGAGGTCGACCCCGCGGCCGACGCCACCGTAGTCAAGCCCAATCCGAACGCCCCGGGCCGTGTTCCGGGTTACCAGGGACTGGACCTGCCCGACGTGATTCGGTATGCGAATGAGAGCGGGATCGGCATCCTTCTATATGTGGACCACCGCCAGCTCGAAAAGCAAATGGACGAAATCGCCCCGCTCTACGAGAAATGGGGCGTGAAGGGCATCAAATTCGGCTTTGTCCAATTCTGGAGTCAATACTGGACGAAGTGGATCTACGACTCGGTGGAAACGGCGGCCAAACACAGGCTGATGGTGGATATCCACGACGAGTTCCGCCCCACGGGTCTCAGCCGCACCTACCCTAACCTGATGACGCAGGAAGGCATCGCTGGGAATGAGAGCATGCCGACGGCCGACCACAACACTGTCCTTCCTTTTACGCGATTCCTCGCCGGTCCTGCGGACTACACCATTTGCTATTACGATAACAGCATCAAGACGACTCGCGCGCATCAACTCGCTCTGGCAGTGGTTTACTACAGTCCCCTCGAATGGCTGTACTGGGGGGACCGCCCCTCGGCCTACCAGGGCGAACC
>Ga0315282_10009433_pt1 | contig 15514 bp, 14 predicted proteins | sample YL17G07_20_MG_FD_203693 | JGI IMG/M metagenome (GOLD analysis project Ga0315282, IMG submission 203693) | Sediment microbial communities from Yellowstone Lake, YNP, Wyoming, USA - YL17G07_20 | ecosystem: Environmental > Aquatic > Freshwater > Lake > Sediment | place: USA: Wyoming | collected... | reverse complement strand
GAATATGTGAAGGAGTTTAAGAAAGAGCCCAAAAAATTATGTGTCCACTGCCATGTGGATCACGCCTATCCTGGCAAGAGTTTCTATGAGGCAGAAAGTTTATACAAATGGGTCTTCATGTGGATAACCGGTGGAGTAGCGGTTTTGATTTTTTCTTACGGAATGTTTGCCAAGTTATTGATCTGGAGAAAAGGAAGAAAAGATAGTCATAGAAAAAAGAAGAAGACCAAAGTCTTTAAGTTTCTATTGAACGATGCTTTCTTACAGAGGGGGATCCTTCGATTGAATCCTTTTCGATGGGTGAATTATATGACCCTGTCCATGGGTTTCTCCGCTTTGTTCATTCTGATGCTATTTGTTTATGGATACATTATCGCTGCCGAGATAAGGACCTTTGGAATTCCCTCCATGGGGGGAAGAATTTTGGATTTTCTGATGGACTTTTTAGGGTTGAGCATCCTGGTCGGCGTCATCCTCTCGGCGTTGAGGCGATATGTGTTCGAACAGCCCCAACTGAAGACAGAGGTAAGGGATAATGTGGCCCTTCTCTCTATCTTCCTGATCGTGGTCACAGGTTTTTTGTTGGAGGCCTTCAGGATTGCTGTCCTCCCTTTTTCTCTAAAACATAGCGCTTCTTTCGTGGGATTTACTCTGGCCCTCTTGTTTCGTGATCTGCCTTTCAATTGGACCACCTTCCATTTTTACTTGTGGAATTTTCATTTTCTCCTCGCTTTTGCTTTCATTGCTTATATCCCATACAGTAAATTCGTCCATATCGTAACCTGTCCTGTAACAGCGACTGTTTCGAGAAGATAGGAAAGGGAGAAACATCCATGGATGAAAAGAACGCTATAGAAATGAAAAATCCAACCCCATCCGTTTCTCGAAGAAAACTCCTGAGATTCATCATGGCTTTTCTCGGCCTCTTTGGATTGGGGGCTATCCTTTCATCAATCATTGTCTTCCTGACCCCTCCCCGTAGCGCATTAAAAAAGGTTGGAGGTTGGCAAGTCGTGGGGAACCTCTCTGAATTCAAAGAAAGTAGTCTGGTGAAGACCTATTTCGGGCTGCCCGTCATCTTAATAAAGAATGGCAAAGGCCTCCTTTCTTTTTCTACCATCTGTCCCCATCTGGGGTGTATCGTGATATGGGATGAAAAGAAGAAATGGTTCATCTGTCCTTGTCATGATGCGGCCTTTGATGCAGGTGGGAAGGTTCTGAAAGGGCCCGCTAAACCCTATAACCTCCTTCCCATGGAGATTAAGGTGGAAGGGGAGATGATTGCCGTCAAGCTTCCCGAAGATAAACTTCCAGGATATCCTTCATGGTTTAGAATTACCATGATCAGCGGAGTGTAGAGATGGCGGGATGGACATCGAATCTTTCCCAGTGGGTTGAAGAGAGATGGAATTTAAGGAATTGGTTAAGCCCCATTTTGGATACGGAGGTCACTGAATATAAAGAGAAGATGAGATTCTGCTGGGGGGGCATGACTTTTGCCCTCATCGTTGTGGAGCTGATTACCGGCATCTTCCTCGCCTATTACTATCAGCCCAGCGTCAAAGGCGCCTTCCAGAGCATTGCCTTCATCACTGACCAGGTCTATCTGGGTTGGTTGGTCAGAGGGATCCATCATTATGCCAGTTATCTGATCATCGTCACCGTGGTGGTCCACATGATGATCGTCTTTTTCCGGGGGGCCTACAAGCCGCCCCGTGAGATGACCTGGGTGAGTGGAGTCTTTCTCCTCCTATTATGTTTTGCCTTTTCTTTCACGGGATATTTATTGACATGGGACCAGAGGGGATATTGGGCGACGAGAATAGGAACGGGTATGGCCAGTGAGCTCCCGATCATTGGGGAATATCTGATGATCTTTCTTCAGGGAGGATATGGAGTGAAGCAGCCGACGATCATCCGTTTCTTCATCTCCCATGTGATCGTCCTCCCCCTGTTTCTCATCGGTTTCCTCCTGGCCCATTTTATCATGATTCGGCGTCAGGGGATCAAAAAACCCTTTTAAGGAGAGATCCATGGAGGAAAGGAAGAGAAGAAAACCGACTTTCTATCCAGACCAATTTTTCACAGAAATGGTCATTTTTTTGTTCATCATAGGAGTGGTCGTCACCCTCTCTGTTCTATTGCCTATTGGCTACGAACAGGAGGCCAATCCTTTAATCACCCCTTCCACCATCAACCCGGAATGGTATTTTCTCTGGTTATTCCAGGTCATGAAACTGGTTCCTCCGACGATAGGGGTTTTAGTCCCCTTTGTCATCTCAGCTATTTTAATCCTTCTTCCCTTTATCAATACGAGAGAGATCAATACGTTTCGTGAGCACCGCTGGTTCATTTTTGGAGGCGCGTCGGTCCTCGTTCTAATATTTATTTTAAGCATCTGGGCTACGTTATGAGAATAAAAGAGATGAAAACATCCTGGCGCAAATTTCTTCAGATCATCCCCTGTCTTATTTTAATGTTGTTTTTCCATCCGATGATCTTCAGTGGGAAGATCTTGGCTGTGGAAAAGGTTGAGATCTCACCCGGGGAGAAACTCTATCGCGAACACTGTCTCCGTTGCCATGGTGAACTGGGGATCGGAGGGCAGGGAAATTTTGGCACCAAAAACCCTGCCAGCCGGATCATCCCTTCTTTGAATACGGGTGCAATTAAACTTGCCTTAACAACAGATAAGTTTGGTGATGTACTTAACCGAAAAACCATCAAAGAGTTTGTCCTTAAGGGGTCCAAGGTGGAAGGGACGGAATCCACCATCTCTCAGCCCACTTTCAAAGAGAAATTGACAGAAGCCCAAATTGATCAGGTGTTAAACTATGTGGCTACGCTTCCAGATACTCGTCCCATCCGCTATACGATTTCTCGGCTTCTGTTCCTTGGCGGTTTCTGGATCTTCTTAGGATTGGTCGTATGGAGCATTCAAACAAAGAGGAAGATTCTTAATTCGATGGACTTGCCCAAGATCCCCATTGGTCATTTCGATAGACTTCGATTGATGGAACTCGATGCGTGTACGAATTGCGGGGAATGTGTCACGTGGTGTCCGGTCTATCTCCAGGATGAGAGAGAAGACATTACCCCTCGGAAAAAGATCGCTAATTTCCGAGAGATGGTTAAGGCCCAGTACAGTCCCAATGCCGTGTTCTTCGATTGTAATCCTGTAGATTCTGAGGCGATTGAAGATTTTACCAAGAACCTTTATGAATGCAGTACCTGCGGCCAATGTCATTTTGTCTGTCCATCGCGAATTGACACAGTCGAGTTGTGGGAGGGGATTAGGCGATGTATCGTTGATCTGGGTTTTGGGCCATTGGAAAATCAAGCCCCTTTAGTTAAGAATACCAAGGTCTATGATAACCCATGGGGACAGCCTCGTTCAAGCCGAGCTCACTGGGCGAGAGCAGGGAAAAAGGAAAAGACGCTGATCGCGCCGCCTAAAGAGATCAAAAAAGGTGCAGAGATCCTCTACTTTGTGGGTTGCACAGCATCTTTCGATGCGAATTTAAGAGAAATTGCCATCCATACGACCAATATCTTAAATGCCCTTGAATTGAATTGGGGTTTTTTGGCAAATCAGGAGAAATGCTGCGGCAGCGTGCTTTTAAGAATGGGAGATAAAGAATTCGAAAGAATTGCTTCGGAAAATATTAAGATGTTTAACGAGCTGGGGATTAAAACGCTGGTCACTTCTTGTGCAGGCTGTTTTAAAACCATCAAGCAAGATTATCCAAAAATTGGAGAATTAAATTTTGAAGTCATCCCCTTTGCGACGCTGCTCTTCAGACTCATCGAGGAAGGCAAGATAAAATTTGATCATCCATTGAATATAAAAGTCACCTACCACGATCCTTGCCATATGGGAAGAGCAAGTGGCGAATATGACAATCCGAGAAAGGTCATCGAGGCCCTTTCAAAAGCAGGAGTGGAATTTGTTGAGATGGAAAGAATTCGGGAGAATTCCAGATGTTGTGGCGCAGGAGGTGGTTTAAAAGCAGGTTATCCTCAGATCCAGCAGAAGATGACGATTGAAAGGGTAAAGGATGCAGAACGAACGGGTGCAACCGACCTTATCTCCACGTGTCCTTTCTGTTATCAGGGCCTTCAAAAGGAAATCATTACAATGGGTTCTACGATTCGGATGAGAGACCTCGTTGAATTGGTCGCCTTGGCCATGGGTCTGCCTTCTACACGAATTAACAAAGAAGAACAGACGAAAGAGAATTAAGACCTATCCCTCGAGAATATCTGATTACATAAATAAGTTGGTTAATAATCAGTTCATAATTATATGGACACTGAAGACTAATTCCCTCCTCCCATCCCTTTACATAAGGGAGGAATTTCCCCTCTTTGGCAAAGAGGGGCCAGGGGAGATTTTCACAACAATATGTCTTTTCAATTATGGACTCCTTAGTAGCTAACAACGTTTCTTACTCCCATAGATTTCAAATGGAACCATAATAGAGGAAATGTGCAAAATGAAGGAATATAAAAAATACACCTATTGGCTTGAAGAAAAAGAATTTTACGGTTTGGAATATCAATTGAGGGAAAGAGGGTTAAGGCTGGTAGAGGCGAAGAAGGCCGCCTGCGACCCCTTGTTCAAAGAGGTGGAGATTGGCTTTGTGCCCTTGGGGGCCTGGGGGAAAAATCCGTTCTGCAAGAGGCCTTCATCCTGGTATAAGGCCTCACCTTTTGCGGACAAGATTTTGGTGATCAGCTCTTTTGATTTAAAAGAATATCATTTTACTCCTGAAACGATCATTCAAGAATGCCGATTCCGACCTCCCAAACTCCCTAACAGAGAAGAAAAGCTGAGACTGGTCGATCAGCAGCGTTATCAGCAATCGAAGCCAGAAGAATGGGAGGATATTGAGGCAGAGGGGCCGGAACTTCATAACCAGTGGTTGAGGGCAATAGGACTGAGGGGGGTTTCCTTTGAGGAGTTATTTATTTCCCATTGTGCCAATCATTCCAATTTCATTGAACCGACCTATTTTATTGTCGAAGAGAATGGACCTGTACCTTATTCCATTGATAAGACCTCCCATATCTGTTCAGCCTGTCTCGAATTTTTTAACATCATCGGCGCTCCATTCAGAAAAAAGATGGTTGTTCCCTGTCCGGGGGCTGTTCTATTTGCCGGGATGGCCGCCAACCGATATTATGAAGTCGTCCGACCTTGAACCATTGCCAAGTGCTTTCTATTTTTGTGGATAGAGAGCTAATCATTTGGGCAGAAACCTGTTTTCCACAAGGCCGCCGCTTCAAAATCCTTTAGAAATTTGTAGCAAACTGGTAAAATAGGGTCTTACGAATAGGAAAATAGCATGCTGACGCCGGAAGAAGAGGCCCATATCCTCTCAAAAGCCTATGTTCCAGAACACATCGTAAGCCTCATGGCAATCATATCGAAAGGGGAGCCCTTTCTCATTGAGGACTTCCTCTGCTTTACTAAGGACAATTGGTTCATTCTTGTGGGATATCCTCTCGGTGGTAACTTTTCCCAAGAAGGATGCGAGAGGATTTTGAAACAGGCTGTTGAAAGATTCAGACCTGAGTATCTTTGGTTCATCGGACCTGAGATCCCTGCTTCTCTTTTGGACACCTGTAAAGAAAGGGAGACAGACCAATATTACAGGCTTGACCTCGAGCAGACAAAGCTGAAGCCTTCTCTCCAGCGGGTGGCCGAAAAAGCCTTCAAAGAATTGACCGTGGAAAGGAGCCATTCGATTTCCAAGGAACATGAAGCGCTCATCTCAGACCTCCTGAAGAGAGAAAAATTGCCACCCAGGCTGGGAGAACTTTACCGTGCCATGCCGTATTACGTTGCTCATTCATCGAGCGCCTGCGTGCTCAATGCGCGGGATAAGAATGGAAAACTTTGCGCCTTTTATGTTATCGAACTTGGGGCAAAGAATTTCTCTACCTACATCCTTGGTACCCATTTGAAGAAGCATTATGTCCCCCATGCCTCTGATCTTCTCTTTCTCGAAATGATCAAACTCACACAGGAACACGGCAAAAACATCATCAACTTAGGACTCGGGGTAAACGAAGGAATACGAAGATTTAAGGAAAAGTGGGGTGGGACTCCCTATCTCAACTATGAATTCTGCGAGCGTTTCTATGGCTACACGAGAGCAACCTTAATAAAGATATTTGAGGGAAACTATAAATAGACCTATAGGGGACTCAATGTTTCTTCTATGGTGGAAGGGAAAACGTCTGAGGGCAGTGTGGAGGGTTGAGAAAGATGGAAAATCTTCCCTCCTTGTCGGGACAGCTCACTTCACCCCCTACCGTTTCAAAAAGGCCCTTACGAAGGTGATCGAGAACGCGGAGACAACCGTCTTCGAAGGCCCGCTCGATCAAGAGAGCATGGCTAAAGTGGTCCAATATGGCCGCCAGGGAGAAAATAGCCCCTCTATTTATAAGGCCCTCAATCCTGAAGCGATCATAGAGATTAATAAGCAATTGGGCGATCGGTTGGAGGCCAGTACAACTGCTGGTTCCTATATGGAACCCATCCATCCGACGACTTTGGATTTTTTGGAGGTCCACACGCGGGGAGTCCGTCCCTGGATGGCTTTTTTTACCATCTGGTCCGCCCTTTTAAGCTGGAAATATTCGATGGATGTGGAGGCTTTCCATACCGCCCAGAAGCTTGGGAAAAAGATCCAGTATCTGGAGACCATTGAAGATCAACTGGCAGCTCTCGATGGAATACCTTTTGAACGTATTGTGAACTATCTCAATCACATCGAACACTGGAAAAAATATAAGGAACTGTTCTTGAGGGCTTTCCTCACAGGAGATCTGGAAAAGTTCGTATCCATGACAGGAGAATTCCCAACTCGCTGTGCGTCAATTATCGGTAAGCGCGACCCCATATTTTTTAGAAGGATAAAAACCTTCTTCGAAGAAGGCAAAACAGCTGCATTCATAGGGGTTGCCCATATTCCAGGGATCCGGAAGATGTTTCTCGATGAAGGTTACCGGGTGATACAGGAAAAGGCATGATCACGGCTGCGCAGCAGGACTATATTGAAGATCACGCCTACGTGCCGGAGCATATTCCCCGCTACGTAATCGCCATTTCACAGACTGAACCCTTCCTCCTCGGCGAATTCCTCGCTTACACGAGGGAAGATCATTTAATTTTCATCGGCTATCCTTTAAAAGAGACATTTCAAGAAAAACAGATGCGAAAGGGCCTTGAGGATGCTATCAAACGCTTCAAGCCGGAGACTGTTGCCCTCATAACCCCCGCCATTCCGTCTTCCCTCAAAAATTGCGTTCGTCCGCCCTCTGACCATTACTATCGCCTGGACCTTTCATCCGTCTCCATTTCTCAAAAATTGAGGAATATGTTAAAACGAGGAGGCAGAGAACTTTCTGTGGAGGAAAGCAGAAATTTTGATGACGAGCACAGAAAGATGGTTGAGGAATTTTTAAAGACCCATCCTGTGGATGAGGCAACCCGCTTCATCTTTGAGAGAATCGGTGACTATCTCTCCTCATCTACCACTGTATGGGTCTTTGATGCGAGAAACAAAAGAGGTAAGCTTGTTGCCTTTGATGTGGCAGAATTTAAACCGAAGGACTACGCCCTTTATATGTTTAATTTCAGCTCAGACGCCCTTTATGTCCCAGGGGCTTCAGACCTTCTCCTTTTCGAAGTGATCCAACAAGCGAAAACAGAGAGGAAAAAATATATTAACCTGGGCTTAGGAATCAATCCAGGGGTCACTTTTTTTAAGAGGAAGTGGGGCGGAGGGGTTTTTCTTCCTTACAGCTTCTGTTTATATTACCCTTCAGTAAAAGAGATTCTGGAGACACTCCTCCCGAAGCTATAAGAGCGATGATCGAGAAGATTTTTAGAAGATACATTTGGGGAAGAAAAGGGAAGCCCTTTTCGGCATGGCAGATTGAATTAACGACGAGATGCCCTCTTCGATGTAAGATGTGCATACGCGCCGAAAGTGACCTCTGGCAATATCAGGATATGTCTTTAGAAAATTTTGAGAAACTTCTTCCCTATCTGAAGGATGTTGAAACCGTTGTTCTTGAAGGTTGGGGTGAATCCTTACTTCACAAGAACCTTCCTCAATGCATTAGGCTTGTTAAGAAGGAAGGTTCCCAAGTAGGGTTCGTAACATGTGGGATGGGATTAACAGAAAATCGGGTTTCTGAGCTTATCGAAGCAGGACTTGACTTTGTGGGTTTCTCGATCGCAGGCACAACGTCTGAAACGCACGATGCCATCCGGGTCAACTCACATCTTCCAGAAGTCCTTAGTGCTGTTCGTCTTTTTCAGGAGGCGAAAGCGCGCCAGGGACTCCTTCGGCCCAAAATACACCTCGTGTTTCTCATGATCAAAGGAAATATCCAAGAGGTCCCCTCGGTCCCCTCTTTTGCCAGAGAAACAGGGATTGAAGAGGTCATTGTGATAAACCTTATCCATGTAACTAATGCCTGGCAGGAACAACAAAGGGTGTTTGCCTGTGGGAATGAAAAGAATGAGTATGAAAGGATCGAAAAACAAGCAGAGACAGATGCCCGGAAGTTCGGTATTAGATTAAAGAGGCCATCTCTATCTGCCATCGACATACCCGTGTGTGAGGAAAACCCACTGAGGGACATTTATATTTCCGCAGATGGAGAGGTTTCGCCCTGCGTCTATCTTTACCCGCCTCTCCTCTCGCCTTTTAAACGGATCTTTTGTGGAAATGAATACTGCATCAAGAAGGTGAGCTTTGGTAATATCTTCAAAGATCCCTTTTCTGCGATATGGAATAGCAAGAGTTACGTGAACTTCAGAGATTGTTTTATCCAGAGGGAAAGAAAGGTTAGAAAGCTAAACCAATCGCTATGGGATAGCAGCCTAGTAGATTTCGAGAACACTGTGCTTCCGGAACCCCCCGAACCCTGTAAAACATGCCATAAAATGCTCGGTTTTTGAAACTATTTTCATTTTCCAATCCTCAGGGGTGAAGGCCCCAAATCGTTAAGAAGGGTTCAGGGTCTTCACCCCTTCAAAATGAAAATTCTTATTCTTATCCTGGGAAGAATGTGTAGCTAATGAAGATCAGTATTCCCAGCAAAACAATGCCAAGGCCAATGCTCCATCCAATGAGCTTTTTCTCTATAGGAAGCAAGGGCTCGAATTCAATCTTTTTCATCTCTTCCGCTACTTTTGGTTGTTCAGGCATAATGACCTCCTTCCTTAAACATGCCAAATTCTAAATCATAATTTCTATTCCACCATGGAACTTCGACATCGTTACCTTCTATCATACCAGAGGCGGTTTTACCCCATGGAAAAATATCCATGAAATAAATAACCCTATCCAGATGATAAACCCAAAGAGGCATAACAGATAAACGGCTGCTAATTTACCTATGCCTTCTTCCCAGAGCTTCTTGAAATTAGAAACAACGCCAATGGTGAAAAAAGTCAGAGTAAAGAATATCCCTCTAAAAACATTCCCTTCGCCCATGGCAGTCTTTGCCTTACCTATTAAAGCAGGAGAACCCAGGCAAATAAACAAAATCACGAGGAAGGTGATCACGTAGCCAATCACGAATTTGGGGAATCTCTCCCAGATCACACCACCACCGACCTTCTCCCCAGGCCTCGCCTCAATCTTGGAAGCCCATATCCATGCAAGAACAAACGCCCAGATACCGATAAAGATGTCAATGAAGACCTTTACCGTCGTGGCAGCTCCCATTATCCAGCCTTCCTTGTAATTTACACCAGTGTTTGCCAGCGCTGTTGCTCTTATAAGAGAATCAGTAATAGCGCCACTGGCAACGGCAGCGCCATCTGTTTTCACTGCAAGCCCCATCCACGCACCCGCCACCATCGGCTCTTTCCAGAGGAAAGTGTTTGCGATAAAAGGGAGTACTAAGAGCTCAACCACCGCGAAGATAACAACCAGCGAGGATACCATGATGGGGACTACAGGTCTTGCCTTTATTGCTCCTCCAGTTGCTATTGCCGCTGATACCCCACAGATGGATATGCCCGATGCAAGAGGTGCCGCCCATTCCCTGCTAAACTTGAAATACTTTCTTGCGACGAGGTATACAAGCGCCCAATAAATCAGGTAGGCTTCGATAATTGCGCATATTCCCCTGAACATCACTGCCGTTGCGAGCCCTAACTTTTCAGCCGCTATAACACCCAAAAATCCACCCAGGATAACAATGGCGGTCTTGATATACAATTCAGGCCTTACAGCCTCCTTGATAGCTTCTCCAAATTTAGGGAAGAAATTACCGACCAGGAGACCAACGATTAGAGCTACGATGAATCCTGACTCTGCTGTAAGTTTCAAAGACCATGTAATTCCAAATTTTTTCATACCCCCGGGAGTGTTTACCGCTATATTGGCCCAACTTCCTATGATCCAGCAAATGTAGCTGATCCAAAATACTAAGGTGAAGCCAACGATAAACTTTTTAACATTGGCCTTTAAAGCTGCTGCACCGATTGCCATGACAACAAGCAAGAAAAGATAGCTCACAATTAAAGATCCGATTCCTCCCAGGCCGGCATAGGCTTTAGATATCGGGCTTAATGCCTTGGATAGGTTAGTCCATATGCTGGTCGTAATTCCAAATCCCAGAATATCTGCTCCCACGAAAACTCCGAGGGATAGAACAAAGATGAAAAGACCAATCCATAAAGATAGCCAATCTTCGGTTAACGCCTTTTTCTTCACTTCCATAATCACACCCCCTTTTTATAACTTACCTGAATAAAAAATTTAATTTACTTTTTTCATTAATTATGAAAAAATAAATCACCTCCTTTAGATTGGTTTTTAGAGAAGCTTTGATGACGTGGTTCTATCTAATCACCTTTTTAATATCTTGTCAATATAAGTGTTGTTCTGGCAGCAATTCTCGGTGAGTTCACAAACTATTGGGATTCTTCGCTTCGCTCAGAATGACAACTGGGGACTTCCGTAATGTCATTCTGAAGAGCCTGTCCTGAGCGTAGTCGAAGGAAGCCCTTGCGACTGAAGAATCTCGCTGTATTTTCACTGAGAATTGCTGTTGTTCTGGTTCTACTGCCTTGATCTGCTATAATCACACCATCGCCCAATCATGCGGGCTATTATGTTTTGGGGTGCTGTGAAGGCGCTCTAAAATGGCATCCGCCACAATCCATCATGCCACGAGTATTTTCAAGGGCGCTCCCTTTGTCGTGACAACTCCTGCAGGATTCCACATCTTTTTGAATCTTCCACAAAGGACATAGCAATAGCCGTGCCATTATGAAAAGTCGCAAAACCCTCCGAAAATAAAGATATTCCTGATTAAAGATCTATAAGGTGGGATAAACTTATATGCAACAAATATCTTGCAGTGCTATATTTTATTTGCACTGCTTCTGAATTCCTCTGAATTTATGCCATATTTTCTCATTAAATGTTGAAGGGACTGTCTTTCTAAGCCTGCCTTTTTGGCTGCCAGGGAGACATTACCACTGCACTCCTTCAACAGCTCTGATATATATTCAACATTGAACTTTTCAAGAAGACCTCTTCTTGCCTCTTTGTAAGCAAGCTTTGAAAGGCTATGTACAATATCTTCTGGGCATGGTAAGTTTTTAGAATCATATTGAAAATCTTGAGGCATAATCCTCTCACCGTTTGAGAATATGATAGCCCCCTTTATTTCATTTTGGAGCTCTCTGACATTCCCGCTCCATCTTCTTGAGATGAGCATTTTTAAAGTATCTTCTGAAAATCGCTTAGAGGAAATATTAAATTCGCGGCAATAGAGGGAGAGATAGTGATTTGCAATCGATGGAATATCTTCAGCAATTTCGCTAAGGGATGGTGTAGTAATCGAAACGACATTCAATCTGTGATAAAGATCCGGTCTGAATTGATAGGAGGCGATTTTTTCCTTAAGATTCTGATTGGTTGTGGCAATAACCCTTACGTCAATTTTGTAAGATTTTGTATCCCCGAGCGGCCTTATCTCTTTTTCCTCCAAGACCATCAATAGCTTTGCTTGAAGTATTGTTGGCAGATCTCCAATCTCGTCAAGCAAGAGGGTCCCGCCATTGGCAGCTTCAAAGAGACCTTTTTTATCGTGCGTTGCCCCTGTAAATGCCCCCTTCTTATAGCCGAAAAGTTCGCTCTCCAAAATATTTTCAGGAATAGCAGGACAGTTTACGGGAATAAAAGGTTTGACAGCCCGGTTACTCAAGGCATGGATCATTCTCGCAGCAAGATCCTTTCCTGTTCCTGTCTCACCTGTAATGAGAACAGTTAGATCTGTTTTTGCCACAACCCTGATTGTCTCAATAAGTTTTCTCAATGTGAGGGACGTACCCACAAAGCTCTCTATGGTTTCTTTCTCTTTGATTCTCTTCTCAAGATTGATGGTCTTTTTAATAAGGTTGTAGTAATCAAGAGCCTTTTTAAGGGTGTGCAGTAACCTCTCCTCATCAAAAGGTTTTGTGATGTAATCATAGGCGCCGAGTTTAAGAGTCTCAACGGCATCTTCGATACTTCCATAGGCTGTCATCATAATCACTAAAGTAGAATCATCCATCTCTTTGATGCGTTTCAGCAGCTCAAAACCGTTCATCCCCGGCATCCTGATATCCGCAAGAACGATACTGAACGACTCCTTGGCGATCATCTCCATAGCCTTTTCCCCATTATCCGCTATGGAGACATCCATATGAAGCTCCTCTTTCATGAACCTTTCGAGAAACGTCAGCATATCAGGGATATCATCAACGACAAGAATAGATCCTTTCATCCTCTCTCCTTACCCCGTTAGAAATAATACCCCCGCCTTCGTGGCCGGTGACACTTCGGCGCAGCGAAGACCCGTTGCCCTGCGGTGGGGTTTGATGTTCCACTAAGATTTCTACGCCTCTTCCGGGACTTCGCCCGGAAGATGGGGCCCCTTCGGGGCAGCCTCAAAATGACCTTATTAACCTCCCCCTTTGTAATCTTTTTCCTGCCAAAGGCAGGCAAAAGGGGGATTGAGGGGGATTTCCCAGGGTCTCAAATCCCCCCTCGCCCCCCTTTGCCCTACGGGTCAGAGACTGCTCTGGGTCGGAGACTAAAGGGGGGTATTTCGGTCGGGAATATATCGACAATCTTTTGTCGATGTTGTTGCGCTAAGCACCTTACCTTTTGATATTGATCGGGAGCCATACTCTGAAAATTGCTCCCCTTCCTTCCCCGTTTTCAAAAGAGATTTCACCGTTGTGCTCTTTAACGATTCCATAGCACACAGGGAGCCCAAGGCCTGTCCCCTGTCCGGGTTCCTTAGTTGTAAAGAATGGTTCAAATATCCTATTCTGAATATTTTTGGGGATACCGCATCCAGTGTCAGAGAAGACCGTCAAAACCCTATCCTTTGCCTTATCATAATGGGTGGATACGTGAATAGACCCACCCGAATCCGTTGCCTGACAGGCATTCATCAGGAGATTCATAAAGACCTGCTTCATCTTGTCAATATCCATTTTCACAGGCGGAATAGAAGGGTCATAGTTCCTTACTATTGTAATGCCATCATTATTGAACTGAGTCTCCACAACGGAGGCGATAGACTCTATCGTTCTATTAATATCTGCCTCTATATATTGTGGCCTTTTCTGCCTTGAAAAATTGAGGAGATCTTCCACAATCTTTTTGCACAGCTCGGCGTTACTATGGATGATCTTGAGATCCCCTTTTGTCTCTCCATCGAAAGAGGATTTCTTCGTTAGCAACCTTGTAAACCCGAGGATGATGGTCAATGGGTTGTTGATTTCATGGGCAACACCTGCTGCTAATTGTCCAACGGAGGCAAGTTTATCAGCCTCTCTTATCCTTTCTTCCATCCTCCTTCTCTCCGTAATATCCTTGACAATACACTCATAACCACAGATATGGTTGTCCGCATCTTTTCTTAGGGTAGCGGTGATCAGTGCATTTATTTCTCCTCCGTCTTTTTTTCTTAAAATCGTCTCATAGTCTTTCACAAATTCGTCCCTTTCAATGCGGGAAAGAAAATCTTTCAATGCCTCCTCCTTGGAAAATAGATGATCCAGGGATACGTTTTTAATGAACTCCTCTTTGCTTTCATAACCCCATAACTCAACCCCTGAATGATTCACATCTCTTATGGGCCCTGCACAATCGATAAGGACGATGGCATCCTTGGAGCCCTCAAATATGCGGCGGTATTTCATCTCTGAGGATATTAATTCATCCTGTGAGCTTTTGAGATGAGAGATCATCTGATTAAAGGACCTAACAGCCTCCGAGATCTCATCATCTCCCCTTACCTCAAACGTCACATCGAGGCCTTTCTCCCCGCTAATGACAGACTTGAAAAAAGTGTTTATTTTTCTTAAGGGTTTTATAAGGACCACATAATGGAAGTAGTTTAAGATCAGGAAAGTCGCAGCCATTCCTGAGAGACCTAAGATGAATATTAAAAAGGCCGATTGGGTTATCTGATGAAATGCTTCATCCACTGGTATAGCAACCGATTCTACCCCCGCTACATTGCCGATCTTTCTGTAAAAACCGTGATCCTTTCCATAAATCTTGATAAGAGATTTCGGTGCATAGGAGGGATCCCCATGACATATGAGACATTGGGCCTCCATGATGACAGGCTTTTGATGAACAAAATATCTCCTTCTGTCTCTTTTAATAAGCCCTTTCCATTCGTTGGCAGTTTTAGGATTCTTCGAAAAATTATTTATAAATTCCTTCTCATGATCATTCGCCAAATTCTCGGGGTTTCTCGGATCGATGGCAACCCTTCTATAAATATATTCCGGAAATCTATTCATGAACCTTTTCGTAATACCCCTTGTTATGAAGGTAGTGGACATGGCCTCCTGAATAAATTCATCCTTTGGTAAAACATGGAACATCTTCGGTCTCAGTTCATCCCTGACATATTCTTCGGTTGCATTGATATAAGAGAGGAGAAGCTCTGTTTTCCTGTAAGTCTCTTTCAAATAGAGGTTTTTCACGTAATAATAGAAAAAGATGGATATCGTACCGAAGGTGATGCAAAGGATAATCCCGATGCCAAGCATGAGCTTCCTTGTCAGTTTAATATTCCTTATCCCAGCCATCCTGGCCTGCCTTTAAACTTTAAAAATAATTTTTAGGGGCAATGCAAATAAATTATAGCACTGCAATATAATTTTTGCATCTAAATCTAACATTTCTCTTTCATAAGCCGCAAGCTATATTAAAATTATTTTTATTTTCAATGGGTAAGGATATTGAATACTAATGGCACAATTATTGCTGATTTAAAATAAGTTTCTACGCTCTTGATTTTAGAGGAGCAAAGAAGTATAAAAGAAGATAAAAAATTCCTCAGGAGGTGAGAAAATGGAAGAAAAAACCCCCCTAATAGATGAATTGGAAAAAGGGCCATGGCCGAGTTATGTAAAAGAGATTAAGAGGATGGCGAAGAAGAATGCAGCAGCAAAGGA
>Ga0315282_10009432_pt1 | contig 15515 bp, 18 predicted proteins | sample YL17G07_20_MG_FD_203693 | JGI IMG/M metagenome (GOLD analysis project Ga0315282, IMG submission 203693) | Sediment microbial communities from Yellowstone Lake, YNP, Wyoming, USA - YL17G07_20 | ecosystem: Environmental > Aquatic > Freshwater > Lake > Sediment | place: USA: Wyoming | collected... | reverse complement strand
TGCGCCACACCATAGAAGTGCTGAAATAACATAACCAAAAACCTTAAGGCCTCCTGCTTCTGTTTTGCGCAAGGTAAACAATACAAAAAAGCTAATTGTCAATAACACTGTTGTGGGGATAATAGCAAATAACCCCAATAATCTAAACATACCCATATGTCACCTCCTTTTGGGAATATTATACCAAAAATCTATTTATTTTAAAACCTCTTAACTTCTTTTATTTTGCTTCTTCACTTTTGCTTTATCTTTCATGGGTCTTCCGCAACACAATATGGTTGTATCTGAGATACCCATATTGCTAATCGTTACCTCTCTGCCGCAAGGAACACAAACCAATTTCTCTTCTTTCTTAAGTTTTGCCATAGTTAACCTCCTTTTAACTGTTCCCATTTTTCTTAGCCCACACATTCCCGGGCATATTTACACCAATCTACGCAAGACGGTAACCTCTCCCGGCATACCAAACTTTTACATTTAGGGCAACTGATTTTTACTTCATCAGAAAAAATCTCCATCTGATGCCCGCAATCAGGGCACTTAATTATTTCGGCTTTAATATTCCTTTTATCCTGCCCCGGGCATTTATCAATCATTGCAGCCTTTCTCCCTTGATACTTATGATAACCTCTTGAAAGGGAATATCTTTACCTGATTGGGAAATCGCCTCACTTATAATACCTATTAAACCAGAGCAGCAAGGTACTTCCATATGCGCATAAGTTATGGATTTTATGTTGTCCTGTTCCAGAATCTGATTTATTTTCTCCTGATAAATCTGTGTATCATCTAACTTAGGGCAACCCACCAGCAAAACCTTTCCTTTTAATAAATCCTCATGAAAACCCGCATAGGCAAAAGGCACGCAGTCTGCAGCAATCAACAAATCTGCATTATTCAAATAAGGGGCATTTGGCGGAACAAGCATAATCTGTACCGGCCAGGTCTTCAGCTCGGATTCTCCTTTAGAGACTGCCTTTTCTTTTTTCGGCGTTTCTTCTTTTTTTCTAAAATCCATTATTTTTGAACTTGGGCACCCCGAAAAACTATGCGTATGTTCGCTGTTTCCTTTCATTTCACCAAAAGGTACTTGGATATTTTTCTCCTTTAAAAAATCTATTGCCTGTTCCAGACATCCATGCTGATTATGTTCTTTAAGATGTCCTAAATGCGCCTTTATAACATTCTTACCCTGTTTTACGATATTTTCCATAACTTCCCTCTCGTCATACTCTTCAGCTTCCCGCTCCTCAATAGTAATTGCTCCTTGCGGACAATGGCCGATACAGGCACCCAGGCCGTCGCAGAACAAATCACTGATAAGCCACGCCTTACCGTCTATAATCTGTATGGCTCCTTCAGGGCAATTAGGAATACATAAGCCGCAGCCATTACATTTTTCTTCATCAATTTTTATGATTTTTCTTTTTGCCATAGGTTACTCTTTGCGTTTAATAAAGATGCTACCGTAATCGAGCCTAATTTTAAGATTACCTCTTTTTCAATAGCGTTTATCCTTGCTCTTAACGAACATATATTTTTATTCGGACAAATCTTCTTTTTAAAAATGCATTCGTTCAGTTTCACCGGGCCCTGAAAGATTTTTATTAGCTCTACCAAGAATATTTGCCTGGGTGAAATAGCCAATTGAAATCCACCGCCCAGGCCTTTATAAGATTTAAGTATGCCTTTTTTATTTAATACCTGAAGTATCTGTCTTAAGAAAGGCCGCGGAATTATTAATTTATTGACCAAGGTTGAAACAGGAACTATCTTTTCTTTACTTTTGGCAATAAAACAAATCGCCCGCACCGCATAATCAGTGTCTCTGGTAACTAACTTCATCTTTAACTCCTAATACTAAATGATACCATAATAGTATCATTTGTCAAGAAAAAAATTATCTTTTTATTTTTATCTTAAAAGGGTGTTCATTATGTAACCTAAGGCTACGACCTGCGGTACAGTAACAAGAGGAAGCCACATAGCAGTGCGCCTACCCACATTAGTCCATAAGAGCCCTATCTCTGTATAATCCGTAGCTACTCCTGCCATCAAGAATACAAAGCTATTGCCTAATGCTTGGGTCTGACGGTATATCTCAAAGGCAAGCGGAGAAGACCCTTCAGAACAAACCTCGATGATTGTGGCCAGCCCCAACGTCACCATTAAACCCAATAACGTAGGGCCCATAAATTTATGAAAGAAATGTACCGGAATATACGCACCGGCAAAACTAGCAATAAGTACCCCCAGGATAACCCACCAGAGGACCATATCAGAGAGCGCCAAAGTGCCTTTTATAATACCCTTAGAATCAGTAATTATAGATTTTGAACCAAATTTGTAATTTTTGGCACGCATCCTAAAATCTTTTAAGATAGAGAATTCTTCTCTAACCTCTACAATATTCTTATTCTTCTCAATCAGTCCTTTCTTCTCTAAGAACATAAATATGAAACCGGTATTAATGGCAACTATTAAGGCAGCCAGAATAATAAACAATCCCTTTAAACCGAATAAGCTAATCAACATTACCGTAATTGTAAAGTTAGCCCAGGGGCTAGCAAGCAGGAAACTGACTACCGCCGGATTTGAAGCGCCTTTTTTATGTAATTGTATAGATAAGGCTAATATGCCGTGACTGCAGGCACTCATCAGGAATCCTAAGAATACAGCGTTGAATATTGTGGTTGGTTTCTTACGGGAAAGTATTTTTGAGATGTATTCTTGCGGCACATAATAATCAATTATCCCTCCTAAGAATAAACCCGCTGCCACTGCCCACCAGATAGTCCTAAGATACATAAGGAAGGACTTGCGCAAAGGCACCAAAAAAGGTATAAAAAATGATGCTGATATAAGTATAAGGGATACGCTACCGACAACAAATAATCTATTCTTAAAAAATGATTTTTTTATGGAAGGGCGACAAACCGCTGCGTCTTCTATGCCTTCTTGTTTGATAAACTTATCTCGGCAATGCGTAGTGCAGAAGAAATAATCCTGGCTACCTTTAGTTACTTTGATCCCTCGTTGTTCATCTACTTCCATTCCGCAAATCGGGTCCCTTGTCATTATTTACTCCAAACAAGCCAAATAAATATATAAGCCACACTTACTGCAGCAATAGTAAAGGGTAGGCCAATTTTAACGAAATCTCCAAATTTAACATGCTGCTTCTCTTTACGCAATAAACCAACTGCTACAACATTAGCCGATGCACCGATCGGCGTTATATTCCCTCCAAGTGAGGTCCCAATAAGTAGTCCAAACAAAAATAGTTCTGGGCTTACACCTACGGAAGCTGCTACCAGTTTTGCTACCGGTATCATTGCTACTATATAAGGTATATTGTCCACAAATGCTGATAGTAACACTGAAAGCCATACTATCACTGTATAAGCCAAGAACTTATTCCCTTTTGTAAAGCCGGTGATAAAATTTGCTATATCATTTATTACGCCTCTATATGTCAGGCTCCCTACCAGGATAAATATCCCAATCAAAAAGAAAAATGTGTGCCAATCTAAATCCTTTACAATTGAAAGAGACTCTCTATGCTTTAACTCATGCCATACAAGCCCTACTATGCTATAGATAATACATATAAATGCTATGGTGTAAGTAGGCTTATTTTTGATAAAACTTGATAATGCGAGGGTCAACATCATAAAAGCCAAAAGCCAAGTGGGAACCCAGGTCTTAACCTTGACCCCTTCTATCTGAATAACTGGTTCTTTATATTTTTTGAATAAAAGATACAAGACATAAAATGAAGCAACCGCTCCCAGCTCAACCGCAAAGGTTATACCAGGCCTTCCTTTCATCCAGAAGAAATCCATAAAATTCATGCCACTGGATAGAGCCAGAATCATGCTTGGGCTGTCGCCTATCATTGTCGCACAGCCCTGAAGATTAGCAGACACCGCTATTCCGATTAAAAATGGAATCGGATTTGACTTTAATTTCTTAGCCACCTCAAAGGCAATTGGTGCGACGATTAAAACCGTAGCCACATTTTCTACGAAACTGGAGATAAAACCTGCTAGGATACATATAGACAATAGCGCCATACCAACAGTTTTTGACCTGTCCACTAATTTTGTGGCCAGGTATGCTGGCACACTTGAGAATATAAAAAGACCTGACAAAATCATCGTTCCTAAAAATACGCCCAGGACGTTATAATTTATGCTTGAAACTGCCTGCCTCATATTAACCGCGCCACTGACTAAAAGTAAACCTATCGCAGTACCCAAGACGATAAAAGGATGGCCCTTTTTCAGCATCAATAATACATAGGTAATAAGAAATACTGCCACGACGAACAATTTCATTTTTTACCTTTCCTTTCTCTTTCTTAGGAAGCTCCTCTTACTAATCTTTTTTTGAAAGCTGCTTTATAAATTTACTCTGTCTTTTCTGCTTCATTAAAAAAGTAGATTCTATTAATGCAATATTATTATACTTATATTTTAATAATCTGTAAATGACTGATTACCTAATAAAATCAAATCTTATAATCAAAATTTTTCTTGCATTATCATCGCTTTTTTATATAATTGGACTATATGAAAAAGATGGGTTTTTCTGTTATATTGTTAATCGCCAGCCTTCTCTTATCAGATATAGGTTTAGCGCAGAAAGAAAAGCCGAAATGCCTTGAAGGAATAGAATTCTTCACAGGTTTCGGATGGGGGAAGTTACGGAAAAAACAAGACTACCACCTTACTCCTCTTATGGTTGATTTTGACTTAAACCTCAAGTCTTTAACTCAAAAAATAAATTTTAATCCCAAACAATTGCTTCAGTTCCAGATAGAGCCTTTTATTTCTTTTGTCTCCCAACCTGACATTAATGTGGAAATAGGAACGTCCTTTTTGCTTAAGATAGGCATCCTGCCGCAGACCTCAAAATTCCAACCGTTTATCCTGGTAGGCCCGGGCATGGTTTATATGACGCAGCATACGCGCGAACAATCCACCCAATTTAACTTCACCGAACAGGCAGGAATAGGTATACATTATTTTTTCCGCAAAAACATTGCCTTTACCTTAGAAGGCCGCTTTCGCCATCTCTCCAACTCCGGCATAAAACATCCGAATACAGGGATAAATACACAATTCATTTTTGCCGGTATTTCATATCAATTCTGAGCAAAACTTACTACAAAAAATTTGATATCAGCTTAAGCTCACCAAGATTATTCCTATTATTATAGAAATCGTGCCAAGCCAGCGCTTAAAACTCACCTTTTCTTTTAATATCTGCTTTGAGGCAAAGGCAATAAAGATGTAATGCATACTATCTATAGAAAAGGCAAAATTCAAATCTACTTTGGATAATACAAATAGCCAGATACACAAAGATAAGACGCTGAATAAAAAACTAATCCATACTCGAGGGACCCTTATCAATGCAATAATGAACTTTATTATCTTTATAATAGTAATGGGGCTGGCTAACGAGAGTGAGTTTATTGCGGATTTTAAAAAGAGCTGGTTTATGGTATCGCAGATACTGGTAAGAACTATTAGGAAAAAGATAAAGGTTAGGCCTTCCTTCATTCTAAACTATCTTGCCTTTCTTCGCTGCTGAGCGACACGAATATCACTCCTATTAATATAAAGAGTATCCCTGACCACCTCAAAACACTTATTTTTTCGTGAAGAAAAATAATCGAGATTAAAGGAATGAGTATGTAACTGAAACTTGCTATGGGGATCGCTACACTCAAATCTATTTTAGAAAGGATGGTTGACCAAATAATAAATGTTAATACCACTGATAAAAGCCCCAGCCATAAGAACCAGGATGAAAAGACCCCCGAAAGAAAATTAAAAATATCAGAGAATATTTTTATATCAAACCCGCTCTGCGAAAGAGCGCCTTTCTTAAAGCAGAATTGTGTGAAGGTCTCCAGGATATCAGTGAAAACAAGAAATAATACTACTTTTAAGGTCAGTCTTTTTTTAAACATTTATATTATCTCTTATATCTTCATCAAAATTCTCAGGTTTTAAAAATACCACAAGTAACTTAAGGCACAAATTCAATAATAAGCTTTCATGTCTTAAATAAGCATAGAGGCTAGTAAGCCTCCCTCCTAACTTAAGTTTAGGATAGTAATCAGTTTGTCCGGTTTGATAAAAGCGTATTGAATTTTTTAAGCACCACTCTACATTAAAACACCAGCTCACAAAATATAAATTATACTTTTTGGATATATCATAATCGAATCCGATAAATTTATCAATAAATAAATCTTTGTAAACCAGACAAAGATTAAAAGCGCCAAGCTTACCATTTACATAATAAAGAAAGAATTTGGTATGGGGTGTAAGGTTCTTTCCGACTTTGACAAAGAATTCTTCTGTCAGCCGTTCAAATTTTGTTGCACCGCTATGATAGGTGTTTTCATAAAGTCTGAATACTTCGCTCGCTATATCATCGATATTCTCCTTCATTCTTACTTTAATATCAGCTGACGAATAAGCCTTTTTTATTTTTTTGCGCAGGCTCTTTCTGGTTGCATAGCTTAAACTGCGCAAATATTCATCAAAGGAATGGAAATTTAATTCCGTAATAACCGAAGGGAAGCTTTTAACTTTTAAAAAACCCTGTTTGAGGAGTGAATCTAATAATAAAGTATCATCTTTGAAAAAATCTTTAAAAAGAATGAGGGTAATACTTTCCTCCCTGCAGAATTCATGCGCTAACTTTATTATTTCAATAAGGGCCACCTTGCGGCTTATACTCTCTCTGATACCTAAAATCCCGTTTTCTCTAAAAGGCGAGCCAAAAAATAAAGTCTTAAAAATCAAAAACCTAGGGAAAATGTATTTACGGATACCCTGTATTACTTTTTCGATACATCCTTTAGCAGCAATATCCAGATTAAAATCTGTAATAAATAAAGGCGCGATTGAAAGAACTTCATTATCCTGATACAGTACCATATAATAGAAAGTAAATTCTTTGAGGCCTGATTCCTCCAGGGTTTTATAAAACTGGTATCCTTCAGGAATATCCCCAAAGATTAAATCCCAGTCATCCTTTTTAATCTTGGTAATTGAATCTACAATTTTAGAGGTAATTTTCTTCATCAACTTAGGATTAAAGTAGCTTGAATTTCAGACTATTTTATCATAAGATAGATAAAACATTAAACAAAATAAAAGTAAGTTTATTCTTGTTCCATATCAAAAGCGAGCATATAAACTGAGCATATTAAGAGAAATTCCTCCCACAGCAGGCTTCCCCCTTTACGTAAAAGATTTCCTATCTATTTTCTTAAAAAAAAACCACCAAGGTTCTTTGGAAGAGGATTTTAAGAATTACTTCGATGTCCCTTATGCTAAAGTTACATATTCGGGAACTGCTGCTTTCTATCTTATCTTAGAGAGTTTAAAAGGCTCATCTTCCAGAAAAACCGTAATCATACCTTCATTTATTTGTCCTCTCGTGCCTTTGGCAATACATAGAGCAGGGCTTAGCGTTGCAGTATGTGACATAAATAAGGATAATTTTAATTTTGATTTGCGCCAACTGGAAGCATTGTGTTTGCAGAATAATGACATATTAGCTATTGTGGTTGTGCACTTAGGAGGCATTCCCATAGATTTTGAAGAGATAAAACAAATAGCGAGAAATGACAAAATATTTATTATTGAAGATTGTGCCCAGTCATTGGGAGCGATGTATAAAGATAAAAAAGTAGGAACATTGGGAGATTTTTCTTTTTTCAGCCTCTGCCGCGGTAAAGGCTTAACTATTTATGAAGGAGGGGTGATAGTAACTAAAAAAGAGAATGATTCTGTAAAAATTGATGCTACAATAGAACAAATTGTCAATAATGATTTTTTCTCGGAAAGCTTAAAGATATTGGAGCTAGTGGGATACTGGATTTTTTATAGGCCGCAACTCTTCTGGTGGGTTTTTCGACTGCCCCAAATATTTTGGTATTGGCGAGGCGAGCATCTAAGGGCCTTAACAGAATATTTTACAGTTGGCTTTCCATTACACAAAGTTTCAAAAATAAGAAAATCAATAGGACATGTTACTTTTACACGCTTAGAGAAAGAGATAGATAAACAAAGGCAGAAGGCATCTAGTTATATAGAAAATTTAAAAGATATTCCGGGAATCAAGCTCATTACAGAATCTCCGGAAACAAAAGCAACCTACCCCTACTTAACATTACTCTTTAATGATCCGATAAAACGCAAGAAAGCCCAAGAAAAATTTAGAAATTCTGGACTCGGAGTATTCCAAGTTTATGCACAAGCAATTACAGATTATGAATACTTGAAAGATATAGTAGGGAACCACGATAGTCCGAATGCGCGTTATTTAGCAGAAAGACAAATTTCTTTAACTACAAGCACATTTTTGAAAGAAAAAAACCTAGATTCTGTTGTGGGTATAATAAAAGGTTTATAAGTTATGATCATCTTTTCTCTTAAAGAAGATTGTAGGAATGAACAGATTATTCCCGACTCCGGATTTTTCTTAAAAGGAAACGAAAATCTTTGTTTTCTTATCCACGGACTTACTGGCACTGCCAAAGAAATGAGCTCCATTGGTTTGCGTTTAAATAATGAAGGTTATTCTGTAGCTGCTCCTTTAATGGAAGGACATAATCAATCTATCTCCATATTAAAAAGAAAAAGATGGCAGGAATTATATGATTCAGTAAAAAAAGAGTTCCTTAAATATGAGCCCTCTTACCAAAATATATTTGTAGCAGGCCTATCATTTGGGGCGCTGCTGGCAATATTACTTGCCTATGAGTTCCCAAAAAGGATAAGGGCAGTTAATTGTTTTTCTCCCACTTTGTTTTTTGATGGTTGGGGCACGCCAAAATTAAGAATACTCCTTCCGCTTGTTTATCGAACACCCTTAAAGTATTACTTCTATCTTAAGGAAGAATACCCGTATGGGATAAAAAATGAGAGGCTGAGGTCCTTGATTGAAAACTTCTATAAAAGTTCGAGCTTATTCGATTACAGTAAAGTGCACCTCTATGGATATCCGGTTATCCCTGTATCTTGTATGTATCAAAACTATCGTCTGGCAAAATATGTAATGTCAATATTAGGTAAGGTAAATGTGCCAATCCAGATTATGCAGGCAAGAGACGACGATGTGACCAGCCCAAAAAATTCCTATTATATATACAATCGTATCACATCAAAAAATAAAGAAATTGTATTATTTGAAGATTCCTACCACATAATTATAGCTGATCAGGAAAGAGATAAGGTAGCCGAAAAGACTATTGCTTTCTTCGAAAAATACAAGCAGTAGATTATAAGGTAAGTAATTCCAGAATCTTCAGGTTAGTTTCTTCATTTATTGCGGTTATAACAGATTCCGGCAATTTATTCGCCGTTTGTGCTTTAGGATGGTCAAAATATGAACATATACCCTTGAATTTACTTTTAATGCAAATCTTAGAATAATCTCCCACTATATCTGCTCCGACTATATCTAGATTCTCCTTTATTAATTTCAGTATTAACAGAAGCTCATCCAAAGATAAACGCCCTTCTTCCCAATTCGTTAAAGCGTAATCTTTCCTTAGGCAATCTTTATCTATTGAAATATAGACTTCTTTTGTGGGTATGCGTTTTAAGAGAGACAGAAAAAAATCTTTTAAGTCTTTGCCTTTGAGCTCGTTCCAATAGATTTTGTTGAATAACAGGTGCTTATTGAATCTAAAGGATACGTTTTCCGGAATCCTCTTAAAGAAAGCCAGAGACGGTTTATGTGCATAAGGGTAAATCTCGACCCTATTATCTTTCAGGGAATCCAAATTCCCGCTCTGCACCCACCAATTCGATATATCATCGGATGATACACCGATGAGAATGCATTTTTCAATACTCTTATTCTTTATCATCTGATTCACCCATGAACCGCACCCAAAACGAGGCGGCAATATATCCCAATCCGGATGAAAATCAAAAATAATAACAGAGAAAAGTTGGTGAAACTGGTTTATGAGGATTGAGCTGATATGATGAAAATCTCCTGAACCTAAGAATGTAATGGAATCTTTGGTTGAACCGCGGATTCGCTCCTCGATTTCATTCTTTGTTTTCTTATTCATCCAGAGCCTCACCGCAGGACCGAGTTCTTTTAAGTCTATGATTTCAGCTTTATATCGGGAAATTAGGCTTTGCTGTTTTACAATGCTATCATCAAGATTCAATACACGTATAGATTTGTTTAACATAGATTACGAACGAGATCTTGCATCTATTAAATATAAATGGCTTAAAATTGGGGAAGGTTTATTAAGAAGATTTTTTTATTGCTTTAGAGAGCGCTTCTTCAAAAAGCTCGCACCCTAAGTCTATCTCTTTTGTTGTGATATAAAAGGAGGGGGCAATGGTAAAGACATTCTTATAATAACCGCCGACATCCAATATAAGGCCGCGCCTTTTGCTGCCTGCGGTTAGGTTGCCGCTAAGACCCAATTCAACTATGGCATCTGTCAATTTTCTATTAGGGGTATAGCCGTCCTTTTCGCACATCTCCACCCTAATAGCCAGACCCAAACCATCCACATCTCCTATCTGGGGATACTTCTTCTGCAGCTTCTTAAGCCGGGAAATAAAATACTGCCCTTTCCTCGGAATCTCTGTAGCCAGATCAGACTCTTCAATTAATTTCATCACTTCTAATCCCACTGCCGTACCCAAAGGATTAGCGGAGAATGTAGAATGGGTTGAGCCAGGCGGAAATACTTCAGGCGAAATAAGCTCTTCCTTTGCCCAGATACCAGAAAGCGGGTTCAGGCCATTGGTTAAAGCTTTACCAAATACGATAATATCTGGGGTAATATTAAAATGCTCTACTGCCCAGAACTTACCTGTTCTAAAAAATCCCATCTGTATCTCATCATCCACCAAGAGAATGTTGTATCTATCCAAAATATCTTTGAGTCCCGTAAAATATTCCTGAGGTGGAATAATATATCCCCCGGTTCCTTGAATTGGCTCGATGTAAAAGGCGACAAACTCACACTGGTTAGTCTTTTTATTTACTACGGAATGATACTCTGTCTCAAAGAGCCACTCAAATTGCTTAAGGCAATAGAAGTCGCAGAATTCTCTTTTCTTATCGTAAGGGCATCTGAAACAATATGGAAACGGAACGAAGAACGCCCGTTCTCCAAAATGCCCGAAGCGTTCCCTATAGCGGAAACTCGAAGTAATGGCTGATGCGGCAAGGGTGCGCCCATGGTAGCCGCCCATAAATGCAAAAACAAGGCTTCTCCCGGAATGGTTTCTGACAAGCTTAAGTGAATCCTCTACTGCTGTAGCACCTCCGATATTAAAATGAATCCTCCCCTTTTCTTCAAAGGTCATCTCGATTCTCTGTGCCAGCTTTGCCGCTAATCTAATCTTCTCTTCATGAAGGTATTGACAGGCAAGCTGCGGAAGGGTGTCAATTTGCTTTTTTAAAGCTGAGTTCAGCCGTTTGTTCTTATATCCGAAATTTGCTGCAGAATACCACATCTGCAAGTCTAAATACTCAACGCCTTCCCGGTCATATAAATAAATTCCTTCTGCATTAGTAAATATATTTGGCTTTTCAGCATAATGTACAGTATCTCCCCAAGAACAATATTTTGCTTCTAATTCCAAAAGTTTATCGTGGCTGACTCCGTTCTCGGTTTTAGATTGTTTGACTATTTGTTTACCGTTCATGCCGAACTCCCTTTAAAGTAATTGTATACCTCTCTTAAGCTGTTGTATCTAAGGCAATGTAACTTTTTATCTTTGCAATATTTCAATAAATCTTTTTTAGCAAATATAATGTCAGCATATTCAGCAGGACAGATGTCTGAATTGCCATCGCCGACATAAATTATTATAGAATCTTTATCAACATTTGCCAAGAGATTTTTTGTTTTACAATGAGCGCATACTTTACAATTCTTGCTCCTGAAAGGAAAGTGCGGTATGAGTCTATCTTTGTCGAACTGTAATTTATTTGAATATACCTTTAATTTCTTAAGTGAATTCTGGTTTAATATCCGTTTCAATATGTAATCGAAATTATCGCTTAGGATTATCTTCTTAATTCTTTTGGCATCAAGAAAATGAATCAATCTTTTAAAATAGGGGTCCAATTTAATGCTGGAAAGGTGCCTATCCAGCGCCTTTTTTGTTATTTTTATCCCTTTAATCTGGCCCTCAAGACAATCCTTAGAACCAATCTTACTTTCCTTCCATTTTTTCTCCAGATCTAGCCAGTGATTATCGCTAGAGAAGCGTAGAAGCATGTCGTCAAAGACATCGCAGGTAGTAATCGTATTATCAAAATCAAAGAATACGATGCATTTATGAGGGTCTATTACAAATGTCTTATTGTATTTTCTTTCCATTTGTGTGTATTTGTTTTAATTAAAGAATTGTGCATTTACTATTATAATCTTTTCAATAAATCCTTAGCCACCTTCTTGCCAGATAATAACATCCCGCCAAAGATAGGGCCCATACGCGGACCACCAAAGACCGCATTTGCGCTCATCCCGCAGACATACAGGCCCGGCGCAGCCTCTTTTGAATTCCTGACAATAGTATCTTCTGCTACTTCTGCCCACATGGATTGCTCGCCCATTATCTTACCTGTTTTTGTATTCAGCCTAATACCGGATTTTCTCTCTACAATATGTACCACTTCGGCGGCATGACCAGTGGCATCCACTACAAATCTTGCTTTCATAGTAATGGGGTCGACATGCAGATTGGCCATCTCTACTGCAGTCCAATTTAAAACTAGCCCACAGATGCGCTTTTGTCTGGTCATCACATCTTCGACACTAAGCAGATTAAATATCTTCACCCCAGCCTTGGCTGTCTTTGAACAAATCGTAGAAACTGCCTCAATGGAATCCGCTAGATAATAACCTTTTTCGTAAATCCTGGCCTTAATCCCGAATTCATCAAGTATCTCTTTAGCTTTCTCCTGAACAACTATTTCATTAAACATTATGCCGCCGCCCCACATACCACCGCCAACGGATAATTTTCTTTCGAAGATAACCACCGACTTACCTGCTTTAGCTAAATAATAACCGCAAACCATACCTGCAGGGCCAGCACCTGCAATGGCCACGTCCACATCTAAAGATTTAATGAGCTTGTTTTTATAAGATTCAATTATTGCGGCTGAAATTTTTGTCTCATCTAATTGCATATTCAGGCCTCCATATCTTTTAAGGTTATCTTTTTCGCACCAATTTTTACCATCTCTCTAATTGCGTTTTCAGAGTCATTCGGTTTCAAATTAACGCCTTTTATGGCGTCCAATAATATTTTTACTTTAAACCCCTCCCTTATGGCATCATGCGTGGTGAATTTAACGCAGTAATCTGTGGCTAAACCTGCGATGTATAATTCCTTCATATCTAATATCTTTAATAGATTTGGTAGGCTCATTCCATTTTGATCCCGCGCCTGGAAAGCTGAATAACTGTCTTTTTCAGGATCCATTCCTTTATATAACAGTATTGCCTCTTTAGGTAATTTCAGTTTAGGATGAAACTCGGCTCCTTTTGTGCCTTGAACACAATGCACCGGCCATACGCCGCCGAATTTTTTAAAATGCATGGTTTTTTTCGGATGCCAGTCACGGCTGGCAAAAATAGGCAATTTCTTAGAAGCAAAAATTTTTATATATTTATTTATGGCTGGAATAATCTTGTCTCCATCTTTTATTCCCAAGGCCCCAGCCGGACAAAAATCATTCTGCACATCCACAATTAAAAGGGCTTTCTTAATTTTCATATTATATTAACTGCTAAACAAAAGCTACATCTAGAATCATCATCACTACAAAACCTACGATTGTACCCATAGTGGCTAAGGCAGCATTTCCGCCCCGCTGAGATTCAGGAATAATCTCTTCTACTATAATAAAGAACATCGCGCCGGCAGCAAAAGCCAAAGTATATGGTAAGATATTTTGTGCAAGAATCACTGCTAACGCGCCGATTATACTGGCAATTGGTTCAACTATTCCGGATAACTGACCATACCAAAAACTCTTCAATCGCGAAACCCCTTCTCGGCGCAGAGGCACTGAGACTGCCAAGCCTTCAGGAATATCTTGAATCCCAATACCTATAGCTAAAGCTATCGCTGTCTGTAAAGTAGTGGTGGAGGAGGCCACAGCAATAGCTCCAAAAGCAATTCCTATTGCCAGCCCCTCGGGAATATTATGTAATGTCATAGCCAGAATAAGTAAGGTAGACCTACGCCAATGAGTCTTGATACCTTCAGCCTTTTCTATAGGAGACCCAAACTGAAGATGAGGAAGTATTTTATCAATACCTCTTAAGAAGACCCCTCCTATCAGAAAACCAACCGCGGCTGGAAGCCAAGGAGGAAGATGCCTAGCAGCCGCTATAGTCATGGCGGGTGCCAGCATTGACCAATAAATTGCAGCAGACATTACCCCAGCTGCAAATCCCAGCATCACATCAAGTATCTTTCGGTTTATATCTTTAGCTAAAAATACAGCTGCCGCTCCAAATGCAGTCATAGCCCAAGTAAAGAGTCCGGCAATAAAGGCTTGTATTACAGGATGCATATTCTGTAAAAGACTTTCCATTTTTATAACCTCTCAATTAAACAGGCCTGGCACAATTGTATTACAATAAGCGCACCTGCCTTGCTTTATATTATACTCTAAAACACTAAAGGCTTCTCTCTTAATTAATAATTTATTACAACTTGAGCAATTTGTATCATTTCCCCACCCATAGACATTACCCGCATATATAAACTTCAGGCCTGTCTTAAACCCTAATGCCCGCGCTTTCTCAAGGGATGCTTCCGGCGTCGGGTGACGGTGAGTAAGTTTGTAATCTGGGTGAAAACGGGAAACATGCCAAGGAATATTCTTGTCTATACCAGCGATAAATTGTGCAATTCCGCTCAACTCCTCTTCAGAATCATTCTCATCTGGCACAACTAACGTAGTTATCTCCACCCAAATACCCAATTCATGCATTAACCGGATAGAATCTAATACAGGCTCAAGACTTGCAGCGCAAATTCTTTTATAAGAACTATCTTTAAAGAACTTGAGGTCTACATTCGCAGCATCCAAATATGGCTTGATCATCTCAATGCACTCTCTAGTCATATAACCATTGGTTACAAAATTGTTATAAAGACCTTTGACTTTGGCAAGTTTTGCCGTCTCATAAGCATACTCAAAGAATATGGTGGGTTCAGTATAGGTATAAGAGATACTCTTACATTTATTCTTTAGAGCTAGTTCTACGATTTCTTCTGGTGTAAAATCTTCTCCGCCTAAATTAGGGACAGTCCCCTCCGGGGAGAGTCCCTTTTTAAACGATTGCTGAGAAATCTCCCAATTCTGACAGAATTCACAGCGAAAATTACAGCCAATGGTGGCGATAGAAAAACTGAATGAACCCGGCAAGAAATGATAGAGCGGTTTTTTCTCAACCGGGTCAATATGAG
>Ga0315282_10009431_pt1 | contig 15516 bp, 17 predicted proteins | sample YL17G07_20_MG_FD_203693 | JGI IMG/M metagenome (GOLD analysis project Ga0315282, IMG submission 203693) | Sediment microbial communities from Yellowstone Lake, YNP, Wyoming, USA - YL17G07_20 | ecosystem: Environmental > Aquatic > Freshwater > Lake > Sediment | place: USA: Wyoming | collected... | reverse complement strand
TTCCGTTGCTGCTCATCCCACACCTCCCCTTTTGATGCGCACATAGCGCACCCCCTTGAGATCAACTGCGGGGGAAGTATCAGGCAGGAAGTTCAACCGCGAAAGATGGGTTCACCGGACGGATACGCTCTTCCTCCCACCACTTTCCGCTCTGAACCGGCTCAGGTGCGGGAACGCGCGCCTGCCCAGGTGTGGGGATCAGCAAAGCTGCGGAGGCTAAGAAGCTGCGGCGAGTCAGTTTGTTGTCCATGAAACATTCCACTCCTTCCGGACCAATTTGATTTCCTCTCCGTCGGTAATATACACCTGAACATGCTGTCGGAGGATTCGTCTGCCCCTCCTTCCCTTCCCGGGTGTAGAATTCTTCTCGCGCGCTTCATTTAGATGTGGCGGCGGTGGAAGCTGTCCTGATCAGATCGGGATGCTGCCAGGTGGCCAGGTAAACTCAGCCGTGCCCAAATTAACCCCGGTCCGGTCGGCGACCACTTGCGGCTCCGCCGCCTGTCGTGCGGGAAGGCTCTGCCTTCCCGTGAGGCGTATGTCCTGAACAACCTCCTCCCCGCAGGCTGGAAGGCTGCGCCTTCCAACCTGCGGGGAGGAGGAGGGAGGCTGGAGCACTGGTCGGAAAGCCGGAGGCTTTCCGCAAGGCAGGGCGGCGGAGCCGCCTTGAGCACTTGATTGGGTCTCCAATTTGGACAGTGCTGAGGTAGACGAGCCGCTATACCTCGAGGAGACCTCTCTGTAAACAACCCAAATGATCGAGGAGGAGGGAACATGTGCGAGGTAAGCAGGCGCGAATTCTTAACAGGGGGGGCGGCGTTTTTGAGTCTCGCGGCGGAAATGGAGCTTTTAGCCGGACCAATTCCCGCGGGAATGGGGGAGGCAGGCAAGGCTGATCTGGTGGCCCCTGACATCTATTTTCACGAGGGGCAAGTGGCGGACAATGCGGATGCCGTCTGCAACAACGGCTGGATCATGTTTGAAGATTATGTGCTGGTCATCGATGCGAATTTCCCCGCTGGGGCAAAGCTGATCATCAGCAAAATTCGTTCCCTGACCGACAAGCCGATAAGGTTTGCCTTTGACACCCATCACCACGGTGACCACGCTTACGGGAACCAAGTCTTCGTCGAGAATGGCGGGGTACCCGTGGCGCATACGGGCGTTATCGAGGAGATGAAACGCTACGAAACCGGCTACTACGACCACAAACCCGGCGCATGGGAAAACGCCGCGAAGGGCCGCGCCGATCTGAGAACCACCAAGCTCAAGCCGCCCTCCGTCCTCTTTTCGAAAGACTTGATTTTTGACGATGGCAAGCATCGGGTCGAGCTGATGCACCTGGGCGTGGCGCATACGCACGGCGATGCCGTGGCCTGGCTGCCGAAGGAGAGAATCGTTTTCACGGGCGACGTATGCGTGAATGGACCCTACAACTACGTGGGCGATGGGGACGTGGGCAAGTGGGTGGTGACCCTGGATGCGGTCAAGAAGCTGGGCGCGAAGATCGTGTGCACCGGCCATGGCCCGCGCTCGGCGGGCAGCGTTTTGGACGACCAGCAGGCATTCTTCAGAGCGCTGCGGGAACAGGTTGGATCCCGAATGGTCAAGCGTGCGCCCGAGGAGGCCAAGGCCCAAATCGAGTCCATCCGGGCCACGCTGAGAGGCAACGCGCAAATCGCTCGCTACGTCAGCGAGCGCGGGGCTGCGGGGGATTCCTTCCCGGCGCAGGTTGGAAAGGTTTACGAAGAACTCACCGGCAAGAAACTTGTCGCGCTGATGCATGAGCCGCAGCTTGCGCGCCATGCCCACGCCCGCTCCCACGGCCTCGCAGCAGCCTGATAGCCTTCATAGTTTGGAATTCGGAGTAAACCTCAGTCGGTGCGCAAGAGGAGGCAAGTGATGTCGTCGTGCTGGCGGGTGTGACCCACGAAAGCGTCCACTGCTGATAACAGATTTTTGAGAGTGCCTTGCGCACCCGCGGCGTCGCTGGATCGCAGCACCGCCAGGACGCGCTGTTCCCCAAAATCCTGGTCGGCTTCGTTCACTGCTTCAATCAATCCATCCGTAAAGATAACCAGCAGGTCGCGTGGGCCCATGGTTGTGGCGCCGCTGGCAAAACGGACGCCGGGGTCGATGCCCAGCGGCAGGTCACCGGTCTCCAGCCGCTCGAAGCTCCCGGAGGCGCGGCGAATGATGGGCACATCATGCCCGGCGCGGACGTAGGAGAGTGCACCAGTCTCGGGTTCCAACTCTGCAAAAAATGCGGTCGTAAAACGGCGGCCGCCCAGGCTGTGGGCGCAACAGTAGCGGTTCAAACCTTCGACCAGCTCGAGGAGAGAGGTATGTGCTTCGGCCAGGGTTCTCAGGCTGGCTTGAAACGTGGCCATGAGCAATGCAGCGGGAACGCTCTTTCCCGCCACATCTGCCACCACCAGCAGCAGACGCTTCGAGTCGGAAGTCGGGCTCGGGGAAGGGCGTAAGAAGGCGTCGTAGTAATCCCCGCCCACGGTGTTGGCGGGCCGGGAAACAAATGCAATCTCGACCCCCGGCACCTCGGGCGGTGACTCCGGCACCAGCCAGCGCTGGATCTCGCGGGCAATTTCGAGGTCGCGCTTCGTGGTGACGCGGTCGGCCAGCTCCAGCGCCAGCAGAAAAAGCAGGGCCGCGACGGACAGCAGGACGGGCAGGAAATTGTTGGTCAGGACTGCCTTATGGCCATGCTCGGAAATCGAAATTGTGAACTGGCTCTTGCTCAAGGCAACGATGGCGAAGAGTAAGGCAATGAGCAGGAAGACCCGGCGGGCAGGCGAAAGCTTCAGGATCATGGCCCAAAAAAGCGCGCTCGTAGTCTTCCTGAATCGCCGGCCTCGGCTTTCCTTGCGCAGCGCCTCCCAATCTATTTCGCGTGAGTAAAGGCTATAGCTCGCCCGCGCTTCCGCCATGAATTGCGACCACAGAACTTGCACTGCGATCCCTTCGGTAACCCGCTGCCAGAAGCCTTCGATCCTTCTTCCGATACGCATGATAATGTCTCCCAAGCTCGCGACGTGCCTTTCGAAATCGCTGCCGGTGTCGGAGGGCATGATAAAGGATTATAGGCTAAATGAGACCGCGAGGTGATAGGTGTCGGGTGTCAGGTCCCAGGGGGAAATTGCGAATAGTGAATGGTGAATTGCGCGTCGCTTGCTGTCTGCGCTCGGGTGTCTTTCCCTAGCCCCTAGCCCCTCTTGTGCCTGACGACTGATCACCGACGGCTAGATAAACTCGCGTCCGATCAGCCGCTCGATGCGCTTGCGGATGGGCGGGTGGGTGGAGAACAGGCTGGAGAAAACCTCACCGGTGGTGAGCGGCTGGCAGATGTACATGTGCGCCATGGAGGGCGAAGCCTGCATAGGGATGCGCTTCGACCCCTTGTCGATCTTGCCCAGTGCCCGCGCTAGGCCTTGTGGATTTCCGGTGATGCGCGCGCCGGTGGCGTCCGCCTCGTACTCGCGCGAGCGCGAAATGGCAAGCTGAATAAGCATGGCCGCCAGCGGCGCCACAATCATCATGGCGAGCGCGGAGAACATGCCCCCGCCGCGGCGATTGTCGTCACGCGAGCCGCCAAAGCCTCCGAACATCTCGCCCCAATAAACCATCCGGGCAATCATGGTGATGGCTCCGGCAAGCGTGGCGACGACGGCGCTGATCAGGATGTCGCGGTTCTTCACGTGACCGAGCTCGTGCGCCAGCACGCCCTGGATTTCCTCGTCGTCGCAAATATCAAGGATGCCGCCCGTCACTGCCACCGAAGCGTGACTGGGATTGCGGCCGGTGGCAAAAGCGTTCGGCGAATCGGTGGGAATGTAATAGATCTTGGGCACCGGAATGTTCGCCTTGGCTGCCAGGCGCTCCACGATCTGGTAAAGGCGCGGATTCTCCTCGCGCGCAATTGGCTTCGCGCCACTCATCCTCAGCGCAATCTTGTCGGAAAAGAAATAGCTGCCCAGGTTCATCACCGCCGCTAGCACCAAGGCGAACGTCATTCCCCGCTGGCCAGCCCAAGCCTGCCCAATGACCAGCAACCCACCGGTCATCACCGCAAGAAGAATCGTTGTTTTCAGATTGTTCCACATAACTCCTAGCTCCTATGGGTCTCATCACACATTATATTGGATGCTCTGCGAACTCCTTATGACTAATATCAGTTAAAGTCTCGCAGCAGGTGAACTCCAGGAAAATCGCGTGCGAATGCCCTATATAATCGCTCATCTGCAGTTATAAGGTCGGCAGGCAGTTCTTCAGCAAGCGCTACGTAGAGGCAGTCGTACACTGGGCGCCGGGAGTCGATAGCAAGCTCCAAAGCACGCTGAACAAGATCCTCGATTGGAAGCAGTAACGGACAGATCTCTTCGAAGCGCTGCCTTGTTTCAAGAGTCTTTCGCCGGTCCATGTCACCCCGTCGCATCCTTTTCCAAAGCGCATTGGCAACCTCAGCAAGGAGGATCGTAGGTGCTACGAGCTTTAGGTTATCTTCTCCCGCCGAGGTCAGCAACGCCTCAGCCCTTTCCGAGTCCCGTTCTTCGAACAGCCATTTAACGGCGACGCTCGCATCCACGATGAGATTCATCGGCTTTCCCTATCCTCGCGGATCAGTTCAAGCATCTCGTATTTCACCGGAAACTTCTTGGCGATCTCCTTGCGCAACCGACGGAGCTTAGGAATAGCAGATCGGATGCGAAACCGCCGGAGCGCCCAGGCGTCACGGTCGTTCAGAAGATCAAGGAATTCCGCGTTCAGGCTTCGCTTATGCTGTCTCGCGTTTTCCTGTAGGCGCATGTAAGTCTCTTCGGGAATATTCCGCACTACAAAGTCTGGCATGTCTCCTCCATTCGAATATTCCAGCTTCTACCTGCTGTTCTGGTCCTCACGGATTAACTCCCACATCTCGTATTTCACGGGATACTTCTTCGAGACGTCCTCGCGAAGGCGGTCCAGCTTGCGAATTGCCCTTGCCATCCGGCGACGCCGCCGGTTCATGGCAGCCTTGTCGGCGAGAAGGCTCAGGATCTCGGCGTTGATCCTGCGCCGATTTTGCTCGCATCCTGTTGGAGTTCGGCGTAGTCTTTCTCTGGGATGTTGCGCACCGTCAAGTTGGCCATCGTCCCCCCATCATCATAATGATATCATTTTGATGTCATTTTTCAAATGGCCATGTGGAGGGGCCAAGGAGTGGGGGGCGGTTCACGGATCACACCTACGAGCCTTGCCGTGTCGCCAGGTACCCGCGTCACTTGGAGCCCAGTCATTCCCGCGAAAGCGGGAATCCGCGCGGCGGCTATGGCGCTACTGCTCTGTACAAGTCCGTATGGCGTAGAATTGCTCGGCTCCAATGAGTCTAACCTCCCCCCTGGATTCCCGCTTTCGCGGGAATGACTGCGCTCACAGGCCCGCACGAAAAATCAACTTCCCACAAATCACACCGGTACCCGCCGCCACGCGTCAACGGAAACGCGCCAGATGGAGCGGGATAGAATCAATCCAAATCGCTTTCCCGAAACCCTGCCATTTTGAGAAGGTGTTTGAGCAGGCCGATCTTCAGGGGTTTATTACCGTGGATGGGGATTGACAGCCGGACGATGTTGCCCGACTTGCCGTAGATGTGATGGCTGCCCTGAACTCAGAGCAGTTGCCAACCGTGACGCTCGACGAAGCGGGCAAGCTCCTTGCCGGAGAGGGACTTCATAGGGCGATTTCCAATATCTGGTCCTTGGGGGCGTGCTCTGGCGGGTCGACTTCGACATCCAGACAGGCCTCAATGGCCTCGTGGACGCTTGCCATCAGCTCTTCCATGGTTTCGCCCTGGGTGGCACAGCCGGGGATCGCCGGCACTTCCGCCCAGTAGCCGCCTTCCTCCGCTTCGTGAACCACGACCTTGATTTTCAAGCTGCCTCCTCAAACATAATGCCCTGAGGCTATTGTAGCACCAAGCATTCGCCAAATTCGCAGAGAACGCGACGTACGCACCACTCACGTCGAGGCCGCCGATTTGCAAGCAGGCCTCCCGTATTCAGGGTACGAATTCTGATCCCCGCAGAGGGCCGGTGGGTCTATGGCCCTCGCGGACGCGAATGAGTTCTCGCACAACCCAGTCCACGTACTTGTCCATGAATTGGATCGACTCTTTAAAATCGCGGTTCGAGAACACAATGACTTGTTCTTCCTTTAGCCTATAGAACTCCACTTTCTCTGACTTTTGCAGGAACCTCGGCCTGCAAATTTCAAGATAGTCCCTCGTTGGTTTTCCTCCGTTGTGCTCGACGGCGTTACGGGCTAGAACCAGCTCTCTTATAAACGGGAAATCGTGGTGACTCTTCAGATCAATTCCGAATCTTCCCTGATACTCATTGGTCAATCTTTCGAGCCAGCTCTTGCCTTTGTACTTTCCCCTAGGGGGATAAACGCTGTCGAGTGCAGACTTAAGGCTGTTGAGCGTAAAGTGGAAGAGGCTGACCAGATATACGAGAGCGAGCCACCCGGTAAGTCTTTCTCGCTCTCCCGCCCTTGTTTTTTCGACCCTTGCATAGTCACGCTGCAACTGGCACTCGCCTTCGTCTGATTCCGCGTTGCGGATTGCCTCCTGAAATTCCACCTCCTTCTCCGAATGGAAGTTCTGCAGTTCGGTTATAGCGGCCTCGTGAAAGGGAACCAGAATTTCGTCCAGTTGCACCTTAAATTCCTCATACTCCCACCTCAGACGTTCAAAGCGGAGACGCATAGTCTTGACTTTGCTCCTCATCTCAGGACCCGCGCTGACATCCTGCTTCTTGGCTTGTCTGCAAACCAATCACTTCCGCACCGCCCTCGCCGCGGCGCGCTCGAAGCTCATCGTGCCCTTCTTCAGGTCGCCGTCAATTTCGACTGTTTCGCCGGGCAGGATATCGCCGTCCAGGAGCTTCATCGCCAGCGGGTCCTGGATGAGGCGCTGGATGGCGCGCTTCAGCGGACGCGCTCCGAACTGCGGGTCGTAGCCTTCGCGGAAGAGCAGCTCATGCGCTCGGGGGGTCAGTTCAATCTGAATGTTGCGTTCGGCCAGGAGGTTCTTCAGATAACCAAGTTGCAGTTCGATGATCTTCCTGATGTTCTCCTTGCCCAAGGGGTTGAAGATCACAATCTCGTCCACGCGGTTCAAGAACTCGGGGCGGAAGTGTTCGAGCAGCGCCTGGTGGATTCGTTTCTTGAGGATATCAGAAATCGCGGTGGGTTCGTCGCCGCCGCGCCCGTTCATCGCTCCGTGAATGTAGGTGCTGGCGATGTTGGAGGTCATGATGATGACGGTGTTCTTGAAGTCCACGGTGCGGCCCTTGCCGTCGGTCAGGCGGCCGTCATCAAAGATCTGGAGGAAGATGTTGAAGACGTCGGGGTGCGCCTTTTCGATTTCGTCGAAAAGCAGCACGGAATAAGGCCGTCGCCTTACCTGCTCGGTGAGTTGCCCGCCCTCCTCGTAACCCACGTAGCCGGGAGGTGCGCCAATCAACCGCGCCACCGCGTGCCTCTCCATATACTCCGACATGTCAATGCGCAGCATGGCGTGCTCGTCGTCGAACAGGAATTCCGCCAGCGCCCGCGCGAGTTCCGTCTTGCCCACCCCGGTGGGGCCAAGGAAGAGAAACGAGCCGATGGGCCGTTTGGGGTCGGAAAGCCCCGCCCGGCTGCGTCGCACGGCATTCGAGACCAGCTTCAAAGCTTCGTCCTGCCCCACTACCCGCAGCCGCAAACGGTCTTCCATCTGGACGAGTTTGGCCACTTCGCCTTCAAGCATCTTCGACACCGGGATGCCCGTCCATTTCGAGACCACGCGGGCCACGTCCTCCTCGTCCACCTCTTCTTTCAGCATGCGGCCCGCTTTTTCCATGCCTTCGAGTTTGGCGTTTACGGCGGCCAGCCGCTTCTCGAGTGTCACCAGCTTGCCGTAACGGATTTCCGCCGCCTTGTTCAGATCGCCTTCGCGGGTGACACGCTGTTCGTCAACCTTGGCCTGCTCGATTTACTCCTTGAGCTGGCGGATTTGAGAGATCACTTCCTTTTCAGATTTCCAGCGCAGCTTGAGCTTGGACGATTCCTCTTTGAGTTCGGCCAATTCCTTCTCGAGCGCCTCGAGACGCTCGCGCGAGACGGGGTCTTCCTCCTTGCGCAGCGCCTGGCGTTCGATCTCGAGTTGAGTGATGCGGCGCTCGATCTGGTCAATCTCCGCCGGCATGGAGTCGATTTCGATGCGCAGGCTAGAGGCGGCTTCGTCAATCAGGTCGATGGCCTTGTCCGGGAGGAAGCGGTCGGAAATGTAGCGGTTGGAGAGGACCGCGGCGGCGACAATGGCGGAGTCCTTGATGCGCACCCCGTGGTGGACCTCGTAGCGCTCCTTGAGCCCGCGGAGAATGGCGATGGTGTCCTCGACGCTCGGCTGGCCCACGTAAACGGGCTGGAAGCGGCGCTCGAGCGCGGCATCCTTTTCGATGTGTTTCTTGTACTCGTTGAGCGTGGTGGCGCCAATGCAGCGCAATTCGCCGCGTGCCAGGGCCGGCTTGAGCATGTTCGAAGCGTCAATCGAGCCTTCCGCCGCGCCCGCGCCCACGAGCGTGTGGAGTTCGTCAATGAAAAGGATCACCTGGCCGCTCGACTCCTCGATCTCTTTGAGCACGGCCTTGAGCCGGTCTTCAAATTCTCCTCGGTACTTCGAGCCGGCCACCAGCGCCCCCAGGTCGAGTTGCACCAGGCGCTTGGATTTGAGCGACTCCGGGACATCGCCGGCTACCACGCGCTGCGCGATGCCCTCCACGATGGCCGTCTTGCCCACCCCCGGCTCGCCGATCAGCACGGGATTATTCTTGGTGCGCCGCGAAAGCACCTGGATGACCCGTCGCACCTCGTCATCGCGGCCAATCACGGGGTCGAGCTTGCCGCGCCGCGCGAGCTCGGTCAGATCGCGGGCGTAGCGCTCCAGGGCCTGGTATTTGTCCTCGGGGTTCTGGTCGGTCACGCGCTGCGTCCCCCGCACCGAAACCAGCGCCTTCAGGATGGCGTCGTGGGTGATTCCGAGGCGTGCCAGAATGCGGCCCGCAGCATCCTTCGATTTCCTCGACAGCGCAAGCAGAAGGTGCTCGGTGGAGACGAACTCGTCCTTGAATTGCTCGGTCTCTTTGGAAGCCTGGTCGAGGATTTCTTTGAGTGCCGGCGAGAGATAATGGTCCGTCGTGCCGCCCACCTTGGGCAGGTTCTCGATTGCCTGCTCGGCTTCCTTCGCGACCGATGCGGGCGATACCCCGAGCTTGGCCAGAAGGCTCGGGACAATGCCTTCTTTCTGCTCGATCAAAGCCAACAGCAGGTGCAGAGGCTCCAGTTGCTGGTTGCCGAAACGGCCTGCAACGTCTTGTGTGCCCTGGAGAGCTTCCTGGGCTTTTACCGTGAATTTGTCAAAACGTGTCGCCATGTTGGCCTCACTCGAAAATCGAAATTCGAAACTGAAAAATCGAAACTGGAGGATCGCCAATCGGATCGCTCGAAACGCCAGTCGCTCCCGCGAAAGCGGGAATCCAGCCCATCATCAACAGTCCGGAGGGTGGCGGGGCGGATTCCCGCTTTCGCGGGAATGACCGGGATTGGCAACGCCCATGAATAGCAAATTAAACCGGCTTAGAAAAACAAACCGCGCCGGGCCGCCTTGGCGACCGCAGCGCGGTTCAGCAACCCTGGGCGGGTAGGTCATTGCCGGGGTCTTCAATAGACGCTTGGCCACTCCCGCCGGACCACCTCAGTTCTTGCTAACGTCGATCTTGATGGTCTTCGGCTTGGCCTCTTCGCGCTTGGGCATCGTCAAGGTCAGCAAGCCCTCCTTGTACTCGGCCTTCACCTTGTCGGCGTTGATCGAGTTGGGGAGCGAGAAGCTGCGGGCAAAGGAGCCATAGGAGCGCTCCACGCGGTGATAGTTCTGCTCCTTGACCTCTTTTTCGTGCTGCCGTTCGCCCTTCAGGTAGAGGGTGTTGTCCTCTACCCGGATTTCCACGTCCTTCGGATCCATCCCGGGCAGCTCCGCCTTCAGAACGATGTCGTTGTCGGTCTCGTAAATGTCAACCGGAGGAGCCCAAGAGCGGGTCGAGAGTTCCGTCTCACCGAACCAAGGCGAGAAGCCTTCTCTGAAAAGACGGTCGAATTCCCTCTGAGTCGTCAGAAGATCCCTGAATGGGTCCCATTTCACGATAGCCATGTTTGTCTACCTCCTTGGATTTCCTTCCACAACCTTAGTAGATGCACATCATATAAGTTGAGTTGCAGGTTGTCAATAATTATTTTTGCCTTATTTTCAACAACTTAAAAGAATTCAACTCTCCGAGTAGACAGCCAATGGTCCTATCTGTGACCAATCTTGGCATATAGAGACAACTTCAATGGCTTGTTTTGAAGTAGTGGTGTCATCTGGAGCGGCACCCTTGCGAAGCTCCGGTGATTCCCATCAGCCGACGGGGACCCAGTTCTTAGCCGGCACATTTCCGAAGGTTAGCGAAGTGGATTCTCGCTTTCGCGGGAATGACTGTGGCCGGGAGTACCCTGTCGCGCAAATGACGCCGCTACCTATCAGCGGCGTGTAGCCTCCTAGCCTTGAAAGCGGTATAATCTCAGTGTGCCATTTTGTCCTTGGAATACCACGAGTGCCGTGAAGCGTAGACGCAGGGAGGAAGTCGGAAAGCGGCGACTGAGAGTCCAACCTTTATTCAAGGGGGCATGATGATTAAACAAATTTTGGTCATCGCTGCAATGGTGGTTCTTGGCATGTTGTTCCCACTTTATTCGAAGGCCGAGTTAAGGGTTGGCGACCGGGCGCCAAACTTCGCGTTGTCCGACCAGAAGGGCGACACGGTAAGGCTGAGCGATTTCAGGGGAAAGAAGACCGTAGTCCTGGCTTTTTACATAAAGGCAAGCACGCCGGGTTGAACGAAAGAGCTCGAGGCGTATCAGGCTGATATCGCCAAGTTCGAAGCGGCTGGCGCGCAGGTGCTGGGAATAAGTGTCGACAAGCCAGAGGCCAACAGGGAATTCGCGGCAAAGATTGGCGCCACATTCCCAATCCTCAGCGACCCCGGCAAGGAAACCGCCAAGGCATACGGCGTCCTCAATATCACTCGGTTATTTGCCAACCGAGTCACTTTTGTGATCGACAAGGAAGGAGTGATCCGGCACATTGACAAAGGCTCAGATGCCATCAACCCTGCCGCGTCCTTTGGCGCCTGTAGCCTTCTCTAAGTGAGCCCTCAGCAGTCATTAGTCAAAACTTATTTCCTTGATCTTGGCGAGGGGCAGGGAGAAATCGAAGACTTGTGGGCTGGCCGGATTGTACTGGTCGGTGATGCCCAAGAGTCGGACTTCCACGGGCTGGCTGGTAGGCATAAGGAACTTGCCCTCTTCAACCTGACCATTGCGCAGGGTTATTTTCAACTGCTCGCCCTGGACCTGGACTTGGCTGATCTTGGAGAAATCAGTCTCATCGGCGCTCCCCATCGTGAGGAGCAGAGTGAAGCTGGTAGTGGGAGGAACCGACTCCAACAACGAGCCGCGCCCCCCGGGAGGGTAGAAATCCAGGTAGGCGTCGAAGACGCGGGTGGTTTTACCTGCCAAGTCCGTCACCGTGGCCTTGAAGCCGAAGCGTTTCCAAACTTCCACGATCTGTCGCCGGGCGTCAGGGCTGGCCGTTGCGACGCTATAAGGCAGGCTCCCCTTGTTCAGGCGAACAATCTCCACCCGCCGGTCTTTCAACTCGAAGTGCTTGTAAACCAGGAAGGAGGAATCCTCGCTTACCACGATGGCGTCGCGCTGCACTGCTACCTGCTTTCCCTGGGCATTCATCTGGTAGATGGTGTCCGCGCGCGAGGTCGGAACCAAGCTCAGGAGCAAAAGGAGCAAGAGCAGGGTGATTCTCAATGGGGGACTCCCGCAAACAAATAGGCCCCGCCGCCATTGCGTAGCAGTCGCTTTGCGGCGCCCCGGCATGTCGCACCCAAGACTAGGTCTTCTTCTTTGCCTTTTTGTATTCGGTTGGCACCGTGCCTTTGAGTTGGTCTATGCTGGCTTGCGCGGCTTGCGCCCACTGGCCGTTGGGCTGGAGCTTCAAGTAAGTCTCGAACGCTTCAATGGTTCCGGGAACCGCGACCACCGTGCCATCCGGCTTTGTCTGCGCCTTGCCGAGCAGCGCCATGCCGTACCAATAGAAAGCGCTGGCATTGTTGGGATCGAGGTCAGTGGCCTTCTTGAGGGCTACCGAGGCATCGTCCATCTTACCCTGATTGACCATAACCACGCCCAGATTGTAGTAATAGCCGGATGCGCCGGAGGGGTTGGCCTCTGCCGCCTTCTGGAACTCCGCCTTGGCGTCATCCACCTTGCCCATTTCCGCGTAAACGCTGCCCAGGTTGTTGTGCAGCCCGGGATCATTAGGGCTCAAGGCCAGAGCCTTCTGATAACTTTCGATGGCCTTTTGCTGGTCCTGCTTCCTTGCGTCCGGGGTCTGATCCTGCTTTGCGGCGGCCGCGTAAGCATCCGCCATTCGAGCCAGCACCACGGGCACGTTCTTTTCCTTCGCCAGCGGCAGGGTCTTCTCATACGCCGCCGCCGCCTCGGCAAACTTCCTCTGGTTAAAAAGGAGCGTGGCCTCGTCGAAGGTCTGCTTTAATCCGGCAAACGACTTCTGATCCTTCGTATCCTGTTCCATTTTCTTCGCCGTATCAGGGTTGGCCATCTGTTGTTTGACGGCATTGGCCTTTTCCTTGGCCATGTCAAAGTCCACTGTGTCGGGGCCTCCCAGTCCTATCTTTTGGGTGACGACAAAGACCTGCTGGCCCTCGGGACTGAGGAGCGTGATCTTGTAGGTGGCGGGGGTTAGGCCAATATAGACATACTCGCCCTTCTTGTTGGTCTTTGTTTGTGATTTCCAATTCATCTCCTGCCTTTCCACTTTTATGATATAGCCCGCCAGTGGTTTTCCATCCTCACCTGTGCACTTGCCCTCAATTCCGCCGAGTTGCGCAAATGCGGAAACCGTGAACGCCAAAGCTGCCAAGACAGCCGCTACCCCAGCCAGTCTCCGCGTCAATAAACTATGCATAATTTCCTCCTTCATTCGTGTTCCACCGTTAGATTCTAGCGCCACTCGGGAATTCACTCAACCCCCTTCGGAAAATAAGGCAGTGCTCGTCCCCACAAGGGGCCATCACCCTCCTGGCGGCGCCTTGACCTCGCTCCCGAAGATCCCAGCCATGTTCAGGCTTTCCCTGAGCGTGCTACAGCGTCTATGCGGCTCGGGGCCCTGGAGAAGAACTACCACACACAGAACAATCTTATGATAGCGCATGCAACACGAAAATCAAGCGCGCAAGAGGTCAGGGCGTGGGGGCTTCCCGCCGGCCGTAACGTGGTCGCTGGGCGTAGGGTATGGGGTCTTCGATCCCCGCCTCTTCGAATGCCCTCAGCCGCAAGGCACAACTGTCGCACACGCCGCAGGCCAGGTCCTCCGCCTGGTAACACGACCATGTGTGCGCCAACGGCGCGCCCAGCTCCATTCCACGCCGCACGATTTCGCTCTTCCGCATGCGGATGACCGGCGCAACGATTTCGAGCTGGGTTTCCGGCTTCGTCCCCGCAGCAATTACCCGGTTGAAGGCCTCGTAGTACGCAGGGCGGCAATCGGGATATCCGGAACTGTCTTCCTCGACTGCGCCAATAAATATCTTGCGGGCGCCCAGCACCTCCCCCCAGGAAACGGCGATCGCCAGAAAGTGGGCGTTGCGAAAAGGCACGTAGCTGGAAGGAATCTCCCTGCGGTCCAGATTGGCGGGCTCGACGGGCAAGTCAAGGTCAGTCAAGCAGGAGCCGCCAATCTGCCGGAGGTGATCCAGATGGCACACTAAGCGATGTTCCGCACGATAAAAATCCGCCAGCGCGTTGAAGGACTGTAGCTCGCGAGCTTCAGTTCGCTGGCCGTAGGAAACATGCAACATCGCCAGGCGGTAATCAAGGTTTGCAATGGCCGCGGTGACGCAGCTATCCATGCCGCCGCTGGCGAGAATGACGGCAAGTGGCTTGTCCGTCGCCTGTCGTCCGTTGTCCGTCGTCCGTTGTTCGTCGTCCGTCTTCATTCGCGTGTCTTCGCTTTCTCTGCCTCCTCTGCGGCTCTCGACCTTCAGCATAGAGCCCATGGAGGGTCTCAGTGGACTCCGTGCTTAAGCTTTTGACGACCGAAGACACGGAGACGTTGGTCTTCGTGCTGCCTACTGCCTTCTGCTTGCTGCCTACTTTGGGCTACACTCCCCGCGCCTCCGGTCCCCAGATGAACTTGTGAATCTGTAGTCCCAACCGCACGTCCAGATCGTCGCGGAGGATCCAGGCGGCGAGGTTGCGGGGCGCCAAGCGGTCGAACACCGGCGAAAAAATCACCTCATCGACGTGCTGATGCAGGTTGTGCTGGGCGAGGAAACCTCGGGCGTAGCGGTAGTCATCCTCATTCAGAATTACGAACTTGATCTGGTCTTTCCGGTCCAGCCATGCCAAGTTGTCGAAACAGAACTTGCCTTCCTCGCCGCTGGCGGGGCATTTCACGTCAACCACTTTAACGACCTGGCGCGGCAAGCGAGCCACGTTGCGTTCCCCGCTGGTTTCAACCAGGACGCGATAGCCCTCGGCCAGCAGATGGTCGGTCAAGGGATAGACTTCCTGCTGCAAGAGGGGCTCGCCGCCGGTCAGCTCCACTAATTTCCCTCCCAACTGGCGAAGCGTGGCCAGCACTTCCGCGACCGACATTTTCTGCCCTCCGTAGAAGGCATAAGCGGTGTCGCACCAATGGCAGCGCAGATTGCAGCCCGTCAGCCGCACGAATAGGCAAGGCAGGCCGGCATAGGTGGACTCACCCTGGATTGACTTGAAAATCTCGGTAATTACCATCCTCTCCCCACCGGCGCCATTTGAAAAAGCTTCTTCCATCCAATCCATTTTACCCGATTTCTCGCCGCTCTGAGGCTGCTGTGGCAGGGTGTGAACCCACCCAAAATGGCAAGAACTTATCTTCGTTGAGGCCTCTGGAACGAAACGGATGAATTTCGGCGAAAAACGCGGCATAATCTATTTCCGGGCGAAAATACTTCTAATCGATTGATGTAGCTTCGTTTGGGCCTGCGGAAACCTTTATTTTTGGATGAGTGCACGCATTGGCATGATGATTGCATCGAAATAGGTAAGCGCGCGAGGAGCGGGTTATGATGACGCAGGACGAGCTGGGAAAGATCCGCGAAGAAAACGAAGCTGAAGATACCTGGCGGAAATATTCTCGTCATTTTGTTGCGGACCTGTTGGAGGGTTGCGTGGTTTGCGGCGCCATCCGCGAAAGGGGGCGCTTAGTCCGCTGCCGCTGGTGCGAAGATATCTACTTCTGCAAGCAGGGTGTCTGCTCGCAGCAGCACCAGGCGGAGACGCATCCCGCCGTGGCCTTCTGGACCT
>Ga0315282_10009430_pt1 | contig 15517 bp, 12 predicted proteins | sample YL17G07_20_MG_FD_203693 | JGI IMG/M metagenome (GOLD analysis project Ga0315282, IMG submission 203693) | Sediment microbial communities from Yellowstone Lake, YNP, Wyoming, USA - YL17G07_20 | ecosystem: Environmental > Aquatic > Freshwater > Lake > Sediment | place: USA: Wyoming | collected... | reverse complement strand
TACCTACTCATTTTCCTCAATGATGTCATTTTCTTCCCCCCTTCTCTTGAAGTTACCATTCATATTTCAACCGAAAATACAGCATGTCCTTGTCATAGCTCGCACCCTCCTTGGTCCATGAGATGAATGAGTAGAAGAACATGCAACCTATCTGATACCTCCAGTGGTCTCCAGGTGCATAGCTGAAGTCTACCACGTTATATCCTGTTCCACTGGTATTGTAGAGACCTGTCCAGGTGGTGGTGAGCTCCTGGCGGAACCAGTCAGTCTGGAGCATCATGCTCATTGCAGTACTATTCTTGTCCCCCCGCCCCCTTCCAGAGACAATGAGTGTATGGCTGTGGTTCAGGATCCAGTCCTGGAACACCTGGGCATTGATAGTAAGTGCCCGGTTGGTATTGTATTTCATGAGGAAGGGCCACAGCACCTTCTTGTCAAAGGAGAGTCCATAGCCTGCCGAGTCTCTCTTAACCACACCGGTGACCAGACTCTTCTGGTTATCATAATATCCCCCTAACGTTCTCCCTTTATAGGTAAAAGCGGGTATCCACACATCCTTTCCATAATAATTGTCGGTACTGAAATGTTTGCCAATCTGGAGCGCGAATTCGCCTCGTATTACCCCCTTGAGATACTTTTCCTCATACCACTGGATAGTTCCACCTACATATTGGGTCTTTTTGTAATCCCAGATCCTATCAGCTACCTTTTTTACGTCATTTACATCTCCCTTCAGAACAATTTTCTCGGTAAAAAAGGCAGTGGCCTGTTGATTTGCACGATTGGGTGTATAAGCAACCGGTGTAGAGTCAAGCATGTAAAGGTATTGGAGAGTCCAGTCAGCATTTGCAAGAGCTTCGATTTGTCCCCTGATCCGCAGACCCCACTGCCAGTTTTTAATATTGCGGAGTCTATTGGGAGCATCCTCTTTCCATAGATTCTGCATCACGGTGAACCAGCCGTTGGCAACGCTATTCGGAATGCTCGAGTTCAGTACCCCGGGTCCCCAGTTTGTCCCTTCCGGAGGAAGGCGAAACAGCTGGTGGTCTCCGGGAATAAATATGGTTTCAATGAGAGGTTCGCCAAAGATGCTTGTCTGGTAGAAACACCGGAGCATCCACAAGCCGATTTTCAAATCTTCAAAAGGGTTAATCCCGGGATTCCCATAACGGAGATCCAGGGGGTTGACCACATCTGAAGTCCTCTGAAGGGAGGTTTCACCCCAGGTTATGATCTGCTTGCCAACCTTTATGTTCCATGGGCCCTTCATAATATCAATGTAGAACTCATTTACAGGGTCATCATGGAAATAACTCGGCTCTTGGAACTCCCTTCCGTTACCGGCACCGGCATGAATTGCATTGTGCATCTCCCGGTCCAGGTCGGTTATTGCCTCATAGTAGTATCTCACGATTCCCTGGACATTGATGGTAAGGTCTCCTTGCTTTACCATGCTATAGAGGGCTTCAAAGCGAGCAGAGTTCAGCAAGAGAGTGATATTCGAGTTATGGGATGCCTTCTCTTGACCAGGGATATGTGTCCTCAAAATCCAGAACGTATCAATATTTCCCTTGAGCATGAGATTCCCATCCATGAGCTGTACCGCTGATTCTGCCTTTTCTCCACCATAAAACAATGGTATGACCAGGGCGAGGAATAAAATAATTGTGACCTTTCTTATACCCTTCTCCATAATACCCCCTCCTTTCTCTCTCCTTAAAAAACTATGGATAGATCTGTTACACCTCTTTTGCCTTCAAATATGTAAGGATCATATCGATAAGAGATTGGCTCATTTTCTTCACATTAATCGATGCTGGCATAAGAACCATCTGGAACATAAGACCATCTATAGCTATGGTAATGGATGTGACAGCAGATTCTACATCAACTTTTCTAAAGGTCCCCAGCTTTATCCCCTCTTCTATTATTGAACGGATCTCTTCCCTGTATCCTGAAAAGTAACCTTCACGCTTACGGGATGATTCAGCACTATTGTGAGATAGGTAATCGACGAGCATGAAGATTACTTTATTCCGTCGTGAGGAAGCCTGAACGTACAACCGGACATAAAAGGAGAGTAAATTTTTCAATCTTTCAGCTGGTGTCGTACCCTTCTTCCACTTTTTAGGAACATAGCTCTGATATCTGGCAAACAAGTATTTCAGGAGTTCTGAAAAGAGTTCTTCCTTACTCTTAAAATATTCATAAACTGTCCCTTTACCGATCCCTGCGGATCGAGCAATGTCGTTTATGACCACATTGCTGAACCCTTTATCTACAAAGACACCCAAAGCTGCATCCAGAATTTTTCGCTTCTTTTCTGCTTTATCAACGATAAGAGGTGACATCCGAATGTTCTCCTGGAAAGATGGATTCTCTTTTTAAATGACCGAATAGTCAGTCATTTAAAACATAAAACATAGTTTGTCAAGTTTTATTTTAGAGATCTCTGAAAAAGTCGTAAAAAGGGTTCTGAGTGCGAATTCAAGATTTTTTCGGTAACAATTCTTATCGAAGCGTAACGATTGCAAATTCGGCTGTTTGATCCGCCGCAGGCGGAGAGTTTCGAATTTGCAGTGAAGCGAGATGCAGAATTGTTCCGCCTCAGGCGGATTGTTGAGCAACGAGGAACCCTGTATTTTTCAGAGCTCTCTTTTATGACCTGCCCCAAAAAAAATCGGTCCACATATTATGTTAGGATGGAGACAATATTGTTCCCCTCGGTCGTATATTCATCAGAGAATCGCAAATCAACCAGTGAGCATATAGTTATTTTTTCACTTTATCCGAAATGATGTTTACATTTTTTATTGTGCTTCGGGGATATTGATGGATATAATCACCGAACAATTTTGCAGACTTGGTTACATGACAAAAGAGTTGAGGAGAGAGGGATCGGGCAAAAAATTTTCGGGAATCGAAATTCCCACTGGACTTACGTGGGCCAATTTCTTTCATCTCTATCTTGCGAGCTGGATTGTGGGGTGTCTCATGGCCCTCCCTGCTGTTGTCCAGCCAGCCTTCCTAAAAGAGACGATTGGAATCCCTGAACAACTGGCTGGATCGATTAACTCCGGGCTTCAGAATATGGGTCAACTGGCCACCCTTTTATTGATAGGATTGGTTGGGGTTGCTTCCGATAAATATGGCCGAAGAATACTCGTCATCTCTGGGTTCATGCTCTGTTTTATCTTTTACATTACCTTCGGCTATAGCAAGGACATCGGTCTTTTCTTTGGTCTCACCTCTGTGGGCGGGCAGATTTTCTGCACCTACCTTATCCGTTTCTTGATCGGTATCGGCCTTGTGCTAAGTCATCCGCAATTCGTAACTATGGTAGCAGATTACACCTTCGTTGAAGGGAGGGGAAAGGGTATGGCCCTCCACGCGATCATGCTGTCGCTGGGCACCTTGTGCGTGTATGGCCTCTTCACCCAGATTGCAACAAAGATTGGGGTTGTGGGATTGTTGTATATAGCTGGATTGTTGGCTCTTCTGGGCGCCGTTGTTGCCAGGGCTGGTCTGGTCGACAGGCTGCCGGAGGGAAAGTTCACAAAAATAGGGATTAAAGAGATCCGTCGTACTGTCTCAAAGAGTTTTGCGTTGAAAGTGAGTTACCTTGCCTCATTCGTCACCCGGGCAGATATTGCGATTCCCTCAACACTCCTCATGGTCTGGATGGTGAGCGTTGCTGATAAATTTGGCTACACACCTGTACAGGCGACAGCAAGGGGTGGGATAATCATTATGGTGGGCAGCCTCTTTGGACTTGTGAGCTTTGCAATAATCGGCGTTCTGCTTGATCGGGTAGGCCGCACCCCCGTCCTCATCGCCACGCTCCTTATTGCCGGAGTCGGTTATCTTCTCATCGCTACTGCGGAGAATCCCTTTTCTCCGATGATGTTTATCTATGTATCCGTTTTGGGTTTTGGGAAAAATGGGGCAAGTGTAGCTGCAAACACGTTAGCCTCGGATGCTGCCCCCAAACCGATGTTGGGCAGTATCTTAGGCGGACTCAATACCGTCGGCACCCTCGGAATTATCCTCTTCTTGCAGGCTTGTGGATATCTCTTTGATAGTTTCTCGTGTGGCAGCGCCTTTCTGTTTAAGGGACTCGTCGATCTCCTCTGCGGAGTCTGGGTTTGGACCGTGAAGGGTCGAATTATCTTCGACCCTCACGGACAACAGACGGAGTAACAATCTCGCGTTAGATGTGGCGAAAGAAAAAATCCCTCTTGATTTTCTCGTTCCTCCTGAGTTTTTACTTCTTCCAGTTCTTCCAGTATTCAGCCCATTTCTCATCTACCAGTTTGAAAGAATCTGGGGCCTTTTCCTGCAATAAGACACGGCTCACCGGAGGCCATGATTTTGGACCGCCTTCTTCCGGCAGTTGCTGCGTTGCATCGATGATAATCTTGCTGCTTAAGAACCTCTGAGGAGCACTCGGGTCCGGTGCCATCTTGAGGCTCTGAGGAACAATGAGGCTTGCCGGATAGGGTTGCCACCTCGTCGCAATTGCGTGGAGGACCTGAGTGATATTGGTTACGTCAATGTCCTTGTCCACCACGACGACAATCTTCGTCGAAGGGTTGGAGCCAAGCACGAGCTGACCTGTTGCCATCCCCTCGCCCGAAAATCTCTTGTCTATGCTGATGAATGTCATTCCTATGGCTTCCCTGGGGGAGTACATGTCAACCAGGTTGGGAACGATCCTTCTGAGCGTCACATACGAGCCTACCTGCCAGGGAATCATATGGGTCGTCTTTGTAATCCCCGTAAAGGAAGTGGCGATTACAGGCCTTTTCCGATGGGTGATGGCCTTTATGTTCATGAAGTAGTTTTTATGTTGAAGCCCCAAATACCCAAACATCTCACCGTACGGGCCTTCATCCTCCATCTCCATGGGCACCTCGCCTTCGATGATCATCTCCGCCTGGGCCGGAACCAGGATGTCGCTGGTCTCGCACTTGATCATCTCTACAGGCTTACCTCTGAAACCACCAGCGAATTCCGTTTCATCTTCTCCCAGGTCAGCAAGCTTGGTGGAGCTGATGGAATAGAGAATCGGATCCACCCCAAGCACTACAGCAGCCCTCACCACTGTCTCGCCCCTCTTCTGTGCCCTCAGCATGAATATGTTTCCATGCTGGCCGGGTTCGGGGTTGAACCCTATCTTATTCTTCCCCTTAACCTGGCACCGGTAGGTACCCACATTCCGGCCCAGCTCAGGATCCTCCTGGAAACATGCACCGGTGCTGATGTACGGACTGGCATCTCCCGGGTTATTCTTAATCCAAGGGAATTTGAAAAGGTCCACCTCCTCCCCCTTTACAATTACCTCCTTGCACGGGGCCTTGCTCTTATCGATGGTGACGGGCGGTATTTTCTTCCATCGACCCCCTTCGTCAAGAAAACTTGCGATTTTGTTCACTACAGCCCGGTACATCTCTCCTTCATCCTCAGTTATCTTTTCCACGCCAAATACCATGGCTGCAGTGTCCCATCCGCAATATTCATTCCCCACGATAGGGCCTTCCATCAACTGTCCGTTGATCTTTACCTTCTCAAGCAGGATCGCAGGGGCCCTATCCGGGCCAAGTTTGTCCAGCATCCGATAGACAAAGGCAGTAACTTCGTACTGATCCGCGTCCATCTCCTTTATCCTCAATATCCTTCCTCGTGCCTCTAATGCCTCGATATAATCGCGGAAGGAGTCGTATGGTCCTGTACCTTTCTCTTTCACGGCAGATCCTCCTTTGAAATGTTTTACTTCTTCCAGTTCTTCCAGTATTCAGCCCATTTTTCGTCTACCATCTTGAAGGACCCGGGCGCCTTCTCTTCCAGGACAACACGGGATACCGGGGGCCACGATTTGGGGCCACCTTCCTCAGGAAGCTGCTGGGTTGCGTCAATGACTATCTTGCTCGTCAACATTCTATGGGGTGCACTCGGATCAAGTGCCATACCGGCACTCTGAGGAATAATGAGGCCTGCCGGATAGGGCTGCCACCTGGTTGCAACGGCGTGGAGCACATCGGTAATGTTTGTCGGGTCAATATCCTTATCCACCACGATGATCACCTTCGTCGTACCAAAGAGCCTGGCCCCGGCTACGAGCTGGCCTGCTGCCATGCCGTCGCCTGGGAATCTCTTCTCTATGCTCAGAATAGTAATTCCAATCGCTTCGCGGGGCGCATACATGTCAACCAGATTGGGAAGCATCTTCTTTAATTCGAGTTGGGCGCTCACGCCCCAGGGTATCATGTGGGTGGGCTTGTCAATTCCGGTCCAGGAATTCAATATTATCGGATTTTTCCGGTGGGTAATGCACTTTATGTTCATGTAATAGTTTTTATGATCAAGGCCTCCGATGTACCCGAACATCTCACCGTACGGTCCTTCGGTCTCCTGTGTGCCGGTAGGGACATCGCCTTCGATGATCATCTCTGCCTGAGCCGGGACTAAGAGATCACTGGTCTCACACTTGACCATCTCCACCGGTTTGCCCCTGAACCCCCCGGCCAATTCAATCTCATCCACTCCCAGGCCGGCAAGTTTAGTAGAGCTCATGGCATAGGTGATTGGGTCCGTACCAAGGGCAATGGCAACTTTCATCACCTCCTCGCCCCTTTTCTTTGCCCTCTGCATGAATATCCATCCATGCTGGCCCATTTCCGGGTTTACCCCTATCTTATTTTTTGCCTTTATCTGACACCGATAGGTACCCACATTGCGCCCCAGTTGGGGATCTTCCATGAAAACCGCACCGGAGCTGATGTAAGGACCCACATCTGCCGGATTGTTCTTGACCCAGGCGAATTTGTAAAGGTCCACATCATCTCCCATTTCTATTACCTCTTTGCACGGCGCCTTGCTTTTATCGACGGTGATGGGCTTTATCTTCTTCCATTGAACATTGCTATCTGCACCGCTCCCTATCTTCTTAACAACGGCCTTGTACATTTCACGCTGATCATTCGTTATCTTGTCCAATCCGTACACCATGGCCGCAGAGTCCCATCCGCAGAAAACATTTCCCACAACGGGACCTTCCATCACCTTACCATTTATCTTTACCTTCTCAATCAAAAAAGCCGGAGCCTCTTCATATCCCATCTTGTCCAGCATCCGGTAGAGAAAGGCGGTAGGCTCATACTGGTCTGCGTCCATCTCTTTTATCCTCAGTACCTTTCCTCGTGCCTCCAGGGCCCTGATATAGTCCCGGAACGAGTCATATGGTCCCGTGAGTTGCACCTTCTCAGCGCTGAAAGAAAGGGAACTGAGGAACAGAACCAAAATGATGGTCGCTGCCACGAAAAGAGTCTTTTTCCTTTTCATCGTGAATCCTCCTTTGTGATTGATAAGAAACAATTTTTGTGGGCCGGGCATCTTTGTGCTTGTCCTGACCACAAGGAACCTTGAAACTTTTCTTTTCAGAAGTGTTACCTGATAGAAATGACAAGAGACAATTTTTGATAACCTATAGTACCAATCGCTTATAATGTCAAGTGAAGTCACAAGGAAGTCACAAGGACCGTGATCCGCCTATTCATATTTGCGCCGGAGGGACGCGGTTACCACGCCCTGACCCATTGACGAAGAATATCTTGAGCCAAAAGAACTCACGTAAGGATTTGTTGACACGGCACTTGATCTGGGATAATCTTCGCTCAATCCAGGGTGGTAGAAAGAAGAGAAACGATGCTTTAACGAAGGGGGGGAACCTATGAGCCGCGATTACCCTAAGTTAGACAAGAAGTATTATGAATGGACCTTTCCATGGAAAGAGACAACCACCACCGAATCAAAATTTCCGAAAATCAGCTATAAAGCCTCACCCCTCAAATTCTATACTCCTTTAAGTGGATGTGCAGTCGAAGGGCCATTTGAAATTGAGATCAGGTACGACCAACCTGAAAAGCTCGGGAAATTGATCGTAACCGTGAATGGTAAAGAATTCATTCTTGAGAAACCGCCCTACCGGGTTTCCTGTGATGCCTCACAGTATCCCCGCCGACTGATCCGGGTCGATGTTAAAGCCAAGGGAGGGCTCTTCGGAAGGACGATCGCTTCAAACTACACCCATTACGTTTCAGAGAATGGAACCTTTAACAAGAATAAGATCCTCCTTCTTTTCGGTGGTCCCTGGGAGCCTTACCTGGAAAAAGCAGACTCTCCTTTTTGGACAAAAGAACAATTTTCAATGTCCTATCTTTTCTCGGTGTGTGCCATGGATCATGTCTTCCACTATGGATTGATCCCGAAGTTCGTCGGCCGTCTCAACTTCACCACAGTCTTGCTCGACCCTACCCAGATGGATCAGTGGGAGCATGAATATAAGCCAAACAAGCTGGTTGACGTTCAAGGGAGGGAACGATCACCTCTGCTGAAGATCAATTATTCAAAGATCCCTCGCAAATGGGTCAAGCCAAAGTATACCCCTATAGGATCCCTGCTTCCTGGATACTTCAAACCTGCCTTTCCCCTTTTCCCCAATGATATGGGAGATATCTACGAAACCGCTGCTGCCAGGGCAGCCACTGACTATGCAGAGTTTAAGCGTCACCCGGTTTTCCTCCAAGCCAAGGCATTTGCAGCAGAAGTGGTACAATCCCTCAGATCCAAAGGGTATGACATTCCCTGCTGGGATTGCTACTCCCTCTACCACGCAGTTAAACCTCATACCCTAAGGTACCTGATAAAATCTTATGCAGAGAGAGAGGGGATTTCTTGTATCGTGATGTACGATTTCCTCCCTGATATCAGTGACTTCGAAGATGTTAAATGTCTCTGGGAAGAGATTCAGGATGCCATCGATTTTACGGAGAGGGAAACGGGCAAGCACCTCGACCTATCTATCGTTCAAACCACCAACGGTGAGTTATTTGGTAAACGAATAGAGTTTGCCAAAGCCACTTTTAACCTTCTGAAGAATGAAATTCAGAGCTCTGGCATACCTGATGATGCTCCTCTGGCCGTTATCCTGGGAGAACATGGGGTCCCACCTGGTTTTGCTGAACAGGATACTCCCCACGCTTACACCATGCCCAAAGTTCGGGAAAATGTCCTGAACTATCTCTCTCAGAATATTCATCAGGTGCGGTCTGGGAAGACGGAGCTTGCACTCTCCATGAATGAATTCTGCAACCGGCCGGACGATGGCCATGCCAGTACCATGGAGAGGATCTACGAATTTCTGGAAAAGGGGTTCAAGAACATCATCATTTGCTCTTACTATTTTCCTTTTGAGTCAAATGACCTCTTTCGACACCTGCGCCACTGGGGGCTGGATTTTGAAGACTGGATGAACATCCCCCATGAAGAGACTAAGGCCTTACAAAAGGTTCTCCCCAACTATCGGAGCGAAGGCACGATCAGGGGTGCCCGTATCATTATCACCGGCTCCGTTCTGGGAAGATATGAAAAAGAACCAGATAACCCGCTGCTCAAGCAAGCTAATCAATACTACGTGGATGCAATTGCCGATTTGATAGCGTCAAAAATCAACACCCTGTAGTCCCGGAAATCTCACCCTTGTCACGGAAAGGCAAATTTCCCTGCCTCTCACAGGAGAGGCAGGTGTTTTCATCAGGTTGTTTCCCGGGCAGAGAAAAAAACCTACCGGATCATAGATTCTTGTAAATTGGCTCCAGACCGAAGCGTTCCACCATGTGATAGAGGTGTTCCTCGCTTTTAGCTTCTTTCCTTAAGAGCTCTATTGCATTATAGAGTGCCTTGATGACCTTTTCTTCACTCCCTATCTTAAAGACCTCTTTTGCAATGTGGTGCCACCTGCCGAAGTGGCCGCCCACCATGACCCGGTAGCCTTGCTGTGCAATAGTCATTGCACCGGTAGGGCACTCGAGCGCACAAGCACCGCACAGCTTGCAGTGCTTCTGGATAATGATTGGGCCACCTTCTTCCATGACCACAGCCTTATCAATGCAGACCTCTAAGCATTTACCGCACTTGGTGCATTTATCCGGGTTACTGAAGGCAGGGACGGCAATCCCGTGGATACCGAAGTCCTTTACCTCACCAGCGGTACAGTTATTGGGGCAGGAAGAGATGGACACGGTAAACAACGTATGAGGCATGAAGGGAACATCAAACTTGTCGGCAATCATCTCCGTCACCTTCCATTCCTCCAGTTTCTGCTTTAACTTCTTACCAAGCTCCACTGCGTTAATGACCATTCGGGTGCAGCCAACAAACCGGGAGTGGCAGAGCTCGAACTGATAGAGGAGTGGACCTTTGTTGAGTTCAGTCTGGGGATCAATGGCATCATCTGAAATACCCTTCTCCCTCACCTCTTTCAGCCTTTTCGTAAGAGTTTCTCCCATGAGCTCAAAATAATCATTCCGCGTCTGAATGATCTCGGCCATGGTGACCTTATCCTGTTTGTTCTTGCGCGCCAGTTTCTCTGCGTAAAGGATAGTCATGTTCTTCATGATCTCCGGAACAGGTATACTATCTACTACTTCTTTTGCGTCCTTTTCCCATTCCATAACTCCCCCCTTCTTCTCTCATTCATCCTACCGTTTTGGTTGATTGGGCATATCGTCGCTGAAATCCATCTTTGCCATCATCGCCATGAATGCCTTTTTCGTCTCCGAGGCCTCCTTAAGGATCTCTTCCCTCTTCAAGATCTCGACGCTCCCGCTTCCCCTTACGAAGGAGCAGTAGATGTTGAGATAATCTTCGATAAGGTTCATGATCTGCGGTGCATGGTCAATGGGGATATTCCCGAATATCCTGCCACCTGAAGCGTAGGATTCGAACTCCTTCATGACAGGGAAAACCTTGTAGATCTCCTCAGGGGTCTTGAGGACCATCCCGGGCAGATCCTTGTACTTCTCCTTCAGATTCTTCAAGGGGGTTTCGTACATGTTCCTGTACTCAGGGTTCTTCGACAGGGGTATCATATCAGTGATTACATGGACATACTTTCCCTTGTGCACGTCAACATCACAGGCATAAAGAGGAAGGGGAACTGTATCAGCAGGCATGAGGAGATTCACAAAGGTGTTGCTCCGGTCCAGTTGATTCCTGTCCCGGAGATTCCTGATGTCTACGTCAAACAACCTCGTCACTATCAGGCTCTCAAATGGGACCTTTGTCTTCTCACCGGGAAGGTACCGTTTTGAACCAGCGGTATCGCTCCGGGTGAAACTCTTATACTCAGTCTCTTTGAATTCCCCAAAAACTCCCTGGAGTCTCTCAAAAATCATCTGCCCGATATCGAATGTGTTTATATCAACGTTCATACTCTCTTCCTCCGTATTGTTTAAATAGATTCACTTCATATCAGAAAAATTAGAAAGTCAGTTTTATTCCCCTCCAGGCTAATTCCTTGCCAAGGATGGCAGTTGAGACAGCACCTCCAGGATCTTTCAGTCGATATATATCCCTGATCTTTTGCTTCCTTGCCTTCACCTGCTCTTGGTAGTGTGGATCCTTCACTGGCTCTGCCTTGGCCACAATCTCCTCAAGCCAGTACTTGATATAGGTAACGAGGCAATCAAGCGCTCTCTTCATCGTCGCCCTTCCCAGATCAGCCTTAGGCCTTCCCCCGATGACATACGGACCGCTGAGGGCACGGAACCAGCCGAGATGTTCGGGAGGTGCGTCCAGGAGATCAGTGTACTGCTTATAGATTGACTCGAAGGAGTACAGGTATTTTTCAAGGTATGATTCGTGCATGACCAGGTCCACGAGAGGGATAAAATCTGCAATGATGTGGACGTGCTTTTCACTCTCATCCCAGGTAATAGCAAGAACAGGGAAATCATAATCGTCATTGGGCCATCCCATACAGGTGGAAATCAGCATGGCATCCCGGATGATGAGCCACCCGAAGTGCAGCTTTTCAATCTTGTTGCTCTTGACGTACTGGGTTCCCCCTCGCTTGGTCATTGATGCCATCCCTTGTTCTTTCATCTTCTCTTCAACCGCCTTCTTGTGCTGGGCAATATTTACACCTTCAAATTCTTCCAGGGGCTCAAAATGATAATTTTTAAAGATGTCCCAAAATGCCTTGACGGTCTGTTGAGGCTCAAAGGTTTTCAGGGGAGGAATATTGAGATTAACCTCAAGTTTTAATTCTGACATACTTCTACCTCCTGTTCCTTCACTTGTTGAAGTGCATATCATCTCCTTTTATGAAATCAGAGGTATAGAAATAAGGCTTGTCTGTCAAGTCTTTTTTATGAGATCTCTGAAAAATCGAAAACAGGGTTCCGAGTGCGAATTGAAGATTTTTTCGGTAATAATTCTTATCGAGCGGAACAGCTGCAAATTCGGCTGTCTGAGCAAAAGTGAGTTTCGAATTTGCGGTGAAGAGAGATTTAGAATTGTCGAAAAAATGTTGTTGAACAACGAGGAATCCTGTTTTTCAGAGACCTCTTTATCCACCCAGAGAGATGCCTTTTCAGTCACATCCGCAATAATTTCTTTGACAATTCCCCTAAAAAATTCTATGAGGAAGTTAAAACCTATTTTCAGCATTCATAAGGAGGGGGACCCATGTGTGAAGAATTTAAGGAATACAAGGTGTTTCTGGAGATTACCGAGGTAAAAGGGTACTGCGCCAATAAACTAAAGGTGGGACAGAAATTTGAAGTATCCTTAAACGATACGGGGGGACTCTGCGGGGCTTTCTATGCTGCAACCCTGCACTGGATAACTACCTTCCAGTTCGGAGGGAATATTCTCTTTTCCCTGTTTGCCGGCCTGGACAAGGATTCATTCAATCTCCACTGCCCTGACGTGGTGAACATGGTCTCTGCACGTATGACGAGGGAACTCAAGAAGATCTGGACTGATGAAGAGGTAGCACGGGTGATTGAAGAGGCGATGAAGGAGATGGAAGAAAGGAAGTGAGACGGGAGACGTGAAACGAGAGACGGAAAACGTGAAAAGTGAGATGTGAGACGTGAGACGATAAACCGTGAGGTAAAACAAGAGATGGGAAAGGGGCATAAAAAATTGAGGGTATGGCAAGAGGCGATGGAACTGGCGAAAACTGTTTATCGTGTAACTGTTGAATTGCCGTCTGAAGAAAAATATGGTTTGACATCGCAAATGAGGAGGGCAGCCGTATCAGTACCTTCAAACATCGCTGAAGGTGCCGCAAGACAGGGGAGTAAAGAATCAACACAATTCTTTACCATTGCAAGAGGTTCTTTGAGTGAGTTAGATACACAGGTAGAATTGTGCCGTGCACTGGGGTTCCTTACTCCAGATAACATCTCACTTCTCACATCTCAAATAGAGACCGTGGATGCCCTTTTAAGTGGCCTTATTCGCTATAAAAAGAAAATATGAAGAAATTAGATTTCGTCTCACCTCTCACGTCTCACGTCTCACGCTTTACCTCTCACTTCTCACGTCTCACGTTTCTCTATCATCTGGACAACCCTATAGATGCGTGATAATTTCACCGCAAAAGGACATGAATAAGAAACGTGCTTAAAGCATACCTGAAGAAAATATTTGAGATTACTAATCGTGGAGATGCGCGAGAAGAAAGTTACTACTCTGCACTGGAGGAATTGTTAAAAGGATATACAGCATCTATTGGCAAAAGAAATGTTCACATAACAACCCTACCCAAAAAAACCGAGGCTGGAAATCCCGATTTCCGGGTGTGGGATGGAAAACAGCACATCGTTGGGTACATTGAAGCCAAAGCACCCACCACCGAGTATTTAGACCAGATAGAGACAACCGACCAACTAAAACGTTACCTTCACACTTTCCCCAACCTGATATTAACCAATTTTTTTGAATTCCGACTGTACCGCGATGGTAACAGGATAGACAGGGTTTCCATCGCCAGACCAGTTATCATTCACAAACTAAAAACCATCCCGCCGGTTGAAAAAGAGGCTGAGTTTTTTAATCTATTAGACAAATACTTTAGCTTTTCTTTTCCACCCATATACACCGCTAAAAATTTAGCCATTGAACTGGCAAAGAGGACACGCTTTCTGAGGGACGAGGTTGTTGCACAGGAGTTAAAAGAAGAAGGTGGAGAAAAAGGCGGCATCTTAGGGTTCTATGAGGCTTTCAGGAAATATCTCATCAGTAGTCTCACCAAAGAAGAATTTGCAGACCTCTACTCTCAGACCATCACCTACGGGCTTTTTGCCGCCCGTACCCGTTCAGAAAACAGCTTTAATAGAAAACTTGCCTACGATAACATTCCCCATACCATTGGAATTTTAAGAGATGTGTTCAAATTCATCTCGCTGGGTGAATTGCCTCAGCAGATGGAATGGATCGTTGATGATATCTCAGAGGTCTTAGCAGTTACAGATGTCAGAAATATCCTTCATAAATATTTCCACGAAGGTAAAGGGAAAGACCCCATTATTCATTTCTATGAAACCTTCCTGTCAGAATATGATCCGGCCACGAGAGAGAAGAGAGGAGTATACTACACACCTGAACCGGTAGTCTCCTACATCGTCCGCTCTCTACACCACATCCTGAAAGAGCATTTCAACAGGGAAGACGGTTTTGGCAGTGAATCAGTTACTGTGTTAGACCCTGCTGCCGGAACCCTTACCTTTTTGGCTGAGGCAGCCAAGTTAGCAACAGAAGATTTCGTCTCCAAATACGGTGAAGGTGGAAAGGAAAATTTCATCAAGCAACAAATCCTCAAAAACTTCTACGCCCTTGAGTTGATGATGGCGCCGTATGCAGTCGGTCACTTGAAGATGTCTTTCCTCCTGGAAGAGCTTGGCTATCGGCTTAAAGAGGATGACAGGTTCAAACTCTATCTGAGTAATACTTTGGAAATGGAAGAATTGGCTCAAGTTGATATTCCCGGTATGGCTTCGCTCTCTGAAGAATCAAACCTGGCAGGAAAGGTGAAAAAGGAAACGCCAATTTTGGTAATTCTTGGTAACCCGCCGTATTCGGTAAGTTCTGTTAACAAATCTGATTTCATAGAAAAAGAAATGGAACTTTATAAGGAAGATGTCCGAGAGGAAAAGAACATCCAGCCATTATCAGACGATTACATTAAGTTCATCCGCTTTGCCCACTGGAAGATTGAACATGCTGGTAAAGGCATTGTTGGTATGATTACCAACAATTCATACCTCTCAGGACTGATTCATAGAGGTATGCGGAAGAAATTACTCGAAAGTTTCAATGAGATTTATATTTTAAACCTCCATGGAAACAGCCGTATAGGAGAGAAATGTCCGGATGGGAGCAAAGATGAAAATGTTTTTGATATCCAGCAGGGTGTATCAATAGCCCTATTCATCAAAAGTAAATCGAAAGCCGACATGGGGAAAGTTTATTATGGTGATCTGTACGGGCTGAGAGAGAAAAAATATGAATGCTTGGATAAAAATGACATCAAATCGACAGAATGGGAGGAGCTAAAGCCGACCGAGCCATTTCACTTTTTTATAAAAAAGGATTTCTCATTACAGGCAGAGTACGACACATTTTGGTCGGTCCTAGAAACGTTTATAAAATCTTCCAGTGGAGTAAA
>Ga0315282_10009428_pt1 | contig 15518 bp, 14 predicted proteins | sample YL17G07_20_MG_FD_203693 | JGI IMG/M metagenome (GOLD analysis project Ga0315282, IMG submission 203693) | Sediment microbial communities from Yellowstone Lake, YNP, Wyoming, USA - YL17G07_20 | ecosystem: Environmental > Aquatic > Freshwater > Lake > Sediment | place: USA: Wyoming | collected... | reverse complement strand
GCGCGCAAAATCGCGCCGCCTCAGGGCGGAACGGAACCTGGGTCTGATTATCGTGGACTACCTCCAGCTGATGCGCGGGCGAGCGGATTCGGATACAAGAGAGCAGGAGATCTCGGACATCTCCCGTTCTTTGAAGGCCTTGGCCAAGGAGTTAAACGTCCCCGTTGTTGCCCTGTCGCAACTCAATCGTCGAGTGGAAGAGCGGGGCGATAAACATCCTCAATTGGCTGATTTGCGTGAATCCGGAGCCATTGAGCAAGATGCCGACGTGATTATTTTCCTCTACCGGGAGGAGGTATACAATAAGTCCGAGGACAAGAAAGGAAAGGCGGAGATTATCATCGGCAAACAGAGGAATGGACCAACCGACAAATTTGAATTGGCTTTTTTGGATAAATATACCTGCTTTGAAAATCTTTCCTCCATTTCAGAGGAACCCTAAAGGAAGTAACTTGTTTAATTTGTTGTCTTTTTAATTTATTCACAGGTGTTAATAACCTTGTGAACAAGGTCTCGCCCCAAGGAATGGAGGCTCTGCAAGAATGCCTGCGAAAGAAATATGGAATCAGTGCCTAGCGGCTGTTGGGGATAAGGTCAGTCAACAGTCCTTTGATATTTGGCTGAAACCTCTGAAGCTCCTCAAGGTAACCGATAATACGATAGACCTGGAAGTGCCCAATAAATTTTTCAAAGACTGGATCTCAGAAAATTACGAAGCCCTGATTAAAGACATCTTGCACCAAATAACTAAGAATCAATACTCCGTTCATTTCCACTTGAAGGAAAAATCCGAGGAAAAGGAGGTGAAACCGAAGGCCGGGCTGCAAGGCCCGCTTTCCCACGTCACCAGACAGGCCCAAAAGGAAGATGGTCTCAACCCGGCTTACACCTTTGATGCTTTTGTCGTCGGCTCCTCTAATCAGTTTGCCCACGCGGCCGCCCTGGCTGTGGCGAATCTCCCGGCTAAGAACTATAACCCCTTTTTCATTTACGGGGGCGTCGGTTTAGGAAAGACTCACCTCCTCAATGCGATCGGCAATCATATTATCCAGAATGATCTGACGGCGAGCGTCTGTTATCTTTCCTCAGAAAAATTTACCAATGAATTGATCAACTGCTTGCGGTATGAAAAAATGACCGATTTTCGCAATAAGTACCGTAATAAGGATGTTCTGCTGGTCGACGATGTCCAGTTTTTGGGGGGCAAGGAGAGAACCCAGGAAGAATTTTTCCATACCTTCAACACCCTCTACGATTCCCACAAGCAGATCGTTATTACCAGCGACAAACTTCCGAAAGAAATTCCCGGGTTGGAAGAACGCCTGCGGTCACGGATCAGCTGGGGGCTCATCGCTGATATTCAACCCCCGGACATCGAGACAAAAGCGGCCATTCTCTGCAAGAAGGCGGAGATGTATAACATTGCCCTTACGAATGACGTGGGCCTTTTCCTGGCTTCTCACCTGGGAGCGAATATTCGAGAACTCGAGGGCGCTCTGACGCGTCTTCGAGCCTTTGCTTCCCTGACCGGAAGCGACATCACCATTGCCATGACCAAAGAAACTCTCGAAGATATCCTCACCGACCGGCAGAAAGCAATCAGCATAGATGAAATTCAGAAGGCTGTGGCCAATCATTATAACATTAAAGTCTCCGATCTGAAGTCTTCCCGAAAGCTTAAAATCTACGCCCTGCCGAGACAAATCTGCATGTACCTTTCCCGGACGTTAACCAAATCTTCCTTCCCTGAAATCGGGGCAAAATTCGGCGGCAAGGACCACTCTACGGTGATTCATGCCTTTCGGCAGATCGAGAAGAAGATGACCGACGATCGAGAAATGAAGAAGTCAATAGAGACCTTGATCAATGAATTACAAAAATAATGATGTTGCTGTGGAAGAATTGTGGATGGGTTGCGCCGGATTAAGAATGCCGGTTTCAGCTCAAAAGAGTCCACACCTTTTTTTATGTTAATCCTCCCCGGAGAAGGGATTAAACTAATTGAAACGTAAAAATTTTTTAGATATAATGGGTTTATGCACAGGTTATATTATTACTACTGATTAATATCTTTCTTTTAAATAAAATAATCGGAGAAGTAGAATGGAATGTAGGATTGATCGGGACGAATTCGTCAAAGGATTACACCGGGTGCAAAATGTTGTGGAAAAAAAGGGGACGATGGCCATTCTCTTGAATGTTTTAATCGAAGCGCAGAAGGATGGGATTTCCATCATGGCCACGGACCTAGAAATCGCCCTGAAAGGGTTTCATCCGGCAGAGATCATTAAAGAGGGCAAAGCGACGCTTTCAGCCAAGAAGCTTTATGAAGTAATTAAGGAGCTTCCAGAAAAAAATGTCTCCCTCCGCTTGAAAGAAAACCAGTGGCTGGAGATATCCAGCGGGAAGTCGATCTTCAACATCATGGGTCTTTCACCGGAAACTTTTCCTTCGCTGCCCACCTATGAAGAAAACGGTTTCTTTTCTGCGGAGGTAGACGCCATAAAAGAAATGGTCGAGAAGACGATCTTTGCCGTTTCTTCGGACGAGTCCCGGTACAATTTGACGGGAGTCTTTTTCACCAAGGCGGGAGATGAAGAAGGGAAGGATATCCGTATGGTCGCCACCGATGGATACCGTCTATCGATGATCGATCGCCCCCTCAAAATAGAGGGGCAAGGGCTGGAGAGCGGCATCTTGCTTCCCAAAAAGGGGCTGATGGAATTCATTCGCTTGCTGGACGAAGGGGGCGAAAAGGTCTGGATGAAATTAGTAAATAACAATTTCATCGTCAAGAAAGAAAACGTGGTTTTAATCATGCGCCTCTTGGACGCCGAATTTCCAGATTACCGTCAAGTCATTCCTCAGAAAAGCAAGCGACATTTTCAGATGAAGAGGAGTCAAATTTTGGAATCTCTACGCCGGGTATCGATTCTTTCGAGCGAGAAAACCAAGGGAGTTAAATTTCATTTCAGCCAGGACCTTCTGGAACTCTCCACCTATAACCCGGAATTGGGGGAAGCCAAAGAAGAATTCCCCGTAGATTACAAAGGGGAAGACTTAATCGTGGGATTCAACTCTCGCTTTTTCTTGGAGGTACTGAACATCTTGAAGAGCGATGAGGTCATCATCGAACTCGAAGACGGGAAGAGCCCGGCCGTCATTCGTCCCTCCGACGACGAAAGACACACCTGTGTTATCATGCCCATGCGCATTTAAGGAAAGGTGAACGAGTTGGCCAAGAAGAAAGAAAATGAGCCGGCCCGTAAAGAGGGCGCTCAGGATTACACTGCCGAGAATATAAAGGTTCTTCAGGGCCTGGAGGCGGTGCGCAAACGACCGGCGATGTATATCGGCAGCACGGGGAATTCCGGGCTGCACCACCTGGTCTACGAGGTCGTGGACAATTCCATCGATGAAGCACTCGCGGGCTTCTGCAACAAAATTGACATAACCATCCACGAGGATAACAGCGTAACCGTCGAAGACAACGGCCGGGGCATCCCCGTGGATCTTCATAAAGAAGAGGGGCGGCCGGCCGCCGAGGTCGTCATGACCACCCTGCACTCGGGCGGCAAGTTCGATAGCGACAGCTATCAATTTTCCGGAGGACTCCATGGAGTGGGCGTCTCCGTGGTGAACGCGTTATCCGAATTTTTAGAACTGGAAATCTGGCGGGACGGAAAAGTTTATTTTCAGAGGTACGAAAGGGGGCAACCCGTGTCCCCCTTCGAGATCACCGGAAACACGAAACGGCGGGGAACGAAAATCTGGTTTCGTCCGGATGGAGAGATCTTCGAAGCCATCGATTTCAGTTTCGATATCCTCTCCCAACGCCTGCGGGAACTATCTTTCCTGAACAGCGGCCTGAAAATTACGGTGCAAGATGAACGGTCCGAAAAAAAGCAGGAGTTCCAGTATCAGGGTGGAATCGTTTCTTTTGTCGAGTATCTGAACAAGAATAAGACCGTCATCCATCCCAAACCGATCCACCTGGAAGGAGAGAAGGAAGGAATTTATATTGACATTGCCCTGCAGTACAATGACGGGTACACGGAAAACATCTTCTCCTTCGCCAACAACATCAACACCCATGACGGGGGCACCCATCTCGTGGGCTTTAAATCAGCCCTTACCCGAACGATCAATAATTATGCCTCCAGCAGTAATCTCCTGAAGAATCTGAAAGTCAGCCTATCGGGTGACGACACGCGGGAGGGACTCACCGGGGTCATCAGCGTCAAACTCTCCAATCCGCAGTTTGAAGGGCAGACCAAAGCGAAACTGGGCAACAGCGATGTAAAAGGGTGGGTCGAAGCCCTGGGGAATGAAAAATTGGCCATGTACTTCGAAGAAAACCCCTCCGTGGCCAGGCGCATCATAGAAAAGGTGGTGGATTCGGCCCGCGCCCGAGAGGCCGCCCGTAGAGCCAAGGATTTGACCCGGAGGAAAGGTTTACTGGAGACCGATTCCCTTCCGGGCAAATTGGCGGATTGCCAGGAAAGAGACCCGCGGGAAAGCGAGCTTTTCATCGTCGAAGGGGATTCCGCAGGGGGGTCAGCCAAACAGGGAAGGGACCGCCGAACGCAGGCCATCTTACCCCTTCGGGGCAAGATCCTCAACGTGGAAAAAGCGCGCTTCGACCAAATGTTATCGAATCAGGAGATCAAGACCCTCATTACGGCCTTGGGCACGGGCGTGGGGGAAGAGGATTACAACCTGGAAAAGCTGCGCTATCATCGCGTGATCATCATGACGGATGCCGACGTGGACGGTTCGCACATCCGTACGCTCCTCCTGACCCTTTTCTACCGGCAAATGTTCCCCCTGATCGACCGCGGGTACCTGTACATCGCCCAGCCCCCTTTATACCGCGTGAAAAAAGGCAAGGAAGGTGCGCAATACCTCCGCAGCGAGGAGACCTTGGAGGATTATCTGCTGGAAAAAGGGATCGAGGACCTGCGGCTGATCCTTCCCGGAAACAAAGCACCCCTCAGTGGCAAAGGCTTGCTGGAAATGGTCAAGAAGGCCATCCGCCAGCAGAAAATACTGGACCGCGTGGCCAAGCGGCAGATGGACCCGGACATCCTGCTGGCCTTCGCTCAGCTGGAGGCGTTCAACAAAACCGCGCTCAAATCTGAGAAAGAAGTAAGACGGTTCGTCGAGGACGTGAAGAGCTCCCTGAAGAAGGGTCAGCGGGAGACGGCCGGGATGGAGTTTCAGGTGGAGAAGGACCCGGAACACGGGAGTTATAACCTGCGTTGTCTTTCCCGCAGCAACGGCGCCCGCCTGGAAACGGTCCTGGACCTGGAATTGATCAGCTCGGCCCAGTTCGAAGAATTGCGCAAGATATCCCAGCAGCTCAAACCCCTGGGCCCACCGCCCTTTATCTTAAAAGCCGGGGAAGCCTCACAGGAAGTTCCGGGTTTCTCCCAGCTGGCGCAAGAGATCTTCACCTTTGGCAAAAAGGGCGTGGAGGTCCAGCGTTACAAAGGCCTGGGAGAGATGAACCCGGAACAACTCTGGCAGACGACCATGAACCCGGAGACCCGCATCCTGTTGCAGGTTCGCGTGGCCGACGCCATCAAGGCCGACGAGATCTTCACCGTCCTCATGGGGGATCAGGTTGAACCGCGGCGAGATTTCATCCAGCGCAATGCCTTGAGCGTGACGAACCTGGACATCTAAGGTATCCAAAATCCAAATCCCACCCGGGCGGGACAAAATCCCCAAAGTGTATTTTGGACTTTTGAAACGGCCAGCTGAATTTTCAAGGGACATTCTATGCCGCAACCGACCTTACCCAATCGCATCCCCGTCAAGCTAGAAGAGGAAATGCAGAAGTCCTACATGGACTATGCCATGTCGGTCATTATCGGCCGGGCCTTGCCGGATGTCCGCGATGGGCTGAAGCCCGTCCACCGGCGGGTCCTGTACGCCATGTACGACCTCTCCAACGACTGGAACAAGCCCTACAAGAAATCCGCCAGAATCGTCGGGGACGTTATCGGTAAATATCATCCCCACGGGGACATGGCCGTTTATGATGCCCTGGTACGCATGGCTCAGGATTTTTCCCTGCGTTACCCGCTGATTGATGGGCAGGGAAACTTCGGCTCGGTCGATGGGGACCCGCCGGCGGCCATGCGTTATACCGAGGTGCGCATGGCGCGACTGGCCGGGGAGCTCTTGGCGGACATCGAGAAGTCAACCGTTGATTTCGTCCCGAACTACGATGGTTCTCTGGCGGAGCCAGCGATCCTGCCGGCGCGTTTCCCCAATCTCCTGGTCAATGGGTCCTCGGGGATTGCCGTTGGGATGGCGACCAACATCCCCCCGCATAACCTGCGGGAAGTGATCGATGGCGTGATCGCGGTCATTAACAACCCCGAGACCTCCTTGGAGGGACTGCTCGAAATCATCCCCGGCCCGGATTTCCCCACGGCCGGATTTATTCTGGGGCGGACCGGGATCCGGGAGGCCTATCTGAGCGGGAAGGGAATGATCCAGCTCCGGGCCCGGGCGCTGATCGAACGCCAGAAGAGGACGGACCGAGAATCCATTGTGGTCACGGAGATTCCCTACCAGGTGAATAAGGCCAAGCTTCTGGAGAAGATCGCCGAGCTCGTGCAGGATAAAAGAATCGAGGGCATCGCCGACTTGCGGGATGAATCGGACCGGGAAGGGATGCGGATCGTCATCGACCTCAAGCGGGATGCCGTCGCCCAGGTGGTCCTCAACCAGTTGTTCAAGCACACCCAGATGCAGGTCACTTTCGGCATCATCCTGCTGGCCATCGTCCACGGCCAGCCGCAGCTGCTCAATATCAAGGAATTCATCCAGCACTTCATTAACCACCGCAAAGAAGTCGTAACCCGCCGCAGTCAGTTTGAACTGGGAAAAGCCGAAGCCAGTGCGCACATCCTGGAGGGCTTGAAAGTGGCCTTGGACAACCTGGACCGAGTGATCTCCCTGATCCGGTCCTCCAAAACCCCCAAGGACGCCAAAGAAGGCCTGATCGCCAAATTCTCGCTCTCGGAGGCGCAAGCCCAGGCGATTTTGGAGATGCGCTTGCAGCGCCTGACCAACCTGGAGAGGGAGAAGATCAATGAGGAATACAAGGAGCTCATCAAACTCATCGCCCGCCTGCGAGAGATCCTGGGCAATGAGCGGCTCCTGCTGAACTTGATCATCGAAGAGCTGCGGGAGATCCGGGACCGGTACGGGGACGATCGGCGTACCCAGATCATCGAGGAAGCCCAGGAGATTGACCTGGAGGACCTGATCGTGGAAGAAGACATGGTGGTCACGATCAGCCATTCCGGGTACATCAAGCGCAACGCCATCAGCCTCTACCGCAGCCAGAGGCGAGGCGGGCGGGGCAAGATGGGCATGACCACCAAGGAGGAGGACTTCGTCGAACACCTGTTCATCGCGTCCACCCACAGCTATATCCTCATCTTTACGGACGCCGGCAAAGTATTCTGGCTGAAAGTCCATGAGCTCCCCCAGGGCGGGCGCATGACCCGGGGAAAAGCCATTATCAACCTGTTGAACATTTCCGGGGAAGAAAAGATCACGGCCATCCTTCCCGTGCGCGCTTTCGAGGACGGGAAGTACGTGGTCCTGACCACAAAGAAAGGGGTGGTCAAGAAGACCGACTTGATGTCGTACAGCCACCCACGCACCGGGGGAATCATCGCTCTAACCCTCGACCCGGGCGACCAATTGATCTCGGCCTGTCTCACCGACGGCACCAAAGAGATTTTGCTGAGTTCGCGGGAAGGGAAGGCCATCCGCTTTGCCGAGGAAGGGGCCCGGGCCATCGGGCGGACCGGGAGGGGCGTCAAAGGCATCACCCTTGGAAAAGACGACTTTCTGGTCTCCATGGACATCATCGCGCCGGGAGCGGCGATTCTATCCGTTACGGAAAATGGGTTCGGCAAGCGCAGCCCGACCGAAGAATACCCTCTCCAGAGCCGGGGCGGAAAAGGGGTGATCACCATAAAGACGACCCCCCGCAACGGGAACATGGTCGGAACGCAGCAAATCACCGAGCAAGATGATGTCATGCTCATCACCGATAAGGGGAAGATCATCCGCCTGCGGGGGGAAGAGATTTCGGTGATCGGGCGGAACACTCAGGGTGTGAAGCTCATCGAGCTGGAAGCCGGAGAACGGGTAATGGCGGTCGCCCGGCTGGCCGAACCGGAGGAGGAACCCGGAGGTCCGGGGCTGGAAGAGACTCCAGAGGCACCCTCCGAAGAGATTGAGGATGAGGGAAAATCCTGATCCGTGGACACGCTCCAGGCTGAGAAAAAGCGAATCGGAGTGATTGGCGCAGGCAGCTGGGGAACGGCCTTAGCCAACCTTCTGGCGGAACAAGACTTGGTGGAGCTCTGGGTTTTTGAAGAGGACCTCTTCCACGCGATGGCCAAGGAGCGGGAGAATAAAATCTTCCTCCCCGGAGTCCGGCTCCTGGATCGTATTCGCTTGACCCACTCGTTGGAAGAAGCTTTTACGGGCAAGGGCATTTTGGTCTGTGCGCTCCCTTCCCATGTGGTGCGGGAAGTTTTTTCCAGGGCGCAACCCTACATTCAGGATGATATCCTGATCGTGAGCGCCACCAAGGGGCTGGAAAATAATTCCCATCAGACCGTATCCCGGGTATTACGGGAGATCATCGACCGCAGCCTCAAGGCGGAAATTGCCTGCCTCTCGGGCCCGAGTTTTGCCAGAGAAGTTTCCCGCAAGCTGCCCACGGCCGTTGCCGTGGCCGGGACGAGTCCTGAGGCGGCCCGGATGGCCCAAAATCTTTTTTCCCGGACTTACTTCCGGGTCTACACCAACCCGGACTTGATGGGTGTCGAATTGGGGGGAGCCATCAAGAACGTCATGGCCATCGCGGCGGGCGCCGCCGATGGCCTGGGCTTCGGCCACAGCTCCCGGGCCGCGCTGATCACCCGGGGCCTGGCCGAGATGACCCGGTTGGGAGTGAAAATGGGGGCGGATGCGCGGACGTTCTCCGGGTTGGCCGGTCTGGGAGACCTGGTTCTTACCTGCACCGGTGATTTGAGCAGAAATCGCTCATTGGGCCTGGAACTGGGGAAGGGGCGGTCCCTTTCCGCGGTACTGGGGGAAATGAGGATGGTCGCCGAAGGGCTCCGGACGACCAAAGCCCTTTGGGAATTAGCCGAAAAGCTGGAAGTGGAGATGCCTATCACCGAGAAGGTCCATGAGATTCTGTATGAAGAGAAAGCCCCCCGTGAGGCCGTAGCGGAGCTGATGTCTCGTCACCCCAGATCTGAGCGGGAGCGATTTTGAATCCCCTGCAAATCAAGGGGAAAAGAGGAAGGCTTTCCTAAAAGCTATGGTTGAAGTAAACGGGAGGGTAAATTCGCCAGCAGGCCTTCAGCCAGCCTTTTCGCCAAGTCATCGATAGAGCGACTCGGGCCACTTACTCGGCCTTCGGCTTTCCAAACCACGGAGCCTTTTTCGGGGTCCAGCAAGCTCAACCTCAGCGTCATCTGGCAGGTACCCTGATGATAGGTTGGCAGACTGCGGTACTCATACCCCGTCCCGCTCCATACATCCCAGATGGGGAAGTCTTGGGAGCGAATAAAGGATTTCTCCGCCCGGTATCCGAGTATCGTTCCCACCAGGAAAAGCTTAGCATGCAAGCGCCCGTTGACCTTTATGAGGGATGACGAGTCCGCAAGCAAATTCTGGGGGCGCAGTTCGAATTCATCGAGCACTGGAGATGTTTGAGAAGGCGGAATCAGGGTCCATCCCTTCTTGACCAGCAAATCTTGGATTGGCGTGACTAGGGTCCGCCCCGATTCAGGGAAACCCGGAAAATCCTGGATGGGCAGAAGCGCAATCGGCTGGAGGTTCTTCAGGTCAACAGTTCGGTCGTCCACTTCTCCCAGGTGCAGTTTGGAAAAACACCCCGCGGCCGCAAGATGGATGGCTAAAAGCAAAGCCCAGCAGAAAATTCTTGATGGGACAAGCCGGTGATGCAAAAACTTGCTCCTCGAGGGAAAAACCGTTAAAATAACCCAGCGGCCAAAGAAGGCTTTTATAATATTAGACTCCGGAACCAAAAGCCTGTCAAGGGAGGCAAAATTGGCATGCCCATCTATGAGTACCTCTGCCGGGACTGCGGAAAAGTTTCCAACTACCTGGTTATGACCATTCGAGAGTCTTTCCACCCCGTTTGCAAACGATGCCAGGGCACAAAGATGACCAAGCTGATCTCGCGCGTAGCCCGGGTTCGTTCGGAGAAGAACCGCCTGGAGTCCCTGGCTGACCCGAGCAAGCTGGGAGAGATCGATGAGAACGATCCGGCGAGCATGGCGCGCTGGATGAAGCGCATGGGCAAAGAGATGGGGGAAGACCTGGGCGAGGATTTAGATGCGATGGTGGATGAAGCCATGGAGGAAGAAAGCAAGGCCAAAGGAAAGTCAGCGGGCGGGGAAGAAACGGAGGAGCCGTGAGGCATACAGAGACAGGCGGACTCCCGGGAATTCGTCACCCCATCCGCTTTGAGGAGAATAATCCCGTTTTCGTTTCCGGCCGGGCTGTTCCTCAGGGGGGCTCGGCATCCCAGCAGCCTGGAGGCTCCGGAAGCCTTCAACGAAGCAGTTCTTTCCTTCCTGAACGGGTTGGGAGAACATCGAAGGGGGAAACATGCCCATCGCCGGAAACCCGAAAAAGTTGGCCTATGCCGTCGCCCAGGGATACCAGCAGTTCACCCAGGCGACTCTGCGAGCATACACGCCTGAGGAGTGGAAAATTCTAGTCTTTAACCTGAATGTTGTCCTCCGGGAAGTCCGGGGCACCCAAGTTTCGCTGGAGGACGGTGAGGGCCTCAAAGATAAAAATGTGAAAATCCGCCGCCTCAACCAAGCCATCAGCACCATCCAGTCTTTCGCCTCCCTCAAAGGCATCCGGTTTTAAGAAAAAGGGGAAATTCATCCCGCAGCCCCCAAAGAAGCAGGGGGAGAGGTGAAATTTTCTCAAAAACCATACCTTGACAGTACAGAAATTAATGATTATTTTCCTATCGGAAGTGTAAAGAATTGAAAAAAATCTAAAGTGAAAAAGGATTAGATGAAGGGAGGGGACAAAGATGGACGGCTTAACAAAATGGAGACCATCGCGCGAATTGATTCCGTGGAGACCTTTCGGCATGGGGTGGGATCGGGACTTCGAAGAATTTGTTGAGGATTTTCTGGAGCCGGCGAGCACGGAAACATTGGGTTTTCGTCGCTGGACCCCTCGGGTGGAGAGCTACCACAAGAACGGCAGTTACGTAATTAAAGCGGACCTGCCCGGCGTGAATCCGAAGGACATTCATATCATGGTGGAAGGAGATTACTTGATCCTCCAGGGTGAGCGAAAGATGGATCGAGAGACGAAAGGGAGAGACTTTTCGAGAAGGGAAGTCTTCTACGGGAATTTTCAGCGCTCCATGCCCATTCCCCGAGGGCTGAGAGCGGAAGCGATTAAAGCGAGGTATCACGAGGGAGTGTTGGAAATTACGGCTCCCATGGAAAAGACCCATCTGCCCAGGGAAGTGAAGGTGGAAGTGGAGAAAACGGCCTGAAGGAGGTGGGCCGGGATTTGAAAAGGGAGGGGAGCGAACGAATAAGCTACGGAGGAAAGAAGGGAGGGAGGAATTATGGCCATGCTGATCCGATGGAGTCCCATGAGGGATTTTATGAATGTAGGTTGGAATATCGACCCATTTTGCCGGGATTTTATGGAGCCCGCAGAATTCTCCGAGGAGGGGTATTGTACCTCTCCCCCCGTGGAGAGCTTTCGGCATAACGGCAGTTTTGTGGTAAGGGTGGACCTTCCCGGGGTAAACCCTAAAGACGTTCATTTGACCGCCGATCAAGGAAGCTTAACCATCGAAGGGGAGCGCAAGAGAAGCGGTGAAATCGGGGAAGATGCACTCTTCCGGGATGAGCTTTGTTACGGTTCCTTCAGACGAAGCCTAGAGATTCCCGACGGCGTGAAGACCGATCAGATCAAAGCCAAGTATCATGACGGGGTTCTGGAGATTACCGCTCCGGTCGGAGAGGAACACCTGCCCAAGAGGATTGAAGTGGAGAGACAGAAAAGCTAATCTGCCCCAAGAGAAGGAACCGGGCGGGCCGGGAACAACGGTCGCTGCTCAGCCCGGTCCCTTTTCTTTTTTGGCCTCCAGAACGGCGGCCTCAAGATGTTCATCCAGGGCCCGAAGACGGGCGGCCATTTTTTTCAGCATCTTCAGGGCGATTTCGATGTCGCTTTTTAAAAGGCTGGCAAAAGTCTCGGGGCTGATGACCAAGAGTTTGCTATCTTCGATGACTTCCACTGTCGCTGAGCGATCCAGCCCGATCAACAAGGCCATCTCGCCAAAAAATTCGCCGGCGGAAAGTTCGGCCAAGATCTCTTCGGTGCTCCCCACGCTCTTCTTTACCCGTACTTTTCCTTGCTGAACGATAAACATATCCCGCCCCAGGTCTCCTTCGCGGAAGAGGACAGTCCCCTTGGGAAAGCTTTTACCGAACTTCCAGAAAAGTTGTTCCTCGTTCTTCATGAAGATGGATAGTCCCGGTCCATAAGCTGCTCGCGCTCCTGGATCAAGTCCTCGATGATCTCATAGGCTTTTTTCAGCCGCGACGCCAGATTGCCCAAAACCTTGACGCCCATGCCGGAGGTTCCATGGAATAAACTCTCCAGGACTTCCGGCTGAACGACGAGAATCTGGCTATCCTCCTCCACAACGGCGTTAATGGAACGGGGTCTCCCAATCAAGCAGGCCATCTCCCCAAAAAAGTCTCCTTCTCCCAGGACGTCAATCGTAATCTTTCGGATGCCCACCCTTTTGAACAAACGCACCCTGCCCCGTTGAATAATGAACATCCCGGTGCAGGGCTGCCCTTCTTCGAAGAGGATGGTTCCCGCAGGAAAACGCTGGCCGAACTTTCTAAAAAGACGCTCCTCTTCTTTCATCGCCCTTCTTTCATCTCCGCCTGGAGAGTATAGATCATGCTGGCGTCTCCCTCCACCTTTACCAGCAGATAAAAGAGAGCCGGCTTGGTGTCCGTCTTGGTGCGGGCGGCGAAAACTTTTATCACAAAAGGAGAAGTCTGGGGAAAGAGACTGGCGCCCTCTTTCAGCCGTTTGAAGGATTTATTCAAAAATTCCCAGCGTACCTTCGCCTTGGGGCGGGTGCCCTGCCAGTGCAGGGGTTGAGCCCGCAGAGTTAAAGAGTGATTGGGCTTGAGGAAAATCTTGTAAATATCGTAGGTATCGGCTGTGCCGCTGATGAAGTTTTCGTCAAAGACGTAGGTCCCGGGTTCGGATATCGGCAGCAGGAGGGCCTTTTCATAAGTTTCCGGGGCATCCGTACCCGAGTGGGCATCATTTTGATCCCAGAGAAGAATCCGCAGGGTATATTCTCCCAGAATTTCTCCGGAGGAGAAGCCACCGATTCCCTGAACATGAATAAAGTAAGCTCTCGGCCTGGGAAGGGAATTCGAGGTCCATTCCAGGAAAACCGGGTCGGAGTCAGGCTGGCTCTGCGTAACCGTCCGGAGCCGGACTTTATCCTGGTCCAGCAGGCTCCATTTTACCTTTCCGCCTTTTTCCGTGGTCCAATGGGGCGCTAAGACCACCTGGATCGTCTGCCCGGGTTTAATGGAATTCACCTTCAGGACTTGCTCCGCTTCGTTGAGAATGAAACCCTGATGTTCCCCTCGCCCCAGGGCGATTTCTTGCGCGGAAAGCGGACGGGTGAACGCAAAATTCGCAAGTAAATATAGGAGAAAGAAGAGAATAAGTTTCCGGCTGGTCATTCCATTCCACCCTCGAGGGTCGCCTTTAAATCCCATTACGTCGGGCGACTCTCCATCCGGTGCATCAGCCGCTGCCATTCTCGATCCACATTCTCCTGGATGCGCTCCAGGTCTCCTTCCCGCAAAAAACCAAAACGCCCCTGAGGCTTCAAATAGTCGCTGACCGGAGTTCCCTCGGGCTCTTCATTGAGAATGTACCGTTCGCCGTCCTCCACTTCATAGAGAGGAAAGACTTTGGTCTGCACGGCCAGACGGGCAAGACGGATGGTCAGCTCGGAGGAAAACCGCCACCCTACCGGACAGGGAGAAAAGGCATAGATAAACTTGAAGCCGCGAGTCTCCTTGGCCTTCTTGATCTTCCGGATGAAATCATCCGGGTAGGCGATGGAGGCCGTGGCCACATAAGGCACGCGATGGGCCGCCATGATCTGGACGATGTCTTTCTTCGGCTGGCTTTTCAAGTTGGCGGGGGGGGTAGTCGTGGTCCAGGCCCCCCAGGGGGTCGCCGAGGAACGCTGAATCCCGGTGTTCATGTACGCCTCGTTATCATAGCAGATGTAAATGTAATCATCGTTCCGCTCGGCGGCCGCAGAAACGGCCTGTATCCCGATGTCGAAAGTGCCCCCATCCCCGGCGACCGCCAAAACGGTGGTCGTGGTGTCCCCCAGCACGTCCAAGGCCGCCCGTACCCCCGAGGCGGCGGCTCCAGCCGAGGCAAAGGGAGTGTTATACGCGGCCAGCTTGATGGGCGAGGTGGGAAAAGTACCGGAGATGGTCCCGAAGCAGCCGGCGGTAATGACCGCAATAGTGCGTTCTCCAAGGGCCTGGAAGGCGGTGCGCATGACGATGGGCATGGCACATCCGGGACAGCACCCATGGCCGGAATGCAGGTATTCGTTCAATAACTCTTTGGCGTTCATGCTTCCACCCCCAGCCAAATGGGCGCCCCGTTTGGGTTGGCATTGTGTAAGGTCGTTTCCATTATCTCCTGGATGGTTTCCGGTGTGATATCTTTTCCCCCCAGGCCGGCAATGAACTCAAAGACCTTGGGTTTCCGCGGCGCGCGGAAGAGGGCCGCTTTCAACTCCTGGCCGACAATTCCACCGGCCCCCAGGGAATTATCGCGGTCGAGCACGGCCACCTTTTTCATTCCGCTCAAAGTCTTAATTAATGCCTCTGCCGGGAAGGGACGAAACAGGCGCAGACGGCAGAGTCCCACTTTCTTTCCCTGGCGACGATATTGATCGATGACCTCGCGGGCCGTGCCGGCGGCCGTGCCCATGGTGAGCAGCACCACTTCGGCGTCGGTGCAGCGGAATTTTTCCATCAAACCGTATCCCCGGCCAAATTGCGACTTGAATTCCCGGTCCACCCGGGCCGCCAATTTCTTGGCCGTTTCCATGGCGATTTGGGCTTCGTGCCGGAAGGAGATAAAAAGAGAACTGTCGGCCATGATGTTGAACGTGTGCGGGTCATCGGGCGTGAGTTTATAGCGGGCACGGAAGGGTGGAAGGAAGCGGTCCACCGCCTCCTGGTCGGGAATGTCCACGGGCTCGGAGGTGTGCGAGAGGAAGAACCCGTCTACCAGGACCATCACCGGCAGCAGAGTCTCTTCGGCGATGCGGTAGGCCTGGATGACCGTATCCAGGGCCTCCTGGGCGCTCTGGC
>Ga0315282_10009427_pt1 | contig 15519 bp, 14 predicted proteins | sample YL17G07_20_MG_FD_203693 | JGI IMG/M metagenome (GOLD analysis project Ga0315282, IMG submission 203693) | Sediment microbial communities from Yellowstone Lake, YNP, Wyoming, USA - YL17G07_20 | ecosystem: Environmental > Aquatic > Freshwater > Lake > Sediment | place: USA: Wyoming | collected... | reverse complement strand
TTCGACGGCTCCGCCGTCTGCTTGACCTTCTTTTGGCCCGTCCGACGCCGCGTCGTCTCGCGTACCCCGCCTCAACCGACCACAACGCAAATGCCTTGAAGCGCATTTTGGTTGACAAATGCGCTCTAAAGGGCTATCATAACGTGGTTTGGGCGAATTCCTATCGGCCAAGTCTCCTGTCAGGCGGCGAGGCACCTGCGGTCGCCGCAGTTCGATATTACGGAGTGTGCTCCATGTCATCCGTTGTGGTCGTCGGAGCCCAGTGGGGAGACGAGGCCAAGGCCAAGGTGGTGGACCTCCTCAGTGCGGAGGCGGACATCGTGGTCCGCAGTCAGGGGGGAAACAACGCCGGCCACACCGTGGTCGTCGGCCGGGAGAAGTTCATCCTGCACCTGATTCCCTGCGGGGTGTTGAGACCGCACGTGGTGTCGGTCATCGCGAGCGGGGTCGTCGTGGACCCGAAGTACTTCCTCGAAGAGTTGGAGGCGCTCCGCAAGCGCGGCATCCCCATCACGCCCGAGACGCTCCTCCTGAGCGAGCGGGCACACCTCATCATGCCCTACCACCGTCTCTTGGACACGCTGTCGGAAGGGCTCAAGTCGCGTGCGAAGATCGGCACCACCGGGCGCGGCATCGGTCCGTGCTACGCGGACAAGGCGGCCCGGTCGGGCATCCGCGTCGTCGATCTTCTCGACGAGGCAACCTTCCGAAGCAGGCTGGAAGCCGCGCTCCTCGAAAAGAACATCCTCCTGGAGAAACTCTATGGACACCGCGTGCTCTCGGCGAACGAGATCGCCGCGGAGTACCTGGGATACGCCACGGAACTCCGTCCCTTTGTGCACGACACCCAGAACTACCTGAGTCGCGCCATGGATGGGGGCAAGCGGGTCCTCTTTGAAGCGGCACAGGGAACGCTTCTCGACATCGATCACGGGACATATCCGTTCGTGACCTCGTCGAACGCGGCGGTGTATGGCGCCTGTTCGGGGAGCGGCACGAGCCCGAGGCGGATCGACAAGGTGGTCGGGGTGCTGAAGGCGTATACGACGCGCGTCGGGATGGGGCCTTTCCCAACGGAGCTCTCGGACAGTCTGGGCGAGCGTCTGCGCGAGAACGGCCAGGAGTTCGGTGCAACGACCGGCCGGCCGCGGCGTTGCGGGTGGCTCGATGCCGTCGCCGGACGCTACGTCGCGAGCCTGAACGGCTTCCACGCACTCGCCATCACCAAGATCGACGTGTTGAGCGGCATCGAGAAGCTTCGGGTGTGTTCGGCGTACCGCCTGGACGGCAAGACGCTGGACGACTTCCCGAGCAGTGTGAAGGTTCTCGAAGCGGTGGAGCCGGTGTATGAAGAGCTCCCCGGATGGAGGGAGGACATTTCGGGAATCCGGAGTTTCCGGGAGCTTCCGGCGGGAGCACGGGACTACATCCGGCGCATCGAGGAGATCATGTCGGCGCCGGTGGAAATCGTCTCGGTGGGTCCGGAACGCCACGAGACCATCTGGATCGGTCGGGAGAAGCGGTGAGCGTCGAGGAGGAAAAGGTATCGTTCGAACGGGTCCCGCGACACCTCGCCGTCATCATGGACGGGAACGGCCGCTGGGCCCGTGAGCGCGGACTTCCGCGCATCCGCGGACACGAGGAAGGCGCAAAATCCGTCCGCGAGGTCACGGAGGAGTGCGTCCGCATCGGAGGCATCGAACAGCTCACGCTCTATGCGCTCAGCTACGATAACCTGCACAAGCGCCCCCGGAACGAAGTCGACGCCCTCTTCAAGCTCCTCAGGAAATACACGAATGAGCAACTCTCCACCGCCGTGGAAAAGAACATCCGGCTTGCCACGATCGGGGAGATGGAGGATCTCCCGCAGCCGCTGCGGGGAGAAATCGCAGAGGCCATCCGGAAGACCCGAGACAACACCGGGATGACCTTCTGCCTGGCACTCAACTACAGTGCCCGTCGGGAAATCACGCACGCGGCCCGGGAACTGGCACAACTCGTCCAGAGAGACGAGCTTTCGACGGGTGCCATCACGGAGCAGACCCTGGCGGAGCACCTCTTCACCGCCGGGGCGCCGGACGTCGATCTCCTCATCCGCAGCGGAGGCGACATGCGCGTGAGTGACTTCCTGCTGTGGCAGATTTCCTACGCCGAGATCTTCGTCAGCCAGGTGTACTGGCCGGATTTCCGGCGTGCGGAGCTGCACGAGGCCCTGCGGTGGTTTGCCGGCCGGCAGCGACGGTTCGGCGCCGTCAAGGAGCTCTGATGCTGTTCGCCCGCACCGTGTTCACCATCCTGATCGTCGCGGCCGTCGGCGTGCTCTTCTGGATCGACGACCGTCTGGACACGGCGGTCGGGTTCAACCTCATTTTCTTTGTCATCGTCGTCTTCTCGGTCCAGGAGTTCTACGACCTCGCCCGGCGGAAGGGATACACCCCCTACTCCCTCTGGGGGATGTTCTGTGCGGGACTGATGGTGGTAGCCGACTGGATGGGACGCACCTTTCATTGGGATCTGCACGGGATGGGGATCGTCGCGTTCACCTTCCTGTGCGGACTCTTCATCCTCCAGGGCTGGCTTCTCCCCCGCAGGGAGGGACTCGTCAGCATGGCGATCACGGCGTTCGCCATCGTCTACGTCTGGGGCTTCGGACATTTCATCGTCCGGCTCCGATACCTCAAGCCGGATGTCATCGGAATCCGCGGGGTGCTGATGCTGGTGGCCGTCGTCAAGGCGAGCGACATCGTGGCATACCTGGTGGGCAGTCGCTGGGGCCGACACCGGCCCTTCCCACAGGTGAGTCCCAACAAGTCGTGGGAAGGCTACATCGGGGGCTTCGCCGCTTCCCTCCTAGCCGGAGTTCTCACCTGGTGGATTCTCTTCGACAACAGATGGTATCTGGCGCTGCTCTTTGCGGTTCCGGTCTCGGTCGCGGGGCACCTGGGGGACCTGGCCGAGTCCGTGATCAAGCGGTCGCTCGACGCGAAGGATTCCGCGGTTCGCTTTTCGGGCCTGGGCGGCGTGCTGGACCTCGTGGATTCCCTCCTCTTGGCAGGACCGGTTGCCTTTTACCTGCTCGAGCGGATGGACATAATGCGTGTGCTCTAGCGAAACGGACCTGAACCATGGAAATCAGAATTCCCATCAAGAACCAACAGCAGGCGATGCGGCTCCTGGGCACCCACGACAGGCACCTCAAGCTGCTGTGCAAGACCTTCGAGGTGGACGTGGTGCTGCGTCCGGAAGGACTGGTGGTGCTCGGTCCGCAGGCGAAAGTCCGCGCCGCCGGGAGGGTCATCGAGGCGTTGCTCGAACGGGCACAGTCGGGCGACCGGCTCGGCGTCGAAGAGGTCAAGGACCTGATGGCAGCCTGTGCCGCGAGTGAAGGCCCGGCGGAGGGCATGGGGATCGAGGTCTTTGCCCGGGGGATGAAGGTGATGCCCCGCACTCCAGGTCAGGGGAAATACGTCCGGGCCGTTCGGAGAAGACACCTCGTCTTCTGCATCGGACCGGCGGGCACCGGGAAGACCTACCTCGCCGTGGCCCTCGCCCTCCAGGCCCTCAAGGCACACCAGGTCCGGAAGATCACTCTCGCGCGGCCGGCGGTCGAGGCCGGAGAAAAGCTCGGATTCCTCCCGGGGGACATGCAGGCCAAGGTGAACCCCTACCTCAGACCCCTTTACGACGCCCTCAGTGACATGATGGAGTTCGGTCAGCTCCGCAAGTACATGGAAAACGACATGATCGAGGTCATCCCCCTGGCGTACATGCGCGGCCGGACGCTCAACCACACCTTCGTCATCCTCGACGAGGCCCAGAACTGCACCATCGGACAGATGAAGATGTGTCTGACGCGGCTGGGCGAAGATTCCCGCGCCATCGTCACCGGGGACATCACCCAGATCGACCTCCCCATCGGCGAAATGTCGGGACTGGTGGCGGTGCAGAAGGTCCTAGCGGACGTCCGCGGCATCGAGTTCATCTACCTGAAACCCACCGACATCGTCCGTCACCGGCTGGTGCAGGACATCGTCAACGCCTATGAGCGTGCCGAATCCCGTGCGGACAGACGCCCCGGCGGAGAGAACGAACGATCGGAGACGCCGGGTTAATTGGGGACAGTCACCTATTATTTGTCAGTCGGGATTTGCTCTTACTCCGGAGCATATATCGGTATAGAGATATCCGTTACAACCTTGCCGATAGCCGTGATCAAAATAATAGGTGACTGTCCCCAATTAACAATTAACGAGTTCCCATGTCCATTGAGATTGTCAACCTCCAGCGATACATGAAGGTGCCCGAACGCAGGATCCGTGCGGCCATCCGGCACGTCATGGTGGAAGAACTCGGGTGCGAGGTGAACGTGAGCGTCGCCGTGGTCGACGACGCGAGGATCGCCGAACTCAACGGTGTGTTTCTCGGGCGCGGCGAACCCACCGACGTCCTCGCCTTCCCCCTCGACGACCGGCGAGGCGCAGGGGAACCGGAGCCGGTGTTCGGCGAGATCGTGATTTCCGCCGAGCGGGCGCGTCGCGAGGCCCGAAAGCGACATGCCCGTCCCGAGGTCGAACTCGTCCTCTACGCCGTGCACGGGATGCTGCACCTCGCCGACTACGACGACCGGACGCCCAGAGAGCGGAAGCGGATGAGACGCCGGGAGGCGGAGGTTCTCGGAAGTCTCGTCGTCGCCCGGCACCGCACTCCGGGACGGCACCGGGTGCCACGGCTTGCTTCTGGGCCGTGCTCTTCGGTTACGACAGGTGCACGGCTGGACAAGCCAACCGTGGCACCCAAGAAAGCGCATGCGGTTCAGGATGACCGGTGGCCACACGGAAGACACAGGCAATCACGCTCCGGCTCACCGACTACCGCGAGAGTTCGCAGATTCTGAGCGTGTTTTCGCGGGACTTCGGGCGGATGAGTCTGATCGCGAAGGGCTCGAAGCGCGAGCGCTCGCGCACCCACGGCTCGATCGACCTCTTCCAACTCGTCGAGATGGTCTTCATCGAGAAGCCCGCCGCGCATCTCGCGATCCTCACCGAAAGCCGGCTCCTGGAGGATTTCCCCGGGCTCCGGTCTCAGCTCGCCCGGGGATACGCGGCGTTCTTCATCTCGGAACTTCTGCTCGGTCTCACCGAAGAGAGCGACCCGGACCCGCTGCTTTTCGAGCTCACGGTGACGGCGCTCGGAATGCTCTCTCAAACCGGCCGGACGAACGTCGTGCTGCACGCCTTCGAGGTGCACCTCTTGGAACGGATCGGGCTCTTCCCGCGACTGGACGGGTGTGCGTGGTGTGGTGCCGCCTTCAGACCGGGCAAGGAGGTCGCCTTCGCCGCCACCGCCGGAGGCATCGTCTGTCCGAAGTGCGAAGGTGCCGTCGCCGAAAGAACTTACGTCAGTCCGGGAGCACTCGCCATGCTCAGGAAATTGGGCGCAAGTCCGCTGAATAGGGTTGAAAGACTGAGGATATCCGGTACAATAGCAAAGGACGTGCGCAGGATGCTCGCACGGGTGTGGATGAGCGTCTTAGGACGTGAACCCCGTATGCTCGAATACCTCTGCTAGCCGATTTCGGAGAAACGTATGGTGAAGAAGACCGTTCTCTTGTTCTCGGTGCTGGTACTGCTCGCCGGCTCGGTCCAGGCACAGATGACCTACAAACCCGCCGAGGGCTGGCAGCCTGCAAAGGGGGACGTGCCGGAGATGAAAGGCCTAGGGGCAAGGACCGACCGTCTCGATTACGAACAGGCCCAGTCCCTCTACCAGGCCGGGAATACCCGGGGTGCCATTCGGATTTGCGACGAGATGATCGAAACCTACAAGTCAGGACCCTGGGTGGAGGGTGCCATGCTGCTCAAGGCCCGGGCCTGCTTCCAGCAGAAAAACCTCAAAGAGGCGGAGAGAACCCTCCTGCTTCTGCGCAAGAACTTCCCCGCGACCACGCTCACCAGCGAGATCAGCGACCTGCAGATGGCCATCGGGAACGCCCGTCTCGGGGAACGGAGCTACGCCGGCGTCAAGACCCTGGAGGAGATGGTCGAGAACAACCCGTATGGTCCGCGCTCGGACGAAGCCCAGTTCAACATCGCCACGTACTACTTCCGGAAAGGCGACTACGCGGACGCGTCCCCGGCGTTCGCCCTGGTGGTGGCTCACTACAAGGACAGTCGCTACCGGGAGGACGCCATGTTCCTGAGGGCGAAGGCGACGTATCTCACGAACGAGGGACCGGCGCGCGACCCGCTCCCCTACGAGGAGGCGCGCGAAGGACTGAAGGAATACCTGAGGAGTTACCCGACGGGAAAGAACGCCGCCGAGGCCCAACAGCTTCTCAAGAACATCAACAACACCCTCGCCTATAAGCTCTACCTCATCGCCGAGTACTACCGCAAGCAGCATCAGAACCGGGCGGCCGAGCGGTACTACCGCTCCGTGGTGAGAAACTATCCGGACAGCACGTGGGCCCAGAAGGCCCAAAGCAGGCTCCCCAAGGGCACGATCGTGGAACCGAGAACCGAAACCCAACCGATGCCGGAAGCCGGACGGAAACCGGCCGCAAAGGAAGAGACGGGAACCAGGAAAACGCCGGAGGAAGAGTTTGAGACGAGGTAGGATCATCCTGACGGGAGTGCTTCTCGTGTGTGCCGGTTGCGGCTATTCGACGCAATCGCTCATCGACCCCCGTTACAAGACGGTCTACGTCGAGACGTTCGACAACCGGACGTTCTACCCGGGGTTCGAGGTCAGTCTGACGCGGGCGCTCGTCAACGAGATCAACTCCAAGACGAACCTGAGAGTGGTCCCGCGCAACCAGGCCGACACGGTGATCACCGGACAGATCACGGACTTCCAGCAGTACGTCCTCACCGAGGACCCGCATGACAACGTGCGGGAGATGCAGGTAACGGCCTACGTCGACATGACGTGGACCGACCGTCGCACGGGACAGCCGATCAAGACGGTGCGCAACTACACGGGATCGGAACAGATCAAGTTCGACGTGGGCGAGACGCTGGAGACGGCGACGAGCGAGCTCTTCCGCGACCTCGCCCAGGAACTGGTCGAGCAGCTCGAAGCCGAGTGGTAAGAGAGCACAGGACATGTTTGACCACAACGACATGGAACCGGAGAAGAACGAGAAGCGGAGCCCGGCGCGGAACCCGCTCATCTGGATCGTGATCTTCATCCTCGTGATCCTCTTCATCCGGCTCGCCCCCGCAAGTCTCACCGGAGGCGCCAAGGAGGTCACACTCGGAGAGATCGACCGGAACATCGAGCAGGGACGGGTGAAGGGGATCGAGCTGAGCGATGACACCATCACGGTCTTCCTTCGCGAAGGGGCCCCGGACGGACGCACGGAACTCACGGCGAAGATCAGCCAGGACACCCGGAAGTACTACGAGGAGCGTGGGCGTGAGCTCATGACGGAAGGGAAGATAGACCGGTACAAATACGAGCCCCGGCTCAAGTGGCTGGACACACTGCTCTACTGGTCGCTCCCGTCCATCATTTTCTTCGTGCTGATCTACTTTTTCCTCATCCGTCAGATGCGACAGGTGGGCACCGGAGGGGTGCTCTCGTTCGGGAAGTCCCGGGCGAAGCTCAGCAGCAAGGAGCACACGGGAATCACCTTCGAGGACGTTGCGGGGATCGACGAGGCGAAGGCCGAGTGTCGGGAGATCATCGAGTTCCTGAAGAACCCGAAGAAGTTCCAGCGTCTGGGAGGTCGGATGCCGCGCGGGATCATCCTGGTCGGTCCGCCCGGGACGGGAAAGACGCTCCTGGCCAAGGCCATCGCCGGGGAGGCCGACGTCCCGTTCTTCAGCATCAGCGGGTCGGATTTCGTCGAGATGTTCGTCGGGGTGGGCGCCTCCCGAGTGCGCGACCTCTTCCAGAGGGCCAAGACCAATTCCCCCTGCATCATCTTCCTGGACGAGATCGACGCCGTCGGCCGACGCCGCGGCCACGGCTGGGGAGGTGGTCACGACGAGCGCGAGCAGACCCTCAACGCCATCCTGGTCGAGATGGACGGGTTCGACACGAACGAGAAGGTGGTGGTCATCGCGGCGACGAACCGTCCGGACGTGCTGGACCTGGCACTCCTCCGGCCGGGACGGTTCGACCGGCAGATCATGGTGGACCTGCCCGACGTCAAGGGACGCGAGGAGATCCTGAAGGTGCACGCCCGGAAGGTCAAGCTGGCGCCGTCCGTGGAGCTGGGTCTCCTGGCACGGGGCACGCCTCTCTTCAGCGGGGCCGACCTCGAGGCCATCATCAACGAAGCCGCCATCCTCGGCGTCATGAAGGGGAAGGAATTCATCGAGCAGGAGGACCTCGAGGAATCGCGCGACAAGGTCCGCTGGGGACGTCAGAAGACCAGTCGGGTCATGGACGAGAAGGACAAGCGGGTGATCGCCTACCACGAGGCGGGACACGCCATGGTGGCGAAACTGCTTCCGGAGGTGGAGCCGCTGCACCGGGTCACGATCATCCCGCGCGGACCCGCTCTCGGCGCCACCATGCAGCTCCCCGAGAAGGACCGCTACATCATGCCCCGACAGAACGTCCTCGGCACGGTCAAGATGCTCTTCGCCGGACGGGTGAGCGAGTCGATGTTCTGCGACGACATCTCCAGCGGGGCCCAGGACGACATCCGACGCGCCACCGACCTCATCAACAAGATGGTCCGGGAGTGGGGCATGTCCGACCATATCGGTCCCATCAGCTTCGCCGACAGCGAGGAGAAGCTCTACGGAGGCGAGGTGCTCCTGAGCAAGACGTACAGTGAGGCCACGGCGATTGAGATCGACCGGGAGGTGGCACGGATCGCCAGGGAATGCTACGGCGAGGCGGACCGCCTGCTTACGGAGAACAAGGAAGCGCTCCGCGCCATCGCCGAGGCACTGCTGAAGTACGAGGTGCTGGAAGCCTCGGACGTGGATGAGATCCTGGCCGGACGTGAGCCCAAGACGGCCAAGGCCCGGTCGCAGAGGCCCGTCCCCGGGCCGGCGGCGGCTGCCAAGCCCCGTGAAGGCGCACCCAAGACTCAGGAAACCAATTTGCCCGCCGCCGGCGAACTGGGTCACGACCTCGCCTGAGACGTCCGTGGAGGACATGTGCGGTGTCGGACCTCACCGCCACCCATTACCCGAGAGTGGTCGGACCGAACCTTGCCGAGGCACTCGAGTTCCTCGCAGGCGACCTTTCCGCGCCGCACCGAAGCGCCCTCCTCCAGTCCTACGGACGCTTCGCCGTCATCGTCGAGAACTCCGGGAACCTCATCTGGGATTCTTCCGACGTTCTCGGAGGACTCGGGATCGTCGTCTTCCCGCTCCACCAGCTCGAAAGCGACGTGGAGCGATTCCTGATCACCGGGGTGCCTCCGGAGATGTCCCCGGGACTCTGCCCGCTCACCGACATGCTCCGCAGCGTCATCCGGGACTATTCGATCCGCCAGTTCGACTGGCTCCCCCGCCGGAGCGCCGGAGCACATCACCGCTCGCTCATCATGGGGATTCTCAACACCACTCCCGATTCGTTCAGTGACGGTGGCCGGTTCTTCGACGGCGTGCGAGCGCTCGACCACGCCCGTGAAATGATCGACGAAGGCGCCGACATCATCGACGTCGGGGGCTGTTCCACGCGTCCCGGCGCCACGGAACCGTCCCCGGAGGAAGAGATCCGACGCACCATTCCGGTGATCGAGAAGCTCCGGGCCTCCAGCGGAACTCCCATCAGCATCGACACGTACCGCGCGGAGGTGGCCCGGAGGGCGCTGGACGCCGGCGCCGACGTCATCAACGACGTCACTGCGCTGTCGCACGACCCGGACATGGCACTCCTCGCCGCGTCCCGCGACGTGCCGCTCGTCCTGATGCACATGCAGGGCACACCCCGCACCATGCAGGAGAACCCGCACTACGACGACCTGATCGCGGAGATCTATCGCTTTCTGAGCCGTGCGGTCCGTCGGGCGGAGGCCGCCGGGGTGCGACGGGAGCGCATCGCCGTCGACCCAGGCTTCGGCTTCGGCAAGACCGTCGAGCAGAACCTTGAGATCCTGAGACGCCTGCACGAGTTCCACAGTCTCGGACGTCCCATCCTCATCGGGACGAGCCGGAAGTCCACCCTCGGGAAGGTCCTCGACCGTCCGATGGACGAGCGGCTGATGGGGACGGCGGCGACGGTGGCGCTGGCGGTGGCCTCGGGCGCTTCCATCGTCCGCGTGCACGACGTGGGCAAGATGCGGGACGTCGTCCGGATGACCGAAGCGGTCCTCGCCGGACGTGCATCCCCCGAGACGTGAGTCCTGCCGATAAAACGCTTGCAAACCACCCCGTGCCGCTCTACACTCTCCGGAAGGTTGCTGGAGAAGTCTTCGGGTGTCATTCTGAGTCCCGATTCCATCCCGATGTTATCGGGAAGAATCTTGTCCACGAGGAGGAAACACGCTCTCCTTCCCTCGGGGGCCGGATTCTTCGTCGTCCCGGCAAGACCGGGACTCCTCAGAATGACATGGAGCCGACCTTTTCCACCAGGCTGCCCGGAGGACGACTCGGTCTCACCGGCGGACGCCGAAATCCACGGATTCAGGACACGTGCATGCTCGATTGGATCAGGGGCAACTGGCAGATCCCGGTCGAAATGCTGCTGATTGCGGCCGTCATCTACGCCATTCTGCGGACGCTGCGAGGCAGTCGAGGGGCCGGCATCCTTCGCGGCACCTTCATCCTGTTCACCCTTGCGTTCATCATCGTCAGCTTCCTGGCCCGGTACTCGCAGTTTTACCGCATCACGTATCTCCTGGACCAGTTCCTGACCCTCTTTGCTTTCGTGCTGGTGATTGTGTTTCAGCCGGAGCTGAGACGGGGATTGATCCGCATCGGGCAGAGACCGTTCCTCGGAACGGTCCTGCGGCGGGAAAGCGAGGTGATACGGGAGGTGGTGGACGCGGTAAGACGGATGTCGGAGGAACGCATCGGCGGACTCCTGACCTTCGAGCGTGAACTCGGTCTCAAGGCATTCGTGGAAGGAGGAACGCGACTCGACGCCGAGGTCACCAGCGAACTCCTGTGCACCATCTTCTGGCCGGGCAGTCCGCTGCACGACGGCGCGGTCATCATCTCCGAGCAGCGGATCCTGGCCGCGGGATGTCTCTTCCCGCTCTCCGAGAAACCCGGACTCTCCAAAACCATGGGCACGCGACACCGTGCGGGGATCGGCGTCACCGAGGAAAGCGACGCCGTCAGTCTCATCGTGAGCGAGGAAACGGGCCGGGTGTCCATCGCCGTCGGCGGACAGGTCACCGAAAACATCGCCCTCGAAAGGCTGGGAGCGGTCCTCACCGACCTCGTCGCCCGGGAAACCAAGTCCAGGAGATAAACCGTGTGGCGGATACTCGTCACCAACTGGCAGATGAAACTGCTGGCACTGGCATTGGCGGTGCTCGTGTGGCTTTATGCCAACAGCGTGGTCATCAAGACGACGACGGTGGAAGCCACCTTTGACGTCACACACCCCGCCACGGTGGACGTGACGGTGCAGCCGGAGAGCCAGCGGGTGGCGCTCACCGTCAGTGGACCCACGAGCGTCATCGAGGAGCTGTCGCGTCGCAACATCCGGATCGTCCACGGCGTGGCCGACGTGGAGAATCTCAAGACGGACCGTGTGGACAAGATCCGGCTCGACGAGAGGATGGTGACGAACCTGCCGGCGCAACTCCAGGTGACGCGGTTCCGGCCGTCCACCTTTGAGTTGACCGTGCGGCCGCTCGCGACAATGATGTTCCCGGTGAATCCGCCGAAGACCGTGGGAAAGCCCGCACCGGGATATGAAGTGGGCCGGACGGAAATCCGCGGGTTCTCCTCCGTCACCGTCACCGGCCCCGCCGACGTCCTCAAACGCATGCAGGAGGAACGCACGGGCGTCGAGCCCGAGCCCGTGGACGTCGGCAACCGTTCCGAGAGCGTCAAGGACAGGAAACTCCGGATCCAGACCGTCGTTCACCTGGACAACACCACGGTCGAGCACATCCGCTGCGACGATCTCGTCGAGGCCTTCGTGGAGATCCGGCGGGCCAATGCAACCGGGGTAATCCAGGCGGTGCCCATTTCGGTGCTGAGCACCCCCGACTCCGTGCATGAAGTGGAGATCACAAGCAAGAACCCGGTTGACCTTACGGTCGAAGGACCAGCCGAGTCCATCCAGGACCTCAGCGCCAGCCAGGTCGAGGCGTTCGTGGATGTCCGCAAGCGAAAACCGGAAAACGACCTGCCGTTCTTCGAGAAACTCATCGTTCACGGCCTGCCGGAAGGCGTGAAGCTCGCAAAGGAAGTGGTCGTGACGGCACGGTTCAAGTTGCCGCCGAAGAAATGAAGAGCATCTAACAGAATGCCTTCATCATTCTGTTAGACGCTGGAAGTGCAACCGGAGACATGCGAGCCATGGAAAAGAAAACGACCGATTACTCGAAGTACGTCAGTGAGCTGACGCGGGCCGCCCGTCGGGCGGCACTGCGGATGCTCTCCACGTCCATCGACGAGAAGAACCGTGCACTCGAGGCCGTCGCATCGGCACTGGGGACCTCCACGGATTTCCTCAAGTCGGAGAACCGGAAGGACCTGGACGCCGCACGGGCTGCGGGACTCGCCAGGTCGATGATCGACCGGCTGACGCTCGACGACAAGACCATCGCGGGCATCGTCACGGCCGTTCGGGAGATCGCCCGGCTCGAGGACCCCGTCGGCCGAATCGACAAGGAGTGGACCACCGCGGCCGGACTTCACATTCAGAAGGTGCGACAGCCCATCGGCGTCATCGTCGTCATCTACGAGTCGCGTCCCAACGTGACCGTGGACGCGGGGGCGCTGTGTCTCAAGTCAGGCAACGCCGTGATCCTCCGCGGGGGAAAAGAAGCCTTCCACTCGAACCAGGCCCTGGGCAAGGTGATGGACGAGGCCCTTCGGAAGGCCGCCATCGATCCGGCCGTTATCCAGGTGGTGAACACCACGGACCGCGCGGCCGTCGGCGAGATCCTCAAGCGCACCGGGGAAATCGACCTCGTGGTGCCCCGGGGCGGCAAAGAACTCATCCAGAGGGTTGTCACGGAATCACACATCCCGGTGGTCAAGCATTACGAGGGCATCTGCCACATCTATATCGACGAGGAATGCGACGCGGCACTGGCCGAGAAAGTCACGGTAAACGCGAAGGTCCAGCGGCCCGCCATATGCAACGCCGTGGAGACGCTGCTTGTTCATAAGTCCTGCGCCGAGAACGTGTTAGAACGCGTGCTCGAAGCGCTTAAGTCCCGCTCCGTCGAGCTGAGAGGCGACGACAGGGTCCGTCGGCGCTTCCCCTGGGTCAAGCCCGCCGCCGAGCAGGACTGGTTCACCGAGTACCTGGACCTGATTCTTTCCGTGAAAATCGTCGATACTCTGGATGAGGCCATCGAGCACATCAACCACTACGGGTCGAAGCATACCGACGCCATCATCACGACGAACGAGGAGCACGCCCGGAGGTTCTGCGAGGAGGTGGACTCGGCGGCGGTGCTCGTGAACTGCTCGACGCGTCTGCACGACGGCGGGGTCTTCGGGATGGGGGCGGAGATCGGCATCTCGACCGACAAGTTGCATGCCCGTGGGCCGATGGGGCTCGAGGAGCTGACCATCTACAAGTACGTGGTCCGCGGAACGGGACAGATCAGAGAGTAGTGCACATGTCGGACACACTGGACCGGAAAGAGATCGACGCGCTCCTGGCGGCGGTGGACAAGGGGGAAATCGCGCTCGACGTCTCGACACCCGCGACGAAGCGCGACGCCGCGGTGAAACTCTACGACTTCAAGCGGCCCGAGCGCGTCGGCAAGGAGCAGCTCCGCACCATCGCCGTGCTCCACGAGACCTTCGCACGGAACGCCGCGGCGAACCTCACCGCCGTGATGAGACGCTCCGTGGAGACCCGGCTCTCCTCCGTGGAGCAACTCACCTACAGCGAGTTCATCCTGTCGCTAGCAAGCCCGACCTGCCTCGTGGTTCTCTCGGCGAAACCGCTCGAAGGGAAGCTCGTCCTCGAAATGAACCCCGGGATGGTTTTTCCCATGCTGGACCGCCTGGTCGGGGGCACCGGCGAGGGCACCCTTCTCCCGGACCGTCCCCTGACGGACATCGAGAACCGGCTCGTGGTCAAACTCGTGACTCCCCTTCTCGCTCTGCTCAAGGAGACATGGAGTCACGTCAAGGGGATCGACTTTGCGGTGACGGAGGTGCAGTCGAACCCACAGCTTCTCCAGGTCGCCCCGCCCCACGACCCGATGGTCGTTGTCCGCTTCCAGCTCACGATGGGCGAGGCGTCGTCCCGTGCGAGCCTCTGCATCCCGTACGCCACCATCGAACCCATCATGGACCTCTTCACCACGCAGCAGTGGTTCGGCGGCGCGCGCAAGACCGGCACCGAGGCGAGCTTCACCCGGATCGCCCGCTCACTCGCCGAGGCGGAGCTGGAAGTCACGGCGGACCTGACCACCACGCAGATCACGGTGCGGGAGCTTCTGGAGCTGAATCCGGGAGACCTCGTCCGGACGGACGCGGCGGTCGATTCGGAAGCGACGCTCAGTGTGGAAGGCAGGCCGAAGTTCAAGGGTCAGCCGGGGCGCAACCGTCGCAACAAGGCCGTCCTCGTCACGCGCGTGATCGAGCCGGGAAAGACCAAGTGAGGCTTTCGAGCATGGAAGCGGAAGCAAGCGATGATTCATTTTCGATTGCTCCCGCTTCTTGCGGTTTTGACACTTCTGCCCGTGGTTGCCGGTTTCGGCGAGCCCCCACGTCGTCCCATCCCATTGCCTGAAGATGTCCGCTACGGAACCGCCAAAATCGATTACAACACACCCGAGAACCGCCTTTTTGTCGCCTTTGGTTCCACACCGGAGAAGATTGGTTCTAAGCGGGTTAAGGGGAACGGCCTCCTCGTGCTTCTCGTAAACCGATCTGCTGGAAAGGCAGTTTACCGGAACGAGATCAGCGAGGCAGACAATAGGGAGATTATCGTCGACTATTCAGACTTGGCTTCGGGCATCCTTCGCGTGACCCAATGCACCCAGGACCCGCGCGAGAAGGATAGGTGGGACGTACCCTTCTTCCTCACCACCATTGCCACCGCGAAAGACGGCTCGTGCGTGACGAAAGAACGTGTTCTCCTCAAGCCGGAGGCGGGAGACCGGAAGGAAATCGAGCACTTTCTTGATCTTGCCCTTTCCAGTGTCGGGGATAACCGGGAATTCTCGGATGCCCTCGCCCACCTGCGCAACATCGGCGTGGCAAGACCGTCACCCGTTCTCATCGCGTTGAAGAAGGCTTTTGCGAAGTCTGACGGCGCAGCCGCCGAAATCGTTAACCTGAATCCTGCGTGATTCGTCCGGTTAGACTGCGGAGAAATGGCCAAAAACGCCGTGAAAACCGCGAAAAATGCGATATCATGGTTTGGGAATGAAACCCCACTAAAAGTGTGGTTTGGTAC
>Ga0315282_10009426_pt1 | contig 15519 bp, 14 predicted proteins | sample YL17G07_20_MG_FD_203693 | JGI IMG/M metagenome (GOLD analysis project Ga0315282, IMG submission 203693) | Sediment microbial communities from Yellowstone Lake, YNP, Wyoming, USA - YL17G07_20 | ecosystem: Environmental > Aquatic > Freshwater > Lake > Sediment | place: USA: Wyoming | collected... | reverse complement strand
GGACGCCTGGAGCCCCGCGCGCTGACCCGGGAGTGTAAACACTACCCGCACCTGCGCATCTGCCGATCCGAATGGCGCCAACAACGGCTACAGAGGACCGTCTGATGCTTATTTCACCGCCATTGGGTCCTGACACCTTTTTCTAACTGCCGTGGAAGGTCAGGATCGGCTTCAGCCACGTCTCGTACAGGAACTGGAGGCGCTCGATCAGGTAGGCCATCCGCGTCATCACGGTGTTGCCGAACATGGCGCCGAGGGCGACCATGATCATCAGGCGGCCCGTGCGCATCGCCGGGTTCAGCACGCGGCTGTCGGTGCGGATCGAGAAGAAGAAGTACAGCAGCGCCGTCAGCAGGGCCACCAGGAAGATGAGGTTGCTCAAAGACGCGCCGGCGCTGTCGTAGGTCAGGCCCTCCGGCCCGGCCAGCGGATTCAGCGGCTTGAGCGAGGCGCCGATCTGGGGCATGATCAGCAGGATCTGGTTCTTGAAGGCCAGGCCCGCCGCCACGCCGACGAAAAGGCCGCTCACGAGCGTGCTCACCCAGAACCATCGCTTCGAGAGTTGGAAATACCACAGCGATCCGGGCGCCAGGGCCAGCAGCCAGAAGGCGCCTTTCCAGTCGGCCGTGCCCTGGAAGGCCTTCGCGATAGGCGTCAGCCACATCGGGTAGAGCACCTGCTGCCACGTCACAACGATCATGATGCCGACCGTGACGCCCAGCGCCGCCTGCTGGACCAGCCGGTAAAACAGGTTGTCCCTGGCCAGGTAACTGAAGACGGCCAGGGTCACGATGGCGCCGATCCAGATGGCCAGCGGCTCGGTCATGGCGCCTTGCTCCTGGCCCGGCGGGCTGCCCACAAGCCGAGGTTGCCGACCAGGGCCGCCAGGATGATGGCGGCATTGCCGAAGGATTGGGCCATGCTCAGGCGGGTGCCCAGGCTCGGGCGGCCGATCAGCGCCTCGTACTGGGCGGCGCCGCGGTTCCCGACCAGCACCCCGCACAACTGGCCGCTATCCAGAAAGGCGTAATAACTTGGCGCCATGATCGACATGCAGCCGAAGGCGACGGGCGTCCCGAACTGGCCCTTGATGAAACTGATCCACTCCTGCGCCGGCGAGTAGGTGATGGCGTAGATCAGGTGGATGTCGCGGATCGTCCGCACCTTCTGCATCAGCGCGAGGTCGCCGATGGGGGTGCCGTGGACGTCCGCCGGGCGGATGCTATGAAAGTCGCGGGCCAGGCCGTTGATGACCAGGGCCAGGCTGGTCGAGGTCGGGGCCTGGACGAAACCGGTGTTGACCCAGTCGCGGCCGTAAACGTAGCCGGCCTCCTCGGCGATCGGCCTGATGGTCCGTTCGGCGAATTCCGGGCCAAACGGGGTAATCCCCACGCTCGTCACGACGAACCGGACGTGCCGCCGGCAGAGATGGCGGACCACGCATCCCAACTGCGCCTCGTTCTCGGCCCGCGATCCCTGGTCCCAACTGGAGTCGATCCACACCACCTTGTCCGGCGGACAGGATTCGATGGCGTCGTACAGCCCCTGGGTCGCCCGCGAAGGGGTGCCCGCCGGCATGGGAATGAGAATCACGAAGGGCACGATCATCAAGAGGCCCGTCGCCAGGTAGAGCCACCGCGGGTTCAGTTCATGCAATCTGGCAAGCCACTGCACCATCGCTCAGGATGCCCCTTTCCCCAGCCCCAACCACTGCCGGAAACCGGCCACAAACGCGCCGCCGCAGGCGCCTATCATCACCGCCCGCTGCACCGCCGTGTTGGGCACGCCCAGGATCCACTGCGTGACCGAGGCCAACTGAAGCGACTTCGGAAGGCCCTGGGTGAGCCAATCGCCCAGGGGCACCTGGCCCAGCAGGACAATCGCGGCCGCCGCCATCATCAGGCCGGCCTCGAGGCTGCTCACGCGGAACGCCCGGTGCGCCGCCGAGACGAGGTAAAACGCCAGGAGCGCCATGCTCGACGCGAAGAACGCCATCAGCACGCCGAAGAACAGCGCGTCGTACAGCACGCTAAGCACCGAGCGGACCTGCTCCTCGCGCAGGGCCGCCGCCAGGAGGCTCGCCGCCAGGAACACTACGAAGACGAGACCTTCGAGCCATCCCTGGCGCCGGCGGACGAGATTGCCCACGTGGCTCCGCAGCAGGATGAACGGGCCCAGCAGGAACGCCATGGTCGCGACCACCACGAGGAAATTCGTCACCCCGCCAAGGTACGGCGTCAGGGGGTTCTTGATGCCGCCGAGCCATTCCGGCGCCTGCTCGGGCAGGAGGAACTCCAGGAGGAAGAAAAGCCCGCCGATGAACGTGATCGTCCAGACGATCCGCCGCGTCACCGATAGGCCCTTCCTACTTGTAGTGCCTGAGGAGTTCGACCAGCCAACTTGCCCCGCCGCCCGGAAGCAGCATCAGCAGGACTCCCAGGAGGATGAGGCCCGCGAAGACGACCTTGATGACGTCCTGGCTGCGCAGCGTGCCTCGCAAGCCGGGATCGGTGCTGACATAAGCGCCGGCCGCGTAGTACTCCTCGCCCATGATGGTATGGTCGCAGGTACACACGAAGAAAGGCATCTGCCAGAGGGTGGGATCGCCCGCGATCTGTAGGACGCCGATCCGCGCGCCCGGCTCGGCCATCAGGAGGCTCGTGAAGTCGAAGGCCCCGAAGAACAGGGCGCACCCGGCCGGCGTTTCCTCCACCAGCCGCGCCAGGCCCATGGCGTACACCGCGGAATCCTCCGACAGAAAGCGGACCTGCTCCTTCGGGTCGAACCGGTCCGCCGCCCCTTCCGCCATGTAGGCCTGGCGCACCACCTCCTCGGCCACGGGGAAAACGTTCCCGGGGCGCACCAGGACAACCAGGGGCGTCTGCATTCGGGCCGCAAGGCGGGCCACGTACGCCAGGATCAGGAGGCAGGCGTGGGTCTCGATGGCCTGGATGTCGGTCCAGCCCATGCCGAAGATGATGGGCCGGCCCATCTCGGTGGCCCGTTCGACGGCCCGCTCGATGGCGGCAATGCCCGCGATGCGGCGGACGTACGGCACGTGCCCGCGCTTGGCGCGCCAGAAGCCGATCACGATCGCCGCCCCCATGACGCCCATCAGGATGGCCATCAGCGCGTCGGCATGTTCCATGGCACGGCCCTCGCCGTCACCCGCCACCCGGTTCCTCGCCGCCCGGCTCGCCGGCCTCCAGCCGCTTGAGGACACGGTCCAGGAGGGCCGGGTCGCGCAGCGCCTCGATTCTCTCGTAGTAGTCCGGCCCGAAGAAAGGCGCAAACACGCCGCCGAAGATCACGGCCGCCGGCCAGGCCAGCGGCATCAGGGGCCGGTGCATCTCCAGGAGCATGGCCGCCGGCGCCTGGAGCCGCTTCTTCATGACCCAGCGCAGCACCATCTCAGGGATTCCCGTGTCGGCGTCCATGCTCAGGATCGGATCGTCGCTTCTGGGGGTCACGGTCGCATCTCCGTGGTCATTATAGGCGCCATACCTCGGCGGATACGGCGATGCCGGCGCCGGGGGCGCTTGATAGTACGGCGCGACTTCGTCGATTGCAGGCGCTGTGGCATCAACTCAAGATCACCTCAATCTTCTGCCCTGCCTGGATGGTCGCCTCCTGGGCCAGGGCGATGGTGGCGCGGCCGGCGTCGAGTTTGAGGGTGGCGGGGGCGGCCTTGCCATCGACCGTCACGCTGACCTTCGTCGGCTTCGCCCCGTCGGCCGGTGCCAGGGCGAGCGTCTTCAAGCGCAGGCGGCCGCACTTGAGGTCGATCCCCGCCCGCTGGGTCTGCCCCTCCCGCTTCTGGCTGAAGGTGCCCCACCCCTCGGCCGTCGTGAAGGCCGCCCGGAAATCCTCCGGCGCCAGACGCGGCGCGAAGGCGAGGCGCCCTTTGGGACCGTGGTACTCGTAGCCGCACGCCGCCAGGTACACGCCGTAGGAGGCCATGGCCCGGGCGTAGTGGTCGCCGCACTCGACCTCGTTCCACGGGTTGCGGCGCGAGGCGTGGTAGCGGTCGTGAATGGCGCGGGCGACCGCCAGGCCTTCCTGGACCATGCCTTCCCAGATCATGTGTCCGGCCGCCTGGTACTCGAAACCTGTCATGCACTCATTGAAATAATAATCGAAGCCGGTCTGGACCCTGGCGGCATCGCCCTTGGGCCACGAGCACATCAGGAGGCCCCCCTCGCCGGCCATGGCGTACCAGCGGCCGGGCTTGTTCTTTTCGCGCCAGGGGCCGACGTCGGGCGTGAAGTTGTACTTCCACAGCGACGCCAGGGCCTTCTTCACGTTCTCCTCGCTCAGGATCCGCCCCAGGCCGACCTGCCAGGCCCAACTCTGGCCGAAGACCTGGTCGATCTCGCACCCGTTGTGCGAGCCGACGGTCTTTGCGTGGTCCTTGTCGGGGATGTGGATGTAGTACTCTCCGTTAAAGAGTTCGCGGTCGATGTTCCTGGAGCCGCGGTCGACGATCTGGCGCATCTGGCGGCCGAAGTCGTCGTCGCCGGCCTCCCTGGCCATTTCCTCGCAGGCGCGGGCGGCCGCAATGTACAGCGAACTCAGCCACGCGATCTTGCCGAACCACGGCTGGTCGAGCGTGTTGTGCTGGGCGCCTTCGATGATGCCCTCGCCCTTGTCCATGCGCACCAGGCACCCCATGGCCACCTTGATCTTCGGCCAGAGTTCCTTGAGGAAGGCATCGTCGGCCGACATCTGGTGCTCGCGGTAGGCCCGGAGGATGCACCCCGCCTGGCCGTCGACGGCAAGGCCCGCCCCCTCGCCGCGGTGGTTGATGACGCCGCTGGCCGGGTCCATCGCCGTGCCGAAATCGGTCCGCCGCCTCAGGTCGCGCTCCAGTTGGGGGAACAGCCGCGCGACGGCGTGGGCGTAATGCCAGACGTGGGTGCAGGTGCCCTCGCAGCAGCCGACGCCTTCCCACCCGTAGAACCGGCCGGTCTTGAACCAGTGGGCCGTCGAGGTCGCCAGGATCGAGGTGTTCAGCAGCGTGCGGTCCAGGAACCAGTAGGGCAGCGTGGAGTCGTACCAGGTGTCGCGCCAGAGGCGCGTCTGGCGGTAAAGCGCGTCGAAGTTTGCGGCCAAGTGCCGGACCACCTCGGCCGCCGACGAAAAGCGGGCGGCGTAGAACCGCCCGCCGTCCTTCATCTTCAGGTTCGGGAAGTGCCACGCGATGACGAACGTGACCGTGGCCTCCTTGCCGGCCTCCAGGGTGAGGCGCCGGGCCAGCGCGCCGCAGAGTTTCTGCCCGAACGGCTTCTCGGCGGCCGGGTCGGAGGCGAGGCCCGCGTCCTTGAAGAGGCACTCGGGCCGCTTGCCGTCGGGCACAGACGAGGCGCCCTCCGTACCCTCGCGCGGGCCGAGGATCGCCAGCCCCATCGTGCCGAAGTCGGCCTGCTCGGTGAGCACCAAACCGGGCCCGCGCGGCTCATCGCTGAAAACAATGTCGTCGATGCCGATGTTGCCCCACGGGCCGCTCTCGTTATCGACGATCTGGAGCCTGGCGGTCTTGCCAGCCCACGGGCGCACGTCGAAACTGTACGGTTCCATCCGGTTGTTGTTCCTGCCGGTGGCCGACAGGACGACCTTGTCGTCCACCAGGAGGTTGATGCAGGTCTTGCCCTTGTGCCCGCCGCCGCCGATTAAGAAGGTGATGTAGTGGCGGTCGATGGTGAACGTCTTGCTGGTGAGCGTGCCGGTGGCCGAATCCTTCTCGCCGACGTCCTTGCCCGGCGCGGAGGCGTGCGAGTTGACGACCCGCCTGCCCTTGCCGCCCACGTCGCCCTGGTACTGGGGGATCTTGCTCTTCTCGACGGGACCGGCGCCGAAGGCCGTGCCGGTGACCGTCCAGCCCTCGTAGGTCTCCTTCTCGAAATCGTCGAAGAGGATGTCGGGCCGCCTCTCAGTGGGTTTCTCCTTGGGCGGCTGGTCGGCCTTCGACTCAAGGAAGAACCACTCCTCCGCCGGCACCAGCCGATTGCGGCGGACGCCGGCCCCGGGATGCCCCGAGTGCAGGCACACGGCGTTCTCCAGCCAGCCCGCCACTTCCGCCTCGACCTTCTCGGCGCCGGTGTTCTTGACGGTGAACCGCATGACGGTGGCCGGGAGGCTCGAGTCTTCGGCATTCAGCGGCGCGAAAGGCGAGAACGCCTCCAGCGACACCGTGACCGGCAGCGCCGGGTCGCGGTACTCGACCAGGCCGATCGGGTACTCGCCGCGGAACGAGACGTCGCTGAAGCCGGTGCGGTCGAGGGCACGGACCTCGGTCTTCGCGCCGGCCTTGACGCGGATCGCGAACCCCTGGTCCAGGGGCGACGCCGGCTTGGGCGGATGGGCGTAGTGCCCGTCGCCCGTGCCCATGTGCTGGTTGAAGATATCCCAATGCCAGAGTTTGCCATCGCCGCCGAGGTAGAGTTGCCCTGCGCAGATGCCGCCGACGGGCATGCCGATCAGGTCGAGGTCCTTGCCCCGGTAAACGACAGGCGTGCCGCGGGCCGAGAGGGACTGGACCCACTCCGGCGAGAGTTTCTTGTCGGCGGGGACGAGTTTCTCGAAGTCCTTGGCCTCGAAGGGCCCGGCCATGACGGGCATCCGCGTGGCCGCCGCAGCGGCGCCGGCGCCCGCCAGAATGAGGAACTTACGCCGGCTCAGGCCGCCTTGGCAGCCGCAATCCGCACCGTGGCAGGCTCCGCCAGGGGTATCCATGGCAACTCCTCCTATTGCACTGTTTCACTTCCGCATTGCGCCCGTTTCTACGCCAACACGTCACCCCCCGGCAAGCATAAAACGCAGCCGCCGCCAGAGGGCCCGGGCCGGGTCTTCCGGCGAGGGCGGGATGCCCACGCCGCTGCTCGAGTGGGCATGTTCCTCGCGAAGGGTAAGAGCATGCCCGGCGAACGATGCGCTAGCGGGCACGCACGTCGAAGCACCACAGGGTCTCGTGGTACCTGAGGTACAGCCGCCCGTCGCAGATGACGGGGTGCGGCCACACGTCGCGCTTCTTCGTCGCGATGTCGAACCGGCCGCAGATTTCCAGGCCGCCAGGCACGGGCTTCAGGAGCGCGGCTGTCCCGTTTTCACCCAGGCACCAGAGGCGGCCGTCGGCCCAGACGGCCGACCCGCTCTCGAGGTCGCGCCGCTCGGACACGGTCTTGCCGGTCTTCCAGTCGACGCCGCGCCAGCCGCGGAAGTTCCGATAGCCCGTCCCGTAGACGACCCCATCCACGAGGACGCCGCCGCCGGTGCAGGTGTCGAGGTCGCATGTCCAGGCAGTCTCGGCCCGCGTCTGGTCGCCCCGGACCGCCAGGCGCAGCATCGTGGCGTCGGGGTCATCGGGGGCCACCAGGAAGACGTGCCCGTCGGCGTAGATCGGCGTGCAGACGTTCACCTCGTACGGGTTGACATACTTGATGGCCCACTGGAGTCTGCCGGCGTCGGCGTCGACGCCGAAGGCGTGGCGAGAGGAAAAACTCACCAGGTGCCGCCGGCCCCCGTACTCAAACAGGAGCGGCGAGGCGTAGCCCGCCTTGTCGAATCCGCCCTTGTCGCTCGGGACGGGCTCTGAGGCCCACATGGTCTCGCCGGTGCGCTTGTTGAGGGCCGCCATCATCGCCTTCGGGCCGCCGGGCGTCACGATGACCCGCGGGCCGTCCACGAGGAGGCACTCGGCCATGGCCCAGGTGATGTTGCGGCTTTCGAACCGCTCCAGGACGCTGACGGCCCAGACCTCCCGGCCGGTCCCGGCATCGAGGCAGGCCGTGCGGCCGTGGGCGTTCATGTGATACAGGCGGCCCTCGCTCGCGGCCAGGCAGGCCCGCGCGCCGGGCCACGACCCTTTCCACGCGGCCCCGTTCTTAGCCTGCCACTTGGGTTTGCCTTCGAGGTCGTAGGCGTAGACGACAAGATCGTCGCCGACGTCGCCGGTGATGTAGATGGAGCCATGCGTGACGATAGGGCTCGACCAGCCGCGGCCGAGGTCCGTGATCTTCCAGAGGAGTCTCGGCCCGCCCTCCGGCCAGGACTGGAGGAGGCCTTTCTCGTCCGAGATGCCATCTCTCCGCGGCCCCCGCCACTGAGGCCACCCGGGCTCCGGCGAGGCAATCAACCCCGCGGCGTGCTTGTCCGGCGTAGGCCGGACCTGGCCCCGGCCTTCCGGCACATCCGCCTGTGCAGCCAGGGAACCGCCAGGCAGGCACCACGCGATCACACACGAAGCGGCATAGACCTTAAACGCAAAGGACGCGAAGAACGCAAAGGAGAATGGGAGGGGATTGTGTCGCTTCACTTCACTCTCGCCAACGGTGTGCCAGTAGTATTCTTGGCCTGCCCCTAACGCGACAGAGGCAGGATTCGGACACGGGAACGGGATTCCTCCACCGCCACCAGGGCACCAGCCTCGATCTCGGCCTCATGCTCTCTCATCGCCCGCACAATAAGGGGCTCCAGGTGAGCCGGCAAGACATCCTGAGCCCGAACCTGAATCACGCTCGGGCCGTGCGTTTGCGTGGCAGCCAGGATGGTGCCGAAATCCAGATCGCGCGTCAGGAGAGCATACCCGTGTTCCCGGGCCCAATTCAGGACGGCATGGTCCGAGGCGGTTGCCTCGCCCACCTCGGACCAATGGACCGAATCCCATCCGTGAGCCTGAAGCACACGAACCCAGGACGGCGAAAGATTCATGTCGACGATGATTTTCATGCCGAACCGAGGGGAAGATCAACCTCTTCAGTCCGCCACGCAGCATAGGCCAGGGCCTCGCGCAAGTCTTCCTCCTCAAGGTAGGGATACGCCTGGAGGATTTCCGCGTGGGAATGCCCGGCTGCCATGAGTCCGACAATGGTGCTCACGGTGACCCGCATGCCCCGGATGCAGGCTTTGCCGCCCATCACCGCCGGGTCGAATGTGATTCTCGTAAATGGCTTCATAGCCAGCCGCCCTCCCTTCGCACATGATCCTATTACACGAACGGTCCTGCCGAAGCAAGACAGAAAGGCGGATGCCCTGCTATGGCTTTGCCGCCGGCTTCTCGTCGGGCTTCTTGTCGCCGCCCTTGTCCTTCGGCTTCTCCGATTTCGGTTCCTTGGTCTCGGGCCTGGTCTTTTCGGGGGCGGGGATGGTCTTGGTGCCGATGCCGATGACGTGGACCGCGCAACTGGCGTCGAGTTTGGCCGTGGCGGCGCGGAAATCCTTGAGGCCGGCGACCTTCTTCTCGCCCACCTGGTCGATGACCATGCCGGGGATGAGGCCGGCCTTGGCGGCCGCCGAGCCGTCGCGGACCTCGCGGACGAACACACCCTGGTCGGCGTCCTTGAGTCCGATCTGTTCCCTGAGTTCGGCCGTCAACGGCTCGATCCGCATGCCGCGCCACCAGGCCCCGGTCTCGCGGCCGGCGGCCAGTTCCTGCGCTGCGGGCCGCCGGGCCACCTCGACCGTCACGCGCTGGCGCTGGCCCTTCCGCAGGATGACCAGGGCGACCTTGTCGCCGACGGGCGTGGCCTGGACGATCTGGATGACGTCGTTGGGGTCGCGGACCGGTGCGTCGCCGATGCTGACCACGACGTCGCCTTCCTTGATGCCGGCCTTCGCGCCGGGGGTATCGGGCAGGACCTCGTGGACGTATGCGCCGCTGCCCGGTTCGGCGCCGCTGGCCTTGGCTTCCTCCTCGCCGACCTCCTGGATCTGGACCCCGATGTAGCCGTAGACGATCTCCTCGCCCTTCTTGAGGCGTTCGATGATTGCCCGCGTCTGGGCGGTGATGGGCACGGCAAAGCCGACGCCGTCGCTGGCCCCCGTCTGGCTGGAGATGACGGCGTTGACGCCGACGACCTCGCCATCGAGGTTGGCCAGGGGCCCGCCGGAGTTGCCGGGGTTGACGGCCGCATCGGTCTGGATGAGGTTGCCGTAGTAGCGATCGAGTTCTCGGCCGATGCCGGGGATCGCGCGGCCGGTGCCGCTGACGATCCCGAAAGAGATGCTGGCCTGGCCGTCGCGTCCGAAGCCGAACGGGCTGCCGAGGGCCAGGACGAACTGGCCGCGACGCAGGGCCGAGGCGTCGCCGAGTTTGGCCGCCGGCAGGCCCGTCGCCTCGATGCGGATCACCGCCAGGTCGCGCCGCGGGTCGGCCCCGACGATCTTCGCCCGGTACCGCTTGCGGGTGGCCAGGGTCACCTCGATCTGGCTCGAGTCGCGGATGACGTGTTCGCTCGTCAGGACGTACCCGTCGGCGGAGATGATGACGCCGGACCCGTTACCCTGCGCGCGCAGCGGCGGATGCGGGGCCCGACGGTACCGCTCCCAGAACTCCCGGAGTTCGTCGGGCAGGTTGTCCAGCCCGCCTTCCGGATCGTCCATGCCCATGAAGCCGGCGCCGGCCTCGCGCATGACGAGGATGTTGACGACGGCCGGGCCGACCCGGTCGGCGGCGCGCTCGATCGCCAGTTCCACCGCCTTGGCGACGTCGAGAGTGGGTTTCTCGGCCGCCGGCGCGGGTTCGGGGGCCTTGACAGCCTCAGGCGCCTTGGCGGGTTCTGCCGCAAGCGCGGACTTCGGCAGCACGCTGTCACCGCAGGCACAGGCCAGACACATAGCCGCCAGCAGCGCGCCGGCGGCCGACCTCTTCAGGAGCATTGCACCACACCTCCGTAACGCCGATACCGCCGGTTACCCTCTTGCCTCGGGGTGGCATGGTCACGCGCGTCTGCGCGGCCATGCGGGCCGGAAGCGCATGTTGCGCTGTGACACTATCACACTGGCGCGGCGGACCAGATAGCCCGCCGCGCCAGGATTATACGCTCGCAGACACCCAACCGCCGGGCTAATCCTCGGCGGTGGGCGGCCCTTCAGGGGCCGCAGCGGTGCGTTTGGCCGCCAGGACGCCCTTATTCTCCAGGATCTTCTTGCGGATCTGGGCGGTCACGTCGGGGTTCTGTTCGAGGAACGTCCGTGCCCCGTCGCGGCCCTGACCGAGGCGTACGTCGCCGTACGAGAACCACGCCCCGGATTTCTCGATGACGCCCAGGTCGGCGCCCAGGTCCAGGAGGTCCCCCTCGGCGCTGATGCCGCGGTCGAACAGGATGTCGAACTCGGCGCTCTGGAACGGCGGCGCCACCTTGTTCTTGACCACCTTGGCGCGGGTGCGGCTGCCGACGGCGGTCTCGCCGGCCTTCAGCGTGTTGATGCGCCTCAGGTCGATGCGGACGCTGGCGTAGAACTTCAGGGCCCGCCCCCCCGGCGTGGTCTCGGGGTTGCCGTACATGACGCCGATCTTCTCTCGGATCTGGTTGAGGAAGACGACGGCGGTGTTGGACTTGGAGATCGATCCGGTGAGTTTCCGCAGTGCCTGGCTCATGAGGCGTGCCTGGAGTCCGACGTGCGTGTCGCCCATCTGGCCCTCGATCTCGGCCTTCGGCACCAGGGCCGCCACGCTGTCGATGACGACGACGTCGACGGCGCCGCTGCGGACCAGGAGGTCGCATATCTCCAGGGCCTGCTCGCCGGTGTCGGGCTGGCTGACGAGGAGCGACTCCAGGTTGATGCCGATGCGCTTGGCCCAGGTGGCGTCGAAGGCATGCTCGGCGTCGATGAACGCGGCCACGCCGCCCTCGCGCTGGGCGTTGGCGATGATCGTGAGGGCCAGGGTGGTCTTGCCGGAGGCCTCCGGGCCGAAGAACTCGGCCACCCGCCCGCGCGGGAGGCCCCGGCCGCCAAGGGCCAGGTCCAGAGAGATGCTCCCGCTCGAGATGCACGGCGCGTCGACGTGCAGGTCGCCCGAGAGTTGCATGATCGCGCCTTTGCCGTACTGCTTCTCGATCTGCGAGACGACGCGCACGATGGCGGCGTCGCGCTGCTTGGTCTCGGTGACCTGCTCGACGGGTTCCTTCTCGGTTCTCTGTTTCACCATGATCGAGGCTCCTAACGTTGTGGGCCTTGGCCCGACCTTGCCCCGTGCCTTCTGGTTACGTTCGGCCGCCGCCCCACGGCCGCGGGAAAACGACAGAAGAATCTAACCGCAAAGAACGCAAAGAGCGCAAAGAAAATATTCAGTTAGAGAGAAACTGCACTTCATTTTCGGTCAGTCAGGTTCAGAACCAGTCGCTTGATGCCGTCACCAATCCGCCATTCGTTGAAATTGAGCAACAGGCCAAGCCTGCAGCCCGTCAGCCGCAGGTAAGTCAGCACCTGGGCGCTGTGGACGGGCGCCAGCGCCTCGACCGCCTTCACCTCCACCACGACCAGTTTGCCTACCAGGAAGTCGAGCCGGAAACCGCAGTCCAGTTTCACACCCTTGTACTGCACGGGCAGCGGCTTCTGCCGCTCGAAGGTAAGGCCGCACTGGGCAAACTCATAGGCCAGGCACTCCTCGTACGCCGACTCCAGCAGGCCCGGCCCCAGGTGCCGATGGACCTCGATCGCCGCGCCGATGACCTGATGCGACAGGGCATCTTCGTCCGGAGTCAGTGGTCGGCCGCCGCCTTTTTCTCTGAACTCCTTTTCCTTCCTTTGCGTTCTTTGCGTCCCTTGCGGTCCAATCCGTTGCCGTTCGGGTATACTACGGACTTCTCCCCGATAAGGCAAACATCAGGCCGGCCAGAGCGATGCCGGTCACCAGAGACACGACCATGGCGACCACGCCGATGATCCACTGCTTCAGGGGATGCTTCGCCCACCCCACCGCCGTCAGGACAAGCCCAAACGCGCCACGGCCGTGTACGCCGGCCCGTCGGGGCCAAGGACGCTCTTGAAGATCACCACGTCCTTGGCCTCGAACGCGGGGCCCTTCTCGGCGGCCATGGACGCGACCTCGGCCGTGAGCGGCCGCGCGTTCTTGGGGCCGCGGACCCGGCCGAGCGTCAGGTGCGGCTCGTACCGGCGGTCCTCCTGCTTCTCGGCAAACGCCGCGCTTGCGCCGGCAATCGCCTTCTGTAGGACCACGAGGCCACCGGTCGTCTCCTGGACGCCCACCCAGACGACGCGCGGCAGCCCTCGCGGCGGGAACCAGCCCAGCCCGACCGGCTGGGGCCTCATGGGAGCGACGCCGGCCGCAGCCCCGCGCACGGCCGCCTCAAGGTCGCCGAGCATCTCGACGGGCACCTCGCCCAGGAACACCAGCGTCAGGTGGATCAGTTCGGTCCGGACCCAGCGGACGTCGGCGCCGGTGCGCTTCAGGCGGTCCTGGCAGGCGGCCAGAAAGGCGCGGACCTCGGGCGGCATCTCGATGGCGATGAACGTGCGGACGGTTTCGGACATGATAGCACCATCCTGCCGGCAGCCGGCCGCGAGCCCGGACAGCATCTCCCGCCGCTCCCGCGGCGGGCTCGGATGCCGGGGGCTCGCACCCGGCCAGCACGAATACGAAGCCCCGAAGAAAGGGGCACGCGAAACTTGAAATCCCGGCGGCCACAGTATACTGTGACGCCGCACAGTCAACCAGTACCTGACGAAAGGAGGCACGATGCCTCGACCCGCGCGTAAACTGACGCCCCTCGCCTTGACCGACGTAACGATCACCGGCGGCTTCTGGCAGCCCTGGCTCCAGGTCAACCGCGTGGCGTCCGTCCCGCACATCCACGCCATGCTAAAGCGTACCGGGCGGATCGACTCCCTGCGGCTCCAGTGGAAGCCCGGCGACCCCAACCCCCCGCACATCTTCTGGGAAAGCGACACCGCCAAGTGGATCGAGGCGGCCAGTTATTCCCTCGCCACGCACCCCGACCCGAACCTCGACCGCCTGCTCGACGAGACGATCGCCCTGCTGGCCGGGGCACAGCAGCCCGACGGCTACCTCAACGTCCATTACACCGTCGTCGAGCCGGGCAAGCGATGGACCAACCTGCGCGACTGCCACGAGATGTACTGCGCGGGGCACCTGATCGAGGCCGGCGTGGCCCACTTCCGCGCCACCGGCAAGCGCACGCTGCTGGAGGTCGTCAGCCGGTACGCCGACCACATCGACTCGGTCTTCGGCCCCGGCAAGCGGACCGGTTACTGCGGGCACGAGGAGATTGAACTGGCCCTCGTGAAACTGTACCACGCCACCGGCCAGGGGCGGTACCTGCGCCTGGCCGAGTACTTCATCAACGAGCGCGGCCGCAAGCCGTACCTGTACGAGATCGAGGCGGCAGCGCGCGGCGACACGCGGCCAGACTGGGCGGACCCGGAGTACCGCCAGTCGCACCTGCCCGTGCGCGAGCAGCGCGAGGCCGTCGGGCACGCCGTCCGGGCCATGTACCTGTACTGCGGCATGGCCGACGTGGCGGCCGAGACGGGCGACCCGACGCTCCTGGCCGCCTGCCGCCGCCTGTGGGAAAGTGCCACGGGCCGCAAGATGTACGTCACCGGGGGCATCGGGGCCCGGCACCACGGAGAGGCCTTCGGCGCCGACTGGGAACTGCCGAACGAATCGGCCTACGCCGAGACGTGCGCGGCCATCGGCCTCATGCTGTTCGCCCGGCGGATGCTCCAGATTGAGGCCGACGGGCGATACGCCGACGTGCTGGAGCGGGCGCTCTTCAACGGCGTGCTGGCCGGCATGAGCCGCGATGGCGCGAAATATTTTTATGTGAACCCGCTGGCCTCGGGCGGCAATCATCATCGGCAGGAGTTCTTCGACTGCGCGTGCTGCCCGCCGAACATCGCGCGGCTGCTGGCCTCGCTTGGCCTGAACCTTTACTCGGCCTCCGGCGATGCGCTGTACGTGCACCTCTACGCGGCGGGCGAAGCCAGGGCCCGCGTCGCCGGGTGCCAGGCGACGCTGCACGTGGACACGCAGTACCCGTGGTGCGGCCAGGTCACGATGCGTCTGGCGCTCGATGCGCCCGGCCAGTTTGGCCTCGCCCTGCGCATCCCCGGCTGGTGCCGCAAGCACAAGGTCACGGTCAACGGCAAGCCCGCGGCGGCCAAGCCGGTCAAGGGCTACGCCACGCTCCGGCGGCCGTGGCAGGACGGCGATGAAGTCGTCCTTGCGCTCGAGATGCCGGTGGAGCGCGTGGCGGCAAACCCGATGGTGGCCGACGACGTGGGGCGCATCGCAATCCAGCGCGGGCCGGTCGTCTACTGCCTCGAACAATGCGATCACAAGGCGCCCGTGCGGTCGATCTTCCTCGCGGATAAGGCGCCCCTTGCCGCCCGGTTCGACAAGCGACTCCTCGGCGGGTGCGTGGTGGTGGAGGGATGGGCCGCGGCGGAGGACCTCGGCAAGTGGAAGGGTGAACTCTACCGGTCGCCGCCCGCGGCCGGCAAGATGAAACGCGCGAAGATTCGCGCCGTGCCGTACTTCCTGTGGGACAACCGCAAGCCGGGCGCGATGGCGGTGTGGCTGCCGCGGGCGTAAACGCGGACCCTCAGAACTCCAGCATCCCGCGGTACATCTGAAGGCGCCCCTCGATCTCTTCGAGGGTCAATCGCTCGAGGCGGCGGACGCTGAAATCCTCGATCGTGAAACTCGCGGTCACGGTGCCGTAGGCCATCCCCCGCACCAGGTCGCGGAAATCGTAC
>Ga0315282_10009425_pt1 | contig 15520 bp, 13 predicted proteins | sample YL17G07_20_MG_FD_203693 | JGI IMG/M metagenome (GOLD analysis project Ga0315282, IMG submission 203693) | Sediment microbial communities from Yellowstone Lake, YNP, Wyoming, USA - YL17G07_20 | ecosystem: Environmental > Aquatic > Freshwater > Lake > Sediment | place: USA: Wyoming | collected... | reverse complement strand
GTCAGGGTGTGTTCGAGGCTACACGCATCGCGGAGGGCGACCTCGGGCCGGGCGGATCCGACGGAGGGATCCCGACCCCCGCATCGGCCGCGAGCACGAACGCGGGCTGACCCTCGACCGACCAGCAACTCGCAGACAGAGCACAGGCGGAACCCATCGGACTCCAAGGCGCACGGTCTTGACTTGCAGTGTCGGGCACGAGGAGGCGGGTGTGTTCACCAACCTGAGGCGGCGGTCGTCGGCGAGGATGCTCGCGATACTCGCGGCGGCCGCGCTCGCGCTCAGCGCGTGCGCGACGACGGTAGCGGCGACCCTCGGCTCCCCCTCTCCGAGCGCGTCTCCGGCCGTGGCCGTCCTCGTCGGCTCATCGTCACCCGCCTCCTACGACCCCAGCGACGAGCCAATCGTCCGAGTGGTGAAGCGCGTGACGCCCGCCGTCGTGACCGTCACAAGCCACGTTCGTTCGACCGGGCCCTTTGGCGGGAGCGTGACCGACGTAACCGTTGGCACGGGGTTCGTTGTGGGGTCCGACGGGCTGATCCTGACGAACGCCCACGTCGTCGAGGACGCGATCGACGTTGTGGTGACCCTCCCGGACGGCCGGGAGCTGACCGCGAAGGTCCTGGCCACCGACGAGGATCACGACCTGGCCGTCCTCGACGTCGACGCGCAGGGTCTGGCGACGCTCACGCTCGGCGACTCTTCGAAGGTCGTCGTGGGAGAGCGAGTGATCGCGGTCGGCTATGCCCTGGATCTGTCCGGCGGGCCGACGGTGACCTCGGGGATCATCAGCTCGACGCAGCGCACGGTGCAGGCTCAGGACTCGACAGGGGAGGTCCGGACGTACCGCGAAGTCCTCCAGACCGATGCGGCCCTGAACCCGGGCAACTCCGGCGGCCCGCTGGTCACCCTCGACGGGGAGGTCGTCGGGATTAGTGCTGCCGGGACGACCCAGGCGGAGAACATCGGCTTCGCGATCGCGATCGATGTGGTGGAGCCGCTGCTCGAGTCGGCCACCGCGACCTAAAGGCTGCCTCGAGTATCGGCGAGCACGCGGAGCGTCGGCCTGGCGTCGGTCGTCAAGGCGCCGGCGGGATTGGGCCGCCGCGGGACTTCTTGTGCAGCACCACCGGGACCGCAACGGTGTGAGACACCGCTGGTACTGGTCAGCGGTCGCAGCATTGTGGAGCACCGCTGCAAACGACGGCTGTAGGCCAGCCTCACAAATCGGTCGCGGTGTGGTCGGAAGGAGAAGCCGTCCTCTCAGCCCTCATCTGTCTGAACCTCTCTTCTCGCTCCCGAACGTCCGCAGGATCGAGCACCAGCAGGCCGCGTCCGGATGCCGACCACTTCTTCATCTCCCGGGCGATCTCCTTCAGTCGCTCGTGAATGTCGTGCAAGCCGCGCCTCATGATTCGGTGAGTGTTGAAGTAGATCCCGAGGTCGAGAGCCATCCAGTCCTCGTAGCTCTCGGTCTTCCTGGCCCCGAGCCAGCCCTTCTCGCCTCCGCCCTCGTACGACACTCGCACGTCGTAACAGTCGGGCAGATCGGAGGCGCATCTCTCGATGGCCGAATCGAAGAGCAGGGAAATCGTCTTGCCGGGCGCAAGCGAGGGGATTCCCTTGGTGAAGATGTTCAGGTTCGAGATCGAATCCTCCGAGTCGGGACGGTCGATCGAGCTCGAGAGCGGCTGACGGAACTCGAACCGAACGTTTCGTGCCAAGGTGCTCCCGATGTTGCTGATGACCAGGTAGATGAACGGCGCCTCGGACAGAGCATCAAAGTCGACGACCACGAAGGGCCGAATCTGAGCCTTCCGAAGCCGTCTGGTTTCGGAGGCTTGCCACCACGCGATCAGGCCCGCCGCAAGGATGACTCCGGCCGTCGTCGCGGTGGCGATGGCACTCAGCTTGTCCGTCCAAAGCATCTCCACCCTCCCTCCCGAGCGGCTCTTCTCGGAGGAGTCTAGGTCGCGGGTACGACATCTCCTCGCCCGAAAGACTGGCAGAGCACGCCTGGGCCGAGCTGGCGATGGAATGGTCGCCTCGGTGGGGCAGCTTCTTGAGGTGCTCGCAGGGAGGCTCAGGCCGCTCGGGGTGCAGCAGTGTAGAGCACCGCTGCTTAGTGATGGGCGCGTGCGCGCGTTAGCGAACCTGTTGGGGATGGTCGACGCGGGGCCTCGCCCTCCTCGCATTCCCGTTAGGGTTTTGTCGAAGCTATCGCGGCGGCAAGCAGGGTCCGGAATTCCGTGGCGCTCACCGCTTCGGCCACTAGGTCCAGCAGCGCCCGCGAGAACGTGCGGGGCACTCAGACCAACATCCAGGGGGTAGGCGTGATTGCGTCGGGGAGCCGCGTCGTCAGCGTTGTCCTGATAGCACTCCTGCTCGCGGGCTGTTCTGGGTCGCCGCCAAGCGGGAGAGGCTGTTAGGAGCGATGAAGAGGCATCTTGGCCTTGTCGGCTTGGTCGTCCTGGGTCTTGCACTCGTCGGCTGCGGGGGGGGGCGAACACGCCCAACCCTCACCGACACCATCCGGGCTGGCGGAGTGTCGCGAATTGGCGTCCAAAACCGACGACCTCGTGCAGGAGTCACTAGAGGCTGATGTGGAGGCGCTCCAGGATTTCATGCCCCGGTTCAAGGCGCTCGTCCCGTTGACTGAGGCATGCACCTCGCACGTGGGGAAGCCTGCGTCGAGCCAGGTCATAGCGTGCGTCAGTGCGTCAGATGTCGGTACGGACATCATCGATTGGATGATCAAGGGGGCGAAGATGGTCAACTACGACGAGGCCATGGTCCGGGTCGCAACGGACCACGTGCAGTTTGATCTCCTGCCGGAGTATGACGAGGCGATGGGCACCTGCTTCGGGTAGGGGGTGCGACGACACCGACTGAGCCGCCACTCACGACCTAGTCCCCGCAACGTTCGGTGGTGGGGATGCTGCGCCCCTAGACGCGCCAGCGCCCGAGTGTTAGACCCGTGACTCGGGAGGGCGGCAGATGCGGACTGCCGACCAGGGAAGAAGGGGGACGGCATGGATCGCGATGACCTTCGCGCAGAACTCCTCCGCATGATCGGGGAAGAACCGGCAGCGGTGCGCTTCAAGGATGCACTCGCCGACGAACTCCATGAAAGGAACCCTGAGATTCCGGAGGGAGCGCCCGCCAACGGCATAGAGGCCATTGACGAGGAGTGCCGGTCCGCCGCGGAGGATATCCGTGACTACCTGGAGGCTGTTCAGGAGTTGCGACACGTGGGGGCCGTGTTTGGGGCCGTGAAGGCTGCCTACACCTCGGCCGGTGAGAACACGGGCGAAGGCCGGAGGCTCTACAGGGAACTTGAGCGCCTCGACAACCGCATGAGAGAGGCCGAGATGCACAGGCGCGAACTGGAAGGTGGGACCAAAGCGACGCTTGAGCGCCTCGCCGTCCTGAAGCTGGCGCAGCGCAAGATCGAGAACGAGCAAGGTGGCAATCGAACCGGCCACGCGTGAAGCCGAGAGGCGTCTACGGCGATGTCTGGGCAGCCCGTCGAGACAAAGACCGGGCGGCGGCGGCTTGAGGGATCGCTGTCCAACACGGGTATGTTTCGTCCGCGTGGTCTGAGTCGAGGAGGGCCACAATGGAGTGGGAGCGCAGAGTCGGCGACTCATGGGCGCGGCGTGACCGCAAGGCCCTGAACATCCTGAAGGTGGGCGGAGACCCGCGGGTGGTCCCGGAGAATCAGAGGAAGATCGTCGGCGAATCCCACTGTCAGGACGCGCTGGCGAGCATCGCTGGCCCACCGACGGCCGGACTCGGGCGGTTCAGGACGGAACTAGCAGTACTAGTGCCAGAGCCCGAGAATCCCTACGACCCGCAGGCTGTCGCGGTGCACATCTGCGGCCAACACGTTGGCTACTTGAGTAGCGACGATGCGCAGGTGTTCCAGCCCTTGATCCTCGACCTCATGAGCCGAACGGGCAAGTCGGTCGGCTGCAAGGCAGAGATCCGCGGTAGCACCCACTACGGCGTCGATCTGTTCTATTCTCGCGCCATGTCGTTCGATCGCTGACCTTCGCCTAGTAGCGTTTCCATGCTCCATCGACCAAGAGGCAACGGGCCGGGAACGCTCCCTCACGCGACCTCAATCACAGTACGAGACCTCGGCATAGTGAGCCGAGGCTTCCTTCATCGCGGCATTGGCCTTCTCTTGGAACTTGACCGTGATGTGCATGGCCTCGACTAGGTTCGCTGCCGTGTCCCCGAACTTGAAGGACGACCATGCCTTAGTCGCGAGCCGCCTTGCGCATCGGGATGCTGATGCTCGGGTAGTCGGCGAACAGGTCTGCGAGCCTGTTGACGTTGTCCGCGACTGGGCCGAAGCTTTGAAGACCGTTGCTCCTGTTCATCTTCAAGTCTGCTAGGAACTCCCTCAGTATCGCGTCGGCGGCAGACTTGTCGACGCAGGCGGTCGTTGCGGCGACCGGCGTAGTGGGTACGGGCGCGCTTGGGTTCTGCTGCACGATCACCGTCTTCGTGCAGCCCACCAAACTCGCTGCGAGTGCCGCACCGATAAGCGCGAGGTGCCGCTCTCTGGCGGGTGGCGGTGTCTCGACGGGCGACGGCACAGGTTCACTAATTAGGCGACACCCCTCTCTCTGGGGGCCGCTCTTCCCCCTGGGCAGCCCCTGAAATCAATCGTGTGGGGACAAGGCCGTATCCCCTACCCCTCGTGGGTCTAGTTGGCAGGAGGGGCAGGAGCAGGAGGTGCTCCCGGTTGCTCGATTCGAGCGCTTGTCCCTGCCGCGCCTGCGCGAGGCTCAGGCCCCCATCCTGCCCCCTGCGTCGACGGGCGGCTCGTTTGCTCTCCCTCGCCCACAAAGACAAGGCTTACGGCGATTGACAGGAGCAACACCGCGCACGCAGCAAGGAGCCCGTTTCGCACACCGGCCAAGCGCACCTCCTCAACCGCCGCGTCTCGGATCGCCCATGAGGCAACGACCTGCTGCTGGGGAGCAGACTCGGCCATCTCTTCGTTCGCCTCCGCAGCAGCCGCGATGCTCTTCGCATGATTGCTAGCCTGGCTAGAGAAGAGGAAGAAGAGGCCTCCTCCCACAACGACACACACCACGAGGGCCACAAGCCTGCGAGTCATACTCGTTCCTCCCTCCTGCCGGCGCGATTGGAGCCTAGTACGGGCGGCCTTCGAGCTTGCCCATCAGGTGTTCCGAGGCGGTCCTCCAACGATTGCGGGGACTTGGTGGGATTTCGAGAGTCACGTGCCTAGGAACTCAGAAGGCCCGTAGGGCTCGAACGGTCTCCCGCCAACGCGATCGAAGACCACTACCGGCGTCATCCTGAGAAGCCCGCTCTGAAACGACTCTGGGGTCCCGAGGACACCACAGACGACCGACTCTGCACTCTTGATCCGCTGCGCACCCCGCGGCGTGAATCCTGCTCCCCCTGAGAAGCCAACCGAATCGAACTCGATCGGGACTTGCAGTGTAAGTGTCGCTGGCATGGGCAGCTTGTCACGGGGATAGCTGTGGAGTTCAGCCAACTCCAGAATGATTCCTCGTTTGTCGCCGAGCGCATTCCCCACCCGCCAGAGCCCCTCGACCAGAGCGTACGGACGCTCCTCGGCAACACGGCGGAAGTGGTCAGCCTTCTCTCCGGCGAGAGCCTTGTTTACGAGGTCGCCGACCCTTCTCTTGAGGTCCGGCGGCAGGCCACGATCAGACTCGCCGTCCCCCTCCCCTCCAAGCAGCTCAAGCAGCGTGTGCCATTGAGCGGCGGCACCCGAGGGGGCAAAGCCCAACCCCAAGTCGACGCGGTCAGTTTCCCTCAAGCGATCGATCACACCGGCGGTCAGGCGCTCTGGATCGAAAGGAAGCGCGTACGTCTCCTTACGACCGCTTTCGTCCTCGCGGCCTGCACGAACTTCGCCTCTGCCGAGCCTTAGGCCGAGACCCCTCGAGAAACGCTTAGCGCGATGTTCCTCCACCTGCGTCGGATTTGGCTCGATACCGAGATCTGTCGCGAGCCGCTGGAGCACGGCAACGTCGACGTAGTTGCAAAACAGGCTGCCCTCCGAGGTAGGGGAATACTGGTACCTCCCGCGGAGGTCTCTGACTCGACTTACCGCTTGCCTGATCTGAAGCAGGACAATGAGCGTGCCCACCAATATCCCGGCGGAGAGAGCAACCACAACCCATTCCATACGGACATGATGCGCGCCTCTACTGAGCGTGTCCAGCGGCCCGAAGCCGCAGCAGCGGGGAGCGACTTGTTCGTGCGTTCACCGCCGCGGATGGAACGGTCTACGCGGTCCACGGGCTTGCCCGATCCGCAACGAGTTACCCGGAGATTGACCCCATTTGGGCCGACAGCGGCAAGCTCAAGGTGGATATCGGGCCTCTGATTGACCGAAGCCTAGATCTCTGCGCCGCGGGAGGTTAGACCGGCGCCGTGTCAATCTGATCCTGACTTAGCCGATCGCCACGACGTCGAGGTCAACCTCATCCAGACCGTGCCGGAGGGCCAGACTTCGAGTGTCGACTTCGGCTTCCCGCAATCCCCCCAGCGGGAGAGAGGACCGTAGGTCGGGGGAGGGATGCTCAGCCGGTCCAGAATGCGTCGACCGCGGCATGATCGACCGGCGTGACCCTAGTCCGCATCGCAAGACCCGCGCAAGCAGACGGAAGTCCCTTTCGGGCGCGAGAACCCGCAGGGCGATTAGGCGAGTGCTTGGCCTAGCATCGAACGGTCCCTTCCCAGGACCCGCGCGCGGCGTGGCCTTCGTCACACGTTTCCGGCTGGCCCCGGCTCGCCCGCCGCCTTCCCGGTCTCGGTGTAGCACTCGGGGGCTGGTACGTCTAGGTTCTCGTTCCGCTCGACGGAGCGAAACCCCCGCAAGGGGTCGGAAGACTGTCGCTCGACAGGCGTTCCCCCGGATGCCAGGATGCGGATGCGGCACCATGCTGAGCGGCAGGGAGAAGGGAGCGGATCATGCGGCCGACACCGCCACCGAAGCCGCCGTCACTGCCAGTCCTCGCATCGCTCACGGGTCGTGTCATCCTGGGAGCGCGGTCCTCCTCATCGGGCGTCCAGGCCCCGTCCACGATGGCGTCGATAACCCAGCACACAGCGGTGTGGAGCACCGAGACCGCAACGGTGTGGCTAACGGTGCTCATGTGACTCCTGTGATTATCGCAACGGTGTGAGACACCGCGTGTGACGGTCAGCGATGAACAGCATTCTAGAGCACCATGTCTGTACAGCCGTGTCGCAGAACTCCGGGACTCAGATGGAGACTTGCCGAACAACGGGAAGTCCATCGACGTCTTCGATCACGAAGTCCTTGAAGAGCGAGGGGGCCTCGCGGCGGATGCACTCCAGAAGGGCTGCGCAGACTACTCGCATCTCCTCATCACCGAGAATGCATCCCCTCAAGGCAAGGAAGTCACGGATCGCTCGGGCATTCGCCGTGAAGAAGACCTTGGACTCTGTAGCTTCTGGGAGGACACTTCGAGCCGCAGAACGTATTGCGCGCCTACGCTCGCGCTCTTGGTGGGGAATCAAGGGGTTCTCTGTATCGGATTCCTCAAGGAGACGGAGGATGTCTCGATAGGCCTGCTGCGAGCTTTCAACTGCCTGGCGCCACTTCGCTGCGGCCTCTTGTGAAACGCCCAAGAATCGGGGTTCCACTGCTGCCGTCTCAGACTGGTCGTAGTACTGCTGGGACAACTGGCTGAAGGCGAACCCAACGCGATGTCGGACGAACTGATGTGTGAACGATCGTGACACGCCGGTTAGAACGAAGCTCCAGCTCGCATGCTCGAGCACGCTCTCGTGACCTTCTCGGATCAGATTGTCGATGTACTCAGAATTTGACCGCGCTGATTGTCGGGTTCCAAATGACATGTAGCAGAGTCGCCCGGCCGCTTCCACGGCTTCCTCAGCCGCGCTCGCCCCCGCCGTTCGGCTCCATGTCAGGCCGTGGTCGTTCAGGAAGCGCAGGAACTCGTCCACGTCAAACGATGGTCTCGATACCAGGTGAATCCGCGGGACCTTGTCTCTTGTCATCAAGTCACCCTCGTTCGTCCCGTCGGCTCACTCAGTCAGGGGCGGGGTGTGGCTGTCGGCGTTGGAGCAGGGAGAGACAGCTGGGTGGTCTGAGTGAGTCTATTCACGCGCAATTCCAGGGTCTGGGTCTGTCCTTCCAACCGGTGGACATCATTGATCGTCTGAAGGTAGGAGGGAAGGACCGAGGCGCCGACAGCCAGCGCGCTGAGGAGAATCGTAAGAGCAGCTCCGGGAAGACCGAACCGCCCCAACTCCTTCCTGGCGGCGCGGTGAGATCGCTGCTCGAAGTCCAGAAAGTCCTTTGACAGCTTGGACAACATCTTTGGCGTTACCCCGGGGCCGGGAATGCCGTTCTGCCTGCTGAGCCAACCCTCTTGAGCTGGGCTCTCCAACTGAAGTAGAAGCAACGTCGCGATTACATCACCTTGCTGCAAGACATATCCATCCTGCCCCATGTTGATCACCGTGAACTTGAGCGGACCCTCGTAGCCAGGATCAATGTGGCCGGGATTGGTGATAAGAACGGCTTGCTGGGACATCTTGTCGGGGGGGAGCACAAGCCCCGCCAGGCCCTCGGGCAACTTCATGCGTTCCTGGGTCTGGACGACTGCCGTCTCTCCTGGAGGAAGATGGTGCACAGGGATTGGCTGAGCATAACTGCCCTCTCCCCTCTTCCGTTCAGGAAGAAAGACATGGCCGATCCTTAAGTCGAGGGAAGCGGCCTGGATGGATGAGTGAGCTGTGAAGGGATCCGCGACGTCGGGAACTCCGATCACCGGAGGGTTCTGTCCCGAGAGTAGGGCCTTCAGATCGGCATCGTTCAGCAGCATCCTGCCACCTCCCAACCGTCCAAGTGCACACGCAGCGTCAAGTCCTGTCTAGCCGAAGCGTAGTCTCGCGGCGGGTCAAGCGAAAAGGGCAGGCTGGAGGTTCGTCCTCATTTCGAGGCTCTGACGGGGGTTCTGGAACTGACGGAGTTCGTGTACACATCGGGTCCTCCGATCGAAGGGGGAACCGATGACCGAGCAGGAGCTCGTCCGCGGAGCGGCACGCCGCCTGGCGACACGCGCAGCCTCGCGGACGCCGTGAAGGACGAGGGTGACGCGGACCCCTACGCTCCTACCTCGCTATGGTCGTTTCGTGACGGTCCGGAGGACGCCGGGAGATCATGGTGCTCGTGACCTGCCAGTGGCTCTTCGCCGAGGAGATGCTGGATGGTGAGGAGCCGATGGCTCTGGACGGGGTGTGGCGGTGCCAGACGCACGGCGGACGCGAGAGGTGAAATCCGGGGCATCACCCTGCTCAATGGTGTCGCCGAGGGCGGCTGCGCGGGAGCAGCGATGGCTAGCGAGACTTCGTCTCCTTCGACGGATCCTGCCGAATGCGCCGTTCCGGCCGCCCTGGATCGGGACGCTTCGGCTTCGGCTTCGGTCCCTCCTTCGGCTTCTTCGGTTGGCCCTTCTCTGCGGTCACGAAGCCCCACCTCCTAGCACAAAGAGCCAGGCCACCACCTCGACAACCAGCAACACAGCCGCAACCTGGAACAGGATGAGCAGCCGCCCGAGCTTGCTCTCGTTGGCCTGGTAGTGGCGCTCCAGATAGAGGGCAAGGTCCCGATGCATCGCGTCCATCGTTCCCCTCTCGTCCACCCAATCGCGCACGAGGTCATCCGCGCTCAACCGGAACACCCACCCCCACCGCGGCCAGAGAATCAGGATGCTGCACAGGGCCATTCCCACGAACGCCCCTACGGCGACCCATCCGAGACCGTGGACTGCCGTGTCTTGGAGGGCCAAGCCGCCAAGAAACGAGGTAGCGATGGACGCGCTCGCGAACAAGGTCCCCGCACGAGACCTCAGGCCATCCAGCACCCCCTGCTGCTGGGTGATGGAACGCAGAGCCTCGTTGTACGCCACCTCTTCCGGGGAGCCTGCCACAGGACCTATCCTACGGTGCCAACGACCAGCCGCCCGTGCTCTCCTCACGACCCTCACCGAGGGCTACGACCGGGTGAGCATGTCGGGGGTGCGCGAGGAGCTTCTGGACCAGCAGGCGGAGACCCTGGGCCGCCGGTGATCAAGGTCCGGATCCTTCCGCGCTCGGGCCGCGTCGCCTGATGGAGGTGTCGCAGCACACCCGCCATACTCATCACCGTGGCCCACCACCATGATGCGCATTCTCGCCATCGGACCAGACGGCCGAGTGCGACCCCGCGCCGTGTGGCATCTCCTCTGGCGACGGGCGGAGCCGGAACAGTCTTCGAATACCGTCTTGCCGCCGTCGTTCTTGCGGCCCTTCTCCGTGGCGACTCGGCACTCGGTCTTGACGCTGTGGTCGAGGAGGTCGGTCTCCAACGGCGGGTCGCCGGCCATCATCTCGACGACATTGTCGTACGGGGTCGGTCCGCTCCGGATGTCGACCTGGTCACGGAGTACCAAGTTAAGCGACGCCTCCAGCTTGTCTCGACAGACGAGGACTTCCTGGCCGTCGTCCGGGGCTGTCTGTCGGTCGTCGATGCGGACCCTGCAGGTGTCGCGCATCGACGTCACCGTGTCGGCATCGCGGCAGGCGGGCCTATCGGCCCCCTGCGGGCGCTTCAGGAACTCGCCGAGATCGCTCGAAGCCACGCAACCGCCCAGTCGTTTGCTGCCGCGCTGACATCAGCACGCGCGGCCGTTCGAGAACGCCATAGCCACCTCCGCGAGGCTATCCGCCTCGCTCGCCTCGGAGCCGGAGGGACCGAACCAGATCCGGATGAACTCGATGGCCTCGCCTGGCATCTGGCGTCGGCACTTGACGTCCAGATCGTCGAAGTTGAAGGGTCCGGACGGGATGTTCGTGAAGCGCTCAACCGTCTGCGCGATGCCATTCCCGAAGGCCATGATTCAGTCGAGGCCATCTACGCCCGCCTTGTCGAGCTAGGGGAGGCATGGGGTCCCCATGCAGGACAGATCACCGCGGGCATGCTGCGTGCCGAACTGGAGCGGCGCGGCGTGGCGCTGTCGGTGGACCGACGGCACGCCGTCGATCTCAGGCAGCTCACAGTCGCAGGAGATTCTGTCCTCGCTGGGATCCCAACGGCGATCGCGGGCCAACTGCAGCTGCCGCGGGAGGTCCTGGTCGACCGAGTCACGCAGGCGCTGGAAGGTACTGATCCGGTCCTGCTGACCGGTGCCGCCGGTGTCGGGAAGACGTCGCTTGCGGCTCTCGCAGTCCGCCGAATGAAGGAAAACGGCGCGACGGTGGCGACCATCTCCCTGAACGGGCGCACCGGCCAGCGCCTCGCGCAGGTCGAGGCCGAACTCGGCGTCCGACTCAGGACTGCGCTCGCCGCCGCTCCCACGACGGGTTCACGAATCATCTTCATCGACGGCGCAGAACAGGCCCTCACAGACGGAGCTGCACTCCTCACCGACGTCCTCCGAGCCGTACCAACCCGCGGTGACGACGCGCCGCAGTGGCGTGTGGCGATAACTGCTCGTGACGAGGCGGCCGATGCTGTCGCCGAAATCGTTGCGCAAGCGACCGGGTCTTACCCCACTCGCCTCTCCGTCGATGACCTGACCGATGGCGAGATCGCCGAAATCCTCGACAGCTTCCCGCGACTTCGCCCGCTCGACCGCCACGAGCGTCCGCGCCGCCTGCTGCGTAGGCCGTACATCGTTGATCTTCTTGTCCGCTCGACCGTCCACGCCGACCTTCCTGATGGCGTCCTCGGCGAGGAGGATGTTCTGGACGTCGTCTATTTGCGGCTGATTCGCCGCGGCGAAGGAATCCTTCCCGGTCGGGGGGCGCCAGACAACCGAAGCGACCTGTTCATTGCCATGGCCGATGGCATCCTGGCCGGCGATCCTCAGGTGCGCTTGGACGCGCGAGACGCCGAGGCCCGGGCAGGGATGGTCAGTGACGACATTCTCCGACCGGCAAGAGCCAGCTTCGCTTTCGCCCATGACATCCTCTCCGACTACGCGGTCGCCGCCCGCCTCCTGGAGCCTGACGGGCCCTCCGCCCTGGCGGTTGCTCCATACCCGCGCCGAGTCCTGAGAGCGGTCAGGCTCTGGATGCAACATCGCCTCGCTCACGCCACGCGAGACACAATGCCCGAGGCATGGGCCGAGGTAACGCGCGCGGCGGCAGTGCTGGCAGCAGCCGACGGACCTCGATGGCTGGACACGCCGTTCGAGGCACTCCTCAACCTCGGCCGTCCAAGCGAAACACTGGACGCGTTGGCGCCCATCCTCCTGGCTGGCGAAGACCCGGATCTCGCCAAGCTGCTCGACGTGGCCGACCGGCTTGCCCGCACACGCACGCCGCCGGAGGAGGACGATCCGCGTCCGCCCATAGATCACACCGCGTCCGCACCCGTTGTCGCGTTCCTGGCTCGGAACGCAGTCGCCATTCCTGCGGCACTATGGCTTTCCGCGCTCGACCTGACACGAAAGACGCTTTCCGCCATCATGGGTCGACCGGGCATCGACGTCCAAGACCCCCTGCCCGACCCACGGACGCTCGCGGATGTAATCGTGGCATGGGCCAGCGACAGCAGCTGGGGCGATCCGTTCGACGATGCCCTCGTCTCTCTCGCGCTGCTGGCCGGTCACCTCACCGATGCAGCGCAGGCATTCCTCCTGCAGAACGCGCACGACAGACCGGCGCACATGGACGTTGTCGTCGAGGACCCCATCGCTGGCCCCGCAATGGCTCGCTCGAACCCGGAGCTCGCGCTGCGCCTTGCCGGCGCCTACTATGTCAACCGCGACCTTACGCTCGACACAGCCGAGGACCTTCGCGATCCCGAACAGGAGGCGTCCCGGCCCTGGTATCACGTGGAGTGGTCGCAGGGCGTGGGCGGCCACGACGAGGGCATCCGCGACCACTCCCCGCGACACTTTCGCATCTCCCGCGGTATCAGCGCGCTCGCACACCCATCGCTCGGCCCCTTCGCGGCTCTTCTTGATGCAAGCCCCCGGCACGGCCTTCGTCTCGTCGGGTTTGTTGTCGACGCCGCCTCCAACGCTCGCGTTCGACTTGAGGCCACATGGGGAGACTCCGAAATCACCCTGGACCTCCAACTCCCGGGATGGCCGGCGCGGCGAACGTATCGGGGCACAGCCCACGTCTACATGTGGTACCGACGACTCTCTGTTGGTCCGTACGCGGCCATGTCGGCCCTGATGGCGCTTCGAGACTGGGCCGTCCGATCAGTACATAGCGGTCGGTCTCTTCGCGATGTCACCGAGGACATCCTCACTGCTGGCGACAGCATCGCGTTCGTCGCTGTGGCGTTTTCTCTTCTTGTCGACCAGCTGGAAACGGCCCCTCCTGAGTTGGACGCCTTTCTGTGTCATCCCTCAATCTGGCACTTGGAGATTGCGCGCGTCGTCAATGAGCGTGGTGGCCTCGGCCTAGCCGCCCCTGAGGCGTCGAGGTTGCTGTCGACACCGAGCGATATCGCCATGGAGCTCGTGCTTCGCAGCGATGCGGAACGTCGCCAGCGTCTCAAGAAGGTTGGCCAGCAACTGCTGGCGGCCGATGGCAGCCCGGGAGCTTCGTCCCCGGAACCGGCCGACGTGGCCCGTCCTGAAGCGTCCCGGGGCGCTGAGGAACCTCTGCCACGTGAGGAACTACTCCTCCGCAGACGGTGGGCCGCTGAGCTGGACGTGGACACATACAGGACTGAGCCCCACGACGAGGGCGTGCTGATTTCGGTGGATTACCCTCAGGAAGTCGTCCGGGGTCTTGAGGAGACGGGTGGGCGTCGGTCGGCGCAGTTTCTTGAGCTCTCCAACCTCGGCTTCCAGGCGTCACAAGTCCGAGACGGCCAGCTCGACGCTGATCCGGTCCTTATCTGGGACAGACTCCACGAGCTCCACGCAGAGCTGAGTCCAGAGGACCTGGAGCGCATGGCACCGTTCGGGCATAAGGACGGCCTGGCGGCCGCAGCGGCTGCGATCATTGTGACCGCGCACCGCGGCGCGGTTGTCCCTGACCGCGCACTTGCCGCTGCCGTCACCTTGCTGCTCGACGTGGCGCGCGCGGTTCGTCTGGAGCCATTCGACCATCAACTGTCCCGCGACCGCCGCATGGTCTGGGACATCGGTGCCGACCGATCGGCTGCCAGCGGACTCGCGACCCTGCTCCTCGACGATTCCCTTCGGGACCGCACCGGCACCCTGATCGAAGATGTCGGTAACGCGCTCCTCGCGCTCGCAAGCAGCGTCTTCGCTGAGGTGCGCACGCGTCTCGCCTCTGGGCTCCAATCCGTCTGGGCCGAAGCCTATGAAGGGCAACCGCACGACGTGGCCCTCGCCATGCTTCAGGAGCTTGTGCGCACCTCCGGGCTCGGCCCTTGGCAGGAGACGGGGTATCGACCACGGGTCCGACTTGCAGATCCAATGGAGCAGGCCTTGCAGGAGCCGGGGCTGACCCTGATGCCCGAGAGCGCCGCGGATGCCTTGCCCGGTCTTATCGCCGCCGCCCGTCTCCATTGCGGACACGCGAAGGCGGCCAGCCGCCTCCTGAATGCGTTGGTCGATGTCGATCTGCGGGTATGGCCAACAGATCTGGCCCGCCATCACTATGAAATGGGAACGTGGCGAGGACAGATGGACCGTCTTACCGCCGAGCTGGCCCTGGAGGGGAACCCTGACCAACTCCGACGGTACCTCTCGGCGTTCGCGACCGTGGGCGAGGATCTTCGCGGTCTGTTGATCGCGCTGGCGAACGCGGCGACGACCCCAGAGCGCGCCGCCGTTCTCCACGACATCTGGCCGGAGATCTTTGACGCCCTGCTCCCTGAGGCTCGATCGCTCGACCGTAACGGCGACCGACGTCCCTACCATGGCGACGTAGATGAACTCGACGCAGTGTTGCTTCCGATGCCGCCTGCGGGCAGCGCCTGGCCTTTGGACCGCACCGCCCTCCTCTTCTGGCGGTGGGTCGGCGCGTTCCGGGGAGCCGCACACGTTGTCGATCGCTGTATCGAATTCCTCATGCGATGTGGCTGGCTCATCTCTCCCAATGCAACGGGAGCAGTCCTCATAGTCCTCGGGGATCACATCGAGTCCATCTCCCGCGAGTCCCGGTTGGTCGTTCCGTGGCTCGACGTAGCCCTCAGAAGGCCCGAAGCGGCCGGGGAGCACGCAACGCGCGTCCGAACCCTGCTCGACCGACTTGCGGCCTTCGGCGATGAGGGTGCCCTGCGTCTGCAGAGAACCCTGGAAGCCTGAGTCGCCTCAGCCCGCCGTCAACGCTCCTCGGCGATGTCCAGATGTCTCCGAACGAAGGAGATCCTCGGTAGCTGGCTAAGAGTCGCGACCACGAAGCGTCGCGAGGAATAGTCAAGAGTTGTGGACGGAGACTTGGCGATCACGCGGCGTCCTCCCGATCGGTCCGCTCGACCAACCGTCCGTTCACGAACTTCGCGCCCGCCCGTACGAGCGCGACGAGCTCGGGT
>Ga0315282_10009424_pt1 | contig 15520 bp, 10 predicted proteins | sample YL17G07_20_MG_FD_203693 | JGI IMG/M metagenome (GOLD analysis project Ga0315282, IMG submission 203693) | Sediment microbial communities from Yellowstone Lake, YNP, Wyoming, USA - YL17G07_20 | ecosystem: Environmental > Aquatic > Freshwater > Lake > Sediment | place: USA: Wyoming | collected... | reverse complement strand
TAACTGTCTGGTGGGGGGGGGGGGGGGGGGGGGGCGGCCCGGCCCGGGGGCCCCCCCCCCGCCCAGATACAACCCCAGCACGAACAGGCCCCACACCGCCGCCAGGCAGGCGATCCCGACCAGGGTCCACTGCCAGAGAGCCACGGCGATCAGCCCAGTCTCTTGAGTGTCGCTGGCAGGTCGGGGAACCAGTAGACGACCGCCTCGGCGGTCGAGACCTCGACATCGGCGGCGCTCATGCCGGCGAAGAGGACCGCGCGCATGCCGGCGCCGTGCGCTCCGGCGACGTCGGTGCGCTGGATGTCGCCCACGTGCACGGTCTGCGTGGGCTGGACGCCGAGCTCGTCGAGGGTCAGCGTGAAGGCCCGCGGGTCGGGCTTGCTGACGCCGTGCTCGTCGGAGAAGAACATGAAGCGGAAATGCGCCGCCAAGCCGTGCAGCTCGAGTACCTTGCGCAGGGTGCGGCCGGGCGAGAGGCCGGCGTCGCACACCACCGCCAGGGCGTAGCGCTGGGCCAGCAGCGGCAGCGTCTCGGGCACGCCGGCCACCGGCCGCGGCGGCGTCTCGAGCAGCAGCTCCTCCATCATCCGCGTGAGCTCATCGCGCACGTCGTCAGGCACCGTGACTTCAAGGGCGGTGAGGATCATGTCCATCGACTCGGCTGTGGTCGGCGTGCGGTGCTCGTGGCGCCAGACGCGCTCGAAGTGGTCCCACGAGGCGGCGAAGGCGTCGTCGATGGGATCGGTGCCGCCCTCGTAGCCGTGCGGCGCCAGGGCTGCCGCCAGACGGGTGGCGCGCAGCTCCCGGCGCTCCGCGAAGCGGTAGTCGTCGATGAGGGTGTTCCAGAAGTCGAGCGTGACGGCGGTGACCACGGCGCAAGACTACCAGAGGAGGTGCGGGGCGGCGCCGCAGGCGCCGCCCCGCACCTCCACCTGTTTCGAGCCTCACCGGCGTCATTACCGGCTTCACAGAGGAGCCGTCAGACGAGCGCAGAAGCGAAATCCAGAATACGGCTAAAGTCCGTTGCCAAACCTGACGATGACGACCCTGCCATGAGGGTCTGGTGGACCCTACTCTGGCGAGGGAGAGGACTCGAGGAACCTGAAGGGGGTGGTCCGTGGCGCCGTCGCGCAAGCCGGCGACGAACGGTGACGCCAAGGACGGCAAGAGGCCGCGCCAGCGGCAGGCCGTGCGCGCCGCCCACGCGACCCGGCAGCACAACGAAGCGCTGCGGCGTCTCGTCGTCCGCCTCGGCGAGCACCTCACCACCGCCAACGACACCGAAGCCATCTTGCGCACGTCGGCGGAGTGCCTCCTCGAGACCACGGGCGCCGACGGCTGCGACATCTTCCTGCTCGATGGCGAACTCCTGCGCTGCGCGGTCAGCCTCACGCAGAGCGGTCTCGACGAGGAGTTCACCGGGACCACCGTCGACCTCGGTGCGTGGACATGTACCGCCGAGGCGATCACCGAACGCAAGCCCTTCGTCATTCCCGACCGCGACGACACGCGGCTGACAGACGACGACCGTGCCGAGCTCGAGGCGCATGGCTACCACTGCCAGCTCTGCAATCCGCTCGTCGTCGAGGACCAGGTCATCGGGGTGATCCATCTGTGCGACACCGAGCCGCGCGACTTCGCCGAGTGCTTCGATTTCGTGCGTGACGTGAGTCACCTGGCGGCGGCGACGCTGGCCAACGAGCTCCTGCTTGAGCAGCTGAGAGGCGCCAATCGCGGACTCAAGGTCCTCGCCGCGGCCGGGTTCGAGATCGGCGCGACCCTCGATCTGGAGCAGGTGCTCAACACGATCGCGCGCTCGATGTGCCAGGCGGCCGAGGCCAAGACGTGCGACATCTACTCCCTGGACGGCGATGTCATCCGGGGACTGGCGAGCGCCGACGGGGATGTGGTCGACTCCCAGTTCCGCGGCACCACGTTCCCCGTCGCCGACAATGAGAGCGTCCAGCGGGTCGTCGAGGGCGGGAAGCCCGTGGCCGTGGTCGACATGGAGACAGACCCGAAGGTGCCTGAGGCAGAGAAGGAGAAGTGGCGCCAGTGGGGTCTGCGGTCGGGGCTCGGCCTACCGCTTGTGAGCGACGGTCAGACACACGGGGTGGTTTTCCTCTGGGACGACCACCCGCGCGAGTTCCACCACGACGAACTGCTCGAGGGTCTGACCCGCATCGCCGCTCAGGCCATGGCCAACGCCGAGACGTTCCGCGGCCTCGAGATGCGCAGCCGTGAGAACGAGCTGCTGGCCGAGATCGCCCGGCACACGACGTCGACGCTGAACGTGCAGCAGATCTCGCGCTCGATGCTCGGTCAGCTCAAGGGCCTGATACCTTTCGATCGCGCGGGGATCCTCCTGGGGACGACCGAGCAGCGGCCGGAGCTGGCGTACGCGTGGCACAAGGGCGGTCCCGTCGCGGAACCTCACTTCGGGCCTGAGATCGCCTCCTTCTGGCGCGATCTCGAACGCGAACGTGTCATCGTCCTGGACATCCCCGAAGAGGCGCCGGCGGGGTCGCCGATGGAACTGATCCGCGACGCGCGCAGCGCCGCCGCGGTCGCCCTTCTGCTCAACGAGCGGATCGTCGGGTGTCTGGCTCTGGGTAGCGTCGAGCCGGAAGCCTTCGTCGCGGTGGATCGTGGTCTGCTGCAGCGCCTCGGCAACCAGCTGGCGCTGGCTCTCAACAACGCGCGCCTCTACGAGGACATCCAGCGCATGCACATGAGCAACCTCAAGGCGCTGAGCTCGGCGCTGAACGCCAAGGACTACTACACGCTGGGTCACGCGGCCCGCGTGTCGGCCTACATGCTGTTGCTCGGCCACGAGCTCGGCTGGCCGCCGGACGTGCACGGGCAGATCGAAGAGGCGGCCTACCTGCACGACATCGGCAAGATCGGGATCTCGGACCGCGTGCTGCTCAAGCCCAGCGGGCTCAACAGCCACGAGTGGGAGCTCATGCGCCATCACCCGATCTTCAGCGCCGACATCATCCGGCCGCTGTTCAACGAGGAGCTCGTGCTCGGCGTGCGCCACCACCACGAGCGCTGGGACGGTCGCGGGTACCCGGACGGTCTCGACGGCAAGGAGATCCCGCTGATCGCCCGCGCGATGGGCGTCGTCGACTCGTACGACGCGATGTCCTTCCGGCGGCCGTACCGCAATGCGCGCTCGTACACGGAGTGTCGGGCTGAGCTGAAGCGCTGTCGCGGCACGCAGTTCGACCCGCAGATGGTCGACGCCTTCATGAAGATGCTGCGCAAGCTCGCCGAACGTCGTCGCAAGGCGGTCTCGGTGGCCGAGAAGGCGGCCCGGCGGCTGGATCTCGCCAAGCACGCGCTCCTGGTCAGTTCGGCCGACGGAGCGCGGCCCGAGTACGAAGAGATCGCCGTCACGCTGCGCAAGGTCCGCGACGCCAACCCGCCGACGCGCTTCATCGAGACCATGGGTCACATCGACGGCAAGTACGTGATGATCGTCGACTGCGACGACGACCCGGTCAGTCACGTGCCGCTCGGCGACGAGATCTACGCCGACCAGGAGCTGCCCGAAGCCTTCGCGGGGATGCGGGTGGACGCCGTCGCCCTGGTCGTCGACCAGTGGGGGGCCTGGGTCTCGGGCCGCGTGCCGGTGATGGGTCCCGACGACCGCGTCGTCGCCGTGGTGGCGGTCGACCTGCCGCCGACCGACGAGATCGACCTCGAAGGTCTGCACAGCGACGTGATCGAGTCGTTCGCCGGCCTCATCAAGCGCACCGCCAGTCAGGGCGCGCGCGCCGAGCTGGAGGCGATCACCGATGGCCACACCGGCCTCTACAACCTGCGCTATCTGCACGGCCGCCTCGATGAGGAGGTCGAGCGGGCTCGCGAGGCCGGCGAGTCGCTGACGCTCCTCCTTTGCGACGTCGACGAGTTCCGCACGTTCAACGAGGGGCACGGCTACGACGAGGGCGATCGCGCCCTGCGGGCCATCGCGCTGATCATCGAGGGGAGCCTGCGCGGCGTCGACCTGGCAGCGCGTTACGGCGGCGACGAGTTCGCCGCCGTGCTGGTCGACACCGACGCCGCCGGCGCGGCTGAGGTGGCCGAGCGCATCCGCGCCGCCATCGCCAGCGCCCACTTCACCGCCGACCGCGACAAGCTGACCGTCAGCATCGGCCACGCATCGTTCCCCGCCGATGGCGACAACCGCGAGCAGCTCGTGGACAAGGCCGAGTGGGCGCGGCGCAGCGCCAAGCGGCGCGGGCGCGACGTCGCGATCGGGTTCTCGGAGCGGCGCAAGAAGTAGGGCGGGGCGGGCGGCGCCGCAGGCGCCGCCCGCCCCCGCCTCAGACCCGCGAAGTCCTCCCCCTGCTACAATCGGCGCGTCGTAACGTCCCCGTCACGTGGGGAGCCCCTGGTGAGACGCGCGCGTTGGCTCATGCAGCACGGCTATGTCCTTGCCGTCCTCGCCGTCGCCCTTTCGACGCTCCTGTTCCTCCCCGGTCGCGGCGACTTCGCCAAGGGCCAGTGGGCGCTGCTGTACCTGCTCATCGTCGTGCTGGTCGCGAGCGCCAGCGGCACCGGTCCGGCCGTGCTCGCGGCGGTGCTGGCGTTCTTCGCCTGGAACTTCTTCTTCCTCCCCCCCTACCACACGCTGCAGGTGCACGACTCCAAGGACTGGTTGTCGCTGGTCGCCTTCCTCGCCGTCGGTGTCATCATGGGGATCCAGACCGGGCGCATGCGCGAGCGCGAGGCACGCGCCGTGGCCCGCGAGCACGAGGCGGCGCTGCTCAACCGATTGAGCGTCGGCCTCGTGTCGGAGACGTCGACGCACACCATGGCACAGACCATCCTGGGCGACGTCGTCGACCTGCTGGGCGCGGCGTCGGCGACCCTCTTCGTCACCGCCGACGACGGCGTGACGATGCTCTGCGCGTCGCCTCCGTGCGAGGAGCCGCCGGAGGCCGTTCTGTCGCGGGCGGCAGCGGTCGTCGCCACTGATGGGTCCGACGTGCCCTCGGCGGCCGGTACGGACGACGTGTACGTTCAACTGCGCACTCCCGCTGGGGTCGGCGGCGTCCTGGCTGTGGCCGGACGGCCCGCCGGTCCCGCGTACGACGAGGCGGACCGTCGGCTGCTCGCGTCGCTGGCCAACCTTATTGCCATCTTCCTCGAGCGGCAGCGGCTGCAGGCGGCGGCGACCCGGGCCGAGGCGCTGCGCGAGGCCGATCGCCTGAAGTCGAGTCTGCTCTCGTCGGTCTCGCACGAGCTCAAGACGCCGCTGGCGGCCCTGACCGCGACGGTGAGCAACCTGCTGGAGGGCGATGTCCCGTGGGAGGAGAACGTCGTGCGCGACGAGCTGCGGGCAGCCGTCGACGACGTCTGGCGCCTCAACAACAGCATCGGTGCCTTGCTCGACCTCTCGCGTCTGGAGGCGGACGCCTGGGAACCGCAGCGGGAGCCGTTCGAGCTGGCCGACGTCGTGGAGGCGGGTCTGGACACGCTGACGCCCCACCAGCGCGACCGCGTGGCGGTCTCCCTGCCGGCCGATCTTCCCCTCGTCGACGTCGACTTCGTGCAGTGGACGCGAGTGGTCCGCAACATGCTCGAGAACGCCCTCCTGTACGGCGACGACTCCGGTCCCATCGAGGTCGGCGCCGCCGTCGTGGACGGCACGGTGCGGCTCTGGGTGGAGGATCACGGCCCGGGGATCCCGGCCGACGAACGCGAGGCGGTGTTCGAGAAGTTCTACCGCGGCCGCGCCACACGCGAGCAGGCGCCTTCGGGGACCGGCTTGGGACTGGCCATCACGCGTGAGATCGTACGTGCGCACGGTGGGTCGATCCACGTCGAGGACGTGCAGCCGCACGGAGCCCGCTTCGTCGTCGATCTGCCGACGAGCGCCACGACGGAGGAAGAGGAATGAGCATACCCGAGCGACCCACCCGCATCCTGGTCGTCGACGACGAGGAGCAGATCCGTCGCGCCCTGCGCTCGATCCTCGGGACGCGGGGCTATACCCTCGACTTCGCCGCCACCGCCGAGCAGGCGTTGCTCACGGCGATCGACCATCCGCCGGACCTCGTCGTCCTGGATCTGATGCTGCCCGACCGCAGCGGCATCGAGGTCTGTCGCGAGCTGCGCACCTGGATGACGGCGCCGATCCTGGTGCTGTCGGTGCGCTCCGGCGAGACGGACAAAATCGCCGCTCTCGACGAAGGGGCCGACGACTACCTCACCAAGCCGTTCTCGGCCGGCGAGCTGCTGGCCCGCATCAGGGCGCTGTTGCGACGGGCGGCGGCGCTCACCGCGCCGCCACCCGTCGTCACGGCCGGCGATCTCACCGTCGACATCGCGCGGCGGCGCATCACCGTCGCCGGTGCGGAGGTCGCCCTGACTCCGACCGAGTTCGACATCCTGGCGCTGCTGGCCCGCAACGTCGACTGCGTCGTCACCCAGAAGATGATCCTCGAGCAGGTGTGGGGTCCGGAGTGGGTCGAAGACGCGCAGACGCTGCGCGTGCACGTCAGCCACCTCCGCAAGAAGCTGGATCCGCTCAGCGGGGGCCGGCGCTACATCGTGACCGAGCCCGGTGTCGGGTTCAGACTGGTGGCCGAGGCGCCGACAGCCTGAGGCCTGGCGCCCTTCACACAACCTTAGCGCCTCGACCGGCCTTCTTCACGGTCCCTTTACCTGCTCCTTCGTAGTGTGAGATGCAGTCCGCATGCCGGCTGCGGCCGGCAGCACCGTTCGACGGAGACGACGATGAAGACGATCGAGGAGCTCATCGTGTACGCCGCGGCGTACGGATCGCTGGCGGTGGTCATCGGGATCGCCGTGTACATGATCGTGCTTGCGGTGAGAGATCGCCGCGGCGCCGACCGCGCCCACTACGAGGTCATCGCGAGTGAGCACACACCCGAGAGGCCCACGGTCGCGATGCCCACCGCGGCCGCGCCCGACGACGGGTCGATGCCTTGCCCACGACCCGAGAGGGTCGAGAACGACATCGAGATCGGTGTGAGCTTCGGCTGATCCGCCTGCGCGGCGGCGCGCCGACGGCGCATCTCGCCAGCGTGCAGCGTCTCACCGCTCTGCGAGTGGTGTGCCGCACGAGGGGCATACTCAGGACTGGAGCCACCGTGGCCGATATCGCCTGCCTTCTCATCGTGGGGCTGTTCTTCGCCGCCGCCATCGCCTACGCGCGGGTCGCGCCCAGACTCTGACTCTCCCGTGAGCATCGTCTACCTCCTCCTGGGGATCGTCGCATTCGCGCTGCTCGTGTACCTCTTCTACGCGCTCCTTCGGCCGGAGAAGTTCTAGGACATCGGGGAAGTCATGGCGTGGGGCATCGCGCAGATCGTGGTGTTCGTGGTGATCGTCGTGCTCATCACGAAGCCGCTGGGCCTCTACATGGCTCACGTCTTTCGTGGCGAGCGCACCTTCCTCCATCCGGCGGTCCGCCCTGTCGAACGCCTGATCTACCGTCTGTGCGGGATCGACGAGACGCTCGAGATGGGTGTCACCGCCTACACCGTCTCGCTCCTTGTCTTCAACCTCGTCGTGCTCCTGTTCATGTACCTCGTTCTGCGTCTGCAGGGGCACCTGCCGCTCAATCCCGCGCACGCGCCGGACATGAGTCCGACGGTGGCCTTCAACACGGCCGTCAGCTTCGTCACCAACACCAACTGGCAGGTCTACGTCCCCGAGTCGCAGGTGAGCTACCTCGCCCAGATGCTCGCTCTGGCGCGCGAGAACTTCGTGTCGGCGGCGGTGGGCATGGCCGTGGCGGTGGCGTTCATCCGGGGGCTCACGCGGCACTCCGGTCGCGAGCTCGGCAACTTCTGGGTCGACATGACCCGCAGCCTCCTCTACGTCCTGCTGCCGATTTCGATCGTCGGCGGGCTGCTGCTGGTTTCGCAGGGCGTCGTGCAGAACCTGAACGGCCCCGTTCGCGTCGCGACGCTCGAGGGCGACGTGCAGACCATCGCCCAAGGGCCTTTCGCTTCGCAGGAGATCATCAAGGAGCTGGGCACGAACGGCGGCGGTTCGTACAACGCCAACTCGGCGCATCCCTATGAGAACCCGACGCCTCTGACCAATCTCATCGAGATGCTCGCGATCCTCGCCATTCCGGCGGGTCTGACCTACACGTTCGGACGCTTCGCCGGCGACCAGCGACAGGGGTGGGCGCTCTTCGCGGCGGCGATGGCGATCCTCCTCGTGAGCGTGGCCGTCATGTACGCCAGCGAGCAGAGGGGCAACCCGATCCTTGGGAAGCTCGGCGCCGACCAGACCTCGACGGCGACCCAGGCGGGCGGCAACATGGAGGGCAAGGAAGTGCGCTTCGGCATTGCCGACTCGGTGCTGTGGGCGACGACGACGACGGACACGTCGTGTGGTGCCGTCAACGCCTCACACGACAGCCTGACACCGATCGCGGGCGGTATGGCGATGCTGAACATCGCTCTGGGTGAGGTGGTGTTCGGCGGCGTCGGCGTCGGCCTCATGGGACTGCTGGTGAACGCCGTCCTGGCGGTGTTCATCGCCGGCCTCATGGTCGGGCGCACGCCGGAGTACCTGGGCAAGAAGATCGAGGGCCGGGAGATGAAACTCGCCGTCCTCGCGGTCCTCTACTTCTGCGTGACCGCCCTGGGCTTCGCGGCGCTGGCTGCCGTGGTCCCCGCGGGCAAGAACGCCGCCCTCAACGTCGGCCCGCACGGCCTCTCCGAGATCCTCTACGGCACCATCTCGCAGACCGGCAACAACGGCAGCGCCTTCGCCGGTCTCACCGCCTCCGGTCGGTTCTGGAGCACGATAGGTGGGCTGGCCATGATGTGGGGCCGCTTCTTCTTCATCATCCCGTGCCTGGCCCTGGCGGGCTCGCTGGCCGGCAAGAAGGTCGTGCCGCCCTCGCCCGGTACGTTTCCCACGACCGGTCCGATCTTCGTCGTGCTTCTCGTCGGCGTGATCCTCATCGTCGGGGCGCTCACCTACTTCCCCGCCCTGGCCCTCGGTCCGATCGTCGAGCAGTTCCTGATGAACTCCGGCAAGCTGTTCTGAAACAGGGTGAGCGGCATGGCCGACGAGACACGCCAGAGGCCGCTGCGGCGCGAGACCGCGTCGATGCGCCGCCTCATCAGGCCGGCGATCGCCAACTCTTTCATCAAGCTCGACCCGCGCGATGTGGCGCGCAACCCGGTGATGTTCGTGGTCGAGGTCGGCAGCGTGGTCACGACCTGCTACTTCATGCTCGGCCTGATTCAGGTGCGCAGTGACACCGCCTTCGTCGGCGCTGTGGCCGGCTGGCTCTGGTTCACGGTGCTGTTCGCCAACTTCGCCACGGCCATGGCCGAGGGGCGTGGCAAGGCGCAGGCCGACGCGCTTCGCAAGATGAAGACCGAGACGTTCGCCAACCTTGTGACCGAGGGGAGTGTCGAGCGGGTGCCCGCGACACAATTGCGTCGCGGCGACGTGGTCGTGGTCTCCGCCGGAGAGATCATCCCCGGCGACGGCGAGGTGATCGAGGGTATCGCCTCGGTCGACGAGTCGGCCATCACCGGCGAGTCGGCGCCGGTCATCCGCGAGAGCGGCGGCGACCGCAGCGCCGTCACGGGCGGCACCAAGGTGCTGTCCGACCAGATCAAGGTGCGGATAACGTCAGACCCGGGTGAGACGTTCCTGGACCGCATGATCGCTCTGGTCGAGGGCGCGCAGCGGCAGAAGACGCCCAATGAGATCGCTCTCACGATCCTGCTGGCGGGCCTTACGATCATCTTCCTGATCGTCATCGTCACCCTCCAGCCGCTAGCGATCTACAGCGACGCACCTCAGTCAGCGACCGTGCTGATCGCGCTGCTCGTGTGCCTCATCCCGACCACCATCGGCGGTCTGCTGTCGGCGATCGGCATCGCCGGTATGGACCGCCTGGTGCGTCACAACGTGCTGGCCATGTCCGGGCGCGCAGTGGAGGCGGCCGGCGACGTCGACACGCTGCTGCTCGACAAGACCGGGACGATCACGCTGGGGAACCGCCAAGCGGCCGCGTTCATCCCCCTGCCCGGCGTGTCGGAGGAGGAGCTCGCCGACGCTGCGCAGCTGGCCTCGCTCGCCGACGAGACGCCGGAGGGGCGTTCGATCGTCGTGCTGGCCAAGACGTTCGGCATTCGCGGGCGTCACATCGACCCGGAGAAGGCCACGTTCATCGAGTTCAGCGCGCAGACTCGCATGAGCGGCATCGACCTCGACGGGCACGCCATCCGCAAGGGCGCTGGCGACGCGATCATCAAGTGGATACGTCAGCGTGGCGCCGACGTCCCGCCGCTGCTCGAGGAGACGATCGAGAACGTGTCGCTGCAGGGCGGAACGCCCCTTGCGGTGGCGAGCGACGAGCGCGTCCTCGGCGTCATCCATCTCAAGGACATCGTGAAGGGCGGCATCCGCGAACGCTTCGACGAACTGCGCACCATGGGCATCCGCACCGTGATGATCACCGGCGACAATCCCTTGACGGCCGCGGTCATCGCTGAGGAAGCGGGCGTCGACGACTACCTGGCGGAGGCGACGCCCGAGGCCAAGATGGATCTCATCCGCAGCGAGCAGCAGCAGGGCAAGCTGGTGGCCATGACCGGCGACGGAACCAACGATGCGCCCGCTCTGGCGCAGGCCGACGTCGGCGTGGCGATGAACTCGGGCACGTCGGCTGCCAAGGAGGCCGGCAACATGGTCGACCTCGACTCGAACCCGACGAAACTCATCGAGATCGTCGCCATCGGCAAACAGCTGCTCATCACCCGCGGCGCGCTCACCACCTTCAGTATCGCCAACGACGTGGCCAAGTACTTCGCCATCATCCCGGCCATGTTCATGGTGTCGTTCCCGCAGCTGGGCGCCCTCAACGTGATGCATCTGCACTCGCCGCACAGCGCCGTGCTGTCGGCGGTGATCTTCAACGCGCTCATCATCGTGGCGCTCATCCCGCTGGCGCTGCGCGGCGTGAAATACCGGCCGATCGGCGCGGCGGCGCTCCTGCGCCACAACCTGCTGGTGTACGGGCTGGGCGGCGTGATCGCACCGTTCATCGGCATCAAGCTAATCGATGTGCTCCTCGTGGCCCTGCACGTAGCGATCTGAAAGGCTGACGCCGTGAAGTACCTCGGGACAGCGATACGCATGACGATCGTGACGGCGGTGATCGCGGGCATCGTCTACCCGCTCGTGATGACCGGCTTGGCACAGGTGCTCTTTCCCGGCAAGGCGAACGGCAGCCTGGCGGAGAAGAACGGGCAGGTGATCGGTTCGCGCCTCATCGGGCAGGACTTCTCGTCGGAGAAGTACTTCCAGCCGCGTCCGTCGGCTGCCGGGACCGGCTACGACGCGATGGACTCGTCGTTCTCGAACCTCGGGCCCACCAGCAAGGCGCTCGCCGACCGGGTGCGGACCGACCTGCAGCGGCTGATCGCCGCGAATCCCGGTCTGCGGCCGGGACGCGTGCCCATCGACGCGGTGACGACATCCGCGAGCGGGCTCGACCCGGACATCACCGTCGCGAACGCGCGCGCCCAGGCGCCGCGCGTCGCTGCGGCACGGGGCATGTCGGTCGGGGCTGTGCTGGCGCTCGTCGATGCGCACACGAGCGGGCGGCAGCTCGGGTTCCTGGGTGAGCCGCGGGTGAATGTGCTCGAGCTCAACCTTGCCCTCGATGCCGCGGCGGCGAAAGGGCCGTCATGAGAGCCCGACGCGCGGACACTGAACCGTACACGTTGCTGACCCTGCGCAAGCGGGGGATGCACAAGATCTTCCTGGGCTACGCGCCGGGGGTCGGCAAGACCTACACGATGCTCTCCGAGGCCCGGCGGCGGCTCGAACGCGGTGAGGACCTCGTCATCGGCTTCGTCGAGACGCACGGCCGCGCGGCGATCGCTGAGCTCGCCGAGGGGTTGCCCGTGATCGCCCGCAAGCAGGTCGAGTATCGCGGCAAGGTGTTCGAGGAGATGGATACCGCGGCGATCGTCGCGCGCAACCCGCGGTGGGTGCTCGTCGACGAGCTCGCGCACACCAACGTTCCCGGGTCAGCACATGCGAAACGATGGCAGAGCGTCGCCGAGATCCTGGCGGCCGGGAGCAACGTGATCTCGACCGTCAACGTGCAGCACCTCGAGAGCCTGAACGACACGGTCTTCCAGATCACCAGCGTCCGCGTGAGAGAGACGCTGCCGGACTCGGTGCTCGACCGCGCCGACGAGGTGGTCCTGGTCGATCTCACTGCCGACGCACTGATCAACCGGCTGAACCGCGGCGTGGTCTACGACCTCGACAAGATACCGGGTGCGCTGAGCAGCTTCTTCCGCAAGGGCAACCTGGTAGCGCTGCGGGAGCTCGCCTTGCGCAAGACGGCGGAAGAGGTGGACGAAAGTCTGCAGGACTACATCGATGAGCACGAGATAGCCACACCGTGGGCGACCGAGGATCGCGTGGTCGTCTGCGTGAAGGCCGGCTCGGTGGCCAAGAAGCTCGTGCGCCGCGGCTACCGGTTGTCGAAGCGCCTGCAGGGCCGGTTCTGGGTCGTCCATGTGCACACTCCCGGGGAGTCCTTGGGAGGGCACCGCCGTGAGATGAGCGAGCTCTTCGACCTGGCCCGCGATCTCGGTGGCCAGGTCGCCGAGCTCAGCGGCGACTCCGAGGCTGACGTGATCCTCGAGTTCGCGCGCGAGAACCGTGCTACGTTCATCATCATGGGCCAGTCGAAGCGTTCGCGACCGCAGGAGATCCTGCGCGGGTCGTCGCTGATCGCCCGCATCATGCGCGGAACGGACGGCATCGATGTCCTCGTCGTGGCCGATCCCAGCAAGGCACGGGGCGGCGGTAGCTGAGGCCGGCAAGCATCCGCAAAGGGTGATGGGGCGGGGCGCCGAAGGCGCCCCGCCCCATCGCCTTTATGCCTTCTTTATACTGGAGCGTGTTGCTTTCACGGCCTCTTCACGGTGACCGACGTAGCCTGACTGAGTCGGCCGACAGGCCGATGCGTCGGCATGGTCGCCGACGGTGGTGGCGGCCAGGCCGCGGTGCGTGGCGTCTTGAAAGGGCGTCCGCTCGACCCTTCCGCGCGACCTCCAGCATCTGCGACACGGAGTAGTGGATCGCTGTGCATGCGAACGTCCAGCGCGAAGGAACTGAGAGGCCGGTGGGGCCGAGCGGCGCTGCGCATGGTGAGGGCGCGCGGGCCACGACGCCGGCCGGGGACGTGTGGGCCCTCCCGCAAGAAGGGGTCTTCGACTCTCTCCACACGTCGCCGCGCGGACTTGTCGAAGACGAGGCCTTCCGCCGGCTTCAGCGCTACGGCCGCAACGTGCTGCCGGCCAAGGTCGGGCGGCCTATCTACTTCCGCTTTCTCTATCAGTTCACGACCCTGTTCGCCATCATGCTCGAGGTCGCGGCCGTTCTGGTCTTCATCGCCGCCATGCTCTCGACCGGCGCCAGCCGCCAGGACAACATCAACGTCACCGTCGCCATCCTCGGCGTGGTGCTGCTCAACGCGACCATCGGCTTCTTCCAGGAGTACCGCGCCGAGAAGGCCACCGAGGCGCTGCAGAAGCTGGTGCCGGCCAACGCCAAGGTGGTGCGCGAGGGCGAGGTCACGATCGTGCCGGCGGCCGAGCTCGTTCCCGGCGACCTGATCCAGCTCGAAGAGGGCGACAGCATCAGCGCCGACGCACGGCTCATCCGCCAGTACGAGATGTCGACCATCAACATCGCCCTCACCGGCGAGTCCGACGCCGTGCGCAAGACCGCCGACCCGATCCTCGAAGAGAATCTCGCCACGATCAACATGCCGAACCTCGTGTTCATGGGCACGAGCGTGGCCTCGGGCACCGGTCAGGCGGTTGTGTTTGCCACCGGTCTCGAGACCGAGTTCGGCAAGATCTTCAAGCTCACCGCCGGTGTGTCCGAGGAGAAGTCGCCGCTGCAGCGCGAGATTGACCTTATGGCACGCACCGTGTCGATCATTGCAGTTATCTGCGGCGTGCTGCTGTTCTTCATGGGCAAGACCCTGGGTCTCACTTGGGTCGGCGCGCTGCTGTTCGCCCTGGGCGTCATGGTCGCCCTGGTCCCCGAGGGCCTGCCGGCCACCCTCTCGGTGGCCTTGGCCATCGGCGTGCAGCGTATGGCCAAGGTGCACGCGCTTATCAAGAACCTTTCCGGGGTCGAGACCCTGGGCTGCACCGCCGTGATCTGTACTGACAAGACCGGCACGCTCACCAAGGCCGAGATGACGGTCAAGGAGATCTACGCTGGCGACACCATGGTCGAGGTCACCGGCGCCGGCTACGAGCCGCTGGGCGACTTCGTGGTCGGCGACACCACGCTGTCGAAGGCAGACGCCCGGCGCCGGCTCGAGCCTCTGCTGCGGGCGATGACGTTCTGCAACGACGCGCGAGTCCTGCCGCCGAAGGACGACCAGGGCTGGCGGGTGATCGGCGATCCGACCGAGGGCTGTCTGCTGGTGGCCGCCGACAAGGCCGGGTTCGACCTCACGGCCGAGCTGATGGAGCGCCCCAAGATCTACGAGCTGCCGTTCGAGTCGGCGCGCAAGCGCATGTCGGTCGTGCACGTCGAGGGTGACGGGCAGAAGGCCTTCGTCAAGGGGGCGCCCTCCGAAACCATCCCGCGCTGCGCGCACGTACGCGTCGACGGTCGCGTGGTGCCCATGAGCGCCGAGCTGCGGCGCGGGATTCTGGCACGCAACGACGAGATGTCACGTCAGGCGCTGCGCGTGCTGGCAGTGGCCGAGCGCGCCCTGCCAAGCGAACTCAGCGACTACAGCCCCGACACGGTCGAGAGCGATCTCACGTTCCTGGGTCTGGTCGGCATGATCGATCCACCGCGGCCCGAGGTCAGCGCTGCCGTCCACGAGGCCCTCGGGGCGGGCATCCGCATCATCATGGTGACCGGCGACTATGGTCTGACGGCCGAGGCGATCGCGCGACGCGTCGGCATCGTCCGCGGCGACCGGGACGTTCGCGTCGTCACCGGCGTCGACCTCAGGGACATGACCGCAGACGATCTCAAGACCGAGCTCGCCGAGCCGCAGGACGTGATCTTCGCCAGGGTGACTCCGGAACACAAGATGGAGATCGTCTCAGCGCTGAAAGAGATGGGCCAGATCGTCGCTGTGACCGGCGATGGCGTGAACGACGCCCCGGCCCTCAAGAAGGCGGACATCGGTGTGGCGATGGGACTCAGCGGCACCGACGTCTCGCGCGAGGCGGCGATCATGATCCTCCTCGATGACAGCTTCGCCAGCATCGTCAAGGCGATCGAGCAGGGCCGCGGCGTCTACGCCAACGTCAAGAAGATGGTGACCTACATCTTCTCGCACAACATGGCCGAGCTCTTCCCCTTCATCTTTGACTGATCATCCCCTTAGCTCAGGCCGCGATCAGCTCGGAGTATGTGGTCGGTGGCGTGTACAAGACACAGCGGTTCAGGATGCGGCGGAAGAGGTCGAGCCGTGCGTCACGGCGGTTGAGCC
>Ga0315282_10009423_pt1 | contig 15523 bp, 14 predicted proteins | sample YL17G07_20_MG_FD_203693 | JGI IMG/M metagenome (GOLD analysis project Ga0315282, IMG submission 203693) | Sediment microbial communities from Yellowstone Lake, YNP, Wyoming, USA - YL17G07_20 | ecosystem: Environmental > Aquatic > Freshwater > Lake > Sediment | place: USA: Wyoming | collected... | reverse complement strand
GGACTTCGTCCCTCTAAAACTCCCTATCACTCATCCTTATTCTTTGTTAGTATTCTCAAAACCTCGTCGGCAGTTTTTGCTTCGAATTTTTGGTGCTTTGCCTGGTCAGTCAGAATAAATAGCGGTGGCTTGCCTTTAATCTCAAGCGTCCAGTCAAAGCCCTCTTTCTGGGCGCCAAGCGCTAGCTCAGCTATATAGCCGGTTTCACGGAGGCGTTGGGCAGTACTAAAGCCGTCTTTTACTGCCTCTGCCTCAGCCCTGATTAGGATTTTTTGCCCTGAGGGCTTCGGCGCGGGCTTTAGTCGGTTCATCAGTTGGTCAAAGTAAAGGGCAAAACCGGAGGCAGGGGTAGCCTTGCCCCCCATTAGCGGGATGAGACCATCATATCTGCCGCCACCGCCGAGCCTCTCCCCATTCTGGAAGAACTGGAAGATAATACCGGTATAGTATTCAAAGCCCCTTCCTGAGGCGAGGTCAATCTGGTAATCGCAGCCAAGGGTCTCAAGGAGGCTGGCGATATTTAGGAAGTCATCAAGACCCCCCTTGAGCTCAGGCAGGTCCGAGGTAAACTTAAGCGCCGATGCTTTCCCCTTGAGGTCAAACAAAGACAGAACCCGCTCCAGTTCTGGCCTCTCCCGCTTTACCTTAGCCAGTGCTTCTAAATCCCCATCCAGAATGCGGTCAAATATTCTGGTCTGTTCCTCGGGGCTTAGCTCAAGCTTGGCTAGCAGTGCCCTGATTAGGCCGGCTTGGGATAGCTTCAGTTCAACGCCGCTAATCCTCAGCTGTTTCAAGACCTCAAGCGCCAGCATAATCAGTTCGGCATCAGCCAGGGGTGAGCTGACCCCAATAAGTTCCGCCCCAAACTGCCATCTTTCCCTGTTTTCCTTCCCTGTCGCCTCAAAGATAAAGATGTTGGCAATATAAAAGAGCTTGGCTAGTTTTTCCCCTTCCATGCGGTCAATATAAAGCCGGGCGACGGGGATGGTGCCATCAGGTCTTAGCACCACCCTTTCCCCGCTCCAGCCATCCCAGTCAAGGAAGGAGTATACCTTGCTCAACCGGCTGGGGGTGAGTGTCCCGGTGGAGGTGAAGAGGTGCAGGTACTCAAGGGTTGGCGTCCTTACCTCCTGATACCCCCATTTGAGGCAGCATTCCCTGAATTTGCCCTCAATGAGGCGGAAGGTAGCCATTTCCTCGCGGGATAGGTCTCTGGTCCCTTTACACCTTTGAATTTTCATATAAATAGTTGGTAAATTCTACACCAATTTGCCTATCGGTTCAACAGAGGCTTGCTTACTTGAGCAGGGTAACATCCCCGGCGACAATCTTGGTCAGACTGCCATCGGACTGGCGGAGCATCAGGCTGCCATCGCCGGCTACTGATTCAGCTACGCCGTCATAGACGGTTTTGTCTGAGCTTATTTGAACCCTTTTGCCCAGTGTTGCCAGCTTTTTTCGCCATTCCTGGAAGACAGAATCCCCTGATGGCAGACTCAGGTATAGTCTTTCTATCTCGGCTAGGAGGCAGCGTATTATATCTAGCTGAGATACATTCCTCCCTAGCTCCTGGGAGAGGCTGGTGGCAATAGATGAAATCTCGGGGAGGTCGGAGAGGTTGAGGTTAACATTGAGCCCGATGCCGATGATGGCATAGCCCACCCGGTTACCCTTTACCTCGCTTTCAACTAAAATCCCACACACCTTTTTGTTATTAATCAGGACATCGTTGGGCCACTTAATTTGTGGTTTCAAGCCGGTGACCTGCTCAATGCCGTGGACGACGGCTAGGGATGCCACCATAATGAGGGAAGATAGATAACCAAGCTCAGGATAGAGGATGATGGATAAAGCGATACTTCCCTTGGGTGATAGCCAGGCCCGCTGCCTTCGTCCCCTGCCTGCGGTCTGCTCCCCGGCAATGACAGCAGTCCCCTCGGCTGCGCCCTGTTGCGCCTGGCGCCGAGCCACATCCATGGTTGACTTGAGTCTGGGGTAATAAATAACCCTTTGCCCGATAAAGCGCGTCCCCAGATTATTGGTAATGGCAGTGGGTGTTAAATCGCCTTTCCCCATTTTCTGACCTTGCTTAAGCGATGACGGTAAGGGCACTAAAAGAATTGGCTTGGCTTGAACTTCAATCTTTACGTGATACTTGATTCCTTGCTGTACAGTCGTTCCTTCCAGCGGACACCGGCGCCGACTGCCTGGCGTGAACCAGCGTAGAGAACGTTTAGGATGAGGAATGAGAATCCAAGTGGGTGGAGAAAGGTTGAGACAATAGATTCCTTGAAGCGCTTGTCAACTAGCCAGCGCATAGCTACTATTACCACAACCTGGAAGATGATGATAGTCCGCCAATCGCTGGGGGCAGGGGCGACGAAGATTTCGTTCCAGAGCCAGTAGAAAGGGGCAAGAAAGAAGGCATAGCCGGCTAGGAGTAGCCCAAGAAGTGCCGTTTTGGATATCGCGGCTAATGAATATAGCGACTTGCCTAATCCACTCCATACTGCCCCCAGGTCATTGTACATATGGCAGGCGACTACTGGGGATAGGTCAACGGCTACATGCCGTCCACCGTGTCGGTTTACCTCAATCCCCAGCCAGACATCTTCCAGTATCCTTGATTTTACTACTTCGTGTCCGCCCATCCGCCAGTATTCGTCTCTAGGGAAGAGAAGGAATTGGCCAATAACCAGTGATGATTTAGGTCGCTTAGAGCGCTGGAGCCACCATATTGGTAACCAGCTCATGATGACAAAATACCATACCGGGACTGTTACCTTCTGTTGTATTGAGGTGGTGAGCTGGCGGGGGAAACCGGAGAGCAGGGAGGGTCTAATCTCAAGGGCTAGGGAAATTACACTACTTAGCATATTAGGCTCGTGGATAGTATCGGCGTCAACAAACAGTAGCCAGGAACCCCTCGCCTTCTTCGCCAGCTGATAGCAGGCGAAGGGCTTACCCGCCCACCCTTCAGGGAGCGGCTTGCCTTGGAGCAGTTGGACATGGTTATCAGTGGCGGCTATTTGCTCTACAATCCTGGCTGTGCCATCCGAGGAGTTGTCATCCAGCACCAGAACCTCAAAATTGGGATAGTCCTGTTTTTGTAGAGACTCAAGGCAAGTCTTAATGTTTGCCTCTTCGTTTCTGGCGGGGATGAGGACGGAGATAAGGGGCGTTGTCTTTGGTCTCCTACCCTCAGCAAGGGGGGTCTTAAGGGTTCTCAAATTGAGGATAAGATTGAGCATAAAGGTGAACAGCCCAGCCGCTATTATTAACTGATATAGCATGCCCCTATCCTCTATTGCTAGATTTGGCGTTTTACCGGGTGTAACCAGCGAATAAGCTTCCCCTTGAATCTGGGGATGGTCTTTAGGTCGTCAAGGTGCTTTATCGCCAGTATTGCCAGCACGCATAGCATAAATAGCGATTCCCAGGGGTTCCCCTCGACGGCTACGTAAGCTAGCGTGCCGATGGCACCAAGCATCGCTATCCAGGCATCGATTTCAATAAACAAGTAGCCTAAGAGCATAAAGCTCATAAATGAGACTAGCATCTCACGCTGAGGTAGCGCGATGAGGACACCAATGGTTACACCTAGCGCCTTACCGCCCTTAAATTGAAGTATCGGTGAAAAGGCATGCCCCAGTATGGCACAAAGTCCTATAGCCATAACTATTGGCGCGGAGAAGCCAAAGAGTGAGTATGCCAGAATGACGAAGGGTACGCCCTTGGCTACGTCCAAGACTGCGGCGAGGATAAATACCTTACGCCCCCCAGCTCGGAAGACATTAGCCGCTCCGGGATTAGTGTCTCCATAATCCCGTATGTTTTTACCCAGCAGCCACCTCCCCACCCACACCGAAAAGGGGCAAGCCCCAAGCCAGAAGGCGCAGATAGCTAATAGTATTTCCACAATACCGACGTCCCCACTTGTATTGGCAGACTGGGTGTAGTATAAAATATAACTTGGTTTGCGGTCAAGAGCCAGATATGCTATACTACCAGTTTGGTGTTTCAATTAATAGCGATACCCTTGGCGCTGATAGCCTTCATTGTTGAGCCTTTGTTTTAGCTATAAAGAGGAGGGTTGAAGGTGAGTGTAAAACAGAGGCTCTTGAAGCTGGTGGGTTCGGACAGACTCGCTGACGACACTGAAACCCTGGAAGGGTATTCTAAGGACTTTAGCCTCGTACCCCCAGGGGTACCAAATTATGTAATCAAGCCCAAGGATGCCCAAGAGATTCAGCAGGTTATTAAATTTGCCAACGAAAACCTAATCCCAGTGGTGCCGGTTAGCTCTAAGGTACACTTCTACGGGGCAACCATTCCCAAGCAGGGTGGCATTGTCTTGGACTTGAGCGGGATGAATAAGGTTCTGGAGATTGACGAGCTAAACAAGAGGGTGAGGATTGAGGTTGGTGTTACCTGGGAGCAACTTACTGGGGTACTGGGGGAAAAGGGCTTCAGAATGATAATGCCGCTACTGCCCCACCCCCAGCGTTCAGTAGTTACTGACTGGCTGGAGAGGGAGGTGCCGACCAGTACCGTCTATGATTATGGTGAGCCACTTCAGGGCATGGAGGTTGTCTGGCCAACTGGCGAAATTTTCCGGACTGGCTCCGCCAGTGTCGCTGGTTATCCTGACTCACCGTCTAAGGGGGCTAATCCTTCGGGTCCGGGCTTGGACTTCTATCGTTTTCTCCAGGGTGCTCAGGGGACGATGGGGGTGGTAACCTGGGCTAACCTGAAGATTGAATATCTGCCTAAGATGGACAAGATTCTTTTTGCCCCCGTCCCTGACCTGAGCCATGCTATCGACTTCCTCTATCGGGTTCTGCGGATTAGGGTTATTCAAGAGTGCCTTCTTTTAAACAGTATTAACCTGGCGGCTATCATTGCCCAAGACTTACCTCATGATTTTGACCAGCTACGGGCATCCTTGCCACCCTGGACCCTTATCCTGGTAATAAGTGGCATGCAGAGACGCCCGGAGGAACAACTTCACTATGAGGAAGAGGTGCTATATAGGGTGGCAAAGGACGAATTCCCTGAGATTTCCCTGGCTTGTAGTCTTCCCGGCTTACCCGGCTTGGATGAGAAACTCCTGCCCCTGCTCCGCCAGCCCTGGCCTGACGGGGTAACATACTGGAAGAACCGCTACAAAGGGGCTTGTCACAGCCTTTTCTTCATCACCAAGCCCGTTCTCGCCCCGAGGTTTATTGAGAGGGTGAGAGAGATAGCGGTCAAATTTGGTTATCCCCCAGATGACGTCGGCAACTATCTCCAGCCTATAGAGCATAACCGGGCCTGCCATCTGGAATTCAACTTCTTCTATGACCCGGCTAATTCTGCTGAGGTAGAAAGGGTTAAAAAGTTATCTCATTACGCGGCTCCCATCTTGTTAGAAGAGGGGGCTTTTTTTACCCGCCCTTATGGTGAGCTGGCTAAGCTGGTGTACGGCAAAGCCGTTGGCTATACGGCAGCGCTAAAGCGAGTGAAAAAGCTCTTTGACCCCAACAGCGTTATGAATCCGGGGAATCTATGTTTCTAAGGATGTAGGATGCTCAAAGGGAAAACGAGTCTGGATGTAACACAGATAGAAAACTTTGCCTTTGACATGAGCAAGTGTATTAAGTGTAAGGGGTGTTACTGGGTAGACCATATCTATATGCCCGGGGTTAGGTTCAGCACCAGATGCCCAAGCGCCACAAGGTATTTGTTTGACTCTTATGGCGCCTACGGCAAGATGAGGATCGGGCTAGCACTGCTTGAGGGGAGGCTTGATTACTCTGATGAACTCTTAAAGACGCTCTACGCCTGTCCTCTCTGTGGTGCCTGTGACGTTGGTTGTAAGCGGAACCTTGATTTGGAAATAGAGCTTACCCTTGAGGCGCTCAGGATAAAGGCGGTAAAAGACGGCAAGGGACCCATGCCCCAGCACAAAAAGGTAGCCCAGAATATACTGACCAAGCATAACCGCTTTGGCTCATCCCATGAAAATCGGGGCAAATGGTTGCCAAAGGGAATAAAGCCTTTGCCCAAGGCTGATGTGCTCTATTTTGTCGGTTGTTCTGCCGCCTATGCTAACCCCGAGATAGCTAGGGCAACGGTTAAAATACTGGGTGCTTCCGGCACGCCGTTTATGCTTATGCCTGATGAGTGGTGCTGCGGCAATGTGCTTTATTCCGTGGGCATGATAGATGAAGCCAGAAAGTTAGCCCAGCGGAATGTTGATGCTGTCAGGCAAGCTGGAGCCACCACCCTCCTCCTCAGTTGTGCCGAGGGCTATAGGATGTGGAGGGTTGACTATCCCAAGCTCCTTAATATGCCAACCGCTGATTTGGGTTTCAGGGTGGTGCACCTAGTGGAGTTTGTTGATGAATTAATCAAGAAAGGGAGTCTCAAGCTGACTAAAAAGGTTGATTTGAGGTTGACCTACCACGATTCCTGCAGCTTGAGCCGCTTGAGTGAGCCCTGGGTGCCATGGCAGGGGGAGCGGGGAATATGGGGGACGGTGAGCCCGAAATTGGAGCGCCGTCGCGGCACCAATGGTGTCTACCAGCAACCAAGGGATATTCTTAAAGCTATCCCCGGCGTTGAGCTGGTGGAAATGATACGGATGAGAGAGAATGCTTTTTGCTGTGGCGCTGGCCGTGGGACACTTGAAGCCTTCCCCGATTTTGCCCTCTGGGCGGCAAAACAGAGGCTGGTTGAAGTAAAAGAGGTGGGGGCTCAGGCTATTGTCGCCACCTGCCCCTGGTGCAAGGATAATTTCAGCAAGGCAGTTAAACAGAATGGAGAAGATATAAAGGTATTTGATGTATCAGAGCTCATCCTCGCCTCAATTGAGGCGTAGTCTTAGCGGGGGAAGATTATGGCGATAGCTAAAAAAGCATATAAAGCACTTGAGTCCATCGTCAGTGCTGAGTATATTTCGACTGACCCGGTGGTCTGCGAGGGTTATCGCGCCGGACCGGGTGGGTATGAGTGTGGGTTAGGATACGAGCGGGTAATGACCAAGTTGCCAGCGTGTGTCATTATGCCCCGCACTACAGAAGAGGTCCAGAAGATAGTCAAGGTCTGTAACCGCTATAAAGTCCCTTATGTCCCCTTTAGCACGGGGTGGTATGGTGCCCGTTCTCACCCTCATGTTGATAACGAGTTGCTTATTGACCTGAAAAGAATGGCCGATTTTGAGATTGATGAAAAGCATCTTTACGCTGTCGTTGGCTCGGGTATTATCTACTCCCAACTCCAGGAAGAGGCGATGAAGCGGGGTATGTATATTGTGGTTGGCGGTGGTGGCTCACAGGTATCTGCCATCGCCAACATGCTAGGCGATGGCTGGTCACCCCTGAGCTACCGGATTGGTCTGCCCCACCGGCGAATACTGGGGACGGAGCTTGTTTTGCCCGATGGCGAAATAGTCCGCATGGGTTCGCTGGCGCTAGGGGATGACCCCTTCTGGGGTGATGGCTTAGGTCCAGACCTGCGGGGGTTACTGCGGGGTTTTACCGGGCTCAGGGGATGCCTCGGGATTGTAACCAAAATGGCGATAAAGCTTCTACCCTTCCAGCCAGAAAGGCTAGAGCCATCAGGTATTTCGCCAGATACCACCCTCCTCCTCCCCGAGAAGAGGGTAAAGTGGATTAACTTTACCATGCCCAGTAAGGATGCCATGAGACGGGCGATGTATGAGATGGCGAAGGCAGAGATAGGTGCCGGGGCGACCAAGGTGCCCCTCTTCTGGCGGGTAATTGCCAAGGCAGAGTCAAAAGAAGAGTTCTGGGAGCTCTGGTCAAAGGAAAACGAGGAGACCATCAAAAACTTTCACATTCTCCGCGTATTACTTATCGGTTTTGCTTCTGAGGAGCAGCTTGAGTATGAGGAGCGGGTCTTGATGGATATTATCACCGAGCTTGGGGGGGAGGCTCGCCGCACTAGACCCTCAGACGAGTCCTGGTTCAAGAATGCCGACTCTGCCGGCATGTGGCTGATGTGCGGGGGGTATGTCTCGGTGGATTACGTTATTGAGACGGTTGAGCATGCTATACCTCATGGGGAAAACTATGCCAAGCTGAAGAGGAAGTTTACCCCGCCGCTTATGCCTGACTATGGCGACCCGGGCTGGTTCCAGAGCTTTGAGCTGGGTCACCAGGGGTATTCTGAGTTCCTTGTCTACTGGGACCCGGATGAGAATACCGACGGGGTTGACCATTTCTATCTGGAGACGTCTAAGGAAAACATAAGAAAGCGCTTCTATACCTCGCTCCTGGGACCACACCAGCCGCTTTACCTGACCGGGCCAGCCTATGGTCCAAATTACCATAAATGGCTGCTGGCGGTAAAGAACGAGTTTGACCCTAATTTCGTCTGCCACCCGCCCGTCCCCCTGGCTCATGATGAGTTTGTGGAACGTGCGCCGTGGATGAAGCCAATGAAGGACTGGGAGAGCCCTGAGATTAAGCCGTAGTTTCGGCTAAAGTAGAGAAATAGGCTATTTTTGAAGATCTTCTGGATTGGGGTATAATTAGAGAGGGAAGGTTATGGCTAAGCTAAGGATGTTATGCCCCTTTTCCAGTGAACTGTGCAAGGAGTGTCCGGCATACAGGGGCAGGCATTATTATCTTTGTTTCTGTGCCAAATATCGTGGGTGCTTGACTAAACCAGGGAAGATACCCCCGGCGTTGAGGAAGGGCACCAACGGTAAGTTTGAGATGCCGAGGGTAATCCCCTCGGGCAGGGCGGTAGACCTGTTCAAGGATGTTCAAGGATGATGAAAAGAAGGAGGTCTAGCTCAAGATGCTGATTGAAGGAAAGTTTACTCTGAAGGCACCGATTAAGAAGGTATGGGATTTTCTACTTGAGCCAGAGACCTTGGCTTCCTGTATCCCCGGGGCGGAGAAGGTAGAAGCTATTGACAGCAAGAATTACGAGGCTGTTGTCAAGCAGAAGGTTGGACCAATATCAGTAAAGTTTAACTTCCTTACCACCATAGCTGAGATGAACCCGCCCAAATATGTAAAAGCAGTCGGTAAAGGGGCGGCTATGGGTGGTATGGGTACCTTTACCCATGAGATGACGGTCAACTTAGCTGAAATCTCAAAGGATGAGGTAGAGGTATCATATAAGGCGAATGTAAGTATAGTTGGGCGGCTGGCTACCTTCGGCGAGAGGATAATGCGCGCCAAGGCCGGTCAGGTTGGTGAGGAGATTACCCGCAATCTGCAGGCGAAACTGAAGAGTAGGGTAGGAGGCTCAAAATGATAAAAGACTTTGAGTACTTTGCCCCTAAGACACTTAAAGAAGCCCTCACCCTGCTTGATAAATACCAGGATGAGGGCAAGATAATCTGCGGGGGGCAATCGCTATTAATCCTGATGCGGCAGGGGTTGGTTGCCCCCAAGTATCTTATCGATATCAAGGGCTTGTCTGAGCTAAACTATATTAAGGATGCCAAGGAAGGGCTAAGGCTCGGGGCAACGACCACTCACCGGGCGATAGAAAAATCACCACTAATCCAGAAAAAGTACAGTGTGCTGGCGGAGATGGAGCGGAGACTGGCTTCAATACAGACCCGCAACTGGGGTAGCATCGGCGGGAATGTCTGCCATGGCGACCCGGCAGGAGACCCGGCACCAGTGCTGATGGCGCTAAACGCCACCTTAACTACAACCAGCCTAAAGGGCGAGAGGAATATGGCGGTTGAGGACTTCTGCCTGGATTACTTTGAAACCGCACTGAAGCCAGGCGAGTTGCTTACCGAGATTCAGATACCGGCTGTCCCGCCTCGTACCGGCACCGCCTATACCAAGTTCAATGTAATCGAAAGCGACTTGGCTACGGTGGGGGTTGCGGTGTCAGTCACCCTCGGCTCCGGTGATGGCGTCTGCCAGGAGGTGAGGATTGCACTGGGGGCGTCGGCACCAACCCCGATGAGGGCAAAGAAGGCGGAGGCGGTGCTGAAGGGGAAGAAGCTCACCGATAATCTACTTGCCGAAGCTGGTGAGGTAGCTTCCACCGAGGCGGAACCAATATCTGATATCTATGCCTCGGCGGAGTACCGACGGGAGCTGGTGAAGGTTCTGGTTAGGCGAGTAGCTAAGGAAGCCCTAGCCAGGGCAAAGGCTTAACCTGGAGGTTTAAATATGAAGAAAGAGCTAAAATTGACGGTTAACGGTCAGCCCTATGAGCTGTATGTCAATCCCAAGACACTCTTGGTGCAGGTCCTGAGAGACCACATTGGGCTGACCGGAAGCAAACGCGGCTGCAATGATAGTTCCTGTGGTGCCTGCACCGTAGTCCTTAATGGTATGGCAGTTAAGTCGTGCTCAATACTAGCCATGCAGGCGAATGGGGCTGAGGTGCTCACGGTTGAGGGTCTGGCTGATGGGGCGAAGCTTCATCCCTTACAAAAAGCCTTCCTTGACCATGGCGCTTTCCAGTGCGGCTTCTGTACCTCAGGGATGCTGATGGCATCAAGGGCATTGCTGGAGGAGAACCCCAAGCCGACCAAGGAGCAGATAAAAGAGGGCATTGATGGCAACATCTGCCGCTGCACCGGCTATAACAGCATTATTAGAGCCGTAACCGCTGTGGTTAAGGGTGAGTATAAGGAGGCGAAGTGAGCAAGTATTCAGTAATTGGTACAAGGGTACATCGGGTAGATGGGCCAGAGAAGATAACCGGTAATGCCAAATATACATTTGATATGGTTCTACCCAATATGCTCTACGGTAAAATCCTGAGGAGTCCTCACCCCCACGCCAAGATTCTAAAAATTGATACCAGCAAGGCGGAAAAGCTAATCGGGGTGAAGGCAATAGTCACCGGAAAGGATACAATAGGCAAGAAACAGGGTATCTGGCGGCGTTTCCCCGAGCTCTGTGATGAGGAAATCCTCTGTCGGGAGAAGGTACGCTATATTGGCGACCCGGTGGCAGCAGTCGCCGCTGTTGATGAAGACACGGCTGAGGAGGCGCTTGACTTAATCGAGGTTGAGTATGAGCCGCTACCGGCAGTATTTGACCCGCTGGAGGCGATTAAGGAGGAAGCACCTCAGATTCATGAGGGTGTTGAGCTCAATATCAATGTTACCCGTCATATTGAGTGGGGTGATGTTGATGAGGCGTTTAAGAAGTGCGACCATATTCGTGAGGACCAGTTCAAGTGCTCCTCACAGGCTCACGTGTGTATGGAGACCCACGATGCCGTAGCCAGCTTTGATTATGGTGGCAAGCTCACGGTATGGACCTCAACCCAGGCATCGTACTACATCCAAGCCCTGCTAGCTGGTATGCTCGGCTTAAGGGAGGGCGATGTAAGGGTAATAAAACCACCTACCGGCGGTGGCTTCGGCAGTAAGTTTGAGCTGGACTCCACCCAGTTCTGTGCTTCAGTGTTGTCCATGAAGATATGTAAGCCGGTGAAGATAGTTCTTTCCCGCGAGGAGGAGTTCACTGCCACCAAGCGTCGAACTCCTATGTACTATTATTTGAAACTCGGTGCTAAAAAGGATGGCACCCTACTGGCTAAGGAGGTTCGGGTCATTACCGATGGTGGTGCCTATACCGGTATGGGGGCTACCGCCCTGTATCTAACCGGTTTCTTCTCCTCATTCCCCTATAAATATCCTAACTACCGCTATGACGGCTATCGGGCCTATACCAATACCGCGCCGACATCAGCCATGCGTGGCTTTGGTGCCCCCCAGTCAACCTTTGCCGGCGAGTCTCAGCTTGATATGATGGCGGAAGACCTGGGGATAGACCAGATTGAAATCAGACGCAAGAACGGAATGACGCCCGATTATGAGGTTCCGGGGCAAGCCTTTATCCAGAGCTGTGGCTTGCACCAGTGCCTGGACAAGATTGATGAGCATATTAAGCAGCGAGGCAAGCTACCCCCCAACCACGGTATTGGCATTGCTTCCTATGGCTTTATGTCCGGCGGTATCTTTAACTGGTTTGATACCCCTTATGCCTTCTCCGCAGCTTTAGTCAGGATAAACATCGATGGCAAGGTAGACCTGTTCACCGGCGCCTGTGATATTGGTCAAGGCTCTGATACCACACTGAGTATGATTTGTGCCGAAGAGTTAGGGATAGGGCTTGAGGATATCAGGATACACTCCGGCGATACCGGTATTTGCCCGGCTGACCTTGGTGCCTGGGGTAGCCGGGAAACGCTTATGAACGGCAATGCCGTCAAGATGGCAGCCGCTGACGCCAAGCGCCAGCTTATGGAGTTTGCTGCCGCCAAGCTAGGGGTTAATATTGTCTATGATATGGATATCAAAGACCGCTGGATTCACCTGGTTGATCGCCCGGAGAGGGGCGTTTCCTACTTTGACATCGTTAAGGAGGCGATAAGGGGTAGGGATGGCGAAGTTATCATTGGCCGTGGCCATTACACGCCGCATCGTAAGGGCATGATATCCCCCGCCTATAGCTTTGGTGTCCAGGCGGCTGAGGTAGCAGTGGATGTTGAGACTGGCAGATATAAGCTGGTGAATGTAACCACCGCCCATGAAAGCGGCACGGTAATCAATCCGGTAGGCATTGAGGGGCAGTTGGAGGGGGCGATAATGATGGCCGGAGGCTATGGCTTCTGCGAAGACCAGCCCATGGATGAGGGCAAGATACTTAATCCCTCCATCGCCGACTATAAACTTATTCGCTCACTGGATATGCCCGAGACCGAGATTTTGGAGGTTGATACCTACGAGCCCGAGGGACCGTTTGGTGCCAAGGAGGCGGGTGAGGGGTTGACCAATCCTACTGCCGGTGCCATAGCCAATGCGGTATATAAGGCGGTAGGGGTGAGGATAAACAATCTGCCCATAACCCCGGAGAAGGTTTTCCGAGCGCTACAGGAGAAAAAGAAAAAGGGGTAATTAAATAAGGGTATTATCGCAAGTTTGGTCGGAGGTTAACCATGAGTTATCATTGCCCGGTGTGTAATAAGGTCTCAGCTAGCGCTTACGATTTAGCCCGCCATATGATTGGGCGCGGGGATAAGGTGCACCGAGACTGGGTTAACTCTAAGGGTTTTAAGTATTCGGAGTTACTTGCTCTACAATTCAAGTCTTTTGGTGGGGAGGGTTATAAAGCCCTGGCTGAGGTGCTGGAGAGGGAAACTAAGGTAGCGGATTAGCCAAATTGCCCATTGGCGGGGGGAGGCTAGTTTATATGGCGAAAAAGATTTTGCTGGTTGAGGATGACACTAGTGTCTTAAGGGCAATAAGCTTTATCTTGGAAAAAGAAGGCTACCAGGTGCTTACTGCCATCAATGGTCTGGATGGTCTGAGAAAGGCAAAAGAGGAGAAACCAGACCTGCTTATCCTGGATGTTATGCTACCGGGGCTTGATGGCTTTGAGGTTTGCCACCGTCTGCGGGCTGAGACCCAGACTGCCCAGTTGCCTATCTTAATGCTATCGGCTAAGGGGCAGGCGGCGGATAAGGCAATGGGGCTTTCTGTCGGGGCAAATGAATATCTCACCAAACCGGTAGAGCGCTCAGTACTGTTGAGCACGATAGAAACCCTGCTTGCGGCGAAGTAACTACTTGCCAGATTTACTATATAATATATCCTCTATCGCCTTGAGTATATTATCAAAGCCAGTGGATTTATGCAGATATTCGGTGGCACCCACTGATAGGGCTTTGACCTTATCCCCAGCGATTTCAACCCCGGTCATCACCACGATAGGTATGTTAGAAGTGTCAGGCTTTTGCTTCAATGCCTTCATCACTTCATGCCCGTCCATCTCCGGCATCACTATGTCCAGCAGGATAAGGTCAGGATGGTGACTTTTAACCATTGTTAGCGCTTCCTTGCCATCATAAGCAGTATAGATGGAAAAGCCTCTCTTTCCCAGTCTATATTTTAATGACTTGACCAGGGATTTGTCGTCATCTACCACTAGTATCGTTTTTTGAGCATCTTGTAGCAATCGGTTTATCTTGTCGATCAGCACCTTTGCTGTAAAAGGTTTGTTGACAAAGTCATTTGCTCCCAGCTTAAATGCCTTCTCTTTTTCTTCTACTATGGAGACGATTAGTATGGGTATGTCTTTAGTATCAGGGTCGTTTTTAAGCACTGCCGTCACATCCAATCCGCTTATGTCACGCATCATGATGTCTAGGGTTATTAGGTCGGGGTGGTGTTCCCTGGCTAGGGCTATTGCCTCCTTACCCCCTGAGGCTTCAAGCACGCTGTAACCTTTGATGCTAAGCTCATGTTGCAAGAAGCGGCGAATGTTGGCTTCATCATCCACCACCAGAATTGTCTTGCCTCTTTTAGTGACAACCTTGGCTTGCTCTTCCTTAGCTTCTTCCGGTGCTTTCACCCCGGTCTCCAGCGTGACGGGCAGGGTGAAGATGAAGGTGCTACCCTTGCCCAGCTCGCTCTCCACCCAGATCTCGCCCCCGTAGTGCTCTATTATCTCCTTGCAGATTGGCAGACCCAGACCGGTTCCCTTAGGTTTACCGGTCAGTGTATCCCCCACCTGCTTGAACTTCTCAAAGATAGCCTTGTGATTTTCAGGGGCAATACCGAGGCCGGTATCAGAGACCGAAACCGTTACCCCAGTTGGTTCTCCCTCTGGCTTGCTTCCGTTGAGGGTCTGCGCCTTCACCCGAATCGTTCCCCCCGCCGGGGTGAACTTGATGGCGTTGCTGAGGAGGTTGGTTACTACCTGCACCAGCCGGTCCTTATCGCACTGGATTTTTGGCAGGTTGAGGTCTAAATCGGTGTCTACTTTCAAATTCGTCTGGAGGGTGAGGGCTTGTGTCGCGTTTATCGCTGTCTGGATAACCTCAGGTATTGATAGTTCAACCGTCTGCCACTGCATCCGCCCGGCTTCAATCTTGGCCAGGTCGAGGAAGTCATTTATCAGTCGGGTCAGGCGGTCGCTTTCATCGTTGATGATGGTGAGGAACTCCCGTTGCGTTGCCCTGTCCTCATCGTAGCTCAGGAGAATCTCGGAGAAGCTCTTTATCGAGGTGAGGGGCGTCCTCAGTTCGTGTGATACCGTGGAGAGAAAGCTGTCCTTCAATTTGTCTAGCTCCTGTAGTTTCTTGTAGGCAATTTGCAGTTCCTCCATCTGCTGCTTAAGTTGTCGCTCCATCTGCTTACGCTCGGTAATGTCAATTGGCATGGTGATTAGGCATGGTTCACCATCGATGTCGATTAGCTCGGCTGAGAACAGCCATACGCGTATCTCGCCTGACTTCATGCGGAACTCAAATTCCTCATTACAAACCCTGCCCTGTTCCCTTAGAATCTGTACCATTTTGGTGCGGTCCTCTGCCTTTGCCCAGATATTGATCTCGGTTGAACTGTGGTTAATCACCTCTTCGCGGGTGAAGCCGGTAATACGGGTGAAGTTGTCATTGACCTCTATAAATACACCGTCCCTAAATCTGGTGATAGCTATGGCATCAGGGCTGGAACGAAAGACCTTGAAGAACTTCCTCTCTGATTCTTGCAAAGCCTGTTCCATCTGCTTGCGCT
>Ga0315282_10009422_pt1 | contig 15523 bp, 20 predicted proteins | sample YL17G07_20_MG_FD_203693 | JGI IMG/M metagenome (GOLD analysis project Ga0315282, IMG submission 203693) | Sediment microbial communities from Yellowstone Lake, YNP, Wyoming, USA - YL17G07_20 | ecosystem: Environmental > Aquatic > Freshwater > Lake > Sediment | place: USA: Wyoming | collected... | reverse complement strand
AGATCATCACGTTTGGCACGCTCGGAGCGCGAGCTGCCATTCGGGATGTGGGTCGGGTGATGGATATTCCGCTGCCCGAAGTGGACCGCGTGGCAAAAATGATCCCCAATATCCCCGGTAAGCCGGTAAGCATTGAACAAGCTCTGGCTGAGGTAAAGGAATTCAAGCAGCTTTACGATACCACTCCCTATTTGCAGGAATTGATTGATACGGCTAAGAAGATGGAAGGCGTGGTTCGCAATGCCGGCACCCATGCCGCCGGGGTGATCATCACCGACAAACCGGTGATCGATTACATCCCCCTGCACCGGCCAACCAGCGGCGCGGCAGACGACAACCCGGTCAAGATTGTAACCCAATTCGAAATGTCGGTCGTCGAATCGCTCGGTTTGCTCAAAGTAGACTTTTTAGGCCTGGCGACGCTGACCATCATGGCGCGGGCTTGCGATCTCATCCGACAACGCCATGGGGTAAATCTGCATCTTGGAAATATCCCTACCGATGACCCACAAACTTTCGAGTTGTTGGGGCGCGGCGAAACGGCCGGCGTCTTTCAGGTTGAAGGCTCCGGCATGCGGCGTTACCTGATGCAAATGAAGCCCAAGGAGCTGGCTAACGTGATTGCCATGGTGGCGCTCTTCCGCCCTGGACCGATGGAACACATCCCGGCCTATATCCGGCGGATGCATGGCGAAGAAAAAGTGGAATATCGCCACCCAAGCCTGGAGCCGCTCTTCAAAGAAACCTATGGATATCCGATTTACCAGGAGCAACTCATGTTCGCGGTGATGGAGTTGGCTGGTTATGATCCTTCTGAGGCGGATGATCTCCGCAAAGCCATCTCGAAGAAACTCAAGGATAAGTTGCTCAAGCACCGCAAGAAGTTCATCTCTGGCGCCACCAAACGGGGAATGGCGGAGGAGGTGGCCGGGGCGATTTTCGACGATTGGGAAGAATGGGCGCGATACGGTTTCAATAAAGCTCATGCCGCCGATTACGGCGTAATTGCGGTTCAAACCGCCTATTTAAAGGCTCATTATCCCGTAGAGTATATGACTGCCTTGCTCTCAGTATCGCAAAACGATACCGCCAAGGTGGCTTTATATGTTGCCGATTGTCGCCGGATGGGAATCCAGGTCGAACCGCCCGATGTCAACTTCAGCGGTTGGGATTTTACGATCGAGGACGAGCTTGACATCGAAACCGGTAAACCCAAAGCCTCTAAGATCCGCTTTGGCCTGGGCGCCATCAAGAATGTGGGGCATGCCCCGGTCAACGCTATTCTGGAAGGGAGAGGCGAGACGCCCTTTAAGGATTTGAATGATTTTGCCCGGCGGGTCGATTTGCGTCAGGTTGGCAAACGCGCTCTTGAGTGTATGATCCGGGTGGGCGCGCTGGATCAGTTCGGCTCGCGGGCGGCGCTGTTGGAAGCCATGGATCGGATAGTCTCGGTAAGCGTGACGTATTTTCGGGCCGCGGAGATGGGACAAATGAGCCTGTTTGGGGCTCATAGTGGGGTAGAGGATGAGATTGTCTTACCGAAAAACGCCTCTGAGGTTAGCCGCCGGGAAATGTTGAACTGGGAACGTGACTTGATCGGTTTGTATGTATCCGATCATCCCCTCAATCCGGTGATCAAGGAATTGACCGAAGTGGTGACCCATTTTTCGGGCCAGTTTGCAGAGACGATGCCGGGTGAATCAGTCAGAGTTGCCGGGCTAATCAGCCGGATTCGCCCTCACCAGAGCAAAGCCGGCAAGCCGATGGCGTTCGTCACCATCGAAGATTTGCAGGGATCGGTCGAACTGGTCATTTTCCCCAAAGTGTGGGCGAAGGTGGCTACCATCATCGCTTACGACCGAGTCATCCTGGTTCACGGTCGAGCAGCCGGCGATGGCGGCGAAGCCAAAGTCTTGGTTGATAGCATCAGCACCGATTTCAAAATGGCTGCTCAAAATGGGCAATCGGTGAATGCCGCCCCCCAATTCTTGGATAGCTGGGAGACCGAAGGATCCTTTTTTATCGCCTCAGATGCACCTTTACCGCCAGAGCCATTCCCACCGGATCTGGATATTCCTGAAATGACCCACCCATCCATAGCCATCGAAGGAATACAAATCGTTGAGAATTATCCAGTAGAAGCTGCCCCACAATCGCGCTCTGAAGAGCTTTCTACCCCGAATGAAATATCCAACAACGAGGGCGAGGAAATAATCGCTGATGTTCCGCCTGCAACGATAGAGGATGAGACCCCGATCGAATCTCAGCCAGAGGTTCAGCTTCCTCCAGCGTTGGGGGTACTTGAAGAAAGTCTGCCTGGCGAGATCGAATCCGAATTACCGCCTTTCCTTGTGCCGCCAATTTCAACTCCAGCCCGCGAAACGACTTATATGGTCACCGTCATCTTACGCGCTTCGAATGATAAAGCCCGAGATATCTTGCGCATCCGGCGTTTGCACGGCACGATCATGTCTTATCCCGGTAAAGATCGTTTTGCTTTCCACGTTTTCGAACAGGGTAAAGGTTATCTGCTGGAATTCCCCAACGATACTACCGGTATGTGCCCGGAATTGGTTTCCCGTCTGCAAGAAATGGTTGGCGGCGACAACGTCCGGGTCGAACCGATTACCTACCTTTGATGATTTTGTACTGCGACATTCATATCTCCTTATAGCAGCCAGCGACATGAATATCGCGGTACAGATTTGGATTCGGGGCGCTTCGCAGAGCCGCGCTACGATTATTTAGCCGCTGGTCATGATAAGCATGGGTTTTTGCTCGAATTTGGAGTATTTTGGGCACAGGTTATCGGTGTCGTAGAACTGCTCCACATCGACTACTTTCTTGCGGCTGGTCACTTCTTCCAATGGGATATCGCCATAACGACCATCCTTAAGCACCACCAGGCGACCGGTCGTGTTCTTCGAGATCAAATCGTATGCCAGGTTGCCATAAACCATCGGGACGATCGAGTCGATTGCATCGGGGTCACCGCCGCGTACGATATATCCCAACTTCTGGTTGAGGACGTTGATGGTTTGTCCGTGGTTGTATCTGGCCGAAAGCTCCTTGATCTTTTCGGCAACCAGGTCGCCGATGCCGCCTAGCTTGGCGTGACCAAAAGCGTCTTTAGCTTCTGAGGAGAAGACCATATCTTCACCTTCCAGCGTGGCGCCTTCGGATACCAGGACGATAGAATATTTACTCGGATTATCGTTGCGGTCTTGCACCAGCAGCTCCGTCAGGCGGTCGGGTTTGAATTTATACTCCGGGATTACGCACCGGTTGGCTGCGCCAGCCATGGCTGGTAGTAGGGCGGTGAAGCCAGCGTAGCGCCCAAACACCTCCATCACCAAGATGCGCTCGTGCGAGCCGGCAACCGTTCGCAGGCGATTGACACTTTCGATCGTGCGAGTAACGCAGGTTGAAAAACCCAGGCAGTAATCGGTGCCTGGCACGTCATTGTCCATTGTCTTGGGGATGGCAACTACTTTAAATCCCTCTTTGTGCAACCGAACGCCGTAGCTCAGGGTATCATCACCCCCGATCGGCACCAGGTAATCGACCCCCAGGAACTCGAGGTTCTTGAGCACCTCGGCGGTAAGATCGTTTTTATCTGCGGAGTATTTGGCTTTCAAATGCTCCGGCAAACTGGATTTAGATACTTTGGTAGGATTGGTACGCGAGGTATGCAGGAAAGTTCCTCCGCTGCGACCGGCTTTATTGACGATATTTTCAGTTAAGAACTGATAGCAATTGCTGTTATCGGCTTTGGAATCGGGCAACATTTCGACCAGCCCGGCCCAGCCGCGCCGAAAGCCGATAACCTGGTAACCATCGCTTAATGCGCGTAGGGTCACGCTTCGAATCGCCGGGTTCAAGCCGGGTACATCTCCGCCGCCGGTCAAAATACCGATCGTTCCTTTCTTAGTTTTTATGTTTGCCATAGATTGACCTCCATGTAAAAAAATAAATAGCTGCATCACCTTGCTTTTTTCGATTTATGCTCATTAATGTAAGGCAAGCTGTTAGCTTGCCATCCGTCTGCGACCGAAGGGTCTTATTCGCACGTGGCGCAAGCCATTAGTTTGCTTTCTCGAGCGGAGATTCTTCACTGCGCTCAGAATGACAGGTCACCGCGGTTGTCACCCTAGGAGCGTTCGCTGCGACCGAAGGGTCTCATTCGCACGTAGCGCAAGCTATTAGCTTACCTTCTCGATCGGAGATTCTTCGCTGCGCTCAGAATGACTTCAAGATGCTAAGCGCAAACAAAGCTGAATTTTAACACGCTTTTATCTAGCCCTCAAACCGAGTTGACCCTAACGAACAAAACCCTTGAGCGCTGGTTGGTCCTTACACCCAGGTCGGCTCTTGATAGATGCCGAAGACCTCTTTCATAACGCCGATGATCTCACCCAGGGTAGCGTAAGCTCGCACCGCTTCGAGGATGAATGGCATCGTGTTCTCGGTCCCCTGGCAGGCCAGGCGCAGGCGATCGAGCGTTTGACCGACCCGCCCCGGGTCACGCTGGCTACGCAATTGAGACAGGCGCTCGATCTGGCGTTGATAACCCAGTGGGTCCATCTCCAGGATGGGAATCGCATAAGGTTGGTTGTCTTGATAGAGATTGACACCCACGATATGGCGGATTTCCTGATCGATCTCGCGCTGGTAGCGATAAGCAGCATCGGCAATCTCGCTTTGAAAGAAACCCTTCTCGATCGCTGGCAAGACTCCACCCAGTTGTTCGATGCGGTGGAAATAATCATAAGCCTGCTGTTCGATGCGATTAGTTTGAGCTTCGATAAAAAACGAACCGCCGAGCGGGTCTACCGTGTTGGCGACACCCGATTCTTCGGCCAGGATCTGTTGGGTTCGCAAGGCGATGGTCACAGCATGTTCGGAGGGCAACGCCAGGGCTTCGTCCATGCTGTTGGTATGTAAAGATTGGGTGCCCCCCAAGACGGCTGCCAGAGCCTGGATGGCGACCCGGACGATGTTGTTCTCGGGTTGCTGGGCGGTGAGCGATACGCCCACGGTTTGGGTGTGGAAGCGCATCAGCCACGAACGGGGTTGTTTTGCGGCGAAAGTTTGGCGCATCTCGCGCGCCCAGATCCGCCGGGCAGCGCGATACTTGGCGATCTCCTCGAAGAAGTCATTATGGGCGTTGAAAAAGAAGGATAATCGCGGGGCGAAGGCGTCGATATCCAGGCCCCGCTCTAACGCCCAGCGCACATATTCCATACCGTCGGAGAGTGTAAACGCCAGCTCTTGGGCAGCGGTGGAGCCGGCTTCACGGATGTGGTAACCGGAGATACTGATGGTATTCCACTGGGGGACGGTGGCGGCGCCGAATTCGATCGTGTCGATCACCAGGCGCATGGAGGGCTCGGGCGGGAAGATGTATTCCTTTTGAGCGATGAATTCTTTCAAGATGTCGTTTTGGATAGTGCCGCGTAACTGGTCGGGTTGGACGCCTTGCTTTTCGGCGGCTGCAATATACATTGCCCAAATCACTGCCGCGGGTGAATTGATCGTCATGCTCGCCGAGACCTTATCAAGAGGGATGCCCTCCAGCAGAACCTGCATGTCTTTCAAGGAGGATACCGCCACACCGCATTTACCGAATTCACCCAGGGCTGCTGGCGAGTCGCTATCGTAACCCATCAAGGTGGGCAAATCGAAGGCAATGGATAAACCGGTTTGGCCTTGCTCCAGCAGATATTTGAAGCGAGCGTTGGTCTCCTCGGCAGTTCCAAAACCGGCGAACATGCGCATCGTCCATAAGCGGCTGCGGTGCAGGGTGGGGTGGATGCCACGCGTGAATGGGTACTGGCCCGGGAAACCGAGGTCATCCAGGTAATGGAGATCAGCGACATCTAACGGCGTGTACAGGCGCTCGATGGGTTCGGATGAGGTTGTGATGAATTGGGGCTTTCGTTCCGGCATTTGGGATTGGCTTTGTTGCAGGGTGGTTTCTTCCCACTCTTTTTGGGTCTGGCGAATTTTATCCATTTCCTGGCGATCGTACATGGTTACTCCTCAATAAATGTGGTGGGCGAATCGATGGGTAAACCGGAATAATATTTTGATAACGAGATTATAGCACGCTGAAAAAATAACTGAGAGCCGATTGGTCGTTGACGAACGATAAGTGCGCATGGTAGAATTTCAACGCTTTGAGCCCCCATCGTCTAGCGGCCCAGGACGCGGCCCTCTCAAGGCCGAAACACGAGTTCGAAACTCGTTGGGGGCACCTTGAAATCTCGGAGTCGGACTCCGAGATTTCCTTGTTCAAATGAATGTATGCTAACCAGATCAAAATACCTGTAAGATATCTTCCAAACCTTTCATAACTGAAAATTATAAATTCACTCCACACTTAGCTTAGCTGTTAAAACTCTAAATATTTTGTGATATGATGAAATTGTGTGAAATAGTTTGCACGATTGTGGATTTTCGTTACGAATCAATCAAAATCGATGACTAAATAAAGAGGTTGCAGGAGATCTCAAGAAAGATGGCTGATAGAGAAAAGGAATCGCTTATCCTTTCCGATAATCGCTTGAGTTCAATCGAAAGATGTCTTTCGAGCTTGCACCTCAGCACCGCGGCTAAATGCATCCTTCTATCGGATATCGCTGGTCAGCTAATCGCTAGGGTAGGGTTAACGGGCGAGTTGGATGTCGTTAATCTTGTCTCTTTGCTGGCTGGCGGTTTCGGTGTTACTTTCGAAATGGCCAACTACTTAGGGGAGAAGGAGGCATTCAATCTGAACTATCATGAAGGGTCAACCTACGACGTTTATTCAGCGAATGTAGGAAGAAAGCTTTTTATAACGCTCATTTTCGATCATCAGGCTCGGGAAAGCAAAATCGGGTTGGTGTGGCTCTATATGAAGCGCGCTATTCCTGAGTTGTTGGAAATCATGACCACTTCCGGTCAAACGACAACATTGCAGGCGATCGATGCTGAATTTGGAGCCTCGCTGAGTGAAAAACTGGATAATCTATTTACTTGAATCTAGAGACAGGTGTTGGAAATAAACTTGGAGAAAAGATATGCCGTTAGAAGGAAGTTTAAAGGAGCTAAGCCTGGCTAACTTGATCCAGTTGAATTGCCAGGAAAAGAACGAAGTTAGAATAATCCTGAGTTACCTGGGTAAAGAAGGAAATATTTTTTGCAGCGGGGGAAACATCGTACACGCCAACACCGGCCATCTGATTGGAGTCGAGGCGGTGTATGAGCTTTTGCGTTGGAAGGGGGGAACATTTCGCGTCCAAAATAATATCACTCCTCCCGAGAGAACAATCGATCGAAGTTGGGATAGCGTCCTTCTGGAAGGCATGCAGAGGATTGACGAAGGCGTTTTATCCCAAGAAGAGAAATTGGATAAGCTGGTTTGTGATCTCAGTGAGATGAACAATGTGAGCGGCGCGATTATCGTGGCTAAAGATGGCACCGTACTCGCCGAATCGGTCGAGAATAATGCCGAGGAAGAAGGAGCGGTAGCTGTCTTCTTGGGTAATGCTGCTTCTCAGATCGGTGAGACTCTCTCTTTGGGCCGGTTGGATTGGGGAGTGGCAAACCTGGGACAATCCAGAATACTCATTCTGGAAAGGCTTGATTTCTTTATCGGTCTGCTTCTGGCCGAGAAGGTTTCGCCGGCTATGATGGCGGCCAGGGTAATAGAAGCCTTAGATGCATTGGAATAATCTTGGGCCCGGAAGAACATATGGTATGGAAAACATCCTGAAAAACATCAATGCCGTCTTAGGCGTAACAGGCTGTTTTGTATGTGATAATGAGGGGCAAGTGTTGGCTTCGGCTTTGCCAGATATTTTTGATGATGACATCCTTTCAGCCATCGGTCGAATCGTAACCCAGACGGTGGCCGGGCTTGCAACCAGCCGGCGGCGTAAGGTGGGTGATATTGATCTGGTTTACAGCCAAAGTCGTTTCATTGCCAAGTACTTTGGGAAGGGCTGTTTGTGCGTCCTCTGTGTGCGGGATATCAACCTCCCCCTCTTAAACCTGACAGCCAAAATGGTAACTAAAAGGCTAATCCCAATGGTGGATGAGCGCCGGCTGAGAGTAATGCAAGATGCCGAAAGACATGAAGCCTGGGCTTCAGCCGCCCAAATGCTAAATGGCGAAGTTCTATCAATCCTATCGGCTGCTCTCGAGCAAGGAGTAGTGCTGAAGGCTAGCGGAGATGCCGCCATCAGGTTGCATTGCCCCAGCGCAGGTCGAATGGCGCTAGATCTCGACGATAAAATCCTGGCTTTGGCAGGCCTGGGAAAGCAAAGCGCTCAAATTAACCAGGTTATGGAGAGCCTGGGCTATTCGCCTGAGGTTAGATTTAATATTTTGCATGGCGAACAGCGATTAAGATATGTTCATCCGGAGAAAAATCTTGGAATCGAGGTGTTCCTGAATGAGCTGAATATGTACCATCAGCTCAATTTTGTTGACAGGCTTTCTTCGGATGAGAACACCCTCCCCTTGGCTGATTTATTATTATGGAATCTGCAATACCAGAATCCTGATGACGGAATCTTGGGAGTGATCTACGCTGTTCTTTGCGATCACATGCTTGGGGAAGCAGGTGAAGTGGAAAAGATTGATACGGAGCGGATCCTCGACTTGTGCGCCAATGATTGGGGTTGGTACAAGTCAGTGAGCATGAATTTAAATCAGTGCATCAACTGGGTTAAAAGTAATATGGGCGAGGTGGAGCCAGCTTTCCTTGAGCGGGCAAACCGCCTGCTGCAATTGATCGAAGAGACGCCCAAGACCGTCAGGTGGCAGTTGAGAGCTCGAATTGGCGAAAGCATGCGTTGGTATGAGATACCTGAATAGATGAATCGAATGACCTCCTTTTTTCTGGGTTGTTACCATCAATATGATCGCTGTCCGTTTCTTTCTTATGGAGCTAAGGGGTGTGGGTGCAACGAAAGGGGCATATTGTGGAAAGGATATTAAGGGACATTAACGCTGTGGGAGGGGTGATAGGATGTTTTGTGTGTGACAGCCAGGGAAAGATGTTATCTTCTACCCTAACTGGGCTTTATGATCAAACCACTCTAACCACTGTTGGGGGAATCATGGCTCAAACTCTGGCCGCGGTCGGTATAGTTACTCGGCGGCGCAAGATCGGCGACATCGAGATGGTTTATGACCAGGGCTGTTTGATAGCCAAAGCCCTGGGGAACGGCTGCCTGTATATTTTTTGCAAACGCAATATCAATGTTTCGCTGCTAAACCTTACCGCCAACGTAGCTGCCAGAAAGCTATCTGCTATTATCAAAGAAGGATGAATTTGGGTTGAAATCCTTACATAAAATCAGGAATATCATGGATACATTACTAAATATGGAGATCGCTAACGAAATGGAGTTACAGGATGACTGGCAGGTTGGTTTTATCCACCCAGCTATTGGATGAAGTCGACCATCATCTCAGTCGCTTTGGTGAAAAGATTGCAGCGACCTGCGTTATGCTGATTGATATCAGTGGGCAACTGATCAGCTATCACGGTCAGGTCGAAGGTTGAGATATTGCTAGCCTGGCAGCGCTGATCGCCAGCAATATGGCGGCTGTTATGGAGATGGCGAAGCAAATCGGTGAAAGAAATCGATTCACACTTCTCTTTCACGAAGGTGAAACCACCAATATTCTAATCTCTACGGTAGGCAATAGCTTCCTTCTAGCTGGCATCTTCGGTGCAACCGTTCGAATTGGGCGGGTCCGGCTCTTTACCCGGCAAACGGCAGCCAATTTATTGAAACTGGTGAAGCAATTTGAAGAAGTCGAAAGCGGGCTTACCCGAATCGTCACTGCTGAGTTTACCGCTTCGCTGGTTGATGAAGTCGGGCGCACTTTTGGCGAGTGAGGCAGAGAGAGCGGAATTAATGTTCTTAAATTGGAAGTTGCGTGAAATAAATCTTAAGATTGTGTACTATGGGCCGGCTTTTAGCGGCAAGACGACCAATCTTGAATATATCCATTCGAAACTAAAACCCGAATTAAGAGGCGAACTAATTTCCCTTAAAACAAGTGAGGATCGCACCATCTTCTTTGATTTTTTGCAATTGGGAATTGGGGAAATTAAAGGTTTGAAGCCGAAATTCAATCTCTATACCGTGCCAGGACAATCCCTCTACACCGCCAGCCGGAAACTGGTCTTGCAAGGTGCCGACGGGGTAGTTTTTGTGGCGAATTCCCAGTGGGAACAATTGCAGGCGAATGTGAAATGTATGCGCAACCTGGAAGATGAGCTCCAGCAGTTAGGTTACGTTTTGGCGAATTTTCCCCTCGTCATTCAATACAATAAGCGTGATCTTCCCGATCGCGCTCCAATACACATTCTGGAGTCGATATTGGGGCGAAATGGGGTTGATTACCTCGAATCGATAGCCATAAATGGAACCGGAGTCCTCGAAACGTTGAAAATGATCATCAATCTGGTGGTATCCAGAGTGCAGCGTGAGATCGGGTATCCTTCTACCCGCCAGAGAACCTTCAATTAGCAGGAGTTAAATGGGAAGTAAAATCAAATCAGTCGCTAACTAATTTCGAAATAGCTGGATTTTTGGTTTACAAGAAAATAACGCTGGAGTATGATCGTAAGAGTCATGTCCTTATCTCCTGCGCATCCCAGCCGCAGACCATTCCGCTGGCAGCCAGGTGAAGTGCACCTATATCGAAATTCCTCAGGTCGAACACACCTACGAGATTCTGCTTGCGAAACCTTTTTGGATGTGGGGAGCCGAGATGGGAGCCAATGAGCATGGCCTGGCTGCTTTCACGGTGTGCGCCCATGCCGGGTTTGGTCCGGTGAGAGCGACCGGGACGAACGGTTCGATGGTTTCCCACCTGGCGCCAGACGTGCAAACGCATTTCATGACCGCGACGGCCGCGCCATGCGCCAGCCTCTTCAAGCCTGTGTGGCTGGGAGCAAACCTGCCTGATACCGGCCCTGTTCCTCAGGGTGATTATGATGCCACAACCCTGTTCTGGCGGCATGAAGTCCTCCACCGGACTATCCTGCGGGATTATGCAACCCGCATTGCGATGATAAGGGACGAGCAGGCTACGATGGAAAAGCACTTCGTGGAAGAAGCCTTGAATATAGCGACCCGAATGCCAACCAAACGAGCTGATTTTTCGCAGAAGTGTTTTCATGAGGCGGTTAAAATGGAAGAAACGTGGCTAGAGCGCCTCGGCCGGCAGCCTGTGCGACTGAAGAACAATTGGTTGTATGAGTATGCCTGGCAGCAGTTCAACCGCCAGGCGAAAATGCCGCCTCTGGTTTAGAGAAATCAAGGGGGGCAAATCCAAGGGGGAAAAGTAACAAAATAATAGTACACAAAATTGAAAATTGTACTATAATAATGTTACTGATTAATTAGGAGTTATGAATGTACGAAAATCATCGCGTTGACGGAATTCGTGGACGTAGACTAGGTCGGCGCTGCCGATGGCGAGATAAACTGACGGCCATCATGGAATCGGCCGACCAGGAAGTTGATCGGAGCGAGATCAATGTCGGTCACCGTCTGCGTCAAATCCGCACCGGGCGAGGTTTGTCGATTCGTTCGCTGGCTGAAATGAGCGGATTGAACTTCAACACTTTGAGTCTGATCGAGAATGAAAAGACTTCGCCAAGCGTCAGCACTTTGCAACAACTTGCCCAGGCTTTGCAGATCCCGGTGGTCGCTTTCTTTGAGGCGGTATCTGCACCTGAAGATGTTGTCTATCAGAAATCTGGACAACGACCCAGAGCAATGCTGACTCAAGGAATGTTCGAGGATATGGGTAACGGATTGGCTTTGGGGGAGGGGTTACCGTTGTTGATTACCCTTGAGCCGGGCGCCGGAAGCGGGCTCGAAGCTATCGTTCATACCGGGCAAGAGTTTGTCTACTGTTTGGAGGGTTGCCTGACCTATACGGTGGCGGGTCGGGATTATTCTTTAGATGAGGATGATAGTTTGATTTTTCAGGCTTATCTCCCCCACCGTTGGGAAAACCAGGGGGTAACCAGATCTCGTTCAATCCTCATTCTCTGCCCTTCGGATGAGAATGATGGTTTAGCCGAACGCCATTTCATTTCAGACCAGTTATTCGAGTAGAAAAAATGCTTAACGGGTATTGAATTTGTTTACGAGGAGGTTTGAATTGAACAACGCATACTTTGGAAGGCGTATTTACACCTTGAAAACCTTATGGATGGATGTAAAAAATATTTTCGATCATATTGATACCCTGCTCAGCCGGGTTATCGGTAAACCCTCCCCAAGGAGCAGCCTGTGGAGCGAATTGGGTGTGCTATTGAGCATGGTGGATGCCCCCGGCCAGGCTACTCTTACGAAACGTCAATCGGGAGCACGCCAGTCTCAATCCTGGTTGAACTTTAAGCATAATTCAAGAAAAGGAGAATGAATAATGAAAATTGCTGTGATTACTGATGATGAACAAACCATCAGCCAACATTTTGGACGCGCCCGTTTTTACCTGGTCGCCACGGTTGAAAATGGCAAGATCGTGAATCGGGAGTTGCGCGATAAGCTCGGGCATACCCATTCTGTGAACCAGCCGCATGCAGAGCAACAACCCAACCAACCGCATGGCATGGATGCTGCTTCACATGATAAACATCTACAGATGGCTGAAGCTATTGCCGATTGCGAAGCACTCTTGTGCCGAGGCATGGGGATGGGAGCTTATGAGAGCATGAAGGTGAGCGGCATCCGCCCGGTGGTCACCGATATCGCTTCGGTAGATGAAGCTGTGATGGCTTATGTTACCGGCAAGATCGTCGACCGGGTAGACCGGTTGCATTGACCCAAAGAGTAGTTAGAACGAGAAGTCATTCACGAGGTTGATATGGTCATCCAGGTTAATCCGGATTTATGCACTGGTTGCGGCGTGTGCGTGGAGACGTGTCCCAGCGGGGCGATTCAACTGTCCGAGCAGCGGGCTGTGATCGATGAAGCTCTTTGCACCGAATGCGAAGCGTGCTTGGAAGCCTGCCCGAATGGGGCGATCACCGCTTTCTTTGCGCCGGTTCGCAAACCGTCAAATGTGACCCTCCCGGCGGTTGATTCGCGTGAGAGGCTGCCGGGAAGTGAACCAAAAATCTTGCCCCAACCAGCAGCTCCAGGCGGAAGTCTGGCGCCGCTTGCTGGAACCGCCCTGGCGTTTGTGGGGCGTGAAATCGCCCCGCGCCTGGTTAATGTGTTCATCGCCGCGCTGGAACGCAGGCTTTCACGGCCTTCAATGCCAGTTAATGCCACCCTATCAAAGTCTTGCAATAGGTTCCCGGCTCAGCGCGGGGGTATTCGAAGACAGGCTCGTTTTCGGCGAGGATATGCAAATAATCGAAATTCAAATGAAAGGAGGTGAGAGTTATGCCAAGAGGAGACCGCACAGGTCCACAAGGCGCCGGTCCAAGAACCGGGCGTGGTATGGGCTACTGCAGCGGCTATGACCGGCCTGGCTATGCCAATCCAACCCCTGGCTTTCGAGGCTGGGCTGGATTCGGTCAGGCGGGAATGGGACGCGGCTGGCGACATCGCTATTATGCCACCGGTATCCCGGGTTGGGTGCCGCCTACACCTGAACAAGAGACCGCTGATCTGAAGGCCCAAGCCGATTGGATGAAAGGGCAACTCGATGCGATCCAAAAGCGCATCGATGAACTGACGTCGAAATAAACTGTAAAAAACGGGGCAGCGTGCGAACAAGACAATCTGAATATTCCCCACGCTGCTCCGGCAGTATCACCTGCCATTTTGCGGGGAAGGCGCCCAAATAGCTTGATCGACGGAAAGCAAAATTGGATCAAATAGAAAGGAATTGTTATGGCAGAAACTGTTGGATGCGCTCGCGTAACGGGCGCAGTGCTGGGCGAAAAGCCCTCTTCGACAACCGACCTTCAAACCCCTACATTCCCTGAGCGAAAGGAGACGATTATGACTGCGCGTGTTGGGCAAAAAGCCCCCGATTTCACCGCCCCGGCTTACTATCGAGGCAGCTTCACCAGCGTGAAACTGTCCGATTTCACCGGTAAATGGGTTTTGTTATGTTTCTACCCCGGCGACTTTACCTTTGTCTGAGCTACAGAAGTATCGGCGGTCGCCGATAAATATCCTGTTTTGCAAGAATTAGGCGTGGAAGTCATTTCGGTTAGTGTGGATAGTCACTTCGTTCACAAAATGTGGAACGACTATGAGCTGGTCAAAATGGTTAAAGGCGGCGTTCCATTCCATATGGCTTCCGATCAGGCTGGCAATGTGGGACGCGCCTATGGCGTGTGGGATGAAAACCAGGGGATTGAACTTCGCGGGCGCTTCATTATCGACCCGGATGGTGTGATTCAGGCAATGGAAGTGCTGACTCCTCCCGTTGGGCGGCGCTTTGCCGAATCGGTGCGCCAGATTCAAGCTTTCCAGCACGTGCGGGCTTCGGGCGGCAAAGAAGCCACCCCGGCTGGTTGGGAACCTGGTAAGCCCACCCTCAAGCCCGGCCCTGACCTGGTTGGTAAGGTCTGGGAGGTTTGGAAACCGGATATGGAATAATAGAAGGAGATGATATGATGATGTTTAACCAATTCTTTCGTAACCGTAATGGTCAAAACCAAGCTGAGCGAAATACTACTCTAGCAAGGGGGCGTGGTCTCGGTCGTGGCGCTGGCGGTGGGCGCGGTCAGGGCGGCGGGAACAAGCCTGGCTCTGGACCTGGCGGTGACTGCGTTTGCCCCAAATGCGGGCATAAAGAGCCCCATGTGGTTGGGGAACGTTGCATCGATCGAACCTGTCCCAAGTGTGGGACGAAGATGATCCGCGAATAAGGTAAAAGAAACAATGAAAATCATCCTCACAGTAACATCCCCAAGCATTGACTCTCAGTTGGATGCTCGTTTTGGGCGTACGGCTTATTTCCTGTATGTGGATCCCGATACGCTGGAATGGCAAGCACATCCCAACCCGGGCGTGGGCGCCTCGGGTGGAGCCGGAACAATGGCAGCCCAATTCGTCGCTAACCAGAAACCCGAGGCGGTCATCAGCGGCGATTTTGGACCAAATGCATACGGTGCACTCCAAGCAACTGGCATAGAGTTGTACCTTTTTGGTTCAAGCCGCACTGCACGGGAGGCTATCGAGCGCTTCAAAGCCGGACAACTCGAACGGGTTGGCGCGCCAACCGGGCCGGGACTCCACCGGCGAGGGTGATGGATGAAGATCACCATCGCCAGCGGCAAGGGTGGCACGGGCAAGACGACAATCGCCGCCAGCCTGTCACTCAGCCTGACTACAATGAAGCCCGAACAGCCGCCCTTGTTTCTGGATTGCGACGTTGAAGCGCCTAATGCCCACCTGTTCCTTAAGCCAGTCTTCGATCAGCACCAGGAGGTCGGAATTTTAATTCCTCAGGTCAATGAAGAGGTATGCACCCATTGCGGCAAGTGCGCTGAAGTGTGTCAATATCACGCCATTGTGCTGGTCGGATTAAAGACGCT
>Ga0315282_10009421_pt1 | contig 15523 bp, 14 predicted proteins | sample YL17G07_20_MG_FD_203693 | JGI IMG/M metagenome (GOLD analysis project Ga0315282, IMG submission 203693) | Sediment microbial communities from Yellowstone Lake, YNP, Wyoming, USA - YL17G07_20 | ecosystem: Environmental > Aquatic > Freshwater > Lake > Sediment | place: USA: Wyoming | collected... | reverse complement strand
TACAAAATTGGCCAAGCAAATAGCCAGAGAGGCGAAGCGTCAGCCGCCAAGCTTCTGGTGGAAAAATCTCTGGACGTCGAATAGGAGATAGCGGAAATTAATTATGAACTTCAGTAAAATTTTTGAGAAGAGGACGAAGTAGTGTTTTGGTTAAAAATGAGTTTTCCGAATTTCAAGAATAAACATGCCAAGGAACCGGTTTTTACTCCGCGAGAGTTTTTGGAATACCAGCGAAGAAGAGGCAAAGTGCTTAAGAAAAAAATTCCAGACGGCGTAATTTTTGTATATAGTAGCCGTCTTCTAGATTACATTTTGAAACATAATAAAACTGAAAAGATTAAAGATTATTTTTACGGAACTTTCTATTCTTTGAAAAATACTGATTCAAGGATTGGGATAGTTGCTGGATTTGGGATTGGAGCGCCAGTTGTTGTAACCTTGATGGAGGAATTAATAGCTTCAGGCGTTAAGCGGTTTATTTCAATAGGGGAAGCTGGCACCCTACAAAAGAATCTTAAAATCGGTTCAATTGTTGTATGCGAAAAAGCAATCCGTGACGAGGGAACGTCTCACCACTACCTAAAACCATCGAAGTATGCCTATGCGTCCAGGTCATTAACTCAGAAAATTGAGCAGGTCCTATTGGGAAATAATGAGAAATACGTTGTGGGTACAAGCTGGACAATAGACGCTCCCTACCGCGAAACCGTGGCCGAGGCGAGAAAATACCAAAAGGAAGGGGTAGCCACGGTGGAGATGGAAGCCGCCGCCATATTCGCCGCGGCTCGATATAGAAAAGTCGAAGCTGGGGCAATTTTTACCGTAAGTGATTCACTGGCAGAACTTAAGTGGAAACCAAAATTTCACCGCTCTGCCGCGAACTGGGAAACCTTGTTTTCCGCTGCCAAAGATGTGTTATCAAATTGACCCCGAATCCCTCCGCAAAATTTTTGAGGAAAGATTGGGGAAGTAGTTGGTTCGAATCCTAGGCACGCAGGGATTCGAACCGAAGGAGGGGTCGGGAGGAAAGTATAAGGTTCCTCCCGTGTAGGAATGAGTCCCGAGCTTGTCGAGGGGCGGACTCAAAACCGAGGGTTTTGAGAGAGCGAGTGAATACGAGCGACGTTCGAATCCTAGACACACAGCAAATTAGGACAAAACAGATAGCTATCGGCGATTTCAGCAGATTGCTTATTGGTAAACTTTCTTTAGCCAATCTACAATTTCGGTTCCTGAATCTAGCTGTTTGGTGTTTGCTCCGCCCAAAGCTGGCGAAAGTGTATCAGTACCGTGGCTTTATTTCAAAATCAACTTGGAGGTATTTGCGGTGGCTTCCGCCCAAAATATTGGCAGATGCTCCGTTACCCAATCCATCAGTGATTGCTCAACCGAAGTCGCAGAAGCTTTTGTTACAAAGAGCAGGCCTACAGTAAATTCTTTTTGGGTATTCGGATACGCCGGAGATCGGACTCCCCCTAGGTTTATCAAATCTTGTACTGTAATTTGCCTCTCGGTAGCACGAATATTTTGATCAGTCACCACCTTTCCGTTCGGAATAATAAGCGTCAATGGTTGAGTTTGGTCAGGCGGCAATAACCCCATAAGATATAAATCTAGAGTATTAAATCGAAACTCATAAGCTTGGTCTTGGAACATTTCGATTGGCTTATTCAGGCCGGAAAACGTTCCATCGGCATTCTTTTTCCAAATTCCACTATCCATTGGATCGGGGTAAATTTTTCCGTCCTCCCTTGTGGCTGCGTCAACGAAGTTGCTCCAATGAGATCCATCTCTATTAATTTTCAAGGTGTTATAACCTAAATACATGAGCCAACAGTGGCCCAACTCGTGGATGAATATATTAACGGCAAAATATTTGTTTACGTCAGACCCGAATGTAAAATCTAAATTATCTATAAAAGCAACCCCTTTTAATTTTCCACCGCTTCCAAGATCTTTGGTCTCATTGTATAAACCTTGCCCGATTCCTCTGATTTCGTTTTTAATGGGGAAATATTGATCCGCAACCGACCCCAGTGAGTCACCAACTTCATAACCGCTCACAACGATCAGAAAGTCATAGTCGTCTGGGTGAGTTTTGTAAAAACTGTTAGTTATCCTTTTTAAGTCGGACAACAGGGTTTTACTCCCAATATTCTCCACTACTGAATAAAAGATGTGGTTCGAGGTCGTTGAGGACGCAGAACCCGAAGCAGAAAGGGTTGAACTTTGAGCAGAAGTGCTTGCTACGGACGAATTTTGAACATTTGAAGCCGGTTCAGCCAAAGTTTGTGGCTGAGAGACTTTGGAAGCCCGATTCTTATAAATTAAAAATCCTACTGCCACTGCGACCGCAACCAAGAGTACCAACGGTACAATGTATCCTTTATTATTCATGATTTTATTATATCAACAATCAGTTTTTCTATCTATCATCGCCAGTTCGCCTTTGAGTATCCTTGAGAGCTTCCCTTTCTCGGCCATTGTGCCCTCTTGCTAAAAATCATTAATAAATAGCCCCATAGCCTCCGACCGAGACCCTATTAAGAAATTTTTTAGAAAAAGATGAGATGACCTCAGAAAGAGAAATCGCAATTGTTGCTTTTTTAGCAACAATCGATCTGAATCAACTTGTGCCATTGAACGTATGCCCCCGACCGAGGCCCGCTTCGACTTGCGCGAAGCGAGGCGAGCCCATTCTATTCTCCGCCAGCCCGCGACCCCATTTTCAGCTCCTTTAAAAAATAACTCCCGGCGCAGCTTTTGCGCAGGGAGTGAAAACCGTAGCTGAAGACAGTTATACGACATTCTGCGGGACAGGTAATAGATCGGCATATTTGTCGGATAATCTTACGGCCTTGAGCAGGTCGTCCCGGATTTTCCGCACTTTGGCATCTTGAAGATCTTTGCCGTCCTCCGCTTGCCATATCTTGTTTGCTATGCCTTGCGGCAGGCCCAGGGTTTCCAGAGCGGAATACGGCAAATCGTACACGAAAAAGAATTCTCTTCTCACTGCCTTACAAACGGCGGTGATGGGCGATAACTGCAAAGGATATTCCTTATTGGGAATCGAACGGATGCAGTCATGACCGAACACCCGGACGAGACCCCACTCGAGCGATAAGTCGCGCAGGACGGCGAGAAATTCCTCGTAGGTTAAACCGGACTTTTTTGTTCGCGTGCTTTCAAGAAACCCCTTCGTTTCTTTTGAGTACGAGAGCCACTGCCAAACCACAACGGCAAACGCGACAACGACTATCCCCAAGAAAATCCGTATTGCCAACATAGCGCCACCCTCCTTGTCACTGGCGTTTGTAGCTAAAACAAATATAAAACAAACCAGCCATTAGGCAAGGGGCGCCGGCCGAGGTCTGCGTTCCCGCACCCTCAAGCGTGGTTATAAAAAGGTTGAGGCCGAGTCGCGACGAGCGACTCGGCCTTATTGCTCAACTTAGTTCACTACGGGGCGGTTGGGAGTTCAAACCTTAGAGTTTCGTAGGGGAGCGGCCGGGGATCGTGCCACGGATTCCAGTTTCCGCGCGTATCCATTTCTTGGAAGCGAAAATCGGTGGAGAAATCACGAAATTCCAGCGGGAGAAAATCGCCCACTCCTCCCTTGCGGATGGGATGGTCCTTGACGAGATCTTTAGTCCTGGAACCACTCCAGGCCACGGTTTCCATCGGCTCGCATCGGTTGAAGAAACGCGTAGTTTTCACAATGCGATAGCATGGCACCTCTAGGAATACCTCATCCGAGGGCACCCACTCAACCCAGTTGCCGAGCGGATTCATCCGCTGGAACTTCATTGTGGGGGCCTCGAAGGACTTGACCCGCTGGTCACAGAAGGAGAGGAAAAACTTTTCCAATTCCTTCTCGTCGCCCGTTTCAAGAGCTGGACCAGTGCCGTTCACGGCCCGGAAACGGGTGCGCTTGACCACGAGTCGCGACAGCTTTTCGTAGTCGGATGCGTAGCACCAAATACCGGCGCGCACACCCTTCCTACCCTCTGAAAGTTCGAACCGGACAGCGTCGCCAGGTTCCGGGTCTCTTTCGGGAGTTTTGCCTCCGAGATAGACTCCGTCGGCGGTAAGAACCGGCCTCCGGCCCTGATTGAAGTGGAAGAAGAGGTCTTCTCCACTTTCAGTCATAACAAAGCCGAACCGCTTTCCACGGTTGTTGTTGAAAAATCGCACTGCTCCTTCCAGAAGTTCTACGCCCATAATGGTCACCTCTCTCCGAATTAACTAACTAAGTAAAATCTTGCTGGCTATATTATAGCAATGTTTGTAATTTTTGTCAAATAAGCGTAATTATTGAAGATATGCCGGGGGCACGATCTAAGAAATACTGGTCCGGCTATGTGACCAAACACAGTTTTGCACTTGACCTTGAGAGCGGCGTTTTTACCTGGAAAAATCCGCGGCGGATTGCGCTGTCCTTGAAGCGTTCGGCCGAGGAAAGCTCTCGCCGCAAAGGCACGGCTTACCAGTCGGCGATGTCTATGCTTAATTTTTACATCAACCGCGCCGGCAAAAATTTGGGCGGCCAACAAAGGCGAATTCTTCAGGCGGCAAAAATGGAGCTGAAGAAAGTTTTCGGCAAGGCATAAATGTTGCTCACCCAACAAAAAATGCCCCGCGGGGCATTTTTTGTTGGCTTGTTTTGTTTTTATCGCGACGGTGTGGATGTTGAAAGCGGTATCGGCTGCCCGCCGCTCCAACCCTGGCACGTCATCCACGGCCCCATCTGGTAGCGGCCGTAGCAGCCGCCGCGAGACCAGCTGTTTAAAGTCGCAAATCTGCCTAGAGCGACGCCGATTGAGAAAACGATTCCCAAAAGGGCTAAAGCGACTACAATTTTGATTAAAACGTGGATACCGCGCCCCGAATGCCAGTGCATATGCCAATTGGGGCACTTTTCGCATATCGGACACTTATTATAGTTGTATTCTTGTGATTTTTTGCTGTTGTTCTCCATAAAATTAACCCGATAACTTGATAACGACCTTTCGTTGTAAGTTAAGCATAAGGGTGGTGATTTAGCCAGAGTATTATTGACAAATATGGTTGCCAGTGATACAAACTAATCAGTTCAGGAAAGGAGACAAAGCCTTGATTGGTGAACTGGACAGCGTTGAGCAGCTGGCGCTATTGATTAAAGGCAGGGGCCAGAAGACAGAAGATGAAATGGTTTCAGCTCTTGGCATAACCAGGGGCAAGATTCGCCATGCCCTTGTGAGAGCGAAAAGAAAACTCAATGCGAGGCTGATAATCAAAAAACTCCTGCACGAAAAGCGGAGGATTGAAGCGGCCAAGGTTGAGCTTGAGTACCACTTCCCGACTCTCCAGTTTGAAATTCGCCGATGGTGCGGGTTGAAGGATCGCTCACACCGGAATCATGGTGAGTTGGAGTGTTTTATCGGCTTCCTGCGGATAGGGGAGAGATGGGTATCAAGACACATCCGTTCTGTCGGCCCGGAAAAGACTAAGCAGATTAGCGGAATCTTAGGGGAGTACGGCCTCCGTCTCGGGATGACCAATTTCGAGATTGCAAGGCTTAGCTCCCATCGTGGCTGATGACGCTCCGACGTCATCAGCCCGTTTTTTTTGAAATCGCCACCCCCTTTATAATCAACTGCTGTATCTGCTTGATAAATCCGCTCTATAGTGGTATGACGCCAGTAGCTGTTCAATCAGCTTCTAGGGAGTGGACGGTGAAAGGAGGTCGGAATGAAGCGGATAGGATTTTTTCTTCGTGAGGCGATTGGCGTTCTCTTTCTTGCTTTCTTGTTTTCCTTCTTCGGCGCCGCCATCGGATGCATTGTGCTGTGGCTGGTTGCAAATGTGGTTCAATTTATTGTAGTGCTCGCTGGAAGGAATTTTCCAGACCAGTGGATAACCGCGTCGGCAATTGGCGGAGGTATCGTTGGCGGTGTTTATAACGCCCTTAAGACAGCGCCGCTACTTTTACGAGACGGCGGAGGAGAGAAGGGAAAATGAAGGCCGGAAGCGCGTTGGCTCTGTCCGGCCTTTAATATTTCATTGATAAGATAAGTTCAGCCTGAACTTATCATACTTGCGCGCAATAGACGATTTTGCCATAATAGAAGAAGCAGCAGATTGAGTTTAGTCTGCAAAAACCCCGGGGGTGTCAAGATGGACTGTGACAGCAGCTGTAGCACGAGATCTCCATCCAGATGTGCGGAGTGCGCAACTAGTTTTTTAGAGAAGCGTGGTTGCGACGAGAACGGTCGGGTCATGTCCGGCGGGTCCCGCAGCAATAGGGTTTTCGTCAATCCAGCAGGGAGCCGCCAGCAGGTTTTCGAGGAAAACCTCATAAGTCTCTCCTTGGTCGGTCCAAGAGAAAGGATTTTCTTCCCAAAGGCAATAACAGTAGTATAGGAGAAGAAAACCGAAAATTATCCCACGGGATTTGTACCTGCTGACCACGTGTCGGCAGGTTTCTTTTTCTCTAGAAACTTTTTTATTACACCAGTTGCCTCACGCGGTTCTTTTATCCAAATAATTTTTTTGTCTTTCTTGAACCACGTTATCTGCCTCTTGGCATAGTGCCATGTGTTTACCTTAATACGCCGCGCTGCCTCTTCTGGCGGGATTGCGCCTTTTAGATAATCAATAATCTCGCGGTAGCCGATAGCGTCAAGAGCTTTGTAGCGCTCGTCATAGCGCGAGACGAGCCGCTGCACCTCATTGATGAGGCCGGCTTTAATCATTTCATCCACACGGCGGTTGATGTTGTTGCGAAGTTTCGCAGGCGAGAGTTTTATGCCGATTTCTAATGCGCGGAAGAGCGGTTTGCCACTCCTTCTCTGCGCGGAAAACGGGTTGCCGGTTGTAAGCGCCACTTCGAGCGCGCGGATGACGCGGCGCGGGTTCTTACGGTCCACAATGTACTCCGCCTCCGGGTCGAGGCGCACCAGGCGGTTAAAAAGATGTTTAAGTCCTTCCGTTTGCAGTTCTCGCTCGAGTTTCATGCGCAGTGCAGGATTTGACCTCACTTTTGGGATGTTAAGATTCTCGACAACCGCTTTTACGTAAAGCCCAGTCCCACCCACGAGGATTGGCAGCTTTCTTTTGTGTAAGATTTTTTTAATTATCCTAATTGCGTCGCGCTTGTATTCAGCAGCCGAATACTCTTGGTCTGGAATTTTTATGCCAATCAAATAATGAGGGATACCATCTGCAATTAGCGATTTGCCCCTTGCGGTGAGTTTCAGTTTTGCAGTGCCGATGTCCATCCCGCGGTAGATTTGCCGCGAGTCGGCAGAGACAATCTCTCCGTTGAACTTCCTGGCGATTTTGACGGCTAAATCCGACTTTCCGCTCGCCGTAGGGCCGATAACCACTATTATTTTAGGCTTTTCTTCTGCCATTGACATTTATTAAATTATAGTATATAATACACTTGGTTTTTTTGTTGTTAGTCTGTGACTAAATTCACTGTGAGGGAGGTGAGCGAGGTGGTAGAAGCTACGTTCATGGTCATTTTCTCTTTTGCGATCCTCGGGGCGGTTGTCTTTCTGTGTTCCAGAATCGCAGGCGGCTTCGGTGAACTCCTGCGGCTCATAAGGTCGGGCCTGTCCGACTTTAAAAAGGATCCGCTCGGCACCTTGAAGGCGGTGGTGCGATTCTACAAGGACGGCGCCATCAAGCTCTTCGACACTCTTCGGCAGAGAGGGGAATTGTTTTACCTCCGCCAGAGATACGGAGAGACACGGGTCTACGGATTCCGTTCGGACGATCCTAGGATTAACGAGTATCGGGTGGGTGGTTCGACGCTTTACTGTGATAGACCCGGTCGGCCGAATGGACGCAACAAATCAGCAAAGATACTGTCTTTCGATTTCGATTGCCACGGGTTAGCAAGGGTACAGCTCCAGAACGCCGCTGGCGATGTTTTCACAAGGATGGCGTCAGATCTTCGGCCGGCGAGGAACTGATCTTCGGGGGCTCGTTGTTTTTACAGCGGGTCCCCATCTCTTTTTTTATATAACCTTCTCCCTCGTCTCTTTATTTATCTTTTCAATAAGCTTCTCAATTTTTATCTCTCCTTCTTGGCCGCGGCGGTAATGCCGGACATTTACAGTCTTATTTTTTTCTTCTTTCTCGCCGACTACAAGGATATAAGGCGTTTTCATAATTTCTGCGTCGCGAATACGCTTACCAACCGTGAGATTTTCATCGCTTAAGTTCACTCTAACGCCAGCATCCTTGAGCTTTTTGTAAACTTCACTCGCGTATTTTCTCTGCGCCGAACCAACGTTTATGATTTCCGCCTGTACAGGAGCAAGCCACAATGGAAAGGCACCGGCAAAGTGTTCAAGTAAGACCCCGACAAATCTTTCCAGAGAGCCCAATAAAGCTCGATGGACCATATAAGGTCTTTGCTTTTTTCCTTTGTTGCCAATGTAAACCAAATTAAATCTTTCAGGCAGATTGAAATCAAACTGTACGGTGGTGCACTGCCATTCACGGCCCAATGAATCCTTGATTTTAATGTCAATTTTCGGACCATAAAAAACCCCCCCGCCCTCGTCAATTTGATATTTAAGCTTTAATTTATTAAGGGCGTATTTCAATGTGTTCGTTGCTTTATCCCAATTTTTCGGAGTTCCTACGAATTTTTCGGGTCTGGTGGCCAAATAGATGCCATATTGCTTAAACCCAAAATCCTTTAGAAGCTTGACGCCGAATTTTACAGCTGTCATCACCTCATTAGTTAATTGTTCTGGGGTGCAGATTATGTGGGCATCATCTTGAGTAAATCCTCTGACCCTGGTCAGGCCGTGTAAAACTCCGGAGCGCTCGTATCTGTAAACCGTTCCTAATTCTGCCCAGCGCAGAGGTAAGTCCCTGTAACTTCTGGTCCGACTTTTGTAAATCTTCATATGGAACGGGCAATTCATCGGTTTAATTAAATAATGATCGCCCTCAACCTCCATTGGCCCGAACATATTTTCTTTATAAAAACTGGTATGTCCCGAGGTTTGCCAAAGTTTTATTCTTCCAATATGCGGGCTTTTAACAAGTTCGTAGCCATTGGCCAAATGTTCTTTAATCCAATAATCCTCAATTATTTGGCGAAGCAATGCTCCTTTTGGATGCCACAAAACCAAGCCAGCCCCGACTTCTTCGTCGATGCTGAATAAATCCAGTTTTTGGCCAATTAATCTGTGGTCTCGTTTCTCCGCCTCTTCGCGTAATTTTAGAAATTCGTTTAACTGCTTTTTACTTTCAAACGCTAAGCCGTATATTCTCTGAAGTTGCGGATTTTTTTCACTGCCCTTCCAGTAGGCGCCGGCGATTTTATCTAACTTAAATGCATCTGGATTTATTTCTTTGGTGTTTTTTACGTGCCCGCCAGCGCATAGGTCTACAAACGCGGACTGACGCGGACCCGCTTCGCCGGAGCGATAGCGAGGCGAGCTAGACGCAGACTTACGTGGAACTTTTCCTGTAACGTAAATAGTGAGAGGCCGTTTTTTTACGCCCGGCGGCGGATTCGTGTACTCTTTTATAAGCTCAAGCTTGAATGGCTGGTCATTTCCGCCGAATGCGGATCCTCTTCCGGAGGAAAAAAGTTTTTTGGCCTGTGCGGGAGTTATTTTCTCTCCTTTAAATGGCAGTTTCTGGCTTATAAATTCCCGCATTGTTTTTTCAAATTCCCGGAGGTCGTCTGGCGTGAGCGTGCGCGGCAGGAGAAAGTCATAGTAGAAGCCGTCTTCAATTACAGGCCCAATGCCGAGTTTCGCCTTCGGGAATTTTTTGAGCACTGCGGCGGCCAAAAGATGTGACAAAGAATGGCGAGTGTTGCTAATTTTATTTGCTTTCGTCTTTGTGGCCATTGTTTACATTGTAGATTGTCTCGGGAATTTGTAAACAAAATCGCCGAACCATTGAGATTCGGCGACCGACCGTTTTCATGATGCGTAGTCGGTGGGAAAAGCTTCCTTACGGAAAGGTCGTGTGACGACACGAAAATGTAACCTTAGGGCTTTGCTTATACCTTCCGGAGTGGGCGGATAATGCACTAACTTGTTGGTCTCCGGCTCTTTTCTCATGACGTAGAAACAGGTCGGACAAAATACCTCGTTACTGTCCCAGGCCGCCGGTTTCATTCCGCCCACGTTGCAGCCATATGGATGTCTTGGTTTTTCCGTAGTGAAGATCCCCAGGAGCTCTTCGGTTGGTATTGTGTCAATGAGTTTGCTTAAGTCAGGCACTGAGATTTCTCCTCCAGTAGAGTTAGTTTAGAGAGCCGATTTCAATTCTATTATTTTGGTGGCGTCTTATCAAGTCTGGTTTTTACTTGTCTTGTCTGGCGATGCTTAACCTTCGGCATTAAATGGTATAAAATAAGAAAACATGATTGATGTAAAACTGCTTCGGGAGAGCCCCGATAAGGTAAAGTCGGGAATAGCGACGAAAAACGTTGACCCTAAATTGGTTGACGAGTTTTTGGATTTAGATGAAAAGTGGCGGAAGCTTCAGGCTGCGCTTGATAATTCGCGGGCCAAGCAAAAAAAACTTACCCAAGAACGCAAGGACAAAGAGGCCAAGCAGCTAAAAGAAGAAATAAAAGCTAAGGAATCAGAATTGGCGGAAGTTGAGAGAAAGCGTGAAAGCGCTCTGCTTCTCATCCCCAACCCGCCGCTTTCCGAAGTACCGCTGGGGAGGAACGAAAATGATAACGTCGTTGTCCGCGAAGTCGGCGAGAAGCCAAAGTTTGATTTTCCGCCTAGAGATCACCTTGTTTTGGCGAAGAAACTCAACCTGGTAGATACCGAGCGTGCTGCCAAAATTTCTGGTAGCCGCTTTAGTTTCCTTTTGGGCGATTTAGTGAGGTTGGAGTTTGCTCTGGCGGAGCTCGCCATTAAAACCTTGACCGACAAGTCATTGATTTCAAAGTTGGCACGTAAGAATCACCTTGATGTTTCTGATGTACCGTTTACATTGGTGATTCCGCCAGTTTTAATTGGCAAAAGAGCCATGGCGGGTATGGGGTACTTGGAGCGAGGAGGCGAAGAAGTTTACTATTTTCCGAAAGACGAGCTTTACCTTGTGGGTACTGCGGAACAAGCTATCGGGCCCATGCATATGGACGAAGTTTTTGAGGAGAAGGAATTGCCGGTGCGCTATTTAGGCTTCTCCTCATGCTTCAGGCGTGAAGCCGGCAGTTACGGCAAGGATACGAGGGGCATCCTCCGTGTTCACCAGTTTGACAAGCTGGAAATGTTTAGTTTTACGAAGCCGGAGTTGTCGCGCGCTGAGCATCGGCTCATGCTGGCGTTCCAGGAACATTTGGTGCAGCTCTTGAAATTGCCATATCGGGTGCTCAATATGTGCACGGCCGACCTGGGCGATCCTGCGGCGGCCAAGTTTGATATTGAAATTTGGATGCCGGGGCAAGGTAGATACCGTGAGACGCATTCTACATCTAACACCACTGACTTCCAGGCTCGGCGGCTGAACGTGAAGTACCGCTTGAAAAATCTGAAATCCGAATTCGTTCACATGCTGAATGGTACGGCTTTCGCCATCGGTCGGACGCTCATCGCCATTATTGAAAATTATCAGACCAAAGAAGGCAAGATAAAAATTCCCAAAGTTTTACAGAAATATGTCGGGAAAAAGGTTGTCGGATAAGATAAAAAGCAATTTTCGGACGTGGATTGAGATAGACTATCGGGCCGCCAAAAAGAACTACAAGATATTCCGAAAACTCGTTTGGCCAAAAATAAAAATCTGGTCGGTTGTTAAATCAAACGCCTACGGCCACGGACTTACGGCTTTCTCGAGAATGGTGGCCGATGCAGGTGTTGACGGCTTTTGCGTTGACAGCGTCGTAGAAGGTTTGCGCTTGAGGAGGGAGGGGATAAAAAAGCCGATTTTGGTTTTGGGGCCAACTCTTTTAAATCGCTTAGGAGAAGCGGCCGTTAATGACATCGCTGTTTCTGTTTCAGGTATTGATTCGTTGAAGTCATTGTTGCATTCAAAAAACCAGCCTCACTTCCATCTGAAAATAGACACCGGCATGCACCGCCAAGGGATTTATCTTGAAGATCTGTCAAAAGTTATCAAAATCCTAAATCCCAGACCCCATATTCTAAATTCTCGCCTTACTGGCATCTATACTCATTTTGCTTCGGCTAAAGACTTAAATTATCCGACTTATACAGAACAGCAATTCCAAAAATTTCAAAAATCGGCGAGGTTCCTTGAACGCATGGGTTATAAAAACCTGGTGCGTCACTGCGCGGCTACGGGCGCCACCTTAATTGATAAGAAATACCACTTGGACGCGGTGCGTTTGGGCATCGGTCTTTACGGCCTGTGGCCTTCGCGCGAGCTCCTAGCGCAGCTCGGCGGGAAAATTCACCTTCAGCCGGTTCTAAGCTGGCGGACGGTTGTAACGGAGGTAAAACCGCTTCAGGAGGGCGACTATGTGGGCTATGATTTGACCGAGCGTGTGAGACATCCGACCAAAATGGCTGTTTTGCCGGTCGGCTACTGGCATGGATACCCACGGGCGCTTTCAAGCATTGGTGAGGTTTTAGTGAGCGGCCAGCGCGCCAAGGTTTTGGGTCGGGTTTCAATGGACCTGCTCACAGTTGATGTGACTGGTCTGAAGTGCCGGCCGGGAGATGTTGCGACGCTCCTCGGCAGTGACGGTAGTGAGGAATTGTGTGCTGACGAAGTGGCCCAAAAGTCGGGGACGACCCATTATGAATTTTTGACGCGGCTTAATCCTTTAATAGAGCGGATAGTAACGTAATTTCCAAGTGGCTAAAGATATTGACTATCTCTCCGAAATTCACAGGCGCAAGCGGAAGCGGCGATTTTATTTCTCATTAGTCGCGGCTTTAGTTATTGTCTATTTTGTCACGGTTGTATCAGCTTGGGTAATTTTGAAATCGCCGGTTTTTAGCGCTACGAGCATTGAGATAACTGGTAATTCCACCGTTGCGACTGATGACATCCGCTTGCTTTTATATTCAAGGTTACTCGCGGGTCCATGGCGGGGCCTCAAAGCTCTTTTGGGATTTAGAAATATGCTTATTTGGCCGCCGGGCTTTTCCGGCGCGGATTTGATTTTTCTGCCGCCGCTCAAGAGTTTGAGTATTAAGAAAGACTACAGGAATCATCGCGTGCTTGTTGCAGTTCTTGAGCGTAAACCGGAGGGCATTTGGTGTCTTCAGACGCAGACTGATGCAGACGGAACGCTGACAGACGCGGAAGGTAGTCTGCGTAAGTCAGCGTCGGGGTGTTGGTGGTTTGATGACGAGGGCGTAGTTTTTAGGAAAGCCTTGAATACTTCGGGCAGCCTGATTCGGATAGTCCACGATTATTCCCAAAGCAAGCTCGGTTTGAATTCTAAAGTTTTGGGCGGCGGTTTTATGCCGAGTCTTCTTTCTGTCTTTAGAGTTCTTGAGTCAAGCGGTTTGGGCGTGAAGGAGATTCGTTTGAACGACATCTCGCTCCAAGAGCTTGAAGTTTCGACCTATGACGGCCCGAAGATTTATTTCAGCCTGCGCTTTCCGGCTGATAACGACTTAGCGGTTATTGAATCCTTGATGCCTAAATCGGGATTCAAGACTCTGGAATACATAGATTTTAGAGTGGAGAACAGGGCGTATTACAAGTAGGGTGCTCCGGTTTTTATATTTTGGGAATTGCAGTCTGCTTGCTCCAGCGGCAAGCAGCTGCTGCTTCTCGCCCCGACGGCTCCGCTAAGCGGAGACCGAGCCCGTCGGGGCTCCGAAAGCTTCCTAAAATATAAAAACCTACGCGTTGGAGATAAAACAATGAATTGAAAGTAGTGTTGGTTTCGATAGCTTCTCAAAAATCGAAAGCTTCCGCGTTGGGAATAGTAAGGCTCCGAGAGCTACTTTCAAACAGAAAATCTCCGCGTTGGGACGAACGGCGGCTTTTCAAAAACATAGCCCACTCGCTTTTTATAGTTTGTAGATGAATATTGAGGTGCCCGCCCTACAATCGGGTTTGGGAACGTTGCCTAAGCCGGCTGCGGGCGGACGGAGGATTGTGAGCCAAGAGTATGAGTCTTGCGGATTACGTTTCTGCCCAGGTGCCAGTGGTTTGGTCGCGCCCTGCAATGTGTTTACTGAAACCGCGAGCCAGTGTATGCCTTGGTCTGAAGGATTTCCGCGGGCCGACCACCAATTTTCTTCCCTGTCGTCCAGATAATATTTAGGATTGCCGCCTCCGAAATAATCCACGGCGATTTTGTTTACCGCGGGGTGCGTGTCAACCCATTGCTTTAACCTCAGCAGATCTTGACCCCAGTCGTAGTTGGAATCGGTAGCGTATCGGTAGCCATTCCAAGTCCCGCCGCCGAACTCGTTGAAATACGACAGGAAGTATGGGGCGGTGAGCGCGGTTTCGGCCAGAAACCAAAGGAGCAGGATTATTATAATTGCATATTTGAGAACCGACGCGAAGAGGGATTTACACCAGAGCCAGACGACTTTGGTTCGAGAAGCAATACTTGTCAAATCCAGCACCTTTTTAGCCCACTTTCTCCAGACATCGGCGGTTAAGATATAAATTAAAGGCAAGGTTGGTAAAAGATGTCGGAAGCCGATGTTTAAAGGACTCAATATGCTCCAAGTCCAATAGATAATTATGAAAAGAAGGATTGAGAATTCCGTGAAGTTCAACTCCAAATAATTCAGAAAATCTTCCCTAAGGCGTCCGCGGTCATTTTTGATTTTTTTGATTAATCCCCATATTCCGTACGAGAGCGCGAGAAACACCATTATGAGGACCGGTATTGGTTCCTTCAGGAGGTAAACTGTCAGGAAGTAAATATGCGAACCGGCGGCCGAGACTTGGCCCAGAAAATAACCCGTGTTGCCGCCAGCAGATCTCTGGAGCGTCGCGAGTACCCCGAGCGCGTACTCGGCAAGCGGCCGAGTTATTTGGTGCCTTGTCATCCAGATGTCCAGGTCAGCCAGACATCGCGCCGGCTTGCAGAGATGTCCGGCTGGCGTTGGTCCGCCAGCAAAGGAAGTCAGGATGAATTGTGTGTCTGAGGTTTGTTTTGACACGGGATAGTTAAGCGTAAAAAGTGCGTAGATTGGATAGACCACGACCATATAACCGATAACAAAAATCCAAAAAGCCCACTTTATATATTTCCAAGCGTGGAAGCCAAGGAGTTTCCATCGTTGGCCGACGGCAGTGTCTCGCCACTGGCGGGTGATTTTGGATGACCAGAGAGTGAGAAGGAGCAGAATGAAATACGGAATAAGAAGCGCCGTTGAAAATTTCGCGAGCTCGGCGACGCCGAAAGCAAGACCAGCGTAAATCAGATGCCGCCGCGACGGCCTATTCAGAAATTTCAGGAAAAAGTATGTTGCGAGTATTATGCCGAAAGCGGCGCAGACATCCGTCGTCACGTAGTGTCCGTGAGCTAAAACGGTAGGGGAAAGGCCAAAGACGAAAGCCGGGATAAGCCCCCACCATCTGCCCAAAATTTCCC
>Ga0315282_10009420_pt1 | contig 15526 bp, 16 predicted proteins | sample YL17G07_20_MG_FD_203693 | JGI IMG/M metagenome (GOLD analysis project Ga0315282, IMG submission 203693) | Sediment microbial communities from Yellowstone Lake, YNP, Wyoming, USA - YL17G07_20 | ecosystem: Environmental > Aquatic > Freshwater > Lake > Sediment | place: USA: Wyoming | collected... | reverse complement strand
AATGTGAGGGAGTTACAAAATAGTGTCGAAAGGGCAATTAACTTCGCGAAAGAGAGCATTATTAGAGTTGAAGACCTTCAAGAAAATCTTACAAAGTTCTTAGACCAAAAACCTACGGAACCACCCATAATGGACATTCGACTGGTTGAAAAAGAACAACTTGTTAGAGCCTTGAGGTTTTCACACGGCAACATTGCAAAAACTGCCAAGGCGCTTGGGTTATCTAGGCCGACAGTTTACAAGAAATTTAAGAAGTACAATATAAAATTGGAAAAGAGTAAATAGATTTTACATGTTAAAAATATTTACATTGAGAAATTCCAATAATTACAAGCAGAATAATAAAAAAGTGTAAACTAATTTTACAATTTGGAATTGCCGCCCCTTCAATCACTGTTCTGATCCATTGCCTTAACTTCCCTTAGGCCTTATAACTTATTGAATTAAAAGGTTTAATAAAATATGGCACATTTGTTGCTCTCAACTAAGTACTCCTCTAAATCTTAAGGGATGCAGAGGCGGGGCATCTCTTCCACAAATCAGTCAATTCATGACTAAAAGGAGGTGATGATAAGGCAACAGAGAACTGTGAGTCTAGGAATTATTCGGATGCGCAATCTTTCACCCTTCATTTAGGATTAAAAGAAAAAGGAGGCGGCTATGAAGAACAAAAGCGCTACAATTTTCAAAATAATCTTAATATTTTCGGTTGTGGTAATGCTTGTCTCACAGGGGACACAGGCAGCAGCCCAGGCTAAGAAGTATCAGTGGAAAATTAGTCAAGGGATTGCGGAAGATCATCCCGCAGCTGCACGGAGTAAACAATTTGCACAATTGGTTAACGAATTCACTAAAGGACGCATCAAACTAGATTATTATCCCTCTGGAGCATTAGGGGACTGGATGGAGCAAATTGAAGCAAATCGAATGGGCACTCTTCACGTGAGCTTAAATGCCGGGTCCACTTCCTATGATCCCAGGACAAATCTAATCTTTATGCCTTACCTTTTTGCTACGTGGGACGAGGCTCGATCTGCTATCGGATCTAAAGGTTGGCTAACACCGATCTTTGATGATCTTTACTCAGGGATTGGCTTGAAAGTTCTCGGAATTTATTTGAATGCTTGGGACGGGTTTGCATTCACAAAAAGGGTAGATAAGATTGTGAAGACCCCTGAAGACACAAAGGGGATCAAAATGAGGGTTCCACCCATTCGGATCTTTGAGGTTTATGTTCCAGCATTAGGATTCATCTCAACCCCTATTGCCTTTTCGGAAACTTTCACGGCTTTGCAGACAGGAATTGTAGATGCAAGAGCAGCCTGCCCTGCTGTGGAGGCTTATGTGATGCGAGATGCATTGAAATATTGGGTTGCCTCGAGGGATGCCTTTGAATATTGGTTCCTCAGCATGAACAGGAAACTCTGGGATAGCTTATCCGCTGAGGATAAAAAGATTCTAATGAGAGCTGCAGATCAGGTAATGTCTGAGCAGGCAAAGGCAGCAGAGACGGACGAGACGGAGTTTAAGAAAAAGTTGGAAGCAGCAGGCGTAAAGGTTTATGAAATTACACAGGCGGAGTGGGAGGCCAATGCGAAGGCTGTCCGCACAAAAGCCTGGCCGAGGATCGAAAACGAGCTTCTTGGCAAAATCCTGATGGATAAAGTAAAAGTATACGCTACAAAAATTTCCCAATAAAGGCTTATAACGGAGCCCGGTCCAAACATTATCGGACTGGGCTCTGTTCTAAGTAACCTTCTATCCTATTACGAAAAGGATAAATAGAAGATGTATAAACGATTCGTCGAGATACTTATATGGATAGATAAGCGGATGGATATAGGAGGAACCTTTCTTATTGTCCTCGGAGGTAGTTTAATCGCCTTGACTGTATTTCTCCAGGTCCTCTTAAGATATGTGTTCAAACATCCACTTTTTGGTTTGGAAGAATTTTCAAGGTTGGTAGCTGTTTGGGTCTATTTTATTGGAGCCGTATTTGGAACTCGGGAAGAAAGTCATGTCTTCGGTGATGTGGCGAGGATGATTTTCAAGACACCTCGAGGTTCAGCAATTCTTGGTTTTGTGGCGTCCTTTTTCAGCCTAATTACCTGTATCATTTTCATCATTTATTCTTATGACTATACGATTTGGCTTTATGAGACTGGCGAGAAAACAACGGGTCTTTGGTGGCCCAGAGTGATCAGCGTGAGCAGCATGCTTTTTGGAGCGATATTTATGACGCTTTATTGTTTGGTCAAAACAATCACCTATTCACATAAATTTCTTCAAATTAAGCACCAGATCGAGGAATAAACCATGACGTTAGTGACTCTCATTATGATCGTCATAGTTATCTTAATGTTAGCCGGTGTCCCCGTGGGTTTTGCTTTCGGTCTCGGCGGGTTTGCCTTCATGCTTTTTGGTGGATTAGATCCGAGGTTTGCCATACCCGGCGCTTTCCGTAATATTGAATCCTATACTTTGTTAGCGTTGCCTCTATTTATTCTTGCTGGTGGCCTGATGAGAGAGGCTGGAATATCGAGGAGGCTTGTAGAGTTTACCATGTCCATTTTTGGACGAATCAGGGGTGGATTGGGCATCGTAACCGTTGTAGCCTGTGCTATTTTTGGTGCTATTTCCGGTTCTGCCTCCGCAGCGATTGCAGCCATTGGTTCGGTCATGATTCCTGAAATGGAGAGGGAAGGTTATTCGAGGGGGTATTCCACTGCCTTGGTTGCCAGCTCCTGTATCTTAGCACTTCTCATCCCGCCAAGCATTACCATGATTGTTTTTTGCATGACAGCTCAAATCTCGATCTTAGCTGGGTTCCTCTCCACAGTAGGACCTGGCATTGCTATGACCATCTTCTACTGCATCATCAACGTGATCATGGCCAGAAAGATGAAAAATATTAAAGTGGCTCCCAAAGTTGGCTGGGGGGAACAGATCAAACTGATAGGAAATTCTTCTCGCAAAGCAACCTTTGCACTATTCATGCCTGTCCTTATCCTTGGTGGGATTTACACAGGGATATTTACTCCTACAGAAGCCGCTGCAATGTCCTGTGTTTATTCAATACCTGTTGGCTTTTTCATTTATAAAGGTCTTACTTTTAAAACCTTATTTGAAAATATCAAGACCACGATGATTACGACAGGGGTGGTGATGATCCTCCTCTTCTTTATTTTGATGATGAGCCGTATCCTAATAAACTATAAAGTTCCTGAAATACTAACAGGACTCATCTTAGGAGTGACGAAAAAGAGATGGGCTGTTTTACTGCTCATCAATATCATTCTGATCGTTATGGGCATGCTCGTGGATGACATTTCAGGAAATATTCTTTCAGCAGCGATTTTGCTTCCCATTGCCAAAGCGGTAGGTATAGATCCAGTCCATTTTGCCGCTATTTCAGTCACCAACCTCGCCCTTGGGAATATAACCCCTCCATGTGCACCGATGCTTTACCTTGCAGGTCGCATTGGTGGCAACTTGCCCTTAGGTGAATATGTTGGGCCGTCCACAGTATTTATGATCTTTGGAGCACTGCCTGCAATTCTTTTGGTGACCTATGTACCAGACGTGGCTCTTTTTTTGGTAAACCTTATTCTGAGATGAATTGTAATCATGGTTTCCTCAAACGTGATTTAGCTTTTAAGAATTACAATTACTCTGGAGAAAGAGATTCCCACTTCGGAGAAAATAAAAAAACAAATTAACGTAAAACAGGAGACGAATATGCAAGAGAGGGCTGTGTTGTTTGAGAAGGAAGGAAATATTGGAATGATCAAGCTTAACAGACCGCAACGATTGAATGCGATTAACCGCCAACTCATCGAAGGGCTTAACCAAGCACTTGTTGCTGCAAAAAATGAGAGTGATGTCGCAGTTGTCATTTTAACAGGAGAAGGCCGTTCTTTCTGTAGCGGTGAGGATCTGAAGGAAAGCGCGGCCGGAAAGGATTTTACAACCTGGTTCAAGGAGACAGAAGGTTTACAAGACATCCAACGAAATATCTTGAATCTGGGTAAACCTCTCATCGCCGCTGTACGAGGATATGCTGTTGGAGGAGGATGTGAATTCGCGATGAGCTGTGATATCAGAATTGCCGCGGAGGATGCGAAATTCGGATTTCCAGAAACGGGCGTAGGACTGACCGTCACCACAGCCGGAACTAAACTCTTGACGCAACTAGTGGGTTTAGGAAAGGCTAAAGAACTCATCTTTACAGGTGAATTCATAGATGCTCAGGAAGCTTTAAAATATGGCTTGGTGAATAAGGTTGTTCCCAGTGATCAGTTGATGGATGAAACCATGAAGATGGCAAAAAAGATTGCTGAGAGATCACCTTTGGCGATTAAACTATCAAGAATAGCAATCGACCAGGGTATGAGTGCGAGTTTTGAAGAAATTCTCGAGATCGAAACGAATCATTGCATGTTGTGCGTGGCAGCGGGTTCTCAAGAACCTTATATCAAGAAAAAATTGGAGAGTATAGAGAAGAAAAAATAGATAAGAAAGGAGCCGAATCCGAAGGAGGCCGTCATGTATAAGAAGTTCTGGAATGAAGAGATGGAAACCCTGTCAACAACTCATCAGCGAAAATTGGAGGAGATGGAGTTAAAAAAACAGCTTGAATATGTTTATAGCAACTCCTCCTTTTATCAAAGGAAATTCTCAGAGGCGGGGATATCACCCAAGAAGATTAAACATATTGAAGATCTATCAAAGCTCCCCTTTACCGAAAAAGCAGAGTTAAGAGACAGCCAAGAGAAAAATCCTCCTTACGGGGACTATTTGGCAACAAAAAAAGAGAAGATCGCTAGGGTGCATCGCACAGCAGGCAGCACTGGAAAGGCCCTTTATTCTGCCTTGACGAAAAAGGATTTAAAACAGACCAATGACGTTGGAGCAAGGTGCTTTTGGGCTGGGGGACTTAGACCTCATCACACTGTGGTTCATTGTCTCAATTACTGTTTATGGATGGGAGGGTTTACAGACCATACAAACTTAGAAACCACAGGTGCCACAGTTGTGCCTTTCGGTGTTCGAAATTCAAATCTTTTGGTCAGGGTCATCAAGGAAATTGGGATAGACGCCATCTCTTCAACACCATCCTACCCGAACTATTTGGTTGATGTGGTCAGAAGCGAGTTAGGGATTGAGCCGGTTGAGCTGGGTCTCCACTTGGGATTATTTGGTGGAGAGCCGGGTTTAGAAGATCCGAATTTTAAGAAAATTTTGGAAGAAACTTGGGGGATGAGAGCCTCCAATGCAAATTACGGGATGGCAGACGTTTTATGTACTTTTGCTTCAGAATGCGATGAGGTAAGCGATCTCCATTTTCTGGGGCAGGGAGCGTTAATCGCACAACTTATCGATCCAGAAACAGGTGAAGGCAAAAAAATAGAGGAAGGGGTTCAGGGGGAATTGGTTTACACGAATCTGGCAAGAGAAGGGCAACCGCTCCTCAGGCTCAGGAGTCATGATATGGCTCTTATTGTCAGAACAGGTCTTTGTAAATGTGGAAGGACTGGTTTTAGATTCAAAATGATCGGAAGAAGCGATGATATGCTCCATCTCAAGGGGGTAAATGTTTTTCCAAGCGGGATATTCGAGGTCCTTATAAGTATGAGACCAGAGGTTACCGGTGATTTCTTGATACTGCTCGACAAGCCGGGTCCGTACACTTCTCTGAATCTAAGGGTGGAGCATGGTGAGGGAATAAAACCGGAAGATTTTGAGGGGTTGAAGAAGAAGATCCAGACTAAGATTCGAGACATGTTGACGTTTCATGCCGAAATTGAATTGGTTCCTCCCAAATCAATTCCAAAACCCGAGGGAGGAAAAGTAAAAAGAATCATCAGGTTGTATGCAGGAGACACTGTCTCATGAATATTTCCCTACAGGAGAGGGTATGAAAAAGTTATCGAACAAGGAAAAATTTGATCGAGGAACGAAAGCCTTAGCCATGCTTTTGGGCATTACAGTCAAAGCCATATTGGAAAAATATGGACCTGAAGGTCTCAAGTGTATGGAGGAAGCATGGAGGGAAGCCCATAGCGTATGGGGTGGAGAAAAGATGGCAAGAATTGTTGGTGTGAAAGAAAATGAAAAAAACATCAATGGAGTAGCGAAGTGTATGGATTTTGCCAGCGAGATTTATGGAGAAACCTATCGATGGATGGAGAAGTCCTCCATTCGAGGGATAAAGCGCCATACTTCATGCCGGCTCTATCGATTTTATCCACCCGAACTTTGTCATACTCTACATAGGGCTGCTATTGAAGGTATAGGAATTGGTTTGACAGGAAATCCTAATTTCAAATGTTCAGTAACATCCTGTATTTCAGCAGGAGATCAATATTGCGACTTTATTATTGACGATGCTCGATAATCTCAAAACTTTAAAATAATCGTGGCGTCGACAGCTACGGGTTCTCCATCCACAATCAAAAGCGGGTTGACATCAATCTCCTGAATCCTTTCGAACGTTAGAACGAGCCACCCCAACTTGATCAACCAATCGCTAAGGCTTTTCATATTGACAGGCTTGGTCCCCCGGTATCCTCTAAGTAACGCTTCTCCTCTTAACGAGGAAACCATTTCAACCGCATCTGTCTCTGTCAAAGGAGGCAACCGAAAGATGACGTCCCTGTAAATCTCAGCATGGATTCCCCCCAACCCGAGCATCACGGCTGGCCCAAATTGAGGGTCCCGGACGACTCCGACAATCAGCTCAAGAGAGCCTTTCAACATGGGCTGAATCAGGAAGGAAGGAGGTTTAGGGTAGAAACTGCTCATCTCTTCATAGGCGGCTCTCAACTGTTTCTTCGTCCACAGATTGGATTTCACCAGGCCGGCCTCTGTTTTGTGGACCTTTCCTTCAACCCTTCCCTTGAGAACGACGGGATAGCCCATCTTTTCAGCGGCCTTAAGGGTCTCGTCAAGATTTTTTGCGGTCATCTCTTTGACCACGTTGAGACCTATGGTCTTAAACCATTTTTTGGCCTCATATTCGTCTAAGAGCTGGACGCCTCGCTTGTCCGCCTGATCCATCATTTTTCTTAGTGATTGTGGAAAGGAAAATTGAATCGTAGAGATTTCTAAATCTTTCTTTCTCTTTTTGCCTTGGTCGAAGAGAGAGGCCATCACCTTGACCGTTCGATGAATCTCGTCAAAGGTTGGCCACCCTTCCTTTTCCAGGGTCATTCGCGTTTCCTCTCTACCTTTCCTGTGACCGATCAGCCAGAACAGGATAGGTTTCCGTGGCTCATTGACAACGGACATGATTTCTTTCATGTTCAGAAACCAAATTCCAAATCCGGAAAAAATGTGGACAATCATGCCGTCGACCTCTGGTGCGTCATGAAGCGCTTCGATGGCTTGCTTATAGGCCAGAATGGGCCCATGCTTTTCCATTGCTGGCCAGTAATCCACGGGGTTCTTGACAGGCATCCAGGCAGGAGATAGCTTTTCCAAGCGCTCCAGCGTTTGGGGTGACAATCGTGCCAAGGTTAATCCATTGGCTACCAGATGATCTGTGGTGACAATACCTGCGGCACCACTGTAACTCAAGATTGCAATCCTGCCTTTTCCTTTAGGTGGGACTTGGAGAGGAAAATCCTTCTCAAGAGTGCGTGCAATATCGACCATCTCAAAGAAGTCATCTGCTTGGTGGACACTCGCCTGCCCCAGGACACCCCGAATCAGTTCGTTGTTACCAGCCAGGGAAGCGGTGTGGCTGGCTGACGCTTCTGCCCCGAGAGAGGTTTTGCCGCCCTTGAGCACCACGATCGGTTTTTCTGACGAGAGGGCAAGTTCATAAAAACGGCGTCCATGGATGAAAGATTCTAAGTAAAGAGCGATGACCTTGGTGGCCCGGTCTTGCAAGAGGTATTCCAAAAGCTCGCTTTCTTCCACATCGCTTCTGTTTCCTATGGAGCATACCTTGGCGAGCCCCAGTGTTTTGTTGCTCATGAGAGTCGTGATAAAACCTGCAGATAAGAGTCCGCTTTGAACGATGAGGGAAACGCCACCCGGATTCATGGCCTCCTGCCATGCTTCCGGGGCGATAAATGAAAAGACATGTCGTTTTGAAGTGTCAATAAGGCCCATACAGTTAGGTCCCCATATTCGCAGACCTCCTTGTTGGGCGATGGTGAGACATTGATCCTGAAGGGCCTTCCCGTCGGGTCCGGCCTCCGCAAAACCGCTGGATTGGAGAATGGCTCCCCGAACGCCCTTGGCCACACAATCTTTTAAAACCTGAGGAACGGCCTGGGCAGGAACAAAGATTAATGCAAGATCGAGAGGACCATCGATCTCCATGACACTGGGATAACACTTAAGGCCGAGGACTTCATGATATTTGGGGTTAACAGGATAGATGGGCCCTTGATAGCCCAAGGTTAGATTGGCAATAAGATAATGGCCACCGCTATAGGTTTCAGGAGTAGCACCGACCACGGCTACCCCGTTTGGTTCAAAGAAGAAATCCATAAGCATTCAAATATTGTAACAGAAAAAATGTTTTTTATTGAGATCACACCTGAAAACACCCTCTTGAAGACGGGGATGAATGGTGTATCTGGCAAAGGCAGAAAAAAAACCCAGATGCTGAAACGATACTGAGTCAAGCTCAGCACAAGGTTCAGCATGACGATGGGGTTTGACTCTTGTTTTTTGTCATCCCGAACTTGTTTCGGGATCTCGGTTTTGGTTTTAGAGAATTTAGGTTCTAGAGCTCCGCTCTATGGGCGGAAAGCTTCATAAATGAGCAAAAAGAGGAAGTCACTTCTCGACGATCTTCACCTTCATCTCAATTGTTTCAAGGGGATTGTCCGCTTTGTCCCTCGGCTGGCTCACGATCTTGTCGGCCACTTCCATGCCTGAAGTGACCTCTCCGAAAACCGTGTATTTCTTGTCGAGGAAGAAGGAGTCGGTGACGCAGAGAAAGAACTGGGAACCCGCACTGTCAGGATGGGCAGCCCTTGCCATGGAAAGAGTTCCCCTTTTATGGGGTTTTTGATTAAACTCTGCCTTGATCGTATACCCGGGTCCACCCGTGCCGTGTTTAGACCGGTCCGGGTTTTTTGAACTGGGATCCCCTCCTTGGATCATGAACCCCGGGATAACACGATGGAAAGTGGTTCCATCATAGAACTCCTTCTTTGCGAGGTCCATAAAATTCGTTACGTGCTGAGGGGCCACCTCTGGAAAGAACTTGAGTTCTATATTTCCAAACTTCGTTTCGATAACGGCTTTTGTTTCGGACATCTTCTTGATCTCCTCAGGTGTAAATTTTTTGTATTTTACCTCGGCATTACCGTGACCCATCGACACAAGAAATAGAATGAGCGCGAGTCCAATTCCAAGAAACTTCATTCATAGGCTCCAAAATAAAAGGAGATGCCGAAACTAATACAAACGCAATTGATTTATTGTCATTGGCAAAATCGAGATTCCGAAATCGATAGATCGAATTCGATAGACCCTGAACTTGTTTCAGGGCAAGGTTCAGGACCTGGTTCGGAATGACACACTTTTTCTCGTCATCCCGAACTCGTTTCGGGATCCCGCTTTTTTGGTTCCAAATAGTTGAAACAAATTCCGACTCAAAATAATCGAGGGTCCACGGAAAGCGGACCCTCGAATTCGAATCCTTTAAGAGTAGGGTTCAATCTCCCCCAGACCTCAAACGATACTCTGGGGGTATTCCCTCGTAACCCTTATGGGGATCCCTTTTTTCTAAAACTAAGGGATCTAACCATGGGACGGCAATTTACCCCGCTAGAAAACCCCGCCATTCGTAGCAGAGGCGATATCAAAGAGAATATCTTTTCTTCATTAGAGGGGGAAATTCAACGCTCGGTCCCTTCTAACAGGGTTTATTTCTTCGGTGGTACGATGGCTTCCTTGCAAGCCTTGGCAATACGCATTTTCACCACGGTCTTGGCAGGGATGTTGATTTGCTCACCCGTAGCAGGGTTGAATCCTTTTCGTGCTTTGCGTCTGACGAGGACAAGTTTCCCAATGCCTGGGAGGGTAAAGACACCGGACTTCTTGGTTTCAGAGATGGCCAATGCGGCCACTTCTTCAACGAACGCTGCAGCGGTCTTCTTTGAGATGTCGAATTTCTCAGCAAAGTAAGATGCAATCTGGGACTTGGTAAGGGGCTTTTTTGCCATATCACCTTCCTCCTTTGAATTAGGGTATTAGAAATCAGTTTCAGCTATGAAATATAATTGAAATCAGAATCAGGTGTCAAGTAGAAAATGCACGCCAGAGTGGCCCTCCTTTAAAACCCCTCTATTTTCACCTCTAAAAAGACGTTTTTCTGAGCCTGTTGAAACACACGGCTTTTGTGTCACCCTAAGCAAAGCGAAGGGTCTCAAGACCTTGAAAAAGCGAGATTCTTCCAGGAAAGCCGAAGAGTTGACTTAGGTCAAGGAAATTATTTCTAGAATGTTGGAATAATGGAATTATGGAATATTGAGTTTTTTGTAATCACCATATGAAAAAAAGGAGTGAGGTTTTGACAAAAGAAGAGGGGATCTCAAAGAAGGAGAAGGCGGATATCCGGACCCTAATGAAATTTGTAGCCGTCTACTGCCGGGAGCATCACCATGGAGAAAAAGTTCCCTTTTCCTTTCGGAATCTGGATATCAAAGAGATCGAGGAGAAAGATGTCCCTGTCTGCCCGGATTGCACACGCCTTCTGACTTACGGTTTGACGATGAGGATGAAATGCCCCCACGATCCCAAACCCATGTGCAAGAAATGCGAAACCCAATGCTACTACGGAGAATATAAGGCGAAGATCCGGGATGTCATGAAATTCTCTGGGATGTACCTGGTCAAACATGGTCGACTCGATATGCTCTATTATTACCTTGTATAATCCCCCTCTCCCCCCTTTAGCAAAGTCGGTACGACTCGAAACCGAGGGGGGGGATTTATAAGATTTGATTTAAGTCAAGGTAACCTTTGTGGGGAAGAGTTAGATTTAAATTAAAGGAGAGACGAATGGCTGGAAAAAGGGAGAAGGAAGAGAAAAAAGAGATCAACTGTTTTCTTTGCCAGAAGACAGAAGATCAGGGAGTCTTACTCCCTTGCCGAAAAGGAGGGCAGGAACTCTGGGTGTGCACGCGATGCCTGCCCATGTTGATCCATGGCGGTTAAGTCAGGAAGGGAGGGAATGGAATGGATAAGTATGCAAAGGCTTTTATCAAGTCGAGTTTGATCTATCTTGGTGTTGGGACAATTCTTGGGTTGTTGATGATCTTTTGGACGGACGCCCGATTCACCATGACAAGGATTCATGTTCACATCCTTCTCCTGGGATTTATGGCCATGATGATTTACGGCGTGGGATATCACATCCTTCCTCGATTCATGGGGAGACCGGTTTACAGCCATCGCCTGGGTAACGTCCAGGTGTGGCTTGCCAATATCACCCTGCTGTGTCTGTCCATTTCGTGGATTCTGGAGGCAACGGCCGGGGGCTACTGGCATTACTTAGCGACCCTATTTGGGATCGGCCAAGGAGTTGCCATTTTTATCTTTATCTTCAATCTGTGGAAGAGTATGATTCCGGTACCAGAAAAAAGTTAGAGGAGCGTTCTCCTGCGGAGAACTTAAGGTAAGAGGTTAGAGGCAAGTTCTTTAAACCTCAAACCTCAAACGAAGTGGTCCTTGAGCGGACCGATCTGCCGAGAAGGGAGGCAAAAATGGCTGACAAGAAAATTACGAAAGACACGGTCATCGGGGATGTGTTGAAGACGAACCCGGCGGCGATCAAGGTGATCCAAAAGTATTTCGGTCAGGGCTGCTTTACCTGCCCGGGGATGAATATGGAATCCATCTCTTTTGGTGCGTTGATGCATAACATCGATCCGGAAGTGATTGTGAAGGAGATCAACGAACTTGAAGGGTGACAGATCGGCCCTGAAAAAGGGCCTTGAGGGGGTTATTTTATGGAGCCGATACATCTGTTTGAGAAGGCGGAATTTTCTAAGGAGAATTTTTTACCCAAACAACTCCATATCGGGGATGCAGGTGCGGCAGTGCTTATCTGTTTTGAGCCCGGCCAGACCATGCCATTGCACCCTCATCCCGGTGCGGTTGAAGTTATTCTCTATGGAGTAGAGGGAGAAGGAAGCCTAGCCATCGGTGATGAGGAGAAGCCCTTTAAAAAAGGGGATCTGATTTTTTGTAAGGGAGAGACGCCTATCGGTCCTAAAAATACCGGGCATGGGAAATTCATGGTTCTGGTGATCCTCGTCTTAAAGAAGCTCGTTTCCAAAGAAGGTTGAACGGCTTTTCCCTTTTGTCCGTCATACTCGCGAAAGCGGGTATCCAGGAGTCTTTTCGATCTTTGTCCTGGATTCCTGCTTCCGCAGGAATGACACAGGAACCAGAACATCAACCTAATGTCGACTTGAAGTCGAGCAGCTATCGGAACCCCTCGCCTTCCAGGCGAGGGTAGTTCAGTCTAAATTGAGGCGTTTATAGATAAGCCCATACCTCACCCCATGACAACTGATGAGGACAGAGGGGACTTCAAACTTCTCCATGGCAAAATAGAGAATTGCCCCACCAGCTAAAATCACATCTGCTCTGGCAGGGAATAAACCGGGTATTTTTCTCCTCTCCTCGAGGGTTTTAGATCGGTAGAGTTCCAATTGACTCTTTAGAGCTTTTCTTCCCAGGACAAAATGGTGAATCTCTTTATAAACGAAATGTTCTAGTCCCAATTCTACGGAGGCTAAAGTTGTCGCCGTTCCTCCAACCGCGACCATGGTAAAGGATTTCTGCGGAGGTGGCACTTTCCCTAACCCTTTAATAATTTCATTCTCCATATTTACCCGTTCTTCTTGCCTGACAGGATCCGAAAGAAGGAACTGCTCTGTGAAACGGACCGAACCAACAGGAAGGCTTACCCAATGACTGATTTGATTTCTTTTCCCAAGAACAAATTCAGTGCTCCCGCCCCCTACATCCACCACGAGAATGGGTTTCTCCGGGTTTCCCAGATCCCTGGTGACCGCCAGGAAGGAGAGCTGAGCCTCTTCTTCTCCGGAGATGATTTCAATAGCGAGGTTCAGTTTTTCTTCAACCCTTTTTAAAAAATCCCCTGCGTTTTTCGCCTCCCTGAGCGCACTCGTCCCGGCGGCAAAGGTTCTCTGAGCATCCATTTCCCGGCAATCTCTTAGATATTGGGTCAATGTTTGAATTCCCCTCTCCATCGCCCCTTCCAAGAGGACGCCATTCTGCTGAACACCTTCCCCTAACCGGACAATCGTCTCCTTCTCAAGAAGAGGTTTTAGCGCTCCCTTGTTAACCTCGGCGATGAGGAGAAGGATCGTATTGGTTCCAATGTCAATGGAGGCTACTCTTTCAGGGAAAGTAGGGTCGGATTTCACGACAGAGTTCCTCAGGGACGATGTTGGAAGTCAGTTCGGAATGAAGAACTTCAAAGGAAGTCCAGTCATTGAGATAAAAAGGCTGGATGGGTGTTCTGGAGATGATGCGAATGAGGGGTTGGAAGGCGAACTCACCGGCAATGGAATAGATTGAGAAATTGAAACTATTGAGGTCTTTGTCTTCGTAGTATTTCAATGTAGAGACGATCCCCTTGGCCAGAGATTCGATTTCCTCCGAACCTAGCGTGGTGATCGAACTGTGTCCCTCTATGCTCCCGCAGACCTCGTTGAATCCGATGGGAGCAAAGGGGACAAACCAGTGGATCTTTCCCGTACTGGCGATGAACCTTTTCCCCAACCCCTGCTCGATCTGGATGAGGTCGTTCCAGTAAAGGGCTTTGTTCCTATAATAGTAGGAAGAAGAGGCATCCAATAGCCATTCCATTTCATTCGTTGGAATAGGGTCTCCGATGACTTGAAGATGAGGGTGGAGAATGCTGCTCCCTCCAGGGAGTAAGAAATTCTGGCTGATCTGCCAGTAGCGGGTATCTGGGTCAAAGGCCATGATCCTTCGAATGATCTCGATGGAGAGGGAGAGGGCTTCTTCATAAATTTCAGGGGTGAACTGATTGAGATGAAGGAAATGTTCCCGGCAGAGGACGACCACACTCCCATAAGTCCCAACGGGGCTGAGATTAGGGAACCCTACCGCTTTCCCCATCGAGATTCTTCCTTCAGGAATGATTTCTTTTGGAAACCGGGGTGTCTTCGACAGGACATGTTCCGGGCAAAAAAAACATTCTTTCGACTCCGCCATCATCTGGGAGAAGTCAAACTTGCCCTTGGGAGGAAGACCCCAGGTGATGATTCGACTCCTCCGTTTGGTCAAGGGGTCGACCCTGACCTCTGTGGGGACAGAGACCGATTCGAACTCTTTGAGAGGAGAGAGAAGGTCAGCCTGGAGATGAAATCGCTCAAATTTAATTTCCATGTAACTTTTCAGTCACAGCCGCTATGACCTGATGAGGTTTGAGAGGTTTTTCGCTTCGATTCTTAAACCTTTTCCCCCTAAGGATTCACTTTGAAAAAGAGTTGATGCTCCACCATTTCGCAGAGGATGTGTCCGATCAGGATATGGGCCTCCTGGATGCGGGGCGTGCTGGTGGAGGACACCACGAGGGAGATGTCAGCGATCTTTGCAAGCACTCCTCCATCATTCCCGGTGAGGGCCACTGTTTTAATTCCCATCTCTTTAGCCACTTCGAAGGCTTTGGTCACATTGGCGGAGTTTCCACTGGTGCTGATGCCGATGGCCACATCTCCTTCTCGTCCAAGAGCCCTAATCTGCTTGGAGAAGATCTCGCTAAAGGAGAGATCGTTAGAGACACTGGTGAGAATGGATGTATCCGTGGTGAGAGCGATCGCAGGAAGGGGAGGTCGATCCATGACATATCGATTGACGAATTCGGCGGCCAGATGCTGGGCATCGGCAGCGCTTCCCCCATTTCCAAAAAAGAAGACTTTGTTTCCTGCCTCGAAGGTAGAAGCAACCAGTTTAATCAAATCGATGAGCTTAGGGAGGTTCTCTTTGAGGAAACGAGTCTTGACTTCTGAACTTTCTTTGAATCGTTTTTGGATTAAATTTTCCATTGACCCCAAATATTATACTTCCATCGCTCCCCTGTCAAGGAGAGCTTTTGAGCGATTTCTGAAAGAGTCCAGAAATCTCTCAGGAGAGTGTAAAGCAGTTTCTCAGAGCTCTCTCTTTGGCCGGGGCAATTTCCAGCGCCGATTGAGCCAGGCCCATTGACTGGGATATTGCCTCACTGTCTCCTCAATGGCCTTTGTAAATTGGTTGGTGAGTCGTTCGATATCCTTCTTCTCATCCTTTGTCCGCTCGAATTGAAGGGGGCTCTTGATGACCAAAGTTCTTTTCAATTCATCATCCCTCAAAACGAACATGGGCAGAATTGGAGCGCCTGTTTTGAGTGAAAAGATGGCCGGTCCTGGAGGAGTGTAAGCGACCTGGCCGAAGAATGGAACAGGAAAGCCTCCCCGCCTCTGCTGTTCGTCAGCAACGATATAGAGGATCCCGTTTC
>Ga0315282_10009419_pt1 | contig 15527 bp, 15 predicted proteins | sample YL17G07_20_MG_FD_203693 | JGI IMG/M metagenome (GOLD analysis project Ga0315282, IMG submission 203693) | Sediment microbial communities from Yellowstone Lake, YNP, Wyoming, USA - YL17G07_20 | ecosystem: Environmental > Aquatic > Freshwater > Lake > Sediment | place: USA: Wyoming | collected... | reverse complement strand
GAGCGTCGTCAATTATCGACCTCACCATCAACAAATATTAAATGAGAGGTGATTGATAAAGGTACTGGAAAAACAACACGAGAACCCTGAAGATGATTCCTCAGGATTCTCAAGAATTATCATAGAAGAAAGAAAAAGAGGGTTACTTCTTTTTCTTTGTTGTTTTCTTCTTCGTTGCCTTTTTTGTTTTTGTAGCCATGATTTTTTTCATCTCCTCTTCTACACTTATGGATGGAGAGATTGATTAAATACTTTGTTCAATTATTTGTTAAAATTCCAACAAAATAGCCAACAAAAAGGACATAGGACAAATATTATCTATTTTGGATAATATTTTTAAGAGCCGACATATCGTTTGTAACACTTTCGACTTCTTTTAATTTTTGCTGTTCGAAGGCTTTTAATATTTCAGAGAAATCCGTGGTGGTTTTATAGATATGAACTGGTCTGCCTTTCCCCTTCGTTTTAAGATCCCGCTTTTTTACCCAGCCTCTTCTGCGTAGTTCCTGCATCGCTATGCTCACCTCAGGTTGACGCATGTCTGTCCCCTGTTCAACATCAGCGCACTTACATTCATCAAATTGTGAAACGTATAATAACGTTTTCGCAAGATTTTTTGGCATCCCTAGCTTAACGAATAATTGAATGGCTTTCCCATCATCGTTGTCTAACATATACACATTTTTTTGTTTCATATTTTCCACCTCCTCATACTTCATAACATATAACATTTAATCTTTTATAAGACCAACCATTAATTGAAAACAAGGAACCATTCATATACAAAGATGCTAAAAAACAGATTCTGCAGCCAGCATACTATGAAAGAATCCTTTTAATAGATATACTTGTTCTTTGTTTTGCAACCTAAAAACTGTGACACTGCACTATTTAATGGAAAGTGATACTATATGGAAGAAATAAAAGTACAAAATATTGTAGCATCTACATCTTTTGCAGATAAGTTAGATCTTGATGTGATAGCACAATCATTGGAAGAAGCCGAATATGAGCCAGAGCAGTTTCCTGGGCTCGTGTATCGGTTGGCCAGTCCGAAAACCGCGACGCTTTTATTCCGCAGCGGGAAGGCGAACTGTACCGGTGCGAAGAACATCGAGGACGTCCGGACCACGATCAACATCATCGCAGAGAAATTGAAGAAGATGGGTGTTGAGGTCTATAAAGACCTTGTGATCGTCATTCAGAACATTGTCGCCACAGCTGATCTGGGGGGAGAACTTAATCTTAGCGAAGTAGCTATATCTCTTGGTTTAGAAAATGTGGAATATGAACCCGAGCAGTTCCCAGGGCTGGTCTATAGGATAAAAGAACCTAGGGTAGCTATGTTGCTGTTCGGTTCTGGTAAAATAGTTTGTGCAGGTGCAAGAAAGATGGAGGATGTGTCATTAGCAGTAGATAAATTATCAAAAGAGCTAACATCATTAGGGCTTCTCCGTAAGTAAAACCTCTCTCGTGTTATATGGGGCAACGAAAAAAAACCAATCTGTTAAAGTGAAAGACGTTCTTTTCCATAAGAAAATCCTCAAAACCTTCTACGTACGAGTATTTATATAACCCAACTGATAAGTGAGAGAATATCAGGGATTTGATTTGTTTTGGTTAAAAAAGAAAAACAGAAAATAGAGGAGATTGTTCAATGTCCTGAGTGTGGTAGTAACCATCTCAGTAAAGATTACTCTCGGGCGGAATTGGTTTGTAGAAATTGCGGACTTATTCTTGATGAGGATATCATTGATCATGGACCTGAATGGCGTGCATTTGATAGTGAACAACGTGAAAAACGATCTCGAACTGGAGCACCAATGACGTACACCATTCATGATAAAGGACTTAGTACAGTAATAGGATGGAAAAACAGAGATTCTTATGGGAAGTCAATTCCGACGAGAAATAGAGCACAAATCTATCGTTTGAGAAAATGGGAACGGCGCATTCGGATTAGCAATGCAACAGAGAGAAACCTTGCTATTGCGCTTTCCGAGCTTGACAGAATGGCATCTGGCATGGGCCTCCCAAGAACGGTGAGAGAGACCGGTGCTATGATTTATAGAAAAGCAGCATTGAAGAAATTGGTCCGTGGGAGAAGCATAGAAGGTGTTACCACTGCAGCATTGTATGCAGCATGCCGGCAGTGCCATGTGCCACGTACGCTTGATGAAATAAGTAACATAGCACATATATCTAGGAAAGAAATTGGAAGGACCTACAGATATGTCTCTCGTGAATTAGGATTAAAATTGTTGCCGACGTCACCGGAGGATTACATTTCAAGGTTCTGCAGTGAACTGAAACTTTCTGGTGACGTGCGAGCGAAGACCTTGGAGATATTACAAGAAGCTGCACACCGAGAACTTACGAGTGGACGTGGCCCAACAGGTATGGCAGCAGCATCTCTTTATATTGCATCTGTACTTTGTGGTGAACGGAGAACGCAACGCGAGGTAGCAGATGTCGCAGGTGTCACCGAGGTTACTATTCGAAATCGCTACAAGGAACTCACAAAAAAACTAGATATAGGCATTGCCCTGTAAGTTTACCGTTCTCATTATTTGCTCTTCTTTTTATTTGTTAAGATTATTTCAATTGAAGATACATTGGAAGTTCTGCCTTCTTCGTTGGTAACGCTTTCAGTACCGATTTTTATGCCTTTAATTGTCGCGTCTTTGATAAACCTGTTTCTCACGATTTCTGCAGCATCTACCGCTGTACTAATCGCCCTGCCTCTCGCTTTAAGAACAACTTCATCCGAACCACTCGCGTTAAACTGTGTCACTACTGCAAGCACATAGCTCATCGGAGGTTTGTGTCCAACATAGATTACGTTTTCATCAGTTCTTCTTTTTTCAGCTGTTCCCGCTTCTGTTGCTTCTTCTACCATAATTTTTTTCTCGCTCAAACTACAATTTCATAACATCTCTTTCTTTAAAAACCAATCATTGCTGAATGAGTGAAGCAGTTAGTATAAAAAGATGTTGAAAAACAAAGGGATGTTAATTCATTTTTTTCTCTCTATGCTATAAACATATCCACAATTTTCACACTTTAAACCTGCATCAGAAACCATAATAAATGTATCACCACCACACTTTGGGCATATCATTCTTTTTCCTACCTCAAACTATCAAGAGATGGTTATTCATGTTTTTCTTTCTTTTCTCCTCCATCTCTATATCTCCAACCATAACCTGGGTATCTCATCGCTTTGAAACCTTTTAAAAATTCATCAAATGCTATTGAGTCACGGAAACAGATTGTTCTGGCTACTTCCCCTGTTTTTTCATTAAATAACTCAATTACCTTTTTATGCTTCGTTCTAACCCGACCCATTTTTCCCCCATATCTACCATTTCATAACCGCCTTTTCAACTATCAAGAGATGTTTATTCATTTTTTATTTTTTTTCGGCTTTATTTCATTGATATTTTTCCACGCCTTTTTAACATGTTGTCCAAAAGTTGTTATTCCTTCACCCCCCTCATGTACAATTGCATAAACATCAATCGCTTTATAAAACCAATCATTACAACCATACTTTTCTACCTGAACAAAAAGAGTTGTTTCTCTACTAACAAAAGTATACTTTACTAATTGTAGAGTATCATTTGTGTTGAAATCCTGCTCTCCACTCATTATTGAAATATAGAATAAATCTTCTTTTGTAAATCCTTTGAAATTAGAGTGAAACAATGAGAGATATTGGAGGAATTAGAAATCCTGAGTGGTCAGAATTCCATAGACTAATGCGTTCTCACAATCTCAACGAGAGCGATATGTTAAATCATCTAATGAAAGAGCATGATAATATGGAAACACAACAAAAAGAATTTGTTAAGAATCATTCTAGAGTAATTTTCTCCTGTTAGTAATATATTCCTAAGTCCCTCCGCCAACATATAATATAATGAGGAACGGCACATCCCTCTTTTTTAAAATATTTTTATGTCTTTTCCTTCTTTTCGATAATAACTCCTACAGTCAGGGAAAATAGAATGGGTAGCATTACGTTGAATGGTCTGATCTTTAGAATTGTCCCGCGTAATCCTTTCCGTTTCTACTCTTGGACAACATATGGTCCGTATTTTTTTAAGAACTGTACGAATCACACTGGGAAGTGCATTGGATAGGAAACCGGCTGGGAAATAACCAGCGGATTTCTTTCTAGTGCATCGCCTGTTGCTTCATCTGAAATACCTGGACCTGGAGTTGACCAGCGGACATCCCAATATTGTATGTACACGGAGTGCTAATCGACTGGCTCTTTGCATTACCTGCCAGGTCATACGCCGTCGCAGTCACAGTGAAATTCCCAACGCCTGTCCATGTCCATTCATACGGTAATTGTGTATCAGTGGATTGCAGAATCCCATCAAGGAAGAATTCAACTCGGTCGATACCACTTGTTCCATCGTTACACTGTGCAGTAAACATGATTTCAAGGAGGTTGACTTGTTGTTTGATGAGGGTGATGGTTGGTGGTGTTTGGTCAATGCTGATGTTGGCTGTTTTTGTCAGTTCCACATTCCCGGCCCTGTCAACGGCATAGTAGGAAACCTGATGTATTCCGTCATCGCTGAGTGCAATTGGAAGGGAGTACTCCGACCAGACGCCGCCGTCGATTTTATAAAATATTTGGTCAACACCGGATTCGGTATCGGTTGCGGTTAATAGAACATTGACCAAACTTGTGTACCACCCGTTGTTCCCCGTGGTTCCAGTGACGACAATGGTTGTGAATGGGGGGGTACTGTCTATTCCCGTGAAGAAGGTGTACCAGTAGCGAGTATAACTCCCGCTTCCCGTTAAGTCAGTCGCATTGACCCACACCTTGTAGGAGGTGGAATAGGAAAGGCCGGAGAGCGCAAGTGTTTTCGTCCCGTTGATTGCATTGGTTCCGCTGTTAGTTTGTCCGTTGCTGCACTGGATACTCCAAGAGAAGAGGTCCCCCTCAGGATCGTTGATAAGAATGCTCCAGGTGAGGTTGAGAGGGTTCCCTGTTGACCCATTTACTGGTATGGGTGTTCCAAATTCAGGCGGTTGATTTGCAAGCGTTGTGAACATGTACCATTTTCTAGCATAAAGACCACTACCGCTCGGATCGGTCGCATTGACCCACACCTTGTAGGAGGTGGAATAGGAAAGGCCGGAGAGCGCAAGTGATTCCGTCCCGTTTGATGCACCAGTCCCACTGTTGGCCTGCCCATTGGTACACTGAATGCTCCAAGAGAAGGTATTTCCCTCAGGATCGTCGATGGGGATGCTCCAGGTAAAGCTGAGAGGGTTGTCGCTCGACCAATTTGTCGGTGAAGGCGTACCGTAAACCGGTGGACTATTTGTCTTTGTCGTAAAACTCCATAAAAATCCTGCGGTGGATGCCCCGTAATCATCCCATGCAACAATTTTCCAATAATATTTCGTGGAGTACTCCAATGATCCAGGATCGTATGTCTTTCCAGATTGGTTGTTGATCACCATGGGAGGAGTACTGCTCGTACCAAAGTACACATCATAGGTTATGTTATCCTCTGGATTCGGATCCCCGCCATTCCAGCAGAGATCAGCGGTGAGGGAAACATCGATGGCCCCATTCGACGGATTTGGAAAGCTCGGTTGGTAGGGGGGAAGATTACTTTCTATCACTTCAATGGTGCTCTCGGCGGGGATGAAGTTATGTTTTGTCACCGTCACAGATAAATCACCTATGGTTGACGGTGATACGGCAAAGCTTGCATTTCCTGCGGAATCAGTGAACCCTCGTTCATAGACTTCGCTACCTTTCCAGAGGCATACCAATGCGTTTGCTACATTGCTCCCGATGGCTGTCTGGACATGCACAGTGAACGGTTCCGGCACGAGTGGAATGGTCAGCGGGTGACTTACGACAAGTGTGGCTGGATTTTGTGTCCAAACCGGGAGTTCAGGATCTCCGAGGAGGGTAAGTTCGGTATAACAGTACTCATAGTACTCATCATCCGGGTTACTCGCCATGACGTCGTTCTTATGATCCGAGAAGGTCGCTCCAAGATTATAGAGATTCTCCTGGAATAATGATTTGAAGAAATGGACATCAAACTCCATGGACAATGTATCGAAGTACCCTGGATTATACCAACCGTACCGTGAATTCCCGATGAAGGCGATCCCACCACCATTGCTGTTCCTCACGAAATGCTCAGCGATGCAATTGGAAACATCGAAGGCAGCCGGGTCACATCCCATGGAGTACAGGATAGATTGCTTGTTACCGTTAGTTAACGCATCCATATCAGAGTTATATATGAGCCAGTTATGATTAATGTATCCTGTCCCCATGCAATCATTGTTGGAATGATCCGCATGGTTCGCCAGATTCTGACCCGCATTTAATGCATTGATGACGTTCGTCTGATGGTTTCCCCCTTGACTGTCGTAGACAGTCGTCACTGTCCAGCTTGTTGGGATATAGGAATTTTTAATGTTAATCTTGCATTGCTCTGCCGGGGTTGAGCCATCGAGGTTAAATCCAAAGAACCCAGCGTTCATCGCATAATTTGTTAGTGGTGGATTTGTCTCGTATGTGAGAATCTTGTTTATGAAATTCCCTATTTGCCCAGTACCGCTCCCAGTTCCAGTGACCGATGCACGACCAATGTTGACTTCACAAACCCAATCGCTATCAAAATCTGCATAGTACACATCATTTGGAACCGGGTCTGAATCAACCCCTGAGAACGTCCGGTAATGACAAGGAACGACGTTGATGTCTCCACCCAACAGGACATAGATTGTCCCCCACGTGGTATATGCATCCTGTACAAATGCCCGTATCTTGTCGACATTAGACCCACTATAGCCACCATCGTTATAGATCCAGTTTGTCGTCACAATTTTTGCTGGGACGCCTTTTTGAGTTTTCCAGTCAGCGAGTGGTTGGAATGCGCTGACCCAGCTATCCTGGGTGATAATCACATAATCGTAATCGCCTGGCGAGACGCCCATCGGTTGGGGATCCGGTGATGTGCGAAGTTCGACGTTTTCTGGGTTGATGACCGCGTCTCTGATCATTTGTTCATACATACTCAGAGCGTTTTTGGAGATTGAGTGAGGAAGGTAATCTCCACAGACGTAGCCCTCGGCACCTTCAATGACAATACTAATTGATTGGACGAGGGTCAATTTCTTTTGAAGAGGTAGATAATGTAACGGGTAAATGGTGACTTCCACCATGCTTTGACCGGCAAGATCTGTCTGTGCCCCTAAGGATACAAGCCCTAGTGGATAGGGGAGGGGCGAGGTGTACGTCGCTCTCTTTGGGTACACAACAAGGTTTGAGTAGGTGGTCTTATCGACCGGGAGCGGTCGCTGTGCTGGAAAAATGGTGTAGGTTCCTTGGAGCGGTTTCTCTTGAAGAGAAAGAACTCGTATGTTCGTCGCTTTCATCCCATCTGGTAACGCTATCATGACGTTTTTCGTTGGCATCTTTGGTTTTCCGATCTCACTGGTATAGGAACAGTCGTTCATGGTCACGAGATCGTACCCTAGGAGTTTCCCAAAGCCGAGATCATCGTTCGAAAAACTTAACGCATATTGAAGCGTGTAGCTTCCTTTCATGCTGCTCCCTTTTCCAGCAGAGAGTTCTTTTGTCGGAAGAGATGATGTGGTTGGGTTCGAAATGACTGTCGTATTAAAGGTTCCACCGATAAGGCCTAAAATGATTATTACAAGAATAATTTCTCGCATTGTTTTCCTAATTCGTCTATGCAAAGTTTCTACCCCCGTATTAAAAGTATTATTCATTCAGTTTTATTTAAAGGTATCTCAGCCGATTAGATAAATTCAATTATTAAAAAGAGAAGACTCAAACAAAGTTACTTCTTCAAATACTCCTGACCAATTGAGAGTCAGCAACGAAAGAAGAAAGAAAGATCGGTTAATTGTTACTAACTTTTCAGAACTGCATGGAATTAGGATGATTCTAGTGACCTCTATTTTTGGTGAAGCTTCGGCAACTGTCGAAGATGTGACAGAAAACTATAAATGATGCTTAGAAAATTCAATACATTGGGTGTTGAAGGAGATGGGAAGAAAACTCGTCGTAACGGCTGAGTGGGATAAAACGTTGTTTTACCTGGCAACACTGTCACTAGTGTTTCTGGTTGGTTGTTGTGTACGTGTTATTGCTGGGTAAGCAACGTTTTTTCTTATTTTTTTTCTTTTCTTATGTAATGCCATGTACATAAGAGATGAATTTCAACGAAAAACTGAAAAATATTTTATATACATTTTTAGAACAAGTGAAAAATGAGAGTGGCGGATGAGAAATCATTAAAATTGATATTCTTTTGTATAGATTTTTTCTAGAATAAACGTACGCACTGTCCCCAGATTCGAGTCAAGGTACAATGCCCCAATAATCGCCTCAAGCACGTTCGCAAGGTTCGTCCGGTTCTTCCCTCCCTCTTGTTTTTGCTCCCCTTTCCCGAGTTGTAAAAACGGGCCGATACCAAGGCGAATCGCCACGTCAGCAAGGACATTGTTATTGACACAAATCGCACGCCGTCTCGTCAGCTCTCCCTCTGAAAAATACCGGTTACTTCCGTACAGCTGCTCCGCGATCACAAAACTCAGAACACTATCCCCCAGAAACTCCAACCGCTCGTTATATTCAAGCGGTGTACGCGCTTCAAATGCGTAGGTTTTATGCGTGAGTGCCGTCTGAAGCAGCTCCTTATTCGTGAATCTGTACCCGAGTTTCTCTTCAACATGATCAACGATATTTTCCTGCATAGTCACCTCTGAATAAAATCGCTCTACATTAATGTATCAGTCAATACAAATATAATCGTCAATGGTTCGGGCAACCGTCGGGTCGTCGAGTGAATCAATCAGTTCTTGTCTGGTATGGAATGGCCGTTTTGCGAGAATTCGTATTCCCCGTTTCTTCCCGATGCCGGGAATAGCCTCGATCGTCTCTCGCTGGGCGGTGTTGATATCGAGCGGATAGGGTACTGCAGTGATCGAGCGGTACCCGTAATCAACCACCTTTGCATCATAAAAACGGTGAAGGGGAAGTACACCCGGGATGCCGACAAGGAGTGGGTAACTCCCGAGTTGTCGTGCGAACGTCAGTTTCCCCTCGTACAGTTCTGCGTAAAGATCAGTGAGAAGTGTTCCTGGTGGTACGAGCCGGATGAGCATCGGCCGTTCGATGGTTTCCCGAACCCTTCGTTTGAACCGTTGAAATTCGGATTTATGCCGTCGTACGTTTCGCTCCCCGACCTCGGCCATCTTGGTACCTGGGATCGGGATCACCTGTCGCAGATTGATTCGTCGTACCAAAAGTCCCTGGTCATAGATTTTTTTCAAGAACTCAAAATCGAGCTGAAACGTGCGTTTCGTTTCCCCTATAAGCCCGAACACGAAGTTAAGCCCAGGGAGTAACTCAGGAAGCCCGTTGGGCCCTCGTTGAGAGCCGATTTCGTTCAACAGTTCCACCGCCTCATATGCCTCGTCAGCGGATACCTTGAGATTATTCTGTTTCATGACCACTGGGTCAGCACTTTCCACCCCGAGCGCAGCAACATCACCGGATGTATGATACTTTATGATGCTTTTTGCGATAGATCGAGACTCCTTGGGATATCGCGCGAGAACACCTGGGTTTGCGTTATCGATATGAAGAGTTTTTAGTTCAGGCGCTACGGTTCGAATTCCCTTAAACAATCGCTCTAATGCATCCGGGTTCGGTTGGGGGAACTCTACCTCCCCGGCACCCTTGGCCATGTACGAAAAAATGCATGGCTGGTTCCCGATGCGGAAATGGCGAACCCCTGCTTTGTACAACGCGGCGATCTCCCCGCAGATTTCATCAACGGTCCGGAAACTTGGAGGACCTTTGCTCGGTTCACTACAGAAGGAACACCCGCCTGTGATACTTCGCGAACACCCACGGTAAGTCTCAATTTCCGTGATAAGATACGCGGGAAAAAAAGGATGCTGTTTGACAACCGCTGCGCCGTGTATCGCAAAGTCTTTTATCACATGCGGGCTAGCTCTGCAGAGTGAAGGATCTATCTTTTCGCTCTTCAGATTGCTTTTTAATAATTCTGAAACAACGATTTCTCCATCTCCATTTGCTATGATATCAAAAACATTTTTTACGACGTCGGTCCCTATGACAGGTTTCCCACCAGAGAGCCCAAATCCATACCGCGCTGCAGGACCACACAGGATTTTCACTGGTTTAGAAATCTCGCTTAGAAAAGAAACGAGTTCGTACGGGCTTGCGGGAAACCCGGAGAGATATCGTCCGGGGACAGACATCCCAGCGATAACGACGAGAACATCGGATTTTGAAAGATGATCAAGCAAAGGTCTATTGTTTCGAATCTGGTCTATGGTGACGTACGAAACAGCGGCATGAGAATCATGATTCCAAACAGCGCCCGCAATATACCGAGGATACGGGCTGATGTACGGTGGAACACCGAGACATGTGGGTTCATCAACGTATCCATCAAGGATTGAAACACGCAGCATCCCGTAATTGAACCAAACCTATATTTAAAAAACTTCCTTCTTACTGAAATGAGACAATAATAAGAACACAGTTCTAAAAAAATTGGTTCTCCTGTTCATGCTGCCCATCCTTTTTCCTTTTATTTATAAAAAAGATATATTCCATTGGATGAATGAGAACAGTCAATACATTCAGGCTCCTCTTTTGAACCACTCATATGAAGCTCATAGATATACGATATCGCACGCAGTCACGAGTTACCTTCGCTCTATCTTTTTGTGCCGAATCGTTTGATCTTCTTGTGGAAATGGAAAATTATCGATATACGTAGGATCAGGAGTCTCAGGGTTGAACGAGTTCCAAATGACAAATCTTCCCCACCGAACAACACTTTCCCATACTTTGTCAAAACATTCACTACACAACAAGGCATCCTTTCCCAACGCGGGATGACGATATCCCTCTAAAATATTGAGTTTCTTTCCACAATTAATGCATTCTCTCTTTTTTAATTCATCAAATGATACCTCAAAACTCATAGACCTGACACCCTCATCCATTAGAAGAAAGATGGATTCGTAAAAATCTTACTTATCGATACGGAATCCATTTCTTTCTTACAAAGCTTTTTTCTTTCTACCTCCTCTTATTATGATATTTATTTCTCCTAATTGTCTTGAGAGGGGTGGGCAGATTCACGACAATAAGGGGATAAATTAACATGAAGAAAAAAAAATTCTGCCCACCTCCCTTCCTTTTCAGGTTATATTCCTCCTCTCAAAGACATGATGTTCAAGACTAGAAGACTTGAACCGTGAAGTTATGGTTTGTAGGTGGTTGATACTAAATCATATTCGTAGATCTGGTAGGGCTTTCCAGAAGCATCCCAGTCATTATGAATGGATTGTTTCGCGTAAAAGCCGACTTCGGTTACATAGTATGTCCAAGAGTAATTATGCGCACTGCCGAAATAAACATCTGTTGAGACGTTGTAGGCGTTATAAGTCCCTGCAGGGACCGTTATGTTCGCCATTTCACAGGTATAGTTAAGTGCGGGAAAATCAAAAGAAAAGTCTGAATCAATGAACTTGATGAGTCCCCAGTAGAGCGAACTCTTTTCATGACCCGTGGCAGTGTAACTAGGAAGTGTGCCATTTGCTCCCGCGGTCAAAGGGAATGGTATAAAGACCTGAGGGGTTAGGATAGATTCCCACGAATCGCTATATTGGGCGGGAATGGGCAGACCTATTTTACCGAGCAACCAGATCACAGGACCCTTTTCTTGATTTTTAAACGTGTTTACATAAGCGAGATCTGTTTTTCGAAATTGCATTTCCTGGGTTAATTTCGTGAACGGAGTAAATTTTAATCGGAATGCACCAATGGTGAGGCTCCCCTCATTATTTTTCGATGTCAACTTCACTGTGTAGTTGCCCCCGGTGTCATCAGTGACAGTATAGGTGCTCGTACAATTATGATACCAGATAAAACTGATATTGCCATTCGTGTTATACCAGATTTGGTGATACTGTTCATTATACGTCCATGAATCCCCTACCTTCCACACCGGGACATCAACTCCAGACGATATTGGTTTGATTTTTTCTTTCACGTTAATATTCGTTGCAGATACCACCGTAGTGGCCACCAGCATCAAAATAACGATTCCTACAATTTTCTTTTTCATTGTTCCTTACTCCCCTTATTTAGGCAACATTTTTCTCATTTAAATAATCTTCTTTCACAAAAGAGTACCTTATATATGAAAAAAAAAACCATAAAATTAAAAATTCAAAATAAAAATATCAATAAATTTCTTTGAAAGCCGATGTCGATGGATGTAAATGAGACACATGTTATCATTAATCGTTCATTTCCCAATTCCATTTTACCGGAAAGAAATCGCTTTATATTTCAGTTTATACCCACTTTTTGTTGATTAAAAATACGAAATAAAATAACACTTTCTACTGAGAAAAAAATAAGAACACATCGTAAAAAACAATCCCTTTGGAATTCTTTTTTCAAACTCTATAAGCGAGACCCAAAGGAAAAATGCCCGCGGTCGACATTTTTGCCGCTTGTTCATCAAAAAGATCAAGTGCAATCTTGATAGACTCAAACGATGCAAAACGCGATCTGCATGAATTTTAGTTCCAGTATTTTTATGACTACCCACATACTTATACAGATAACTTTATACAGGGAATTAATATTCCGCGTGAAAGATGGGTGAAGACCTATGATAAGTGCCTATATCCTAATCACCATGCAACCAGGAAAAAACGATAAAGCGATCAAAGAAATGAGAGAAATAAGCAACATCGCGAAGATCTCTATTATCGCTGGTGAGTACGATATCGTCGTCCGTGCACAGGTGAAAAACCTGGAAGAGCTCCTCGATGTCACCGATAAACTCCAAATGATTGAAGGCGTTGGCAAAACAACCACCCAGATCATCGAAAAGGAAATCTCTCTTCAATAATGAGAGGAAACCATGATTATTCGGAAAAAATACCTGTTTTATGTCCTCGCAATCACCTCGTCTTTTATAGCGGCCGCGGTAACAGGTATCGATAGCTATGTCGGCGGCCAACCTGCGTTTAAATACGACCCGTGGGCGTTTGCGTTTTCCCTTTTTTTTATCGGCGCGATCGTCACGTTTCTGATTACCTTGATCCTTTCCATACAACGTAGGGGGAGAAGCCTTGGTTCGAAACTCCTTGACCCTTCCTTCAAACAAATCCGACTGGTCCAAAAAAGCGAGCTGAAATACAACCTTGTCGCAGGTCTCATGAATGCGATTAACACCATTGGGTATGCCGCCATTGTCTCGACGGTACAAGACCCTTCCGTCATTCTTTCGTTTTCTCAGGTCGTCATCATCTATCTCCTCCTTATGGAATCCATTACCGAGAAGGATGTTCCCACCCTGGTCGAAGTGCAATCTTCCGTGATCGTGACGTTTGGTGCGATTCTTGCTTCCATTAGCTTGACAGGACAGATACACGTCATGTCTCTCGCCATCGTCTTTTTGGTGATCAACCCGACGTGGGCGATTTTCTCGATCTATCAACGGAAATTGAAACTCATGAGAATTCACAACAAACCGAATGATTCGATCAATATCCGGTTCTGGAACGTCGTGTTCTCCTGCGTCTTCACCGGACTGATCCTGCTTGTTTTTGATATCTTCACCAATGGCAGTCATCTCATCGCTGGCTTCACCGCCTCAATCGATCCATTCTACTTCCTCTTGCTTGCGCTCACCATGGGGACCACGTTCTTCGCATATGTCCTGTATATCCGGGCGCTTGGTATGGGGAAAGCAAGCGTCAATAACGCGCTCCGTGCATCCACGATCATCTTCGCGATCCCCTTTTCGATCCTTCTCTTAAAACTCGGGTTAATCAGTCAATTTTCCACGGACCCCGTGATGCTGATCATCAAAATCATTGGGATCACCCTCATTGTCCTAGGGATCGTGTCATTTGCGCTCACCGTCGTGAAAGCATATATTTTCATCACGGTAAAAACCGGACGGCCTCTACGGGAGACAATGCAGAAACTCTGGGATATTCGCGGAGTGTCGCATGTGACGATCACCAGTGGGAGATACGATTTCATCGTGAAGGTGTCGACGCGTACCCTGATGAAAGGGTACGAACGAATCATCAAAAAAATAGAGGAGATCGACGAAATCAAGAAATATCACTGGGAGTCAGTACTGAAAGACTGGGAAAACATCTGAGCCCCATGGAGAAACTCTTTTATCGTTTCACCCGTTCTCATATGGGGAACCATCTATGACAGACACGCGAATAGAGAAATTAGCGCATATCCTCATCCGTCACTCATTACGCATCAAGAAAAATGATTTATTTGTAATCTCAGGAAGCCACCTTGCTACCCCCTTGATCAGAGAAGTATATAGGCAAGCTGTCGTGGCAGGGGCACATCCGTATACCCATATCGGCATTGACGGCCTCGCAGAGATGTACTACAAATACTCATCAAATACTCAATTGAAGTACATGTCACCGATCGATAAATTCGAAATAGAACATATTGATGCACGCCTTTCGATTATCAGCCCGGAAAACACAAGAAACCTGACTGGTGTTGACCCGAAGAAACAAGCGATCAGTAGCGCAGCCCACCGGCGAATCATGGAGATCTTCCTCAACCGGGCTGCAAAGAAGGAACTCCGCTGGTGCGTGACGCAGTACCCGACCCAGGCATCCGCACAGGATGCGGAGATGTCGCTTCAGGAGTATGAGACTTTTGTTTTTAACGCCGCGCATGTGGACGCAAAAGACCCGATTGCGTACTGGAAGTCAGTCGGGAAACAACAGGAGAAAATCAAACAACTCCTTGAGACGAAAAAAAAGATACATGTGCTTGCAACGGATACCGACCTTACGGTGTCCGTTGCCGGTCGCAAGTGGTTCAACTGCTATGGAAGGGAGAATTTCCCTGACGGCGAGGTATTCACCGGACCCGTTGAGAACTCCGCCGAAGGATTCATTCGGTACACCTTTCCGATATCATACGGAGGCAGAGAGGTCGACGACGTACAACTATGGTTCAAGAACGGCGCTGTCGTCAAAGCGGCAGCCTCAAAAGGAGAAAAATTCCTTCAATCGATGCTTGCTACGGACCCGGGGGCACGACGGCTCGGCGAGTTTGCGTTCGGGACGAATTACGGTGTGAAGAAGTACACGAAGAACACGTTATTCGACGAAAAAATCGGCGGCACCATTCATCTTGCTGTCGGGAGTGGATACCCAGAGACCGGCAGTAAAAACAAGTCAAGTCTGCATTGGGACATGATGTGCGATCTTCGCAGAAAAGGAGAGGTATACGCTGATGACGAACAGATCTACAGAAATGGTAGATTTATAGACCTCTGAGATGACAATCTCGCCTGTTATTCTTATTTATCGGGAAATATTTAAATATAAAATTAATATAACATTAAGTAAAATAATAAAGAAGGTGTCGTCACCTT
>Ga0315282_10009417_pt1 | contig 15528 bp, 10 predicted proteins | sample YL17G07_20_MG_FD_203693 | JGI IMG/M metagenome (GOLD analysis project Ga0315282, IMG submission 203693) | Sediment microbial communities from Yellowstone Lake, YNP, Wyoming, USA - YL17G07_20 | ecosystem: Environmental > Aquatic > Freshwater > Lake > Sediment | place: USA: Wyoming | collected... | reverse complement strand
GCATAGCTTGTCGCAGTGAATATCGTCACTACGCCGTTGAGAGCGAAAACGATGAGGATGGCGGCACCGACCTCCTGGGTGATGACTCCGATCAGCACGAATATGCTCGAGCCGATCATGGCCCCGATGCCAATCATTGTAACGTCTAGAAACCCCAGATCCCGTCTCAAAGTGACGGTGACCGGTTGCCTGGATGAGGTGCTCGCCATCTGGGTGGATGTGATGTTTGGGCCACTGTATAAGCCTTTGCGAAGGGTATATTAGCTCCGTTCCAGACCATCTGGAAGGCGATTCGTCCCGTGGACTGGCAGGCTCGGGCGGCGATAGGGCGCGCACAACCTTAAATCGTCTGACATTGCAGTCCGTAGAAGGTACAACCAACTTGTTCGCCCGCGAATGCGGAATGAACGCGCAGGCGTCGGTGGTTCGGTGGACGGACGGAATTGCTTTTCGAAAATGCGATCAGAAAGGCCGGAAGATGATCACATCTCTTTGTTGAGTATATCGACCCATTCCTTCTCCGCGGTCTCCTCTTCATCATGCCACATGCCCGGCTGGAACTTGTTTGACATGTAGTCCTGGAGCATCCTGTCGACCCCTTTCACAGTCTTCGTCGTCCCGTTCCACTTCTCGAGGCGCTCCTTGTATCGCTCCTCGATGTCGCTCATGAGCATCGGCAGCATGCTGAAAGTGTCCTTTGCCGGCCAGCCCGAATAGATGAGGGCCAAGTATGCTGAGTGACCCTTCTCGATGACGACGTTTTTGTCGCCTATCTCCAGCTTCTTCAGACCGACCTCCCCTTTCTGGAACGAATCGTGGACGAACTCCTGAACTGCCGTGAACATCGCGCTCACGACATCCTTGTCCAGCGTGGTGTTCTCCTCCCTCGATGCGTTCGAGACTAATCTGCCATCGTTGTGGATCAGGAACAGGTTCTCGAGAGCGTAGGGTCTTGGGATCCGCCCCGCGACAAAGAATGCCGCCACGCCCGCCCCGAGCAACAGCAGAGGGAATGAATATGGCCATCCGATCTTCTCCGCCGTCGTCGTCGCGATTCCCACTTTGAAGCTCACGACATTTGAAGAAAGTTTCCTGTCGCTTGCTTGAAGCGATACTGTGATTGACTTCACGCCATCGGGAAGGCTCACGTACAGATCGCCCCCGACCACGAAGGCGTTTCCGGCAGGTGTCACCGTGATCGTCAGGCTCGAGTAAGGATCATCGCTGTCGTAGACGTACTGGAATATCGGGTAATGCGCATTCCTGAAAGAGGCTCCTTTGTTGATGATGTTCGGGATCGGATAGATCACGGGCGCCTGGTTCACAGGCGTGACGACCACGAACAACTGGATGAGGGACCATCCGCCATGACTGTCGAAGGCTCTCACGGTCAGGGCCTCCATCCCAGACCAGTTAACAACAGAGCTCAGATTGACATCACCGCTTGTGAACAATCTAGCGAACACGTGCTCCTGACCTGATATGTAGAACGTGAGCGTCGAGTCGTCTGGATCTGAAAAGAGGTCGTATAGCCGAAGGGAGCCATTCAGATAGCTATTCTCCGGGAACGAATAGTAAAGCTGATCGGGGTTCTGGACGGTGACCTGTGGTGGTGCGTTTCCGGTCACGCGCACTCGGAAGGTGCAGGAAGTGGATGCTCCCAGGGGATCACTGATCGTCATGTTTACCTGGACCGTGTATGGACCAGTGAACACTGATGAATTCGAATCGGCGCTGGGCGGGAACAACATCTCTAGACGAGATGCTCCACTGATGCTCGTTCCCTGCTCGATGTGTGGATTGCTGATGTTGTAGGTAAGCGAGCCCAGGGAGTTGTCTGGATCGATGATGAACGGGCTGAGGTAAAGATAGTAGGTTTGATTGTATTTCACAACGACTGTGTTGATGTTCTGGAGGACCTGAGGAGGATCATTGACGGGGGTCACGGTCACGCGGACGGTGTCGCTCTGCAGGGCTCCTGTCGGGTCGGTCGCCGTGAAAATCCCCTCCTCAGTACCTGACCACTCCCCAGACGCAGACAAGAAGACATCATGAGTCTGAGGGTCGATGTACACCTGGACATTGTGGAATCCGTAAGAGTAGTAGAGCGTTTGATTGTCGATGTCAGTGAAATAGTCATCCAGGTCAAAGGCGAGATAACCAACTGTTCCCTCGTCGATGCTTCGGTCTGGCAGACTCTTGAGGAGTGATGGAGGAGTGTCCGTGGTCGCCCAGACCACTATCCTCAGCTCCACGGCCGCCTGACCGTCGCTCAGATTGAGCGTGACAACCTCGAAGTAGCTTTCATCACCCTTCTTGTGCGGGAACATCAGAGTGGCATTCAGCCCGTCGAAGAAGACGTTCGACGACGAAGACTTCAGCATTAGGTCGGATTTTGGATTGTCAATGTCCGATGCATAGTAGGAGAAGTCGAATACGTAGGGGGTATCGAACTTCACATAGAGCGTGGTCGGAGGATTGTTCACGAACGTCGGTGGTTGATTCACGTGTATGATGTGTACCGTCACTGTCGTGTGAGCACTGTATCCTGCAGGGTCGGCAGCCCAGAGGTCGAAAGTGCTGTCGCCGAATTGGTTCTGCTGCGTGTGGAACACGATCACTGAGTTCGAAATCTGATCGTGAGAGACGAAGAAGAGGCTCGTGTCGACGTTGTCAGCCCACCATACCAGCTTTGTCGTGCCATTGGGATGGTGCCAATAGCCGCTTAACCCGAGGCTCCAGGTTCCAGAATTTTCATTTACGTACTGAGGGGGGACCACAGAAAAAGACGGCCCCTTCGCAGAGTTGATTATCGTTATGCCGATGGTCCCCACGATGGTTCCCTTCCTGGCATTGATGACTCCTGACTCGGGTAGAAAACCAGCAGTGAAGTTTGCTGCAGGGCCCCACCCGATGGCGTGTATGCTGCCCGCCGTGTCAGTGCCCCACGTGAGGTTTGTCAGCGTCAAGAGATTACCCACGGAATCGTACCCAGTGGCGTTGAGAACGCGCGTCTCACCCTCGGGTATCAGTCGCGGGTCGAATGAGACATTGATTTCAATCCTTGCCAACAATCCCGTAGCGACGGTGACATTGATTGTGGAATTTACCCCATTGTAGTCATTCGCGCAAGTGATGCTCCCCATACCTACTGTTCTCGCTTCAAACGAAACGCTTCTCCCCGATCCGGAGATGAATCCGATATTCCCCGTCACGCCCCAAAGTGGTGTCCATGTGGAGTTCGTGTTATTGAGCCTGTCATAACCCGTTGCGTTTATGGTGCGTGACGATCCCGCACTCACAGTCACATCCGACGCGAGGTTCATCTGGATAACGATGACTGGCCCACTGGCGACGTACATTGGGGCGCTCCAGCCATAATGAGAACCGGAGGAGACCCGAATCAGAATCGTCTCCTCTCCCCAGCTGTAATTCACGCTTGAATTCGTGACCTGGCCCGAGTCTCCGAGCGTGAAGACGAAGGATGGAATTGAGAGCGTCCCGTTGCTAAAGGTCACCCTATCGGGACGATAGCTCGCGAGTTGCACCGTCCCGACCCAGTTCGTTATCGTCGCGTTTGTGGCATCAAGCGCTGTGACCGTGAGCCCGAACGATTCGCCTGCGACCGCCCTGATAGGTCCCGAAACGCTGAAATGGTCGACTGTCACAACAGTGATGGAGAACGTGAACCAAGTCGGAATTCCTTGATAGTCACTCGCGGTGACGTTAATCGTGAACACGCCTTGTGGGAGATACGACAGGTTAAGCCCGAACCTCTTCCAGTACGGAGGCTGGGCAGGGTCCGTCCTATTCGGGGACATGGTTGTTTGTCGGGGGACAATGGTCCCATTTCCAGAATATGCCACGGACGCATTGGCCCCCACGATATCATAAGCACCAAATGGATCGGATACGTTCGCCCCCACCAAGACGTTCTCGAGGTCCGAGAACACGATGGATGGAGTATGGGATGCATCCTCCGTCCAAGCCACATTGACGGATATCGAACTCGTTGCTGTGAGAGTAACGTTGGAATCCTTCGCCGTCGTGTCGAACATAACTATGAGCTGATCGTTACGGGAGTCATTTCTATGCACTGTCAGGACCAAGGAATGACCAGCTGCGAGCGTGTAAGAGAGGTTGGGGATCGTCAGATTATATGGGCTGAAGTCGGAGTAAAAAGGCCCAGTAAGGGGGACTGTGTCCTGGCCTATGTTCGTCCATTGGCTCGGGCTTCCGGATTGACCAGGCGCCATATCGCTGAGGATTGCTGTGATTAGCGTATCCGACCAATTCCCTTGTGATCTCGCCCAAAGATGTGCGCTCATGTCACCTATGATCGTTACATCCGAGCTCACGCTTGGATACATGACCCAGAAATGCCTGTGATTGTAAGAGGGAGGCGGCAGGTACTTACCGATACTGATGCCATCTATGGGCTTAGGACTCGCCGATTCGTAGTTCGTGTCGGCAGGGTTCCTCGGTCCCGTGGTGTTCATCCAATCATAGTAGTTGTTGCTCGTGTAGTCGGGACCATCGTGAAGATGGAAGACCTTCGTCCAAGAAGGCAACGATGCCGCTTGCACATCATGAACCTGCCCCCCTAGGAGCGGAACCAACGATGAAAGCAAAAGGACGAGGACGAGGAAAACGGCGAGCGGTCTCATTGGGGTACGGTAAGGAGTTGGACTCCGCGCTATAAGACGATTGCCCACTTTGGTGGCCACTGGAACCTCGCCTCTGAACGACGTTTTGTAGCCTATGCTGGGCATATAAGCATTATCAACTCGTTATCAAGGTTGATATACGCACTGGCCCTTTGCTTCGCCTAAGTCTTCATTCGCTGGGCCATGGCCGCGGCTAGCTCCTTGAAAACCTGCTCTACGTCCTTTCCGGTCTTCGCGCTCGTGAGGAACGCCTTTCCCTTGTATTTGCTCGCCAGGTCCTGGAGGTCCTGCTCCTTGATGACCCTCTCGTTCTCGAGATCGGCCTTGTTCCCTGCGAAGACTATCGGCACGTCGCCCGCGACGTCCGTCAGAGCCTTTATCCAGTACCTGAGCTCCTCCAAGGATTCCTTGTTCGTGAGGTCGCAGACAGCGATGGCGCCATGCGCTCCGAAGAAGTACGCCTCACGCAGAAGCTCCCTGAAGCCCTTCTGTCCCATGATGTCCCAGACGAGCATCATCACCTTGGCTTGCCCGCTTGACCCGTCGACTTCAACAATCTTCTTGGTGACCTTCGTCCCGATGGTAGCGATGTATCTGTCGTCAAAGACATCGAGGACGAATCTCTTGATCAGGCTCGTCTTGCCGACCCCTGCGTCTCCAATAAAGCAAACTTTGACTTTCATCAGGTCGTCTTCGGCCATGAGTGCGTCCTCCATCCGGGGGTTTATAAAGCTACGATTGCAGGTAGATGCCCTCTATGGCTTTTAAGCCTTTGGTAATTCGCTGGCTGCCACGCGACGGCCAGAAACGCATCCAGTCCACCCAAATTGACGTCCGATGGTTTATTGTGATAGTTCGGGCGTGACGAGGTCAGTGACAACCCCTGCTGACCTTCTGAACGCATTGAGGGAATCAATCAAGTCGGCGATTGGGAGGGAAAGGACAGTCGCCGTCGCTTACTCCGGCGGTTTGGATAGCTCGTTGATCGCTAGGCTCGCCAAGGGGTCTGCCGAGGTGAAGTGCTACACTTGCGCGATGGCCGGCTCATTCGACGCCAACCACGCCCTTGGTTTCGCGGTCGAGGACGACCTCGATCTCACCATGATTGTTGTGGAGCGAGAGTCATTGGGAGGATTGGTCGCGAGGACAGGGTGGCTGATGAACTCTGACGACCCTGTCCGCATCGCCTACACAATCCCAGCGATCTGCGTCCTGGAACGATGTGCCGAGACGACGGTCCTAGTCGGGAGCGGTGCCGACGAACTCTTCGGAGGTTATGCGAAGTACTCCACGGCCACGGACCCGACGGCGATCATGAGATCCGATCTCTCAAAGATGCTCGTGGAGGACAATGCGCTCCGAATGGTCGCCAAAACCCTCGGCAAGAGACTGGAATCCCCCTACGTATCCGAGGCCACATTGGCGCTCTCGACATCGCTCCCCATGAACCTGAAGATTTCTGGAAATGACCGTAAGGTACTGTTGAGAAAGGCTGCCGCCTCGCTTGGCCTACTCTCCCACGACCGGCCTAAGAAGGCGGCTCAGTACAGCTCCGGACTGATGAAGGAGATGAAACGACAGGCTGGAAGCTCCCATGCGAGCTTGTCTGATTGGGTCCGGCAACAGACCTGGTGCCAGAGTGAGGGTTCGGCCATGCACGTCCAAAGCCCTTAAGAATCCGGCGCCGTTCTCTCCCATCCGTGGACTACACCGAATTCAGGGACTGGATGTTCAACCTCGAGCGGTTCGGAATCAAACTCGGGCTTGAGAATGTAACGGAGTTCCTCGAGCGAATCGGGAACCCCCACCGTGACTTCAAGACGATTCACGTGACGGGCACCAACGGCAAGGGGTCCGTGTGCGTGTTCGTCTCGGAGATCTTGCGACAGCATGGCGTGAAAGTGGGTCTGTACACCTCCCCGCACCTTGTCGATTTCAGGGAGCGTATCAAGATAGACGAGGAGGAGATTGGCGAAGAGGATGTACTCAGGCTCGGCTTTCCTTTGAAACAGATCATGGAACGGATGGAGGCTGAGGACAAGGAGAAGCAACTCACTTTCTTCGAGTTCACGACCGGACTCGCCTTCAAGTATTTTGCAGAGAAGAAAGTGGACATCGTGGTCGCGGAGGTAGGGATGGGGGGAAGGCTCGACGCCACGAACGTGATAACACCCGAGGCCGCGGCAATCACCCGCATAGGTCTGGAACATACCAACTATCTTGGAAAGACCATCCAGGACATTGCCAGAGAAAAAGCGGGCATCATCAAGGCGGGCACCAGGGTGGTGACATGCGAGAGAGGCCGGGATGCGCTTTCGGTCATTGAGACGACATGCAAGAAGAAGGGAGCGAGCCTGCGAACGATTGGGAAGGACTTCGATGTCTCTCATGTCCGCCAGACCATGCAGGGGACTGGGTTCGATTACAGGGGACGAGGGAGTCTCATGGACCTGAGGACGAACCTCCTGGGCGGGTACCAGGCAGAGAACGCAGCTGGGGCCATCGCGATCATCGAAGAGCTGGGGCAACTCGGGACCCGCATCATGGACGACGAAATCAGACGCGGACTGCTCTCTGCGAGATGGCCCGGGAGGTTGGATGTCGTGTCGGAGAATCCTTTGGTGATACTGGATGGAAGCCACAATCCAGATGGTGTCTCAACTACGGTGAAGGTCCTCACCGACCTGAAGATCACACCCCTGACATACGTACTGGGATGCATGGATGACAAGGACGCGAGGGGGATCGTGCGTGCCATAGTTCCGACAGCGGCAATGATCATCTGCACACAGTCAAGATACAAGAGAGCTCTTTCCGCAGAGAAACTGGGTTTGATCGTGAACGAGGAGTTCAAGGGGCCCCATGACACCGTGACGAGCAGTGAAGAAGCGTTCGAACGGGCCATCAAGACCTATGCCGGGAACGGGGTGTGCGTGATCGGGTCGCTATACGTTGTGGGCGAAGCCATCCCATGGTGGCAGGCTTTCGGGAAGCGTATGGCTCGCGCGCACAAGGTATAAATGGCGAGTGTGTATTGAGCCTCGAAAGATGCGGCTGTAGTGTAGCCTGGTTATCACTTGAGCTTGCCAAGCTCAAAACTCGGGTTCAAATCCCGGCGGCCGCACTCAACTATTCTCGGAAAGGCTCGTTGGTGAGAATCCTTTCTTCCTGACCCTGAGCAGAAGAAAGACGGCAAGCAAGAGTGTTGCAGGAAGGGCAATGCCGAAATACTCAGGAACCGCGGTGCCACTCACTGTGACCTTTGTCACGTTTGTTGATGTTAAGCCTGTCGGGTCCATCACCTCCAAGGAGAGATTGTACTCGCCCGAGATGGGATACACGTGGGTTTCGAATGGGCTGTCGGACCATCCCGTGTCCCAGATACCATCCCCTTCCCAGTCCCAGCGATATTGAAGATAGCTCGACGTGCCCATCAGATTTGTGGACTCCGAAGCATTGACATTTATCGTTTCGCCGGATTGAATCTCATTATTGGAGAGACCGATAGAGGCGACGGGTACAGACTGGTCGCCGATGAAAACAACACAGTTCCCTCCGGTGACCGGCTCGAGAGACGGGGAGCAGCCCCCGATTCCATAGTACCCAGGCCAGGGCACGGAGGTTCCGTTGTCGTAAACCTGAGGCCACCAATCCGTCGAGAAGCTGAACGTGCTAGTCCAGGTCTCTCCCGGAGCGAGGGTCCTGTCCCAGAAATACCAAAGCCAGGTGGCGTGCCAGTAGAAATCGTAAACTAGCCTACCCTGGAGGGTCCAGACTTCGTAGTATATCCCTGGCCCGCTGTAGTGCAGAATCACAGAATCCGAGCCAGTGTTCGTGAGATTCACGGTGATAATCACGGGTTCACCAGATCTGTAGATCATCCGATTGGTGGTGACAGTCGTCATGACTTCGGCTGAATCTGCAGAAGCGCTTGGTGAATGAAGAACGGCGACATAGGAGACTAGCAATAGAGGTGCAACCAGCAGCAATGCCCCCAAGCTCCCCCATGAGGCCACTCAATCACCCACGATTGTTGTTGGTATTAGTTTAGCTCTACTTAACTACTCGGAATTGCCGTGGGTAGTCGACCGAGGAATCAACTCCATGGCTACCCCATCTGATGCCTTGTATTCGCCAAGCTGCTACTGCTCACTTTCATGTTCTCATGTTTGCCGCTGCTGAGTTGCTTCTTCTTGGCGAGATAATCAAGATGAAAGAAGAAGGGAATCTAGGTTCAACATGAATCCCTGATAATTGAAGGCATCAAGAGGATGTCTGGGTCGAAGCAAGTCCTCTGCACGGCGGCCGTACTCCATCCCAATCCATATGCTGAAATCCCCTGCTGAATATGCCCCGCCCGGTCAGTGGTGGCAAGGAAGATCGGTCGATCCACCATTTCGTCAAGACATTGCCGAGGGTTTCCTCAGCAAGACCCTCATGACGCTTCTCTTCCCGGACAGCACGCCCAAGGAAACCCTTCTAGTCGCTTGCGTCTCAGCAACCAACTCCAGGCCATCGAAGAGCATCTGGACCTCGCCCTTCTCAAAGTAATGGGTCATTATGCCGTTCCCTCTTAGGAACGAGGATCTCTCAATGTCCTCTCCCTTGCCGTATCTGAAGTCATCAAGGTCGAAGGCCTCGACCAGGACATAGCCGCCTGGGAGGAGAGAGCGGAGGATCTCCTTCGCCGCCCTTGATCTGTCATTCTCCCTCATGTGCGACAGCGAATGAACACAAGTAATTGCATTGAACTTTTCATCAGCAAACGGGAGGCTTCCCAATTCGCATTCTACCAGATCTGCCTGCACTTCGCGCCCCCGCTGCTGCTGAAGCGAGACGAGCGCCTCCCGCGAGAAATCACATCCCACGACCTCGGCTTTCTTGGCAAGGATCTCGGTGGTCTTCCCGTCCCCGCAACCCGCATCAAGGACCATCATCCCGGGCTTGAGTATCTGCTCGAGGGGTCCGATGTCGCCGGTGCCGCCATACTGGATCCCGTGCTTCGAATACAGCTTCTGCCATGCCTCTCGGGACTTCTTCATGCCGCATACCACCGATAGGACCGCGACTTCCCTATCGAATCACGGTATGGTTTCAAATACTACTAATAGACTAACTCGCGCAGATAGAGAACACTAGAAGACTGACACGATGGATTTCAACTCTATAGTGACGAATGAAGATCTTAGGAAAGCTATCAAGGACCTCGAGTGGGAAGAGCCGACTCCCGTTCAAGAGCAAACGATACCTCTAATCCGACAGGGGCACGACGTGATGTCGCAGGCCCAGACGGGCACGGGCAAGACCGGAGCTTTCGCCATACCCATCATCGAGAAACTGGAGAAGAACAAGAAGATACAGTGCCTGGTCCTCACCCCGACGAGGGAGCTCGCGATCCAGGTAGCTGGAGATCTCCAGGATATGGCTAAATACGCCCACGTGAGGTCCGTCGCCATCTACGGCGGACAATCGATCACCGTGCAGACTGACAAGCTCAAGAAAGGGGTCGAGATCGTTGTCGGGACGCCGGGAAGGATAATGGACCTCATGCGCAGGCGCGAGCTGTCTTTCGACGACGTGAGGTTCCTCGTGCTGGACGAAGCGGATAGGATGCTAGACATGGGGTTCATAGACGATATAGAATGGATCCTGCAGAGCGTTCCGAGGAACCGACAGACGATGTTGTTCTCGGCGACACTCCCTGACACGATCAAGCAGCTCGCGAAGCGATACATGAAGAACCCGAAGGAGGTGACGATCAACGCGGAATCGCTGACCGTGCCTCAGGCAGAGCAGGTCTACATCAATGTGGGTCGCAGGAACAAGCTCTGGGCGCTGTGCAGAATACTGGACATCGAGAAGCCTCAGCTCGCGATGGTCTTCTGCTCGACCAAGAGGATGGTCGACATGCTCGCCGACAAGTTGAGTGCGTACGGCTACTCCGCGGATGCCATACACGGCGATCTCTCTCAGGCCGCAAGAGACAAGGTGATGACCAAGTTCCGGTCGGGCAAGCTGAAGATACTCATAGCCACGGACGTCGCGGCCAGGGGCCTCGACATCGACGACGTCACGCACGTGTTCAACTACGACATCCCCGGGCACCCCGAGGACTACGTGCACAGGATCGGCAGGACCGCCAGAGCTGGCAAGACCGGCAAGGCGATCACATTCGTATCACAGGATGAACAGCACTTGGTCAAATCGATCGAGAGGTTCGGAAGGACGAAGCTGTCCGAGAACGAGGTCCCCGAGTCCAGGGGAAGGGATACTGTCAGGAAGCAGCTGGACCTGGACGAGTATGCGGACCACTTTGGGATGGTGAAGTTCAGGATAAACCTCGGCAAGAGAGACGGGGTGGGCATGGTCGACCTCGTACGGTTCATCGAGCGCAAGACCGGGATCATCGAGCATCTCGTGGGACGCATCGAGATGGGCGAGGGCACCAGCACGATCGAGATCCACAAGTCGGTGGCTTTCAGGGCCATGAAGGGACTGGAACAGTACACACTGCAGAACAAGCGGGTTGTGCTGGACCTGGTCAGACGTTCGTCTGAGCGTTGAGCGCCCTGTTGATCTCGTCCGCCCTGATGTGTCCCACGACTTTCACCTTGCAGGTCTTGATCCCATCGATGCCGAGCACGCCGTCGCGGATCGCCTTCGCCAGCTCCACCCCGACCGGACAGAAGGGGCTTGTGGGCATGAACGTGAGGGAGACGGAATCCTCTCCCACGACGAGTTCCGATACGAGCCCCATCTCATAGACGCTGACTCCCGTGTGGGGGTCGAGCACGCTCTGCAGGACCTCGACCACGAGTTCGTTCTTGTCCATGTCCAGCTGCAAATCACAATATCAGTATTATAAGCTGTCGTGGGTGGCCAAAGACGACGATTCATCTGTATACTAGGACGGAGAGACCGCCGGCCTCGAAATGTTCGAGCTCTCCCCGTTCCGAGGTCATCTTCTTCTCGACCTCGAAGTATTCCGGACCTAGCTCGACCTTCCGGCCGTCATCCATTTGGATCGTAAAGCCTTTGTCCGACATGATGGCACCAGTCCCTGACATCGCAGCAAGCTTGCCCGAGATCTCCTTCGAATCCTTCTTGAAGGCTGGTCCGAGTCTGGAATGAACGGGCTTGACTCTCCCAATGGATTCCTTCAATGAGACCTTGTCAAGCACTTCCAACTCCCTTGATTTCACTGTTGCCTTGATATCGTCGACAGACCCAGCCATCAGGGCACGTGCATGTTCCCCCACGATCTCCACTCTCGCCACCTCTGCGTTGAGTGAGAGTCCTTTGGACGATTTCCACGAGCGGACCCCCGCGACTACCTCCTTGACTGCCTCGCCCATCAGCTCGGCCTGCTCATCCTTCTTCGGCGCTCCAGGCCAGGCTGACACGTGCACGCTGACCGGCCCCTCGTTCGCCTTGAAGTTGGTCTGGTAGGCGTCCTCCGCCATATGAGGCAGGAATACTGATGTCATCTTGAGGAGCCCGAGGCCGACCTCGTAGAGCGCGTATCGGGCGCCCCCATCATCCTGCGAGTATGCCCGGTGCTTCGCGAGCTCTATGTAGTGGTCCGCGAACTCGTGCCATAGGAAGTCCTCGATCGACGACATGACCTGGTCGAACCGATACTTCTCGGCTTGCTTCTCAGTCTGCAGCACGAGCTCTCCGAACTTGCTCAGGATCCAGGCATCGACCGGGTGCATGCTCTCCGGCCTCTCCGGTCTCGACTTGCACGCGGACCCGATCATCTTCATGACGTTCCAGGTCTTTGTCGCGAGCCTCCCACCCCTGACGAGCTCCTGCTCCTTGAATGCGTGGTCGATCCCCAGGGCGCATGTCGCGGCATAGTACCTCATCGCGTCTGCGCCGTACTTCTGGATGAGTGGCATTGGGTCTATCACATTCCCCGCGGAGGCATGCATCGGGGTGCCATCCGGTGCCATGACGAACCCATGGATCATCGTCTCCTTCCAGGGCTTCTCCCCGATCAGGAGCATCTCCCTCAGAATGGTGTAGTAGGCCCATGTCCTGATGATCTCGAGCCCCTGGGGTCTGAGCGACATCGGATAGAGCTTCTTGAAGAGCCGGTCATCGCGCTCCCAGAATGTGTTCCACAGGGGCGATATGCTGGAATCCATCCACGTGTCGAAGACGTCGGTCGACCCGACGTACCTCCCGCCACACTCGCATCTGTCGACCTTCGGTCGTGTGGCTGTCGGGTCCACATAGCAATCCTTCTCCTCCGCGAGCTGCACCTTGCCACACTCACTGCACTCCCAGAGCGGGATGGCCGTCGCGAAGAACCGCTGCCTCGAGACTACCCAATCCCAAGCCAACGAGTTGACCCAGTTCTGTATCCTGATCTTCATGAATTCGGGGTTCCACGAGATCTGGTCTATCATCTCGAGGACCCGGTCCTTGAACTGGACGCTCCTGATGAACCATTGGGGGACCTTCAGGAACTCTATCGGCGTGTGGCACCTCCAGCAAGCGCCGACGTTCTGGTCGATGTCCTCCTGCTTGACCAGCAGCCCCTGCGTCTTCATGTCCTCGATGATCGCCTTTCGTGCATCCGTGATGGGCATCCCAGCGTACTTGCCGACGATGGATGTCATCAACCCGGATTCCTCGATCCCCTTCTCGAGGGGCAGGTTGTACTTCATGATCCATTCGAGGTCGTCCTTGTCCCCGATTGAGCAGATCATCACGGTCCCCGTGCCAAAGGTCGGTTCGACCTTGGGGTCGGCTATCACCTTGACCTTCTTGTCATAGACCGGGACGAGAAGCTCCTTTCCCACCAGGTGCTTCTTCGACGCGTCATCTGGATGGACCGCGACGAGGAGACATGTGGACAGGAGCTCCGGTCGCGTGGTCGCGATCAGCACTTCCTTGCCCGTGTCCGCTTCATGGAACTTGATGTAGTTCAGCTTGGTCTTGCGAGGTTCATACTCCACTTCGGCATCCGCGAGGGCCGTCCCGCACCTCGTGCACCAATTGATCGGGAAATGGCCCTTGTAGACCAGACCCTTCTTGAACATCCTGATGAAGGAGACCTGCGTGAGCCGCCGGTAATATATCGAATCCGTCTGATAGTATATGCTCGGGTCCATCGACTCGCCCAGCATCTCGAACTGTCTGGTCATCTCACCGATGTGCTTCTCGGCGAACTCGCTGCACATCTTGATGAACTCCTGTCGCGGGACGTCCGAGGCCTTGATCCCCTTTACCTTCTCGACCCTGACCTCGACGGGGGTCCCGTTGACGTCGAAGCACAGGGGGAAGAAGACGTTGTACCCCTTGAGCCTCCTGTATCTCGCGGCGAAGTCGATCACCGTGTAGCCATAGGCGTGGCCCAGGTGGAGGGCACCGGAAGCGTATCTAGGAGGGTTGTCGATGCTGAAGACTTCCTTTTCCGAGTTTGGGTCGAATTTGTATATCTGCCACTCTTTCCACTTGGCCTGCCACTTGGGCTCGCACTCCCGCCAATCGTATTGGGCCATGACTTCACTGAGAGACAGATTAGTCTAGATAAACCTTGTTCAGTCGACCGGTGGCCAGATTGCCCAGCTGGTCGGTCAACTCCTCGGTCTCTTCCGCCTGAAGACGTTGGCGAGGATCAGGTCCTCAACCTCGGGAGTCATGGGTCCCGCCCATTGATCCAGGGAGAACAGCCCGTCGGCCAGGCATCTGACCAGAACGGTCATCTGGTGCGGGCAGAAATATCCCTTCTCCCGGAAATCGACGCACTCGCAAGATGTCGCGATATCGTCTGTCGTCTGGTTCACGAAGCGGATGTGATACACCTCGTAACCATCCGAGCGCCTCATCGTGAATATCGCGTTCACGAGCGTGTAATCGCTCTCAGGATCCAGGTCCACTATCTTGCTGCTCGTCGCCCACTTGATCGCCTTCGCCATGTTCTCGGCGAAGTATATCTCCTCTTGAGTGGAGCAGAAATCCTCCAGCGCGCCTCGCCCGATGTTCTCCTGCACGAACCCGATAAGCTCCTCCTTCAAGAGGTTGGAGTCGCCGGAGACGCCCTGCGCGTCGCAAAGGTTCCTGAGGCTCTCCACGGTGAGCCTGGACAGCCTGAAATCAAGTGGCAGATTGCTAGACATAATTTACCATCCCTGTCGCGGATAATCGTCGAGGAACGAATTAAACCTATTCGAGCTCTCATCGGCGATGACCCGTCCTCCCAAGATGCGAGAAGTGAAGGTCGTTCATTCGCTGGATTGAACCCGAGCGGCTCCCTCGCTTGGAATAAAGAGAAATGAAAGAACAAAAGGATTTGTGGAAGTGGTTTCAGGGTCGACCAAGCACCTATTGCTCGTCCTTCTTCTTGTCTCTCCGACCGACCGTTATGACGACCGCAGCTATGATGCCGATCACGGGTATCAGCAGCGTCGGGAACTCCCCTATTGCGGTGAAGGTGGTCGTGTTGATGATGTCTAGGCTGTTGTTCACATCGGTCGAGGTGATAGTCTTCGAGCCCGCGGTCGTTATCGTGACTGGGGTCGTAGCGACACCCAAGCCCGCGGGACTGAATTTCACCAGTACCCACGACTTCCCGCCGAAGTTGATCCCAGCCGATGCCGTCGTGAGGTTCACAGTGCCGTTCCAGTCGGTCACGGTCACACCAGTGACGTTCTTGGCAGTCACGGTCAGTGTGGACGTACCCATTGGCAATGTCCCTGGGGTCAGAACGTAGCTGCTAACCCTCATCACGTCGAACTGGAAGCTCGGCGACCCGGTCGCGTTCAGCGTCGGGTATGCCAAGTTCTGGTTCCTCGGGAAGCTCGTCGGACCCACGATGGTCAAGGTCTTGGTGGCGTGGTCGTAGTACGTG
>Ga0315282_10009416_pt1 | contig 15530 bp, 18 predicted proteins | sample YL17G07_20_MG_FD_203693 | JGI IMG/M metagenome (GOLD analysis project Ga0315282, IMG submission 203693) | Sediment microbial communities from Yellowstone Lake, YNP, Wyoming, USA - YL17G07_20 | ecosystem: Environmental > Aquatic > Freshwater > Lake > Sediment | place: USA: Wyoming | collected... | reverse complement strand
GTCTGGGATTCACCGAGCAAAGACGCCTGGGGAACCATGCCCACCGGAAACGGCGACCTCAGCCTGAACGTCTGGATGGAAGAAAGCGGTGACCTGCTTTTTTACCTCGGCAAAACCGATTCCTGGGACGACAACTGTCGCCTGCTCAAGCTCGGCCGGGTCAGGGTGCGGCTCAACCCCAACCCGCTTCTTAAATCAAAGGTCTTCATGCAGACCCTGAGGCTGAGCGAGGCTGCAGTTGAAATCAAGTGCGGCCAGGGCCAGGAGCAGGTTGACCTTAGAGTGTGGGCTGACGCCAACCATCCGGTAATCCACGTGGCGGTAAAAAGTGAAAAACCGGTTGAAGTTACTGCCTCCATTGAACTCTGGCGAACCGAGCCGTACGAGCTTCCGACCATTGAAGTGAGCGATGTCCATTTTGACCATGACGTCCCTGACCACAAGCACTTTCCCACTATTGTTGAGCCAGACACGGTGCTTACCGGCCTTAAAGACCGCATCGGCTGGTATCATCACAACCGGAAGTCTGTGGGCCCGGCTCTGGCAGCCAAACTTCAGGATATGGAAGCTTTCAAGATAGGCCAGGGAATACGTGGTCGGGCGGGCACGGAAATGGCACGAAGGCTCGCGCTTTCTGGCCTTCTGGGGACCAAATTACGACTGGATTCCTGACCAGGACCACGGCGGGGTGCTGCTGAAGGCGGTTCAGGCCATGCTGATTCAGACCGACGGCCGCAAAATTTTCCTGCTTCCGGCCTGGCCCCGGGACTGGGATGTGGATTTTAAGGTCCACGCCCCTTACCGCACCGTGATTGAAGGACAGGTGCGCCACGGCCAGATTACTCAGCTCAAAGTGACCCCACCATCGCGCGAGAAAGATATTGAGATAATAAAATAAAAAATGGGGAATGAATATAGCGTCCACCATTTTTCCCCGTTTTTTATAATTTATATTCCTCGCCCGCCCTTTTCTCAAACTACACTATAAAATTAGGAAAAGTCTCTTTGCTAATAATATTTTGCACCTCGATTGTATAAAGGTAAGCATGCCTGGGAAAATAGACTCCTCATCTATTTTAAGCATTTAAAACAACCCTATCAACATGGGTTTTACCGATTGGCTTTGAAATTATGGCAGGCCCTTTTGCACCATATTGTCATGTTTGGTTTTTGGGGAGGATTTTATTTTATGCTGCGTTATGACGTGATATCGAATCCCATCATAATATTTCTTTGTAATCTACCTCAATTCCATTATCAACCTTTTTGTAGTAAATTATTTTTGCCTCTATATGCTCTGGTAATGAAGCTTTTACTTCATAAGAATAAGGCTTTATAGATACTGGTATATCCCCAATATAACCATCAATTCCTTTAGATTCTTCTCCGACTTCAGCCAGCCTATAATTTGTTCCCTTAATTTCTGCACCTTTTTTCAATATAGCCTCTTGAAATCGCAACCCGGCAAAAGTTTTCACTATTACTAAATCTCTTACCCATTTCTCAACAGTTTCACGGTCAATTTGATTCAGAGAACTTTTAAGATCATTTAGTTTTTGAAGTATTTTTTCTGTCGCAGTTCTTATTGCATCAGGTTTTTTCTTCAAATACCACTCTTCCCATTCAGATAAGGTTTTCCCTTCAAATTCTTGTATAAGCTCACTCATCTGCCCGACCACCTTCGGTCTCGTTCCCTGTGCATATTGATTTGCCAGATTGATAAGCGGGGCTACATACTTTGGAAATTCAGGGGTTTCAATGTCTAGATATTTTCGGATTTCCTCAATTGTGATCTTTACCTTCATATCATGCCTCTGCGGTTGAGCCATTTCGCAAGCTTAAAAACTTGGCCTTATATTTATAATCATAAGAAGTATCAACATCAACCAGATCATTTTTAATCAGATGGGCATTTATAAAAGTTTTATTCCACAAATAGAGGTAGCACAATAGATTATTTTTATCATCATATTTTAAATTATCAAATTTTAAAAAAACCCTTTGGCCCTTTAGCTTATCATTTAGAAAATGAATCGCTTTATCCATATTCCCTGACCGTGGCTTAATACCTATCAGCCTTATTCTTACCCCATTATCCAGAACTATGAGATCTGGAGATAGTATATCTTTAACTTTATAAAATTTTTCCCTTTCATAATTGAAATTATCTATTCTTGAACCGAAACTCATTTTTCTTGGATCAATCTTTTTATCAAATTTTATAGGATCTTTGAAGATATATGGCAGCTTTTTTATCTCTTCTTTAAAATTAACTTTAATTTCTTCCTGCCTAATTATTTCAAAATTTGAATCTTGTATAAGGGAGGTTTGCATAATAGCGAGTTTTTCTTTTATAATCGGCAAAAATTCCTCATTTATTTCATATCCGATAGAATTTCTATCGAGATTCTTAGCCGCTAAAGATGTTGTGCCGCTGCCAAGAAATGGGTCAAGCACCGTATCTCCTATGAAGCTAAACATTTTTATAAGCCGTCTTGGCAGTTCTTCTGGAAACATCGCCAGGTGTTTATCTTGTTTTTCACCGGGAAAATTCCAATGTCCTGTAAAATACTGGTTCCATTCTTTATCAGTTAATTTAGATTTTTCCTTTATTTCATGACTAACCTTCGGCGGAGTCCCATATTTTTTAAAAATTAATATGAACTCATAATCCAATTTAATAATTCCGTTCCTTGGATATGGATAAGATCCCATTACTGAAGCCCCACCTGTAGTATTACAGGTAGTTACTTTCTGCCAGATAATAGCCCCCATATAATCAAAACCTATACTTTCGCAAAATTTTATTATTTCTGTCCTTATGGGAATTACTTTATACCTACCGTAATACACAGACCTGGCAAACTGATCACCAATATTGATACATAACCGACATCCCTTATGCAAGACTCTGTGGCATTCATTCCAGACGAGATTTAGATTATTTATATATTCCTCATATGTATCGTTAAAACCTATTTGCTTCCCATTGCCATAATCTTTCAGCTGCCAATATGGTGGAGATGTGATAATAAGGTGGACCGATTCATTAGGAACCTCTTTCATCCACCTAGAGTCGCCGATAATTACCTTATGCCAAGTTTTCATATTTTCAATATAATTTTATCATACATTTATTTGGATAATACAAGGATAAAAAGAAATTTTGCAAGTATAAAAATGTAAGATATTTTTATGGCCTACTTAGGCCTGACCGAACAGGCCCGGGAATACGTGGTCGGACAGGCCCGGAAATGGCATGAAGGTTCGAGCTTTCCGGCCTTCTGGGGACCAAACTATGACTGGATTCCGGACCAGGACCACGGCGGGGTACTGCTGAAGGCGGTTCAGGCCATGCTGATTCAGGCCGACGGCCGCAAAATTTTCTTGCTTCCAGCCTGGCCCCGGGACTGGGATGTGGATTTTAAGGTCCACGCCCCTTACCGCACCGTGATTGAAGGACAGGTGCGCCAGGGACAGCTTACCCCGCTCAAAGTGACGCCACCCTCCCGCGAGAAAGATATTGAGATAATGATATGATGAGACAAGAAAATTACAACCTTAAAGAGTTCTTATTTTCTCTAGGGCCAGTTTTTTTATTTCTTTTATTAAACTGCGGTGGCTCGTAGGCAGGAATCTGGTTAAATCGTTTTTAATCTCATCTTGAGGAAACTCTTCCAGTGCTCTTAATAAATCTTCCTGATTAACTTTCTTCTTATAAATAACCATCTTTTTATTAACCAGGTTCCAGTCAACAGGCACTTTTTTAGAAAGCAAAAACCAGAAGTCAAAAACATCTCTACCCCGGCACCTGGTTAAGATCGCCCTTACTTTTTCAGCTAACATTTCTTCAGCTTTTAGGTGAGAGACTTGTGGATAGGGAGAGATCGGAAAGATGGTCTCAAGATATGAAGAATCAACAGACAGAGCAGGCTTTTCCCTTAAAGAAAAATCCAATCTTATTGTCAAAGGTAATTTGAATTCAGGAAGCTCCTGAAAAATTCTGCCTGAAAATGAATCGGCAATTGACTCTGTTTTCTTAAAGCGAACACCAGCTACTTCTATGCTTAATTCCTTAAGACTTTTATTGATGAGTTCTTTCAGCTCCTCTTTCCTAAGAAGGCTGGTGAAATCCAGGTCTTCAGAAAAGCGGAAGGACCCATACAGCAACCTTAAGGCAGTTCCTCCTTTAAAATAGATCTTCCGGCTCTCTTTTTGCCTGCAAAAATATTTCAAAAATAGAACTTGGAGATATTCGCGATAAATTGTGAATAGATCAATCTTTAATTCCCGGCTTAATTGAAGAGCAATGTCTTTTTCTAACATATTTTTAAGTTAGCTAACAGCTTTTGAAGAGGAATAAATTTATATCTCTTTGATAGCTCGCAGAGTTTTTTCCTATCAATTACCTCAAGATTAAGGTCCTGAATGTGGATATTTCTCAACTTTTTAGCCATAAAATATAGCTCATCCAAAAGAGCCTTTTCAGGAGTGGCGATTAAAAACTTATCCTTTTTTATAAAGCCCCAGAAATAGCCACTATCTAAATGAGAATATTCATATTCTTTGTCTTGATAATTAATCTTTTTGGTCTTCAGGGGAGTTACGGAAGTAATCGTGTAAGGAAATTGAGGAAGAATCCCGTAAAAAGAAAGGGCGCTTTCCAAGGAAATATAAGATGGGTTAACCAGGAAATTGGCCAATTCAAAATCGTGGTACTCTTTCAGCGCAAAATGGTATTTGCCATTGACTATTCTATTAATCACGCCGTCTTTTTCTAACCTTTGCAAAAGGACATAAAGCGTTTTCCTTTTTTCTATCCCAAAGATTTTGCTGGCATCCACCACATCAAAAAAGGTAACCCTTTTTTGGTGCAATATTTTGATTGCGTCCACTCTGGAGATAGTTTCCATTTTTGCTATAAAATTATAGCAAATCTGGATTCTATGTCAATAGCTTAAATTTAATCACTCCGGCTATTCCGATATGACCTGATTTATTTGAAATATTTTCAGAAATGTTTTTGATGCCCCCGCCATTTCAACCAACAGAAAGCAGCGTAATGTAAGCCATCAATTCGGCCTGCCTGATCGGTCTTCTCCCCTTTAACCTCATTGAGTGGCCTTTTGGCCTTAAAGGTTGCTTCGTATTGTGGCCATTCCATAATGGCCATCTTGCTATAGCTCCCAAGAAGTTATGGCAAGCCAATTTCCACCTTATTCCACTACCCAGTTTTTGGGGAGCATTTCATCACTTGGATCTTCTTCTCTTGACCAAAACTTTGAATGAATATACCAATAAGCAAAATGGCTAATATGATGTTTAAACTAATAATTGAATTAGGGCGCTTCATCATTCCCTCCTCCCACAAGGCAAATGAAAGTGATGGCTTTCACCCCCGTTCAAAAGGGTTTCTTTTATAATAAACGACACAACTGTTATTTATGTTTATCCATTATATTATGTTAATCGAATGTAATTGAATTTATTGCCCTATTATAAATATTTTTATGCTGGATATGAGATACATCCATTCTTTATAGGGAAAATTGGCGTAATTGTGCCTGGTATTGAAATTGGGAAATGAGTATAGTGTCCCCCGCTTTATAAGGCGGCGTTTTAGCCTTTCATGACGCCGATGGGGACAACGCGGGCAACCAGCTTTCCCAGCCCGGTTTCGTGAGAAACTCTAACCACCTCGTCCACATTCTTATAAGCTCCCGAAGCTTCTTCGGCCACGCCTTTCCAGCTGGTCGCCTTGAGCTCAATACCCTTTTTAGCCATCTCGTCTCTAATTTGCTCACCACTAAATCTTCGCAGAGCTTCGTTCCGGCTCATCATCCGACCGGCGCCGTGAGCTGTTGAGCTGAAGCTCAGCTCTTCGGCCTCAGCTGTGCCCACCAACACATAGGAAGCTGTTCCCATGCTTCCTGGAATCAGCACCGGCTGGCCAACCTGACGGTAAACTTCAGGAATCTCCGGTCTTCCAGAGCCAAAACTTCTGGTAGCACCTTTGCGGTGGATGCAGAGAAGTTTTTCTTGGCCATCCACCATATGCGTTTCGACCTTAGCCACGTTATGGCAGACATCATAAATCTGCCTCATACCCTTAGCTGTTCCCATGACCTTGGCAAACACATCTCGCACCCAGTGAGCAATCATCTGGCGGTTGGCAAAAGCATAGTTGACTGCCGCGCCCATTGAGTGGTAATAACGCTGTCCGAGGTCAGATTTAAAAGGTGCATTAATCAACTCTCTATCCGGTAATCCTTTATAGCCAAATTTATTTTCCATCAGCTCGATGTAATCAGTAGCAATCTGGTGACCGAGGCCTCGGCTGCCACAGTGAATCATCACCAGCACCTGCCCCCTTTCTTCAATGCCAAAAGCTCTGGCCACTTTCTCGTCGTAAATTTCGTCGACTTTCTGGATTTCCAGAAAATGGTTGCCGGCTCCCAGAGTCCCGAGCTGCGGAATTCCCCTTTCCAGCGCCCTGTCTGAAATAAACTCCCAGCTGGCCTCTTTCATCCGACCACCTTCTTCTGTTCTTTCGAGGTCTTCCGCCGTCCCGTAACCATGCTCTATCGCCCATTCAGCTCCTTTAACCAGGATTTCTTTGAGAACATTGCGGCTGAGTTTGGTTATGCCCCCCTTCCCCACTCCGGCTGGAACTTCTTTGAAAATTTCAGCTAAAAGCTCTTGGCGCCGGGCAGAAATATCCGCTTCTTTGAAATCTGTTCTGAGCAGCCTGACACCGCAGTTTATATCATAGCCAACCCCGCCAGGAGAAATTATCCCTTCATCCAGGTCAAAGGCCGCCACTCCGCCAATCGGAAAGCCATAACCCTGATGAGCATCGGGCATAACGTAAGACATCCGCTGGATTCCAGGCAGACAGGCCGCGTTGCGAGCCTGTTGCAAAGTCTGGTCTCTTTTGACTGACTCCAGAAGGCTAAAAGAAGCATATATCCTGGCCGGGACTTTCATCTCCCCGGATTTCGGAATTTCCCAGACAAACTCGCTGACCTTGATAATTTCCATAGCTCACCTCACATATCGACGACGAGCTGAAGGACAAAACCGTCGACCCTTCTTTCTATTTTCATATCGCTATAAGTAACGGCCTTGACTTCGCCGTAAATTTCATAATATGGAGAAATCCGGTCTCCCCGGAGTCCAGCTTCAAGCTGGTAAACGGTTCGGTCACCTTCTTTAATTTGTTTAATCTTCAGGTTATCTATCTGGCTGAGCATAAAAGATTTCACTTCCAGAAGATAGAGAAACTCGGTTAAGAACTTAACTATCAGTTGCTCCAGGCTTGAAGCATTGACCTTTATTATTTCTCTCTCAACAGGCTTTATTTTCTCCCACTCCCACATCAAAGAGATCATGGCCAGAGCCGCATTGGCTAAAGCTTCTTCCAGGGTCCGACCATAAGCCCGAAATTTAGCGTCAGCAGTATGCGGCAAAAATTCGTACCTTTTTCCCATATTTACACCCAAGCTAAAGTCCATGTTTAAGGCCTCTCTCCCTCCTGGCCCTTACTTCGGCGTCTTAATTTTAGCCAAAAGCGTTCGAAAAAAGAGCAGCTCAGGCCATGCTTTGCCGGAAATGACAGCGAAACTCAGGCAAAAACGCCAGCGATTTCCTGCCCGCATTGGGGACAATGAGCATCTTTGACCAGATTAGATTTTACCCAGAAACCCTCCCGCCTGATCAACAGTTTACCACAATTTGGACAATAAGTATCTTCTCCCTCGCCCCAAACGTTGCCCAAATACACGTAGTTCAACCCTTCAGCCCGACCGATTTCTCTGGCTTTTTTCAAAGTGGCCACAGGGGTTGGAGACGCCTTCAGGTATTCATAATCAGGATGGAAACGGCTGATATGCCAGGGAATATTCCGGTCAACTTCTGCCAGAAAACGGGCAATATCTCTTAGTTCTTCTTCCGAGTCATTAATGCCAGGAATTACCAGGGTGGTTACTTCCACCCAGATTCCCAGCTCCCGCATCTTACGGATTGATTCCAGGACGGGCTGAAGCCGGGCCCGGCAAATCTGCTGATAGCTTTCTTCCCGGAAAAATTTAAGGTCGACATTAGCCGCATCGAGGTAGGGCTTGATAGTCTCCAGGGCTTTTTCAGTCATAAAGCCATTGGTCACAAAATTGTTCTTCAGCCCGGACTCTTTCGCCAGACGAGCAGTTTCATAAGCATATTCAAAAAAGATAGTTGGTTCAGTGTAAGTATAAGAAATACCGGCACAGTCATGCCGCAGAGCCTGGCGGACAATTTCCTTTACCGCAAGAAAGTTGCCTTTTATGTCCGATTTTTCGTCAGTCAACCTGGTCTGAGAAATTTCCCAGTTCTGACAGAAAGGACAGCGGAAGTTGCAACCGATGGTGGCAATGGAGAGTGATTTAGTACCGGGCAAATAATGGAAAAAAGGCTTTTTCTCAATCGGGTCAACATGGGCGGCAATGGCTTCTTCGAAGACATGGGTGTAGAGCCGGCCCTCAATATTCTGGCGAACTCCACAGATCCCAAACTGTCCTTCATTCAAAACGCAGTGATGGGCACAGAGCTCACAGGCCACTCTTTTTTTGTCAAGAGCAGTATAAAGCATAGCTTCACGACGCGGCATTTATCCTCTCCCCCCGGGACAATTTATCAAAAGATGGGCACAAATCTTTAAGCCTACATTCCAGACAGCGCGGTTTTTTGGCCTGACAGATTTTTCGCCCATGATCTACCAACAAATAATTAAAATCTAGCCATTCTGAAGACGGGACAAGCTCCAGCAAATCTTTTTCGATTTTTTCTGACTGAGTCTGGTGGCTCAATCCGAGCCGTTGAGCCAGCCGTCGAACATGAGTATCAACGGCAATTCCCTCAGCTTTTCTGAAAGCTGATGACAAGACGATGTTGGCTGTCTTCCGGGCAACACCGGGAAGTTTGATCAGCTCTTCCATGGAATCAGGCACTTTTCCGCTGTATTCTTCCACCAATTTTCTGGACAGGGCAATGATGCTGCGGGCTTTGTTGCGGAAAAAGCCTGTTGACCGAATGTCCTTTTCCAGCTCCTGCTGACTCGCTTGAGCAAAATATTCTACCTTTGAATATTTCTTAAAAAGACCGGGAGTAACTTTATTCACCCGTTCATCAGAGCATTGAGCTGCCAGAATGGTGGCTACCAGCAATTCAAACGGTGTCCGGTAGTTTAAGGCAGTCTTTGCTTCCGGATACTCCCAACGCAGGAGCTGAATTATTTTTTTGACCCGTTCTTTTTCTTCTTTTTCGTTTTCTTTTTCTTTTTCCTCTTTTTTCCTCTTCCCCTTCCCGTCCATAACTTTCCCTCCTCTATTTCACACTCCGAGCTCTGTTCTAAGCTGGAGCGTTTTCAACAAATCGTTCCGGCAGATGATCCCGACCACCCTTCCCGCATCCAGCACCGGCAACTGATTGACATCGATTGAAGCCAAACTAGAGAGAATTTGGTCTCCAGTAGCTTCTGGCGAAACAGAGACTATTTTTTCTTTCGGAGTCATGATATCGCTGACTCTAAGCTCTGGCCAGCGCTCACGCGGATATTTCTTGATGTCTTCAAGACAGACCAGGCCGAGGAGCTCATTGCCTTTCATTGCCAGGAAAACTCTTTCTCTTTTCTTGAGAACATAATCATGAACTAGCGTTTCAACTGAGATTTTAGGGTCTATGACGACAAAATCTTCGCTCATCAGATCAGAAGCCTTGAGCCCTTGAAGGGCAGAACGGAGGAGAACCTGACTATAACCCTGAACAGAAGCATTTTGCAAAAACCAGCCAATGAGCACTAACCAGAGGCCACCGATATTTCCGCGGAAAAATCTGAAGATGCCGACAAAGATCAAGAAAAAGGCGATCCCCTGGCCTACCATAGAGGCGATGTGCGTAGCTTTTTTCAAGTCGCCGGTGCTTTTCCAGATAATCGCTCGAAGTACCCGCCCGCCATCCATCGGAAAGCCTGGTAGGAGGTTAAAGCCACCGAGGATAGCGTTGATGTAAGCCAGGTAGGTAAAGGAAACTTTGACGGGAATGCTTACAGGCGTCATGAGCAGAGCCAGGAACACAAAAACCAGGGCCAGAAAGAAGCTGGAGAGTGGGCCAACCAGAGCCATAAAAAATTCTTTTTGCGGAGTTTCCGGCTCTTCAGCGATGCGGGCCACACCACCCAGGATGAAAAGAGTGATGCCTTCCACTTTCTCACCCTGTCTTTTGGCAATAAGCGAATGAGCCAGCTCATGGAAAAGAACCGAGGCAAAAACCAGAAGACTAGTGATTACAGCCAGGAACCAGTAGAGACTGCGGTTGGAGGCCTCAAAAGCTTCGGGAAAATAGAACATGGCCAGAGAAAAAGTAAACAACAGAAAAATGATGATCCAGCTAGAATCAATTTTAATGTCGATTCCCGAGACTCGAGCCACCTTCCACGAATACTTCATAACGCCTCCTTGTATTTATTTTATCAAAAACTGATAATTACTTCATTTTTATTATTTTCTTTTTCAAAAAAAGTTTTTAAATAAAAAATGAAAGCAATTAATTGGGCCTTAAATGAAAACAAAAGCGAAAAGCCAAATTGTCTTCCGGAAACCTAAACGAAAGCAAGATATAAAAAATTATAATTTATGATAACTCAACGGATTTCTTAAGCTTAAAACCGTCTTTAAAATAAATTCTTTTAAATTCAGGCTCTTTCCTTTTAAGTTGAGGGTTTTTCTAAAGGTTAAGGACATTAAATTGATATAGTTATTGAAGGCTCTTTTCTAAAAAGCCACGAATTTCTCTTTCGGGGCCCCGCAGACCGGGCAGCGGTCCGGAGCTTGTCCCTCTACAGTAAAGCCGCAAACAGAGCAGACATGAATTTCAGGAAGCTTGACATCCTGACCACTCTCGACTGCTTCTTGACCCCTGGCGTAAAGACTGGCATGAACTTTTTCTGCGGCCAGGGCAGCCTGCAAAAAAGTGACTGCTTTCTTTTCGCCCTGTTCCTTAGCCACAGCTATATAAGCCGGATACATTTCTTCTACCTCGAAATTTTCTCCAGCCAAAGCTTTACTCAGGTTCTCTGCAGTTTTTGCTTCCCCTTCGAGCACTTTCAGGTGGTTGGTGGCATGAATCTGTTCTGAAAATGAGACTGCTTCCAACAACCTGGCGATGTTAAGCAGGTTTTCTTTTCTGGCTTTTTCCGCCTAGAGCTTATATCTCACCTGAGCCTGGCTTTCACCAGCGAAAGCTTCTTTTACTAGATCTTCAGTTATTTTTTTCGTTTTTCTCTCCTTTGATTATATTATCTGAACCATTCGAGAGATGGCTTCTTTGGCTTTTTGAGCCAGACTTTCTTCCAGGATAATCTCCGGCTTTTCTCTTAGTAAGGCTTTATAAACTTTTTTAAGATTGATTCTTTTCATATTCTGACAAACTGCTTTTTCTCTAGCGGCATAAAATTTTTTATCAGGGTTTTCTTTCCTTAACTGATAAAGTAGACCAACTTCTGTAGCAATAATGATGGCTTTAGCTCCGCTTTTTGGACTTTCACGCCTCATCTGGCCGGTCGAGAGAATCCGGTCGACTTTTTCCAGAACTTCAGGCCGGCACTCGGGATGGGCCCAGACTTCAGCTTCAGGATGCAACCGCTTTTGTTCCTCGATATCCTTAACTCGGATCCCTTCATGGATGGGACAGCAACCATCCCAGACAATCAACCTTTTCCCTGTCTGATTCATTACGTAAGAAGCCAGGTTCCGGTCAGGAACAAAAATTATTTCTTCATCCGGAAGGCTATTAACTACTTTGACCGCATTGGCTGAGGTGCAGCAAACATCCGTCTCGGCTTTGACCTCAGCTGTGGTGTTGACATAGGCTACCACCTTCCGGCCAGGATTTTGCTCCTTCATCCAACGCAGGTCTTTACCGCTTAGCCTATCAGCCATCGGGCAGCGAGCTTTTATGTCCGGAAGGAGAACTTTCTTTGACGGTGCCAGAATCTTAGCCGTTTCAGCCATAAAATGGACACCACAAAAAACGATGATTTCCGCTTCAACTTCAGCTGCCTTCCGGCTCAGCTCTAAGGAATCACCGACGAAATCGGCGATTTCTTGAACTTCATCCGGCTGATAATTATGGGCCAGAATAATGGCCTTTTTCTCTTTTTTAACTCTGATAATTTCTTCTACCAATTTTTCTTTTTTCATCTTTTTTAAACACTTTCTCTGACCTGTAGCTTTTTAATAACCTTCTTTAACTGACTTTTAAAAGCCAGATTTAATTCTAGTTAGGGGCAAAGCTGCACCACAATGATAGCAGGTATCTTCATCTTCTCTGGTTAGTTCTCCGCAGTGCTCACACCTGATTAGCTTTATCTGACATTTGGCACAAAGCTCAGCATTTTCCGGCAGAATCGAGTCACAGTAAGGGCAATGAATTTCAGCTGTTTCTTTTTTTTCTGTCAAATAGCTGCTTTCAGTTTTAACTGCAGTCGGACCGCTTTTCTTCTTGAGATAATCTTCGATCGCTTTATGGAGAGCATCTGAACCCAGGTTAGAGCAATGCATTTTGTTTTTGGGCAACCCACCGAGTTCTTGAGCTACCAGTTCCCTGGTGATTTTCATTGCTTCTTCCAGAGTCTTGCCTTTAGCCATTTCGCTGACCATACTGCTGACGGCAATGGCTGCTCCACAGCCAAATGTCTGGAATTTTATCTCTTGCAGTCGATCATCTTTAACTTTTATGTAAAAAGTCATCATGTCACCGCAAACCGGATTTCCTACTTCACCGATGCCGTCAGCGTCAGGAATTGTCCCGACGTTTCGCGGGTTTAAAAAATGTTCCATGACTTTATCCGTGTACATCTTTTTTCTCCTGAAGATGTTTGGTATAGAGCGGAGACATCTGCCTCAATCTCTGAACAATGGGTGGAAAGGTTTCAAGAAAATAATCCACTTCCTCACCTTTGGCTTCATCCAGCAGAGAAATCACCAGGCTGCCCTGGGCCGTAGCCTGGTCTATTCCCATGGCCAGCAGAACATGAGAAGCCCGGAGAGACTTGGAAGTACAGGCTGAGCCGCTGGCCAGCTGAATACCTTTCAGGTCAAGGCTCAGCAGCATGGACTCGCCTTCCACAAATTTTATGCAGAAACTGGCGTGATGAGGAAGACGCTCGACCGGATGACCGGTCAGAATCACTTCATCAATTCTGGCCACTAACCCCTGAATCAGTTTATCTCTCAGGACAACCAGCTTTCGGTTTTTTTCTTCCATTTCCCGGGCAGAAAGTTCGGCCGCCACTCCCAGACCGACAATCGCTGGAACATTCTCCGTTCCACCTCGCCGGCCGCCTTCCTGATTACCACCGTCTATGAGCGGAGCGAGCTTCACTCCCTTTTTCACATAAAGAGCCGCCGCTCCCTTCGGTCCACCAAACTGGTCAGCGGCCAAACTCAGAGCCTTAACTCCGGAAGTGTTCACGTCCACAGGAATGTTGCCTACAGCCGCCACGCCATCGCTGTGAAGGAGAACACCTTTCTCTTTACAAACCCGGCTTATTTCGGCTATGGGCTGGATGGTCCCAACCTCATTATTAGCCATCATTACCGAAACAAGCCCAGTCTCAGAGGTTATGGCTTCAGCCACCCGCTCAGGATGCACCCGGCCGTATTCATCCACCGGAACAACGGTCGAGCGGAAGCCCAGTTTCTCTAAAAACTTAACCGACTTAAGGACTGAAACGTGCTCTATGGCTGAAATTACTACATGTTTCCCTCTGGCCTGATTGGCTAAGGCCAGCCCCTTGATGGCCAGATTGTTAGCCTCAGAGCCGGAAGCGACAAAAATGATTTCTTCAGGCTGACAGTTGATGAGAGAAGCCACCTGCTCTCTGGCTTTTTCCAGAGCTTCGGCCGCTTTCTGGCCAACCGAATGCAGGCTCTGGGCATTGCCAAAGTTCTCTCGAAAATAAGGCAACATCGCCTGGAAAACTTCTTCTTTTAAAGGCGTTGCAGCCTGTTTATCCGCATAAAGCCCGCTCATCACCTCTCTCTTTCAGAAAAGCCTGATTATATCTCAAACAGCCACCACGCTTTTGACTTCGGGAATTTCTTTTTTCAGCAGACGTTCGATTCCCATCTTCAAAGTCATCTGGGACATCGGACAGCCACCGCAGGCACCCTTCAGTTTGACTGAGACCACACCGTCCACCACCTCGACCAGCTCGACATCGCCGCCATCGGCCTGAAGCGCCGGTCTTATGCGGTTAAGAACTTCTTCCACTTTTTCTTTCATCCCTAAACTCCTTTAATTTCTAAGCTTGTAAATTGCTTACAGACATAGTTTATTCTTTTCAGAAAAACTTTTCAACTATTTTTCCTATCATTTTAGTAGGATTAGTTTTAATTAAGCTCCACAGTCAAGCCGTCATAAGCGGCCACCACTTCCACCCCGGCTTCCCGACTCATCTTTTCGGCCACTTGCCGCGGATCAGCCTGAAGCATGGTCATTCCAAAATGCGTCAGATAGGCTCGCTCTGGTCGAAGCTCCTGAATTATCCTGGTAGCTTCAGGCGCGGTTAAATGCAGGAAAGCCTCCGAATCAAGAGAAGTGCTTCTGAGTACGTTTAACACCAGGATATTTACGTCCCGATAACTTTCCAGAAGTTCAGGGAAAAACTTCGTATCGACCAGAAAGCCGACCACTGTGCCCGGCAGGTAAAATTTTAAGCCGTAGGTTTCAGCCTCATGCTGATGTTGGCAGCTAGTCCGAATTTTTAACTTACCCAGTTGATAATTTTTCTCTGCTTCCAGAATCTCAAGCCGCTCAAGGAAACCTCTCAAATATCTAAAAACCACCGCAGCCTGACCTTCCAGACATTCCCTGGGAGCAAAAAGAACCCCATTTTTCCTGAAGCCTCCGCTGGTCATGGCATCTATCAGGATATTGACATCGTTGGAGTGGTCGATGTGTTTATGACTGAGGAAGACGGCCTCAATTTTTGTCGGGTCAATTGCTGGTCGGCTGTGGGTTAAACGAACTAAAGCCCCCGGCCCAGGGTCCAGAATTATCTTCTTTCCCAGAAGCTCGAGATAAACTCCACCTGAGGCTCTGAGCTGTTTAGCTACCACATACCTGGCCCCGGCTGTACCCAGGAATTTGAAATAGCTGACTGATTTTAATTCAGTCCCCGTCTTCTTCTTTTGACTCTTCTGGCTCGACATGAATGGTGGCCTCTCCGTTAAATTCTTTTTTTACAATCTTTTCCACTCTGCTGGCAATATCGTGAGCTTTATCAACAGACATTCTTCCCGGCACTCGTATATGGGCAGTGACTTCATGGTGCTCGCCATAGTTATGGACATGAAAGTGATGGAGCCCTTCAAGGTTAGGAAACACTTCATGAACAAGAAATGAAACCCGTTCGACTTGTTCCTTAGAAGGAGACTCACCGATAAGATAACTGGCTGAACCACGGATTATTTCATAGCTGGCATGAAGAATCA
>Ga0315282_10009415_pt1 | contig 15533 bp, 9 predicted proteins | sample YL17G07_20_MG_FD_203693 | JGI IMG/M metagenome (GOLD analysis project Ga0315282, IMG submission 203693) | Sediment microbial communities from Yellowstone Lake, YNP, Wyoming, USA - YL17G07_20 | ecosystem: Environmental > Aquatic > Freshwater > Lake > Sediment | place: USA: Wyoming | collected... | reverse complement strand
TCTACGCGGGCCTCGAGCCGTCAGTGCGCCTGTTCGAGGCGGCGGGATTCCGCGTGCTGCGCAACACGGCCGTCGAGGCCAAGCCGGGCCTGGTGCTGGCAGGAGTCGACGACCTGACCGCCGGTCGGCAGTTCAACCTGCCGAATCAGGCGATCGAACGCGCGCTGGTCGGCCGGCCGCCCGGCGCCACCATCTTCCTCTCGCACTCGCCATGGGGCGGCGACCAGGCGGCGAAGCTGGGGGCCGGGCTGATGCTGTCGGGCCACACGCACGGCGGCCAGATCTGGCCGTTCACCTATTTCGTGCGCCTCGTCTACCCTCACGTGCTCGGCCGCTACACGATCGGCGGCATGACCTGGATCGTCTCGCGCGGCACCGGTTTCTGGGGCCCGCCGATGCGCCTGTTCCGCGAGGCGGAAATCCTGCGTATCACCCTGCGCCATCCGCAGACCGCACATTGACGCAGAAGGTAGAGATCCACCGATTGACATGGATTTGCGCAGATTGCTTGGAGAATCTGCGTGAATTCGTGTGAATCTGTGGACGGGTACTTCTGCGTGAATCTGCGGACCGATCCAAATCTGCGGAACACCGAACTCAACCACCACTCCGTCCGTATTGCTAACAGGATTATTCCCACCTGGCAGCGAGGAACAACATATGGACACCCTGTGGAGCGACCTCCGTCACGCGCTTCGCGGAATCCGGGCGAATCCCGCGCTCACCGCGGTCGCCATCCTGTCGCTTGCCATCGGCATCGGGCCGAATTCCGTGATTTTCAGCCTGGTCGACGCCATCGGCTTCCGGCCGCTCCCGATTCGCGATGCCAGCCACCTGGTCGTCGTGTCCAGCGCGAACGATGCGGGCCGCGACCGCGGCGTCTCCTACCCGGAGTACCGCGAGGTTCGCGACCTCACGCACGCGTTCTCCAGCGTGGCGGTGTCGGTGCGGCAGGGGTTTGCGATCGCCGGCGGCGGGCAGCCCGCCGCGCTCGGCATGGGCGCGCTCGTCTCAGCCAACTGCTTCACGGTCCTCGGCATCCAGCCCATCCTCGGTCGCACCTTCGGTTCCGACGAGCAGGGGGATGCCGGAGTCCACCCGGTGGCTGTCATCAGCGAGCGACTGTGGCGCGAACGTTTCAATCGCGACCCACGAGTCATCGAACAGTCGGTTCGGCTGAATCTCACGGATGTCGCGATTGTCGGCGTGATTCCCTCGGGGTTCAACGGCACAGATCTCATTTCAATCTTCGCGACGGATGTCTGGGTGCCGATCGGCGTTGCACGGACGCTCGCGCCTGGGGGCTCGTTGCGACTGGAGGCGCGCGATCGGCGCGAGATGACCCTCCTTGCACGCCTCAATCGGGGCACGACGCTGGAACAGGCGCGCGCCGAGATCGTCGCGCTCGGCACGCACCTGGCAAGGCAGTTTCCCGACACCGATCGAGGCCGGCGGTTCATCGTTGACTACGAAGAGGCGGTGCGCCGCAGCGTTCCGGCAAAGATGATGACGGTCTCGCTCGCGGTTGTCGGCCTGGTGCTTCTGATCGCCTGCGCGAATGTCGCCGGACTGCTGCTCGGCCGGTCGCAGGCCCGGCACAACGAAGTGGCGATCCGGCTTGCGCTCGGCGCAAGCCGCGGGCGCGTGGTCCGGCAGTTGCTGACCGAAAGCGCCGTGCTTTCGGTGGCCGGCGCATGCCTCGGGCTCCTGGTGACCTTCTGGCTGTTGCGCGCGCTGCCCGCCCTGATTCCCGCGGGCCCGTTGCCGATCGCGATCGACCTGCGCCTCGACCCGCGCGTCCTGGCCTTCACGCTCCTCGCCGCTCTGTTTGCCGCCCCTGTCTTCGGTCTCACTCCGGCGCTGCTCGCCTCTCGGCCGGATATCTTCCCGGTGCTCAAGGACGGCGGCGAACCGCGACGTCCCGGCCGCGGACGCATCAGCCTGCGCAGCGTCCTCGTCGTCGGTCAAATCAGCGTAGCCCTGGCCCTGCTGGTGTGCTCCGGTCTTCTCATGCGCAGTTACCGGAACACGCGGGGTGTCGATCCCGGGTTCGTGGCCCGCCCGATGGCCCTGGCAACAGTCGTGCCCCAGGCGGTCGGGTACGACAATCAGCAGACGCGCCAGTTCTTCGCACGGCTGCTCGACCGACTCGCCGCCACGCCCGGTGTCGAGCGCGCCGCCATCTCCCGGCACATGCCGCTCAACGCGCTGTACGGGTCCGGTTCGCGCAGGAAAGTCGCGCTGCCCGGCCAGGCGGCAACCGGCGGAAACGACACGCCGGCCTTTCGCTACAACGTCGTGACACCCGGTTATTTCGATACCATGGGCCTCCAGCTGCTTGGCGGACGCGATTTCGCAACGACCGACCGTGCCGAATCGTCGCGTGTGGTGATCGTCAACCAGACAATGGCACGACAGTTATGGGGATCGGGTGATGTGGTCGGGCGGCACGTCCTCCTGCTGGCGGACGATGTTGGCGGCAAGGCGAGCGATTGCGAGGTCGTCGGTATCGCGCGCGACGCGAAGTACCTGCAGCTGAACGAAGCTCCGGAAGGATACTTCTACCTGCCGTATTCGCAGGCGCCCGCCGGCGAGGTGACGGTCATCGCGCGCGGGACGAACGAGGCGTTGCTGGCCCGCACGCTGCGCCGCGAGGTCACGGCGCTCGACCGCGCCGTGCCCGTCACCCAGGTGACGACGTTGAGCGCGCAGCTCCAGACGGCCACCATCGCTGAACAGATGGAGGCTACCTTGGTGACGAGCGTCGGCGCGGCCGGCCTGTTCCTCTCGATGATTGGTCTGTACGGAATCGTCTCGTTCGCGGTGGCACGGCGGACGCGCGAGATCGGTGTCCGCATGGCGCTGGGCGCGCGGCCAGCAGACGTCGTGGCGGATGTGTTGAAGCAGGGCGCCCGCTATGCACTTATTGGTGGCTGTCTCGGCCTGGTCTTTGCGGCGGGTGCCGCCCAGCTGATGAGGAGCACCCTTTACGGTGTCAGCGTCACCGATCCGCTGGCGTTTGGGGGCGCCACCGTCGTGGTGATTCTCGTCGCGCTGGCAGCCGCGTACCTGCCTGCCCGCCGCGCCGCGCGGATCGACCCCATCGCCGCGCTGCGATGCGACTGAGCCGGGTTAGGCGCTATGCGGCTGATAACGAGAATTGGTTCATCTTGCCGCGGCGGCGTCCGGGAGCCGTTGTCGAAAGCGGGAACCGCCGCGCGCTGCCCCCGTCCGGCGGTCAACAGAACTGTCCCTTTTATGCGACGCTCGACCCCGCGGCGGTCAACCTGGCTCAACTGGGGGCGGGACACGTCTGTGTGCAGAATGCTCGCCCGAACACTCGGACCGCCCCTGAGAACACAGATCCACGACGATCTTCTCGACGGCCAGGCAACCGATCTGCATTTCGTGTTTGCGGGCGATTTCCTTCTCGTCGAGGCGCACCGAGCCTTCGCCTTCACGTCCTTCCGGGGTTCAAACCGATGCTCGGCGACGCCTTCTCGACCAGATTTCACGCTCCCGGAGAATGCGATTCTCGCGGCGGAGTCGCGCCAATCCCTCGCCGCCCGTCCTCCCTGCCTCCGATCGCCGGTGCCCTTTCGACGCAGTTTCGCAGGAAGGATTCGGTCAGCTGCAGATCGCGAGCCACCGCGCGATGACTTTCGGTCAGCATCGGGCCGGACAGCCTCGAGCGTGAATAACCGGCCCCAGATCACGATCCTGAAGTCAGCGATCACAGGTTCGACGCCGCATACATTGAGGCGCACCTCCGAAGAGACGTTCTTTCTCGTTTTCCAGACGACATGCGCAGCTACGCCACTTGCTCTCTCCAATCACGTTGCGATTTCAAGCCTCCACGGCCAGCTCACACAGTCCAGAGAATCAGGGAGGAGAGAGCATGCGCGTACCAAGAATCCTGTTAGTCATTACCGCCGACAATGGGTACTCGAAGGACGAGTACCCGGCGGGAGCGTGGTCCGACGGCATCACCGTACTCCGATGCGATGGGGGCAGCGTGCATGACAGCTGGCTGCTCAACAACACGGATGTCGACCTGGTCGTCTTCAAGGGAATCGGCTGCACGGTCAGGAACAACCAGATCACCAACGACGCCCGGTACGTCTTCGCGGGGCTGAAGATCGGCGACTCCGGTGAAGATTCGTCAGTCAGTCTCGCAGGATCGCTGATCCACCATAAGATGGTATACTCCGGCTCGAATTTGCTGTCGTTCGGTATCCTCGTCGGTCATCATCCGTGGAATTCCGGCACGATCAGTGACGTCGGGGAGGTCAGCCACAACAGTTCAACAGGCGCTGTCGTGAATCTCGCGGTCGACGGCATCGGCGGCGGACTCGTGATCAACAACTCGACCTCGGGCGCACAGGGGAACCGTGGATTCCACTGCGGTTTCTCGGCAAACTACACCGCTGCACATTGGGGCAGCGCGTCAATTCAGGGCAGATGGGACGCACTTTGGCAGTATGACAACGGCACCTGCGGCCCAGCTTAAGCGCGCGACCGAAGCGGAAGTCATCTCACAACGGCGCGCCTGCTGGCGCGCCGTGTCTTTCGGTCGACCTAAAGCGTCGCAAGGCATCGATTTGGCGAATCGGTCTTGAGAACAGCTGTACGGCGGTCCATCGGCTCAAACACGGCCGGATTCGCGGTCGCCACCCGCAAAGTACTCGATGTAGGGGGTGTCGTGTGCGTCCTCGGCGGCGAGACGGCCGGAGGTCTTCTATTACCTTCTTGGACCGTTGGGCCATTCACTGTGCTCGTGGTGATTGGCGTCGCGCTCTTGGCGCTTCGCCACGCAATCTGGCCCGCGCCGAGTCTTCCCTCGCTCGCCTTCCACCGCGCTCAAGCGCAGCTCCGTGACCCGAGGACGCTGCTCGCGTGGTCGCTCGCTCTGGGGGCAGCTGCGTGTGTGTACGTCGTGGGGGCTTTTTCGGTGCACACCGCGGCACCGGGAACGGTGACTTACCCTTTTCGCATTTCGCGCAACCAAATAGAGAATCTGCCGGCTCGATTTGACGCTGGGTTCTACCTCGGTATCGCAAGGCACGGCTATGACTGGAGCCCTGAACTAAGCAGGCATCGGCACTCGATGGCGTTCTTTCCCGCGTACCCGGCAGCCATGCGAGTGGCCGGGGATGTGCTGACGATTCCGGCGAAGGCGTTCCGGAGGCCAGATTGGCTGGGCGGCGGCGACGCCAGGATGCTCTGGGGTGGAGTCGCGATATCCGTGTTGTGTCTCGCTCTCGCGCTCTTGAGAATCTCTAGACTCGCCACACTGGATGGGCTCAGTGGCAGGGCCGTCACGAAGACTGCCGTGGTGATCCTGTTGTATCCGTTCGCGTTCTTCTTCACTGCTCCCTATTCTGAGAGCCTCTTCTTGTTGAGTTGCGCTGGCCTGCTGTTCGAATGGCGTCACGGAAACGCTCGTAAGGCGACTCTTTGGGGATTACTCGTTGGACTCGTCCGGTCAAACGGCTGGACGGTCTCGATCGCGATGCTTCTTGACCTCGCATGGCGGCGGGGACTCAGCGAAAGGCGTAGGCGGGTTGTCGCTGCGCTGTCACCTGTATTCGCCGCAACCGCGTACTCGGCGTACGTCTGGCTACGCACGGGGAATCCGTTCGAGTGGGCTCTGGCGCAGCAAGGGTGGGGAGCTGCAGCTTCTCCGCTTGAATTCCTCACCCGTCGTTACGAGCTCGTTCGTGTCGAGGGCCTCTCGGGATACATCATTGCCAACACGCTTGATGCGGTGACGTTCGCCGCTGCGTTGCTGGCCGCGGTCGCCGCAGCCGTGTACTTCTGGCGGCGGGACTGGCTCTATGGTGGATTTGTAGCCGCGTACGTGTTTCCTGCGCTTGTCATCGACCTCCCCGCAACCGGAAGGATGACCGCCGTCCTGTTCCCGGTGGCCTTCCTTTTGGCGGGGTACGTCAAGGGTTGGGCCTACGTTCTTCTCGCCTCGGCGTTCGCGTGTGGCGAGTTCTGGTTCGCGCGGCAGTTCTTTCTGTGGCGCCCGCCTTTTTGAGCGCTGATCGAGACGACATCGCATTTTGGTAACGTAATTGTTCAGCGGGAAATCGCACGCTGAACAATTACCATATTGGGATGTCGCGCGAACCGCCAGAGACGCCGCCGGTGCCGGTTGCAGCCGACCCTCCTTCGCCCGCTCGTGGCGCGCGCCAGCGACGGCGTGGCCCCGCCGCAGCTGCGGCCGATCAAGCGCAGCGCAGGCTGGGACCGCACCATCTGACCGCTGACCGCGGCGATAACGGCGTGCGCCTGGATCTGGTGCTGCTGCGACACCTGCGCGGACCGCTGGCGCTTTCCCGCCGGCGCTTCCAGCACGCGATCGAGGGCGGCGATGTTGCCGTCAACGGCGTCGTCGTGACCCGGACCTCGGCGCGCGTCGTCACCGGCGACCGCATCGACGCCAGTCTTCCCGCACCCGTTCGTCGCCAGCCGCCGCAGCCGCAGAACCTTCCCCTCGATGTCCTCTTCGAGGACGAACATCTTCTCGCGGTCAACAAGCCACCGGGAATCGTCGCGCATCCTTCGTACAAGCACCCCGACGGCACGCTCTTCAACGCGCTGCTGTGGCACGTTCGCGGAACGGACGCACGGCCGAGATTGCTTCACCGGCTGGACAAGGACACGTCGGGGGTTGTGCTCGTTTCGAAGACATCCGCCGCGCATGCAGCTGTCGTGAGAGCGATGCGGGCCGGCGCCGTGCGCAAGGAATACGTGGCGATTGTGCGCGGGGTGCCGAGGCCAGCCAGCGGCGACATCGTGCTGGCGCTGGGGCGCGATCCTTCCGACGTCCGCCGGGTGGCGGCAACCGAATCGCACGGCAAGGAAAGCGTCACGCGGTACGAAACAGTTTCAACCGGGCGGCTGCGGCGAAGCGGGCTACGTGCGCAACCGCACGATGACGATGTGATGCGCGTGTCGCTCGTCAGGTGCGAGCTTGTCACCGGCCGCATGCACCAGATTCGCGTGCACCTGGCCGCGCGCGGCTGGCCGATTGTGGGCGACCGCGTGTACGGAGCCGCTGTGCGTACGTGGGATCCGGCCTTGGCCGGATTGCACGCAGCTGAACGTACGTGGGATCCGGCTTCAGCCGGATTGCAGGAGCCGGCTGGATTGAACGCCGCAACCCGATTCCCACGCCAGGCGCTGCACGCCTGGCGCGTCTCGCTTGCGCACCCGGCAACCGGCGATCAGATCGTCATCGTCGCGCCCATCCCTGAAGACATGCGAGCACTCATGGACGGCGCGGGGCTCCGAGTACATGCATGAGGAACGCCCATTCGTCCGCCTGCTCCTGGATCATCTTGCCCGTCGGCTTCCCCGCGCCGTGGCCGGCTTTCGTGTCGATGCGAATGAGAATTGGCGCGTCGCATCCCTGCGCCGCCTGCAGCGCGGCCGCGAACTTGAAGCTGTGGAGCGGCACCACGCGGTCGTCGTGATCGGCGGTGACGATGAGCGTGGCCGGGTAGCAGGCGCCGGGGCGAATGTTGTGCAGCGGCGAGTAGGCGATCAAGGTATCGAAGTCTTTCCGCGTTTCGGCGCTGCCGTAGTCCGACGTCCACGCCCACCCGATCGTGAACTTGTGAAAACGCAGCATGTCGAACACGCCAACGGCGGCCAGCGCGGCGCCGAACAAGTCGGGGCGCTGCGTGATGCAGGCGCCGACGAGGAGCCCGCCGTTACTGCCGCCGCCGATGGCCAGCTTCGGCGTCGACGTGTATCTTTCCCGGATCAGGTACTCGGCCGCGGCAACGAAGTCGTCGAACACGTTCTGCTTGTTCTTCAGGCGACCCGCGTCGTGCCACGGTTTGCCGTACTCGCCGCCGCCCCTCAGGTTGGCGACCGCGTAGACGCCGCCAAGCTCCAGCCACGCGGCGACGGCCGGCGAAAACCCGGGCGTCAGCGAGATGTTGAAGCCGCCGTAGCCGTACAGGTACGTGCCGTTCGCGCCGTCCAGGCGCAAGCCTTGCCGGTGCGTGATGAACATCGGTACCTGCGTGCCGTCCTTCGACGGGTAGAACACCTGCTTCGTTTCGTACTTCGAGGCGTCGAAGGGCACGCTCGGCCGCTTGAACAGGATGCTTTCGCCGGCGGCGAAGTCGTAGCGAAAGATCGTCGTCGGACGGGTGAACGACGTGAATGCGTAGAACAGTTCCTTGTGCTCGCGACGACCGGTCAATCCCGGGATGCTGCCGATGCCAGGCAGGACGACGTCGGTCTCGAGCCGGCCATCCATGTCGTAAACCCTGATCCGGTGCTGTGCGTCGATCTGCCAGACGGCCACGAAGCGATTCGCGACCATGGTGACCGACGACAGGACGTCGCGGCCGCCGGGGGCCTCGGGGATGATCTCGGCAGGGCTGAAGCCTTGCCCTACCGGCGGGGGCGCTGGGTCGTGCCGTGCGTGGAAGGGCGCAGGCCGGTCAATCGCCACCAGTCGGCCGCGCGGCGCATCCTTGTCCGTCTTCACGTAGAAACGCTCGCCGTCGTTGCCGACCACCGCGTAGGCCGCATCGAAGGCGTTCAGAAACGGAACGACGCCGGACGCAGGATCGGAGAAGTCTTGGATGAAGATTCGATTGCGCGGCTCGGTGCCCTCCGACTGATAGATGAGGAGGAAGCGGCCATCGTCGGTGACGTCCGCGCTGAAGCTCCAGTCGGGCTGATCGGGGCGCTCGTAGATGAGCAGGTCTTCCTGCTGCGACGTGCCGAGGCCGTGATAATAGAGCTTCTGGTACTTGTTGATGCCCTGGAACGCTTCGCCCTCGCGTGGCGCGTCGTACCGGCTGTAGTAGAACCCGCTGCCGTCCTTCTTCCACGCGGCCCCGCTGAACTTCGACCACTTCACGACATCCGGCAGGTCGGCCAGCGTCTCGACGTCGCGGACTCGCCACTCGATCCAGTCGGACCCGCTTTCCGAGAGCGCGTAAGCCATGTGCCGGCCGTCCTCGGTGAACGACGCGCCCGACAACGCGATGGTGCCGTCCGGCGAGAGGGCGTTTGGATCCAGCAGCACAGCTGGAGCGGCATCGAGTGCCGTGCTGCGGAAGACCACCGGCTGATTCTGCAGGCCGTCGTTTCGGGCGTAGATGTAGTACGGACCTTCCCTCGACGGCACCCCGTAGCGCTCATAGTTCCAGAGACTGGTCAGGAGATTCTCGATGGCCGGCCGCTGCCGAATGCGATCGAGGTAGGCGAAGGTGACGGCGTTTTCGGCATCGATCCATGCCCTGGTCTCGGGGCTGTCCGGGTCTTCGAGCCAGCGGTACGGATCGGCGATTTTCGCGCCGAAGAGATCATCCAGAACGTCGGCCTTCCTGGCCGGCGGGTAACTGAGCGGCGTCAATTGTCGTCTCCACGCGATGACCAACGACTCACGACCAGACCGACGACTCACGACCATTATGGAACGATTTCCCTCACCTCACCGTCTATGGGGAACGAGATGAGGGAACAACCGCTCGCGCTTCAGCCCCGCCGTGCTTGCCGGGCCTTCAGGCCCGGCGCTTCCCACGCGGCCGACCGGGCCTGAAGGCCCGGCCGATACGGCGGACCTGAAGGTCCGCCCTACATCCCGCTACGAATCTCACCCGCATGACACTCGGCGGTCATACAATGCCCCCATGGCCAAGAAAAGGGTCGTGCGCCGACGTAAGAAGGTGCAGCCCGCGTCGGTCGGGCTGGCGGCAGCGGATACGAAGATCGAGGCTGCCGGCGATCTGCAGGCGCTGGGCGCGCAGGTCGAGAAAGACGGCGGCGCCGTGCTTGGCGCCTACCGCGATCCGTTCGGCGGTAAGGATGTTCTGCTGGTCGCGCTGCCGGCCGACCGCGTCGATCCGACTCCGTATCAACGCGACCCATCCGACGCGCACGTCAAGCGCCTCATGAACGTCATCGAGAAGATCGGCCAGTTCCTCGATCCGGTCATCGCCATCCGCCAGAACGATCGCTACTGGACGCCGAACGGCAACCATCGGCTGCAGGCGCTCAAGCGGCTCGGTGTCCGCTCGGTCGTCGCTTTGCTTCTGCCGGATCCGCAGGTGGCGTTCAAGATCCTCGCGCTGAACACCGAGAAGGCGCACAACCTTCGCGAGAAGTCGCTCGAAACGATCCGCATGGCGCGCGAGCTGGCGCAGATCGGCAAGGCGGCCGAGAGCGACTTCGCCTTCGAGTTCGAGGAGCCGTCCTACCTGACGCTCGGCATTGCGTACGAGCAGCGCGGGCGCCTGAGCGGCGGCGCCTACCACCCGCTCCTGCGCCGCATCGACGAGTTCTTCGACGAACCGCTGGCGAAGGCATTGAAGGCGCGCGAGGCGAGAGCCGGGAAACTGCTCGAAATCGACGACCGCGTGGCCTCGATCGTCGAACGCCTGAAGTCGCGCGGCTTCACGAGTCCCTACCTCAAGCCGTTCGTCGTCGCGCGCATCAACCCGATCCGCTTCTCGAAGTCGACGGAGTTCGATTTCGACGAGGTGCTCGGGAAGATGCTGGCGGCGGCCGGCAAGTTCAACGTGGACAAGATCAGGCAGGAAGACGTCGCCCGGACTGGCGGCGGGCCGCCCGACGAAGAGTAGGCGCGGAGCGTGCCTCCGCCCGACGACATGTGGGATCCGGCTTCAGCCGGATTGTGCGCCATTTACTCACATGTGGGATCCGGCTTCAGCCGGATTGTGCGCGGCACGCCGAATTGGCGCGGCCGTTGCTCATTCGGACGCGTGCTTCGGCCGCACCCGCAACATCTCGCCAACTTTCCTTACATCGGCAAGCATCGATATTCTCTGCGCTTCTGCACGAATCGCCGTGCCCGCGTGTTCTGCGAAGCGAAGCGCGTCACGCTGGTATTGTCGCAGATCGTGCGCGCTGCCTCGGAATGCGATATTGCAGTAGTTGCGTACTGCTTCATGCCTGACCACTTACATCTCTTGGTTCAGGGGCAGACTGATTCATCGGACTGCAAGCGCTTCATCGCGCGCGCAAAGCAGTACTCGGGGTTCTACTATTGGAGGGAGTTCGGTCAGCAACTATGGCAACGGTACGGGTTCGAACGGGTCTTGCGGGAAGACGAAACAACCGAGGTCGTGGCCCGGTACATTGTCGAGAATCCAATGCGAGCGGGCCTGGTCGAGCGCGTGGACGAGTATCCGTATATGGGTTCCTTCGTCTACGATCTGAACACGCTGCTCGCTTCGATTCAGCACTTTTGATGAACAATCCGGCTAAAGCCGGATCCCACATGAGCCGCTCTGCTTTCATCCAGTGTTCTCACAAGAACAATCCGGCTAAAGCCGGATCCCACATGAGTGAACCGCACGCGGCCTCCCCTCGTATGTCTGCTTAGACCACTATTGGGAGGCGTCTGTGCTCGAGGACTTTCTCGGCGACGTCCGCTTTGCGTTGCGTTGGCTTCGTCGCAGTCCCGGCTTCACGGCGGTGGCCATCGCGTCGTTCGCGATCGGCATCGGCTTCAACACCGCCCTGTTCACCGTCGTTGACGCCGTGCTGTTCCGTCCGCTGCCGGTTCGCGAGCCGGGCCGGCTCGTCGACGTCTTCACAACGAGCAGTCACGACCAGTACGCCACCACCTCGTATCCAGACTTCCTCGACCTCAAAGAGAGGAACGCCGTCTTCGAGGACATGATCGGGTTCAGCCCGATGTTCGCCGCGCTCAACGTTGGCGATCACTCCCGACTGGTAACGGGAGAGGTCGTCACTGGCAACTATTTCCAGATGCTGGGCGTGAAGGCGGCGATCGGCCGAACGCTCACCCGAGCAGATGATCGCGCCGGTGCCCCGCCCGCCCTGATGATCTCCGACGCGTTCTGGCGGCAAGACCTGGGAGCCGATCCCCACGTTGTCGGGCGGCACATCCGCCTGCGGGGGCTGCCGTACACGGTCGTCGGCGTAGCGCCGCGCACATTTACGGGCATGTTTCCGATCCTGTCGGCCCAGCTGTGGGTGCCGACGTCGCAGGTCGAGGAGGTCAGCGTGGCGGGCATCCAGGACAACGTCCCGTCGCCCACCGGCAAGACGATGCTGGAGCGGCGCGGCAGTCGCTGGATGTTCGTGAAAGGCCGGCTGAAGCCGGGCGCCAGCGTCGAACAGGCGCGCGCCAATCTGGGCGTCATCATGCGCGCGCTGATGGCCGAGAACCCGCAGACGAACCGGGACAGGACGATCTCCGCAGTGCGGACGGCCGACGTTCATGTCCATCCTGACGCGAGCCAACTGCTCGTCCTGGCCGGGAGCGCGCTGATGCTGCTGGTCGGCCTGGTGATGCTCGTCGGCTGCGCGAACGTCGCCAGCATGCTGCTGGCGCGAGCCGCCGCCCGGCAACGCGAAATCGGGATCCGGCTGGCGATCGGGGCGAGCCGCGGTCGGCTCGTACGCCAACTGCTGACGGAAAGCCTCGTGCTCGCGGTCCTGGGCGCCGCAGTGGGCATCGCGCTCGCCTGGTTGCTCCTGCGCGCGATCACCGCCGTGCGCGTGCCCATCCCGATTCCGATTGCGATGAATCTTCCGCTCGACGGCCGCATCCTCGCGTTCACCGCGCTCGTGACCGCGCTCGCTTCTGTCATTGCCGGCCTCATTCCGGCCATTCGGTCGTCGCACACTCAGATCGCCGCCGACATCAAGGGTGCCGGCCACGGCGTCGGCGGTCGCCCTTCGACTTCGCTCAGGGCGGGCCGGCGCTGGACGCTGAGCGACGCCCTCGTCGCCGGTCAGATCGCCGTCACGATGGCGCTGCTCGTCTGCGGCGGCCTGATCGCGCAGAGCCTGCTCGCCGCCGGGAACGCGAAGCTCGGCTTCCGCACGGGAGGCCTGGCGATCCTCTCGATGGATCTCGAGATGGCGCGCTACGACGCCGCGCGCAGCCACGACTTCTTCGTGCGCGCACTCGACAGGGTGAAGGCGATCCCCGGCGTGGACCACGCAACGCTTGGCTCGACGCTTCCTTTCTCGATGAACTTCAACAGCATGACGTTCTTCATCCCCGGCCACGACCGGCCCGGCCGCCCCGGTTCGTCCATCCGCGAGACGGATGTCGGTCCCGAGTACTTCAGGATGCTCGACATCCCGATCCTCGAAGGACGCAGTTTCAACGATGCGGACACACCAGATGAACCGTACGTGGCCATCGTCAATGAAACGATGGCGCGTCGCTTCTGGCCGGGCGAAAGCGCGATCGGCAAGGTGATTCGCATCCGCACGGAAACCGGGACGCCGGTTCAGATCGTCGGCGTGTCGGCGGACTACAAGGTGCACACTGTGGGCGAGGCCCCCGCGCCCTTCGTGCACATGGCCTACACCCAGGACCGGACGACCTACGCGTCGCTGATGGTCCGCACGCGCGGCGACGCGGAAACGCTGCTCGCGCAGATGCGCCGCCAGCTCGTCGCGCTCGAACCGAATGTCGTCTTCATCGAGAACCAGACGATGACGCGGCAGGTGGCGGCGACGCTGTTCCCGGTGATGGCTGGCGCGTGGGTCGTCGGCGTGATGGCGCTGGTGACCGTGGCGCTCGCGGGCATCGGGCTCTACGGCGTCATTGCCTACTCGGTGGCCCGACGATCGCGCGAGATCGGCATCCGCATGGCGCTCGGCGCGCGGCCGGCCGCGATCCTTGGTCTCGTGGTGCGCCAGGGTCTTGTCGTGTGCGCGATTGGGCTGGTTCTCGGTTCCGTCGGCGCGTTCGCGGCGGCCCGCTTCCTGGCGCAGGCACTCTACGGCGTCTCCGCGTCGGATCCCGCTCCCTGGGCGGGCGCGTTGACGATCGTGCTCGCGTCTTCGGCGCTGGCGAACCTCGTACCCGCGCGTCGCGCGGTCACGGTGGATCCGACGAGGGCGCTGCGCACGGAGTAGTACGCGGGCGTTGCCGCGCCAGCGCGTCGCGGACGATTTGCCCGAAGCGGGCCCGGCCCGCATAGGGCAAACCGTTCGCGACGCTGGCCACTGGACAACGGGATGTGGAGTCGGTGCCCGTGCGGGATCTGGCCGGCGGGCCACCCGCCTGACGACCCCGAATTCGTGTGTGACCGTACTGGAACTGAAGGTGTGCAGCGGAGCGGACGCGCGGCCGACCGAGCCTGCGGAGCAGCCAGCGGTCGATGCTGAAAGGCGACGAGCGTTGCGAAGTTTTTCCCGGCGCAGCGCGCCGGCGGGGCCCCCGACGCAGTAGCAAAACGGGTTCCGCGTTGCGGGAGCCGTCGCGCCAGCCGGCTGGTCGATCCGAAAAACGGAGCAACGCCGAGGAGCCTTTCCTAGCTGCGGAGCCGGCTCGGGCGGCAGTGCGTCCGCTTCGCTGCAGGCAGCCCCTGCTATTCGTGGATTTCCACGACGTCTCCTTCGACCAGCACGTGATCCCGTTGCACCGTCTGGCCGTCGAAGACCTGGCTGCCCCACACCCGCGCGAACGTCATGCTGGCGAGCAGATCCTTGTGAATGCGCGATGCGAGGTCCGCGATGGTCGCGCCGCGCGGCAGCGTGAACGGCCTGGCACGGTCGGGCGGCTTGCCCGGCTGCTTCGTGTAGACGCGCATGATGTCGAGCGCGTCGAAGGTGCGGCGGCCGAGGAGGACGAGGCTGCTCGGCGCGAAGATCGAGACCGGAACCAGCGGCCAGCGATGGTCGAACAGCTCGTCCACGATCTCGACCGACTCGGCGACCTCGGGCCGATCGATGCCCGTCAGCACGACGAGCGCCGGTTTCACGGTGCCGGGCGGCGCGGCGGCTCCCACCTCGCCACATGCGGGCTGCAGCACGACGCCGCGCTGACCCAGCAGCCGCACCGTGTCGTCCATCCCCTCGAGCGCATACCGCCCGTCCAGAACCACCCAGACGAGACTGGCGGCGCGAATCAAATCGAACACCCAGGCGTCGACGTGCTCGTCCGACAACGGCGGCAGATCGACCAGCTGAAAGGCGATGTCCTCGAAGGGCATCATGCCCGGAGTGGCATCGCGCGTGGTGAAGGGATAGTCCCCGACGGCGGGCGTGGCGTGCGTGAGCGCGGCAACGAGCGAGGATTTACCGGTGTTGGGCGGGCCGACCAGCGCCACCTGCCCCGCGCCCTCGCGCGGCACCATGTGGCTGAACGTACTGCGTCCGGCCTTGGCGGCCGGTTGCTTCCGAAGCTTCGCGATCCGGGCCTTGATGTCCGCCTGCAGGCCGTCGGTGCCCTTGTGCTTGGGCATGACCCGCAGCATCTCTTCGAGCGCCGCGAGCTTCTCCTCGGGGCTCTTCGCGGCCCGGAAGCGTTCCTCGGCCCGCTTGTACTCGGGCGTGAGATTCGCCGGCATGGACGTAGTGCTGCGTGCCTGGTGCTGCGTGCTTGGTGCGGTGCTCGGTGCTTGGTGCTTGTGCTCGTGCTCAGTGTGCCCGCACACGGCACCTGGCACTCGGCACCGCACCCAGCACCCGGCACTCAGCACCCAGCACTCGTGATCACTTGACGGTAACGCTCCCCCGCAACCGTACGTCGCGCGACGAGC
>Ga0315282_10009413_pt1 | contig 15535 bp, 13 predicted proteins | sample YL17G07_20_MG_FD_203693 | JGI IMG/M metagenome (GOLD analysis project Ga0315282, IMG submission 203693) | Sediment microbial communities from Yellowstone Lake, YNP, Wyoming, USA - YL17G07_20 | ecosystem: Environmental > Aquatic > Freshwater > Lake > Sediment | place: USA: Wyoming | collected... | reverse complement strand
CTGGACACTAATGCTGACTACGTCGCCAAATATCCAAGTTTTGCCCCACATTCTGTATTCTACACCCAGGACTATTTACCAACAATACGGAGAAAGCCAAGGATGTGCAGCATTGAACTTTCCGATGAAATGTGCAACCTGAACATTTTGGCTCCTGGTGTTCGGTGTGGTATTCTTCATTGTCGAGCAAGAAGCACCCTTTGACTTCAGCATAGCAGCGTGATAACATATTGCAGGTTTTGGCAGAATTTGTAGATTTTTATAGATTTGCTGTGTCCATCTAGGATTAGGATAGCAAGTGACTCAGGGAGAATCGAACATCGGACAGAACCTGCTCACCATCGGCCAGGCGTGCAAGCTCCTGGGCGTGAGCGAGGCTACATTAAGGAATTGGACGGATGAGGGCAAGATCAAGGCCTTCATCACGCCTGGCGGTCATCGGCGCTACGTCGAAGCGGAAATGCGTAGTTTCATTGCTGCGCAGAGCCGCATGTTCACCACGCAGAACCTGATCGATGAAATGGAGTCCGAGCCGCGGCATAAGATACAGATGGCCCGCGAGCGTATGGCCGGCGCCCCCTGGTACAACAGCCTCGACGATGAGGCTAAATCAAAGCTGAGGGAGCTGGGGAACACGGTCTACGGCCTCACCGTCGAATATCTGACTAAGAAAAAGGAGCGGGATGAGACCATGCGTTCGGCCAAGGAGGTGGGACGGCAGTTCGGAGAGTATCTGGCCGACGTGGGTATTTCGCTCACCGATGCTCTTGAGGCGTTCATAATGCATCGTTCCCCGTTGGTACAGGTCGCCAGCGATATCGTGAAGCGGGAGAGTGTGCTGCGGGGGCAGGCGGCGGATGCCGTGCCGCTGGTGACGCAGATCACGGACGAGTTCCTGCTTTCGCTCGTCGAAGCGTATCAGTCGCGGCAGCGCCGCGGTGGGGATGGGGCATAGCTGTGCTATCTATCTCGCGCCTGCTGTGTGATGAGGTTGGCCCCGGCGATCACCTGCGCTATCGCGACGGCGGCCGGGGTGACGGTAAGCCCATCGTCGTCTGGAACAGCACCTCCAAATGTAATCTCAAATGTGTTCACTGCTATTCCAATGCTGATTACCGCAGCCGAAAATCCTCAATGACGACTGATGAGGGTAAAGATTTCATTCGACAGCTCACCGACTTTGGCGTGCCGGTGCTGCTGTTCTCCGGAGGCGAGCCGCTTTTACGGAAAGATTTTTTCGAGTTAGCCCGATACGCTGTACAAAACGGCCTCGGTGTGGTGCTGTCGACAAATGGGACGCTGATAACGAGTGATGTCGCGTCGCAAATTAAGAAGGTCGGCTTCCGTGAGGTGGGCATCAGTTTGGACGGCGTCGGTGTTAGTAACGATCGCTTTCGCGGCGTCGACGGTGCGTATGATGCGGCGCTTGCGGGCATACGCAACTGCAAGGCCGCTGGACAGAGAGTCTCGCTGCGTATGACGCTGACGAAATCAAACTACAAAGAGGTCGATTCCATCTTCAATCTTGTTGAGAAGGAGGGGATCGACCGCGTCTGCTTCTATCACCTGGCGTACTCGGGGCGGGGCACTTCTCTCATCGATAGCGATCTCAGTCACGAGGAGACGCGGCGGGTCGTCGATCTGATTTGCGAGCGCACTCTCGATATGTACAGGCGCGGCTTGCGCAAAGAGGTTCTCACCGTGGGCAACCACACCGACGGCGTTTATCTCTATCGAAGGCTGGAGCGGGAGGACCCGCAACGCGCCGCTAAAGCTGTCGATCTGTTGCGCTGCAACGGCGGCAACAATTCCGGCGTGCTTATCAGCGCGGTTGACGCAATAGGCAACGTGCACCCCGACCAGTTCTGGAGCGGCATCACCTTCGGTAACGTGCGGGAGCGGTCGTTCGGCGACATATGGTTGGACATATCGACCCCGCTTATGAGAGGGCTGAAGGATCGTAAAAAGATGCTCAAAGACCGCTGCGCCAAATGCGGCTATATCGATATCTGCAACGGCAACATGCGGTCGCGCGCCGAGGCCGTTTACGGCGACGTTTGGGCGCAGGACCCTGCGTGCTATCTGACCGATGAGGAAATAGGGATTATCGAGCGCAGTCGATGTGAATAGTCTATTGCTTGAACCGAAGTTAAGGCTTGTGGCGTGGGAGATAACGCGCCGCTGCAACCTTGCCTGCGCCCACTGCCGCGCATCGGCGGAGGATGTCGATTACGACGGCGAGCTGAGCACGGAGGAGTGCTTCCGCTTGATCGATCAGATTGTCGAAATCGGCAAACCAATACTGATTCTTACCGGGGGAGAACCTTTGTGCCGCCCGGACGTCTTTGATATAGGAAGGTACGCCGCGGAGCGCGGGCTGCGCGTCGTGCTTGGCAGCAACGGTACTATGATCGACGATGACGTCGCCCGCAAGCTGAAGCAGGTGCCGGTATCGCGGGTCGGCGTCAGCATCGACTTCCCGAACGTCAGGATGCAGGACGATTTCCGTGGCCGCAAGGGCGCTTTCGATGAGGCTATCGCAGGTATTAAACAGGCGCAGCGCGCCGGCATCGATATCCAGATAAACAGCACCATTACAAAAAAGAACGCTGTGTTGATCGGAAGTCTGCTGGATTTAGCGCTGGGCATGGGCGCCGTTGCCTTCCATCCGTTCATGCTGGTGCCGACGGGGCGTGGCAGGCATCTGGCCGACAGTGTTCTCTCGCCCGAGGAGCACGAGCGGATACTTAACTGGGTATACGAGAAGCAGGCGGAACTGAGTGATAGGATACAGTTTAAACCGACCGATGCGCCGCACTATATGCGTATCGCTATGCAGCGGCGCAATGGGCAGGCCAGACCGAGCGCTAAAAGTCCTTATGCGCTCGACTCGCTCACGCGCGGGTGCCTTGCGGGCACGGGTTTCTGCTTCGTCTCGCATGTCGGCCGGGTACAGGGATGCGGCTACTTGGATGTGGAGGCCGGCAACGTTCGGGAGCAGGACTTCGCCTCCATCTGGTCGGATTCCCCGTTGTTCAACCAGCTTCGCGATTTATCTAATCTTAAGGGCAAGTGCGGTGCGTGCGAGTACCGCCGGCCGTGCGGCGGCTGTCGCGCCCGCGCGTTCGAGTCAACGGGAGATTATCTTAACGAAGAGCCGTATTGCATGCATAAACCCGGTGCTGTACATACATCGCATGCTGAAAAGGTGTGAATACAATATGAAAAAAGACAAACTGGATAAGATTGATAAAAGGCTTCTCAATATATTGCAACTGGAAATTCCTCTTAAACGGGAGCCATACGCTGCAATCGCGAACAGCCTGGGCATAACCGAGCAGGAGACCATCGATCGAGTACAGCGGCTGAAGAGCAGCCGCATGATAAGGTACATCAGCCCCATATTCAATGCCGGAACTCTGGGTTATATCAGCACGCTGGTGGCTGCCAGCGTCCCTGAGGACAGGGTGGATGAGGCGGTGCGCATCGTCAATGCGCTGCCGGGCGTGAGCCACAACTACCAGCGCAAGCATTACTACAACCTGTGGTTCACGCTGACCCTTCCCGAAAATGTCGACCGTGAAGCGGTTTTGCATAAGCTGAACGATGAGATCGGCCCCGAGGCGATAATGGACCTGCCCGCATTGAGGCGCTTCAAGGCCAGGGCCTTCTTCGATATGGAGGGACGGGGGCATGTACCTGCGGATACGCCTGCTGAGGAACCAGAGGCGGTGCCGCTGACGGTGACGGACTGGGCGGTGATCGTTGAATTGCAGCACGACCTGCCGTTCGTGTCCAGGCCGTTCGATGTTATGGCTAAGAACGCTGGATTTAACACAGAAGAATTCCTCAAGCAGTGTCGTTCCTTAAAAGAGCGCGGCGTCATAAAACGCTATAACGCTGCGATGAGACAGGTGAAGGCTGGTTTTGCCGTCAACGCTATGGTGTGCTGGTCCGTGCCGGATGATCTGGTAAAGAAGGCGAGTCGCAAGATGTCCGCTATCGATGAGGTAAGCCATTGTTACGAAAGGGTGTCCTATGAGTACTGGCCATATAATCTGTATACGATGATACATGCCAGGACGCCGCGTGAGTGTCGCGATATTGTCAGGAGGATAGCCGAAGGAATTGGGATAGGCCAGTATGAGGTTCTTTCCACTGTGCGTGAGTTCAAGAAGGAGCGGGTCAGCTACAGGCCTTTCGCTGCGGACTGGATGGGCAAGCGCTACTATCCTGTTTCCCTCGACGTGAACGGTAAACGATGTGTGGTCGTCGGCGGGGGCGAGGTGGCGCTGCGCAAGGTCAATGTGCTCCTGGAGCATGATGCCCTGGTGCAGGTCATCAGCCCTGAGCTATGCCCTGATCTGGAGGATTTATTTACGTCGGGGAGGATCATGGCCGCGAAGAGGCCTTATGCCGACAGCGATCTGGCGGGGGCCTTTGTGGTGATAGCGGCTACCGACGATATCGAGGCCAACCGCAAGGTGGCGGCCGAGGCGCAGAAGCTCGGCGTCCTGGTCAATGTCGTCGACGTCCCGAACCTGTCCAATTTCATCGTCCCTTCTTACCTGAGGCGTGGGGACCTCACGGTGGCTGTCTTCACCGGGGGGCGCAGCCCGGCGCTGGCGCACAGGATCAAGGAGGAGCTGGAGGATATCTTCGGGGATGACTATGCTGCGCTGCTTGCTCTGGTGGGGCAGGTGCGTTCCGAGTTGCGGCAGGGCGGCGTCACCGCCACAGGCGAGGATTGGCAGAGGGCACTTGATATCAATATGCTGCTGACGCTGATTCGCGAGGGAAAAAACGACGAGGCTAAACAGCGTCTGATGGAGAGTCTGGAGAGGCATGATTTAAATGAGCGGGAATAATAAATTGTCGAGCCCGCAGGTGTATTTATCAGGGGTAAGCTATGATACGGCTCCGCTGTCGATCAGGGAGGGGCTGAGCATACCGAAGGGCCGTATTCAAGATGCATTGGATGGACTTAAACGTTATGTTAACAGTGGCATTATATTAGCAACGTGCAACAGGACCGAGGTATATGCTGTCGGCGATGATAAGAGTTCGCCCGCGGCATCGATTCGGGAATTCTTCTGCGACTGGTCGGGGTTTTCACAGGAACAACTGGCTTCGCATCTGCATACAGCCCAGGGTCGCGACGCAGTAAGGCATCTGACAGAGACCGCCTCAGGCCTCCGTTCTATGATCGTCGGCGAGTGGGAGATACAGGGACAGGTCAGGCAGGCGTTTCATATCGCGGAACAGGTAGGGATGGTCGACCCGATGTTAAAGAAGCTATTTCAGCATGCGATCCGCGTCGGCAGGCGCGTCAGGGATGAAACGGATATCAGCAAGAATGCGCTTTCGGTGAGCTCGGTGGCGGTGAATCTTGCGGTCAAGGCCGTGGGCGACGTCCGCAGTTGTCGCGTTGTGCTTATAGGCGCCGGCCAGGCGGGGAAACTGGTGGCTAGGGCCTTTTCCCAGCGCGGCGTTTCCGAGATCGCGATCATAAGTCGCTCGCTGCAGAGCGCTGAGGAATTGGCTGCATCCCTTGGCGGCAAGGCGGTTGAGCTGAGCCGGTTGCGGGACGAAATGAAGGCAGCCGACATCGTGATCTCATGCACCGGCGCGCCGCATGTCGTAGTCGATTGCGATATCGTTAAGAACGTGATGCATGCACGTCCGTCGCGCCCGCTTGTGCTGGTGGATATAGCCGTTCCCCGCGATATAGATCCCGGCGTAAAACAGATTGACGGCGTGTATTTATATGACATAGACGATTTCACGCAACTATCGAAAACGCACCGCAAGGCTCGGGAGCGGGAGATCGCCAGGGCTATGTGCATCATCGATGAGGAGATGGCGGTATTTTCGGAGCAGTGGCATGCCCTGAGTGCGAAGCCCGTAGTGGATGCGCTGATGCAAAAGGCGGAGGATATTCGCAAGCGCCAGCTACAGCTTACGTTGAAGAAGCTGCCGCCCCTGTCGGAAGAGGAACTGGCGAGCATTGAGGCTATGACCAAATCGATCGTGTACAAGATACTGCATAAACCGGTGGAATGTTTGAAGAATAACGGCCACGACGATGGGGCTATGGTGGAAGTCGTGAAAGAACTGTTCGATATAGAAGTCAAGGCATCGCTGGAGAAATGAAGGAGCACATTATCATAGGCTCACGCAAGAGCAAACTGGCCCTGATCCAGGCGCAGGAAGTCATCGATGCGTTGAGATCGGTTTATCCTAGGCTTTCTTTTGAGATAACCACGGTGAAGACCGCGGGCGATCGTGATCGCAAAACCTCTCTGAAGGTACTTGGTGGCAAGGGGGTTTTTGTAAAAGAGATGGAGGAGGCGCTGCTACGGCGGGAGATAGACATCGCGGTGCACAGTCTGAAGGATATGCCTACCGATATACCTGCCGGATTGAAGCTCGCAGCCGTTACCCGGAGGCTGGACCCGCGCGATGTGCTGGTCTCGGCGAGTTGTGTCGGTTTGTCGAAGTTATCGTCGGGTTCCAGGATCGGCACCGGCAGCCAGAGGCGCGCCGTTCAGCTTATGAATTATCGTCGTGATATTGCGGTGACAGATATGAGGGGAAACATCGATACGCGCCTGCGCAAGTGCTTCGGCGGCGAGGTCGACGGTGTCATGCTGGCGGCGGCCGCGCTTGTGCGCATGAGGCTCGAGTGCAGGATAACTGAGTATCTGCCCGTGGATAAGTTTGTCCCTGCCGTCGGTCAGGGGGCACTGGGGATCGAGGTTCGAGATAACGATAAACTGGCTAATGAGATCGTAGCTCCGTTGAGTCACGAGGAAAGCTGGAGGGAGGTGTCTGCTGAGCGCGCCTTCCTTAAAGCGCTGGGTGGGGGCTGCCGCGAGCCGATAGCGGCGCTGGGCGTCGTTAAAGGATCGTCGCTGCATATACGCGGTATGGTGGCTAATTCCACGACACTCGAAGTAATGAATGCTGAGATAGAAGGAAAATCCTCGGATGCTGAGCAGCTGGGGCTCCGTCTGGCGCAGAGTATGATGGAAATGGGTGCTGGCAGGCTCATAGGTAGGAGCGGGTGATGAACAAGCGCATGGTGTACCTTGTCGGCGCTGGTCCGGGCAATGCGGGGCTGATCGCAGTAAGAGGGCTGGAGTTACTGCAGCAGGCGGATGTTGTTGTATATGACCGGCTGGTTGATGACGGACTGCTGGTTTATGCAAGCCGCGATGCCGAGCTGATATTTGTCGGCAAGTCCTCTGGCGATCATACCATTGAGCAGACCGAGATAAATCGAATATTAGTCGCTAAGGCAAAAGAGGGGAAATCGGTGGTCCGCCTCAAGGGGGGAGATCCGTTTGTGCTGGGGCGTGGCGGTGAGGAAGCGGAATTTCTTTTCGATAATGAAATCCCGTTCGAGGTGGTGCCCGGCGTGACCTCCGCCGTGGCTGTGCCTGCGTTCGCGGGTATCCCTGTGACACATCGTAGCCTGGCGTCGTCCTTCGCCGTTGTCACCGGCCATGAAGACCCGTCCAAGGATGGTTCGAGCGTAGACTGGGGGAGGCTGGCTTCCTCGGTTGATACTCTTGTGTGCCTTATGGGCATGGGCAATATCGAGAAGATAGTCACTGAGATCATCAGTGGAGGTAAATCGCCTGATACTCCGATAGCGTTGGTCCAGCATGGCACGACACCGCGTCAGCGCACGGTCGTTGGAACCCTGGCCACGATTGTGAAGCGGGTCGAACGTGCCGGGCTCAAGCCGCCGGTTGTGATCGTCGTCGGTAATGTCGTTGCGTTGCGTGAGCGTCTAGCCTGGTTCGATAAGCAGGCGCTTTTCGGCAAGAGAGTGCTGGTGACGCGGGAGCGTTCTAAGGCCAGCGTCCTCAGCCGCATGCTCGCCGAACGCGGCGCCGAGGCGGTAGAGCTTCCTGTTATTGAGGTCAAGGAACTGTCGAATACTACCGAGCTAGATGGCGCCGTATCGAGCTTGAGAAATTATCAGTGGGTGCTTTTCACCAGCGTTAACGGCGTCGATGCCTTCTGGCAGCGTATGCGCGCCGCGGGGCGGGACGCCCGCTGGTTTGAGAATATCAAGATCGGTGCTATAGGGCCGGCCACCGCGGAACGGCTCCAGGATATTGGATTGTATCCGGATTATATTTCACAGGAGTTCACCAGCGAGTCGATGTTGCAAGGACTGGCGGAACTGGGCATCGCCGGTTGTCGCATCCTGCTGCCGCGCTCCGATATCGCGCCGAGGGAGCTGATTGAAGGCCTGATCAAGCTCGGCGCTGATCCGTTCGAGGTTGCGGCCTATCGCACCGTATCGCCGAATGGCGTCGTGTCGGAGGGTAAACGCAGGCTGCTGGCCGGCGAGATCGATGTGGTGACATTCACCAGTTCATCGACGGTAACGAACCTGGTGGGGATTTTGGATGGGGATGTCGATGCGATAAACAAAGCAAAGGTTGCATGCATCGGGCCAGCCACGGCTTCAGCCGCGGCAAAGACGGGCATCAGGGTCGATATCACGGCGCAGGAGCACACCATCCCAGGACTGGTGTCTGCAATCGAATCGTATTTTAAATCGAAAAAGGAAGGCGGTTCTTGATGGGTGGATTTCCACAGGTCAGGATGAGAAGGCTGCGTAAAAACGAGCCGATGCGACGGCTGTTCAGGGAAACTTCACTCGGGGTGGATGACCTTATATACCCGCTGTTCGTGATTCACGGTCGTGGTGTCAGACGCGAGGTCAAATCCATGCCCGGGGTTTTTCAATACTCGGTGGATAAGTTGGCTCGTGAGGCAAAGGAAATCACCGCCCTGGGCATCAACGCAGTGCTGCTGTTCGGCATTCCGCAAGGGAAGGACGAGGTCGGCTCGTTGGCACATCAACCTGACGGGGTAATACAACAGGCGATACGGGTGATAAAGAAAGCGGCTCCTGAGCTTCTGGTGATTACCGATGTATGTCTTTGCGAGTACACAAGCCATGGTCACTGCGGCGTTGTCGTTGACGGTGACGTGGATAACGATAAGACGCTGGACCTGCTGGCGCGTATGTCTCTCTCGCACGCAGAGGCCGGAGCGGATATCGTGGCTCCGTCTGATATGATGGACGGCCGGGTTAAAGCGATTCGAGAGGCGCTGGACGATTCAGGTTTTGTCGATTTGCCAATCATGTCCTACGCGGTGAAGTACGCCTCGGCTTTCTACGGCCCGTTCCGCGACGCGGCACAGTCGGCTCCGCAGTTTGGCGACAAGCGCTCATACCAGATGGATAGTGCCAATGTCAGGGAAGCGCTGCGGGAGGCGGAGCAGGATGTGTCCGAGGGAGCCGATATCATAATGGTCAAGCCGGCGCTGGCTTACCTGGATGTCATAAGTAAGGTTTATGATAAGTTCAACCACCCGATAGCGGCTTACAACGTGAGCGGGGAGTACTCGATGGTCAAGGCTGCGGCGGCGCGCGGCTGGATCGATGAACGCCGGATCGTCATGGAGATACTCACCTCCATAAAGCGGGCGGGCGCGGATGTCATTATTACGTATCATGCCAAAGATGTCGCCCGGTGGCTCTCTGAGCGGGGGTCGATTTAATGAAGAAAAGCAGATCGAAGAAGCTGTTCCAGGAGGCGCAGAGGTACCTGCCCGGAGGCGTCGATAGCCCGGTGCGAGCCTTTAAAGCTGTCGGCGGGGAGCCTCTGTTCATCAAGAAGGGCTGCGGGTCGAAGATTTACGATGCGGATGGGAACGAATTTATCGACTACGTCTGCTCTTGGGGGCCGCTCATCCTGGGCCACGCGCATCCGCGGGTGGTGGAGGCGGTGTGCCGCGCTGCCGAGGGCGGCACCAGCTACGGGGCGCCGACCGAACTCGAAACCAGGCTGGCAAAGATGATATGCGAGGCGATGCCTTCGATCGAAAAGATACGATTCGTCAGCTCCGGCACGGAGGCGACGATGAGCGCACTGCGGCTGGCGCGGGCGTTCACCAAGCGGGACAAGATATTGAAATTCGACGGCTGCTATCATGGCCACTCGGACGGGTTGCTGGCGAAGGCAGGGTCGGGGGTGGCCACGCTGGGCCTGCCCGACAGCCCGGGGGTACCGCCGGGATACGCCGCCAACACCCTTGTCGCGTCGTACAACAACCTGTGCCAGGTTGAGGAGATATTCGATGAGCATCAGGATATCGCGGCTGTGATCGTGGAGCCGGTAGCTGCCAACATGGGGGTTGTTAAACCTCAGCCGATGTTTCTGGAAGGGTTGCGCGCTATCACTGAGGCGCAAGGTGCATTACTTATTTTCGATGAGGTCATCACGGGCTTCCGCGTAGCTTATGGGGGAGCGCAGGAACTGTATGGGGTGAAGCCGGATTTGACGTGTCTGGGGAAGATCATCGGCGGGGGCCTGCCTGTGGGAGCATATGGCGGCCGTGATGAGATTATGAGCATGATGGCGCCGTCAGGTGGCGTGTATCAGGCAGGCACGTTATCGGGCAATCCGCTGGCCATGACCACGGGCATCGCCACGCTCGAAGCGCTGAGGCGCAGCGGTGTGTATGAGGAACTCGAAAGGAAGTCGCGCCTTCTGGAAACAGGCATCACACGGGCGGCTGAGGCGTGCGGCGTAACGGTCGCGATTGCGAGGGTAGGATCGCTTCTCACCGTTTTCTTTGCTATAAGTCTTCCTTCGGACTACGCATCGGCCAAACGTGCCGATACCGCCAAGTTCGCTAGGTTCTTCAATGCGCTGCTGGATAGGGGTATTTACTGGACTCCGTCGCAGTTCGAGGCGGTCTTCGTGTCGCTGGCCCACAGCGAAGATGATATCAAGTCAACGATTTCGGCTGTGGAAGAAGCTCTGTCCTTGGTGTCTTAGCATTCGTCGTCTATAATGTAATAGAGGATGAAATGATTAAAGTGACCGATGTTGCCATGAAGGAACTTAAGGCGATGATGGATCGTGGCAGGACGGCGTGTGTTGATGAATTTAAAGAAATATCTTATGGCGTCGATGAGTCCAATATCGCGCTCAGATTAGTGCTCACTCCCGATGGATATCTGGCTATCATAATGGATGTATACCGGGAAGGGGACACTGTTATTGAGGATAACTGTCCAATTACACAACATACTACTTTGTTGTCTCATTGCACAACATACTATATTGTTTTTCGTCAATAGCCCCGGCAAATTAATGCTTTATCTCACCAATCCCCTCCGGCGCGCCTCCTCCACGAAATCTGGCTCCGGCCACCAGCGATCGAGGGCCAGGTCTTCGGCCACCACCCCGGCCACATTATAGCCATTTGCCAACAGAACCATGCCACCGGGGTAAGTGCTCGCCCCCCCGAGATATAGGTTCTTTATCGGCGTCCTGTAGCTGGAGCAGTCGACACTGGGCCTTAAGTAACCCATCTGTGTCGGGATGTACGCGCCGTGCTTGAAGGAGCCCCTAACCATGTTCACCAGCTTCTGCTCAATGTATGTCGGGGGGTAGACGTAGCGGCGGATTACTTTGGCCTGAGCCAGGTTGGGTGCATATTCCTGCCACGTGCTCCAGACCTCATCGGCGTAGCCTTCCGCCTTCTCCTGCCAGCTGCCAGCCTTCAGCTCGTAGGGCGCCAGGCTCTCCCAGCGGGCCACAGCCACACCGGGAAATATGTCCACCGGTGCCTGCAATGGGTCGAAATCGCTCATAGTGGTGCTATGCCCGGCAACGACAAGCTCGCCCGCCTTAACTTTCTCTATGTGAGACAGCAGTTCATCTGTGCTCTCAAAGCCGATAAGCTTGAGCATGGCCTCATTAACAGCAGGGTCAAAATCGGCGGCTTTATATCTAGGCGCTTCGCTCAAGGCGAGGTGAAGCCCGAAGAGACTCCAGTGCTCCCATTCCCACCCCTTTGTCTGGTCGATGATCTCGGGTGCGACCTGGCGGGTGACGGCCTCATCGACCAGCTTCAGGAAAGTGGTCACGGGGTCGGTAGTGGTTATCACCGCTCGCCCCTCAAACTTGAGCCCATCGGCCAACTCCACACCTGTTGCAGTACCATCCTTGACCGTAATCCGCGCCACCTCTGCGGATTCCAGGATATCAGCCCCGTTGGCTACAGCTATTCTCTGAATAGCAGAGGACAAGGCGTGGGAGCTGCCTATCACCAGGGCCACATTCAACATCCTGTTTGTAATTAGCGGCACCATGAACCCAAGCCCGCTAACCTCCGGCTCTACGCCCCACATACAGGCTAGGTGCAACAGCACCGTCCTTAAATGCTCGCTTTCAAACCCACATTCGTCGATGATCTCCTTGGGTGTCTTCTCAGTTATACTTAGTAGCTTCTTTCCAATCTCGGTTGAACCAAACATTACCGCCTGCTCCAGGGGAGCCACGGGAAGGGTATAGGTGGCGGGGATCAGGATGTCATCAACCATCTGCTTCCATTCGGACATTACCTCCTGGTACCTCACCGCGTCCCTAGCAGAAAACCTCCCGATCGACTTGGCACTCCTCTCTATGTCGCGGTAAAGGGTGAGTGCCTCCCCCGTCCTGGTCAGCAGCGCTACCGGGACATCCGCTTGCACATACCTGCAGCCATTAGCATCCAGCTCCAGGTCCTTGTATGCCGGCATCACGTCCATCATCATCATATAGGTGCCATGGAGGTTGAAACGAAACCCAGAGAATTCCGCGGTGAGCAGGCCACCTCCGGTCTCGTCTCTACGCTCCAGGATAAGGACGCTGGCCCCAGCTTTGGCCAGGTAGGCCCCGGCCGTCAGCCCGTTAGGGCCGGCGCCGACAATTATCACGTCGTAGTGCTTATTTGGTTGTACCATGCTCCCCTCCGTACTACTGGCCTTCCAGATGCTAGTCCACACTCCAACGAGGCGTTATCCCCCGCCTCTTAAGCCATCTCACGCCGGGCTCCATCGGCTTGACTACCCACCAATCCTGCTCCCTGACACCGAGGTCCCGAGCCACCGCGTCAGCAGCTATATAACCATCTTGTAGCTGGGTTGTGCTGAGCCCGCAGTTGCTCAGATACAGCTTCCCTATGGGTGACCTCGGGGCGTTACAGTCGGGAAACGGGACATTACAGCTCAGCCGAAGTTTTTGCAGCACGGACCCACTAACGGAGCTTCCCATCCTACAGCTGGGATTCCGTCGGTAATAATCTAGCGGGGTGTGGTCGTAGCGAGCGATCTTTGCCTTCTTCAAATTGGGCGCATACTCATTCAGGAGATCCTCTACCTTCTGTCCATACTCCTCCCGGATATCGTCCCAAGCCAGGGCCCCTCCTGGCTTGTCCAGGTCATAGGGGACACAGGACCAGGTCATTAGGGTATGCTGGCCCGGCGGCGCCTGCGTTGGGTCAGCAAGGGTAGGTGTCATGGAGAAACCACAGATAATCGGCGGATCGGGTGCCCGGTGGGGTTGGGCATCGAACAGGTCAGCCCTTGCCCGCATCATATCGTCTTCGCCTTCCAAGCCACAGAAAAAAGTCATCGTGGTGTTGCATTCAGGGGGGAAACCCTTCCAGTCAAGAGGTTCCTTGAGCGCAAAGTGGCTGTCAAAAAGGATTGTACTATCATAATCGTAGGCCTTGACCCCTTTTACGGCCCAGGACGGCAGCTTATCCAGGCCCACGAGATCGATGAACGTTGGGTGGCAGGAGAGATTGCTCACTACCGCCTTGGTTGCCCTTATCTCGGCCTCGGGATAAACCGCGCTCTTGGACAGCACCACCCCTTTAGCTTCCCGGTTCTCGATAATGATCTTTTCCACCGGGCAGTTGGGGAAGTAGCTGCCACCATAATGGCAAAAACACCTGGTCAGTGCGTGAGCTAAATTGTGGGGACCACCGCGAGCCGTAAAGCCGGCAATCCAGCTAGGATTTAACAGAGTCGAGTACAGTGGTACGGGCAGCCCTTTTTGCTCCAGGCCAAGAACCCCAGCTGTATAAGCGCTAGCGTAACATCCTGCTCTAATACTCTCATCCTTATACCACTCCTGGACAAGCTGGTGACCCGACAAACCCAGCCAGCCCGGGGGCATCCCGGGTATCTTGCTTATAATTCCTGCCACCCTGATGAATCGGTCAATGGTTATTGGAGAATACACCAGCAGCTCCAATAATTCCTGGAAATAAGGTGCCAGGTAGTTTACCTGCTTGCGGTACATCTCGGCATCCTTCTCGGATATGCTCTTCCAGGCCTCGTACTGTTTCCTGGCGTCATACTGGTGCCTAAACACCGCTTTCTTGGTCCTATTGACCGCGTGAAAGTCGCACCACTCGCTGGACGTCAGCAGCTCCAGCCCAAACCTCTCCAGCTCCAGTTCTTCGTAAGCCGGAGAGGAAAGTGTCATCATCTGATTTGCACAAACGCTGACCCTTACCCCGGGGTGCATCGTTTCCTCAGTGCAGCAGTGGGTGCCCGCTTCGTGCCTTCGCTCGAAGACAGCGACGTTTAGGCCAGCCTTTTGCAAGTACGCCGCAGCAGCTACCCCATTGATACCGGCACCTACGACTATCACATCATATTCCTTGCCAAGTCTTGTCACGTCCCTTGCTCCTTTCTCGTGAATGCTTCGATGACGATCGTGCTAGTTTCAAAGGTGGTGGGGCTAAGTGGACGATACAAAGAACCTTCAGCTTGGCCTTCAGCCTGTCCACTACCTGTCATTTCAGCTCCTTTATTAATCGCTATGCGCTATCGATTACGCTAGAAGCCATAATTAGATATCTATATTATTAGCATGTCAATATTTCGTATATGAACTATAATATCATTTTTGTTTATTTGTCAAGCCCACAGTTCCTTTCTGCACCTGAGGATATTCTTTATGTGTGATATAATTAGATTGCTCATGAACTGGCTGGTCCCATCGAGGGTATAACTCATTCAGCTCGCATAGCTTATAGCATGCTCTTAAGAATAAACCATTGCAGAAACGGAGTTAGACATGTCCGAAGCATTCAATAGGGAAGGAAAATCAACTTACAAGAAATACGCTCCGTTCATGAACAGCAGCTATAACCTATACGTGCATATACACATGACGCAGAAAGCCCTGTTAAGCGCAAGACACAGCGAGATAAAGGGATTCGGGATCACAATTATGGAACTGGCGCTCCTCACGATAGTGAGCGGACTTGGCGGGGCGGCGACCCCTGGGGAGATAGCCCGGTTGATCATGCGCAGGCGCTCCACAGTATCTGGGCTTCTAAACCGCATGGAGCGCAATGGATTGATTAAACGCTCCGAATATAAAAATAATAAAAAACTCAGGAAAGTAACACTGACGGCCAAAGGGCAAAAAGTCCTGGAGCAAACCGGGGAAATGGACATCATAAACGATATTATTGGCTCGATATCAGATGATGATTTCCGTCGACTCTGGGCACTTTTAGAGAAACTCCAAGAGCTTGCGCTCAAACAGACTAAGTAGATAGCGAAGAAGCTATCCATACCGTCAGTCGTTGTTTCAAGAAGAGTTGGTCATGCTTGATCTATCCGTCTGAGAATATTTGCCTTCTGTTT
>Ga0315282_10009412_pt1 | contig 15535 bp, 8 predicted proteins | sample YL17G07_20_MG_FD_203693 | JGI IMG/M metagenome (GOLD analysis project Ga0315282, IMG submission 203693) | Sediment microbial communities from Yellowstone Lake, YNP, Wyoming, USA - YL17G07_20 | ecosystem: Environmental > Aquatic > Freshwater > Lake > Sediment | place: USA: Wyoming | collected... | reverse complement strand
GGGCAAGGATATGTATCCATTAACTTAATAGCTGAAAATCAAGGCAACTATGCCGAAGTCTTTAACGTAACAGCCTACTGCAACTCAACCCCAATCGCAACGATGATAGGTATTAGCCTACCAAGCGACGCCAACATTATTATCATGTTCACATGGAACACCACAGGCTTTGCTAAAGGTAACTATAGCGTGTGGGCTTATGCTTGGCCTGTTCTGGGAGAGAAAGACAAAACAGATAACACTTACACTGATGGCTGGGTTGTAGTCACGATTCTAGGCGACATAAACGGCGACCTTAAAGTTGACATCAAAGACCTAGTTCTGGTAATAAAGCACTACGCTTCTTACCCCAATCATCCCAAATGGAATCCGAATGCTGATGTTAACGGCGACAACAAAGTAGACGTAAAAGACCTAGTTTTAGTCATAAAGCACTACGGAGAACAAGACCCATGATCCTCCTATTTCCCCATATTTTTTTATAAAAATGCGTAAAGATATGTGCTGTCGCCTGTTCCGGGCGGCAAAGGCACGTTAACGTTGTATCCTTCTCCAGCGTCTTCTCCAATTTGCCAAGCAAACCCTGTTCCTGGGTAAATTGTGCGTGGGTCCTGATGCAACGAGATATACAGTACGGTGGGGTCTTGGTAGTAGATGTCGCTTGTGCCGTTTCCGAAGTGAACGTCATAGTCCAATACTAAAAACCGTTTAACATTATAGTTAGTTCTTAAATGTTCAACCAAGATGGCTATGTCGTTGAATAGGCAGAATCCGCCGCCATAATCTCTTCCAGCATGATGATAGCCGCCGCCTATGGAGATTGCACGTTCCACTTTTCTTTCGCAAATGGCTTTGCCGCATTCTATTGCACCGCCCGCAATGAGCAGTGCAGCTTCAAGAATTGCCGGAGAAACAGGTGTCTCAATGTCAAATGGCTTACTTTCATTTGCCAAGCGAAAAATCAAATCAACATAATCTTCCTTATGAATCCTTAACAGATCTTCCCTTGATGCTGATCGAGGGACAACAAGAGTAATTTCAGAAAGACTGAGCAAGCCTTGACTTTCAAAAAACCTCATCGCATTTGCAAACCTATCTCCTCTAAAGGGATGCCCTTCGCCCAAATCATACTGCCTAAACTTTTCATGAAAAGTCATTACTATTTTGCTTTCTGACGTTTGCATCTTTAGTTCCACTTCTTAAAGTGTATTATTCTTTCGTGGTATCATACGTATTGGATTCGTGCTGTTAAAGTTTTTATATTTAGAACAAATTACATTTAGAATTAGGAGAAAGGTTGAATTGTTAAGGAAAACTGTTTCTGGAACAATGCTAAGACTGTTGTCAACTAGCATGTTAACATTGGCATTTGATATTGGAGCTCACTACGCGGCTGATCACCTTTGGCGCGTATTTAACAACCATTAATAGAGGGTTTTAAACTGTGATCACCGAAGCTTTAATTGCGAGCGAATTCATTTCAGTCGGGTTAGCTTTGGTTCTTGTATATCTTTTCTTCAAGGCATATAGATTTACGCGCTCTACTTACTTGCTCGGTCTTCTGATTGGTTTCTCATTTTTAGCATCTTCTTACATCTTCCTCGGGATGTTCCTCTTTTATGGAAACAATGCGGCAATTTCAGAATCATTTCTCTGGTTGCGATTAGTTACTCAAGGCTATGGATACGCCTTTATCGCTTTTGCCTATTATTTTTCTGGGAAAAGTGAGAAAACAACAAAGTATTTTTTGGGGTTGATTTCACTCTTTTCGGCAATTTCTGTTATTCTGTTTTTCGTAGCTTTGATTGTTGCTCCACCTTTTCTGGAACTTCCATCAATAGGGGTTGTTGACGAATGCCTTAGACTAGCATGTCTCATCTTTCTGGGATATATTATTTGTAATCTTGTTAAACATCTTGAACAGTCACGTAAGGTAATTTCTGGCTCAGTCTGGACACTTTTAGCGTTTTCTTTTCTCTGGCTGGTTCAATATTCTTTGCTGATTTGGGGAATTGATGACGGTCAAACCGCATTTATCTTTGCCCACATAGCAAGATTAGCTTCTCTGACTCTCTTCATCTATATTTATCACTCCTCTGGGAGAGTTGGCAGTGAAAGTAGGAAAGCGTAGTAGAATTCAAATTTACTTTGATATCCTTCGGATTTTATCTGAGGAATTGAAGAACGACAAGCCAAGTCTTACAAGGGTTGCGCATATAGCTAATTTGCCCTATGACAGATTTCAAAAATGTTTGAATACGCTTATTCAACTTGACATGGTTCGTGAGCAGAATGGGAAATTTCTTGTGACTAAAAAAGGTTTTGAATATATTAATGAATATGAGAGAATCAACGGTTTTCTTAGAAGGATGGGACTCTTACCTTAAACGTTTTTGTCACTCGCTATTGACAGAGAATACAAGAAAATCATACCACTCTTCAATTTCGTTGATTTTCCTTGTTGAACCCTGACTTCAAGGATATGCCTAAAACGACATGGGAAGACCTGTGGTTGTATTGTGGACATGCAAGCACGTGTGTTGCTACGTTAGTTAGATTTTGTTTGTCTAGGTTTTCATTGCTTGGGGAGAAAGGAGAAGGGAGAGTTTCCCTTGAAGTATGATTTTTGCTCCGCCTAGACGATTGCATTAAGTTGTCCGTATAGAAATATTTTACTCACTTGATGTTCATTCTACTTAAATTTTGTTCAAGTATATAGAAATATTTTACTCACGTTGTGTTCACTAAGTTTTAATAGATGTTTGGCAATTAATATAAATGCTGTTGGGTACGTAGTAAGGAGAAGGGAGAATGAAAAAACTATCGAGTACGTTAGTTATTGTTTTGATAATTTTTTCGGTTATGTGTTTTGCAGCTCTAGCGAGTGGGGAAGGGGCGAGGATTTGGACGGATAAGGAAGAGTATGTTTCACATGAAACTGTGACTATTTTTGGTAGCGGTTTTTTGGCAAATTCAAATGTTACTATTATGGTTGCGGCTCCTGATTTAAGTGTGGATACTTTTTATGTGTTGACGAATGGACTTGGCAATTTTTCAGCTGAGTATGTTTTGGATGGCATAGAAGGAACGTACACTGTAGCTGCTACGGATGGGACTAACACGGCGACGACGACATTTTTAGAGCCGCCTAGTGTGGATGCTGTTTGGTCGGATAGCGACTGTGCTAGTATAAAGGCGACGGCTTCTGGGTTGACTGCAAGTAAGAGTTATTATGTGACTTATGCTGATCCTGATGGTGTTGTTCGGAGGACAAGCCCAACATATACTGGAGTGAGTTCATTTACAGATTATTTTGTTTTGGATATTGCGCTTCCGAAGGTTTTGGGTACGTGGACTGTGAGGCTTTATGAAACGCCTGCTACGTTGAAGAAAACGGATACTGTTGCAATTGGCAAGATGGTTTGGACGACTGATTCATCATACGCCACAATGAAAACTTCCTTTGCCCAGGGCGAAACTGTATATTTCAAGGCTATAGGGCTTTTGACAAATAAATATTATAAGTTTAGGCTTGATCCCCCTGTTGGATCGAGCATTTATGTTGGTGCTTGGACAACAGGCGTAACCACGCTGACGGGTAGTTATGCGCTGCCTCTTTCGGCTCCGACTGGGGATTGGAAGCTTCATGTTAGGCAGGCTGATAATGCTGCTGGTGGGGGAGAAACACATTATGTTGACTGCTACTTCACAGTGACTCCATACACGCCTCCGTCAACAGCCAAGGTAACTTTCAGCCAGGTTGGTGTAGGCTCAGATTTCACTGGGCCTGTGCTAAAAGTTGATGGTGTGAATTATACTGTTGTTGATCTTCCAAAGGACTTTACGTGGGTCATCGGTTCTGAGCATACATTTGCATTTTATTCGCACCTTGTTGTAAATGGTAAACGATACGTTTGGACAAGTACGTCTGGCTTGTCAACGGAGCAGGGTGGGACGATAATTGTTCCTGCTGATGGTGGGGCGGTCACAGGTTATTATAAGACGCAGTTTTACTTAACTGTGGTTTCGCCATATGGCACGCCGGGCGGAGAAGGCTGGTATGATAAGGACTCCACGGCTTATGCCACGGTGACCCCGTTGACTGTGCCGGGACCTGCGGGAGTTCGATATGTTTTCACCCGATGGAGTGGGGACGCTACAGGCACTACTTCGCCGTCAGACCTGATAATTATAGATGCGCCTAAAACGGCGATGGCAAGTTGGAAGATTGAGTATCAACTAACTGTTAGAGCAAGCGGGCTTGGCGCATATACTACTAAGGTCTATAATGGCACAACTGTTCTGGGAACAGCGACTGATGCTGCGCCTTATACGGGCTGGTTTGAGGAAGGCGGTTTAATTCTGCTCAATATTGACAGTCCAATAGTTGATGGTTCAAAAAGATTCGTGTTCACTCAATGGTCTGGTGATGCCACAGGCACGGACCGACCGGTCTCTTTAACGATGAACTCTCCTAAAGATGTTACCGCCGGCTATAAAACTCAATACCAGATTACTGTTACGGCTAGTCCAAGTGGGGCTTTGGGAGGGACGTTCAAGGTTACTTATACTCAATGTGGGACCACGTATACAAGCGTGCAGAGGACAACATCATGGACGGAGTGGGCTGACGCTGGCACTAGCGTAAGTGTGAGCGAGCCCCAAGACATCGTAAACGGATACAAGTTTGATCATTATGATCCGTCTCAAAGCGTCACTATGACCGCTGCTAAAACAATCACGCTGGTTTACAGAGAAATTTTGCCACTCTCGGTTTCGATAAGTCCATCAACAGCGAAGATTAAGATTGGGGAGTCTGTGACCTTCACGTCGTCTGTGTCTGGAGGTTTATCTCCATACTCTTATCAATGGCACCTTAACGGAGCCGCGGTTTCAGGTGCCGCATCGCCAACATGGACGTTCACACCCGCAGCAACGGGAACCTACACTGTCTACTTGAATGTTACAGACAGTGTTCCCAAGACCGTGAAATCAAATGAAGCCTCAGTAACAGTGGCGCCCCCACTTACGGTTTCAATCTCTCCAACATCAGCATCAATAGTGGTTGGCCAATCAGTGGCGTTCACATCAACGGTTTCAGGCGGATATGCTCCATATAGCTATCAATGGTATTTGAATGGGGCTTTAGTTTCAGGCGCAACCTTAAACAGCTGGACTTTCACGCCTACTGCAAGCGGCGTATATTATGTGTACTTGAAGGTTACAGACGCCAACAATAATGTTGTCCAATCCGATGCAACCAGAATCTCCGTTGCAGCAGTTCCAGTAGGAGGATACTCCATTTCGCTGGTTAAGCAAACTCCAGTAAGCATGTTTCCAATGGTTGTCTACATTATGCTAATTGCAGTATTTTCCGCTACGTTAAGTTTGGTAAAGCGTAGAAGAAAATGACCCTCTTGGCGATTATTACTTTCTGTTGGAGACGTAGACTCTTATTTTCGTTTCAGATATGTTGCCTGAGTTGTCATAAGCTTTAACTGTGATCCAGTACCATCCGTCTTTGATTTTTTTAGTGTTCCATCGATACGTGTAGGGTTGCGCAGAGTCTGTGGCTTTTAGCTTGTCATTTATGTAGAATTCTATTTTTTGGATTCCAGATTCGTCCCATGCTGAAACTAGTATGTCGATTGTTCCAGAGAGTGTTGAGCCATTTATTGGTTGGATGATGTTGATGGTGGGTGGGGTTGTGTCTTTGGCTTTGTTGGCTACGTTGACTGATACAATATTTGATTCTCCGATGTTGTTTGATGTGTCATAAGCCTTGGCAAGCAGTGTACATACACCGTCGGGGTCGTTGTTTGTGTCCCAGTAGAACTCGTAGGGTGCGTCATAATCAACAGCAAATAGCGCTCCGTTCTTGTAAAGTTCGACTTTTGAAACAGCTACATCGTCACTTGTGTCAACAGTGACAACTATGCTGCCTGAAATTGTCGCTCCATCGTTGGGATATGTTATCATGACATTTGGTGTAGTGTCTGATGGTGGGGGTGGGTATGGGTTGCCCGTAACTTTTCTTACAGCTTTTGAAGCGTTTATTCTGCCCCAGCCGTAGTGAAAATCATATGCTGAGTTGCCGAGGTCTACTGCTGAGGATTTGAGAATCTGCTCCACTTGACTGGGAGTCAAACTGGGGTTGGCTGAGAAGATTAATGCTGCTAATCCTGCTGTTATGGGTGTTGAAAGGGAAGTGCCTGATGCGTAGCCGTAGGCGTAATCGTAGCTTGTGGCTTGTTTTCCTGAAATTGTTGTGAAGATGCCGACTCCGGGAGCTGATATGTCAACGTAGGGGCCATAACTTGAGAAGGATGCCGCTAAATCGCTACTGTTAGTTGCTGCTACTGTGATGATGTAGGGGTTATCCGTGTAACTCTCGTATTTTCCTGTGTTTCCCGCTGCTGCTATAACCAGTCCGCCCTTGTCCGTAAAGTATTTTGCGGCGTTTGTGAGGAGGGTGCCGTTGAATATTAGCCAGCTTATGCTGGCTACCTTTGCGCCTTTATCGGCGGCGTAAATTAATCCTTTTGCCAGAAGCGAAAAGGTTGTGTATCCTTGTCTTGGAAGGTTGATTTTTATGGGTAAGATCGAGTTTTTCCATGCTATGGCTGATATGCCTAGGGTGTTGTTTGTTATTGATGCTGCTGCTCCTGTTACAATGGTTCCGTGGCCTATGTCATCTGTTACGTTGTTGGAGTCGTCGTATGCGTTGTAGCCTTCAAGGAGTTTGTTTTTTAGGTCGGGGTGGTTTGGGTCAATACCTGTATCGAGGATTGCAAGTATGATGTTTGGTTCTCCTTTTGTGATGTTCCATGCGTCTGGTGCTTGTATTTTTTGTAAATGCCATTGTAATCCATAATATTTGTCGTTTGGGGTTTCGGAGAGGGATATTTTGGGGTTTTCTTCTACAAGGTCTATCATGGAGTTGTGTGGTAATGCAGATTTAATGTAGGGTAGGGTGTTTTGGGGTGCTGAAACTACGAGGACGTTGATTTGGGGGATTTCGTCTGCAACTTCAAGTCCTAACGATGCTAGCATTTTTTCTTTAGAGTTTTCGCTTACGCCTGGTTTGAACCTTATTAGTAGTTCGCTTTTGCTTGTCGGCTCGAAGGTGGGGTTTATGGAGAGAGCGGAGAAGGTTGTTATGAGGGTTAAGAGGAATGCTAGTGTTATTTTGGTTTGGCTTGTTTTGTTCATATATTTTCACCATATATTGTTTATTACGAATCCTGATTCTGAATTAGGAGAAGAAGTGTTTATTACGATTTAATAAACCTTGTCGTTTACTAGTCGAACAAAAATACACATAGGGTGCGTCGCTATTAGTGTGTCAGCTTTAGGAGAAAGGGGAATTCTCTAAAATTTGGTTTTGTTCTGTCTAGACAGTGAAATTTTGGTGTATTATAGAAATATAGTATAGAGTTATTTTACTCTATAGGTGTCCATTCTGCTTATATTTTTGTTTAATTCTTTATATTATTTGGCGCATGCTCTCGCCTGCTCCTCTTGGGTTTAAGTTGCTCCAAGTTTGGTGCGGGTTAGATCAGCCTAACCAGATTGTGGCGTGCGCCTTTTCTAACTTGAGGATTTTCGTAGGATTTAATGTGGGGTTCTGTTTGGGCGGTTGGGTTTTGGTTTGGCAGTATAGAAATTTTTTACTCACGAGCTGTTCATAATGCTTTAATAGGTATTCACTACAATTATAATTTGTCGTTCAATATTTAGAGGAGAAAGAAGAATGAAAAAATTATTTAGTGCGCTAGTCATTGCTTTGCTGATACTTTCGATGGTGTTCGTTCCAATTCTAGCGAGTGCGGAAGGGGCAACGATTTGGACGGATAAGGATAATTATGGTCCAAGCGAAACGGTGACTATTTTTGGAAGCGGGTTCTTGGCTGATGCAGAGGTTACGATTACGATTACAGCTCCAGATTTAAGTGTGGCCACAATTTATGCGTTGACAGATGAGTTTGGCGCTTTCACGGCTCAACATCTTCTAGATGGCATGTTCGGAACATACACTGTAACTGCGACAGATGGAACTAACACGGCAACAACAACATTTACAGAGGCACCTAAAGTGGCAGCCATGTGGGCAGATGGTGACTGCGCTGAGGTAAAAGTAACCGCGTCTAGCCTGGTGTCTGGGAAGGATTATTACATGACATATGCTGATCCCGATGGTGTGGTGCAGAGGACAACTCCCGATTTCCCAGGACCAAGTGCGTATACAGAATATTTTGTCTTAGACATAGCGCTTCCAAAGGTATTGGGCTCATGGAAAATGACGCTGTATGAAAAACCAGCAACAAAGAAGGATGACGATACAGTCAACATCGACAAGATGGTTTGGACAACTGATTCATCATACGCTGTTATGAAAACGTCTTTTGGTCAGGGCGAAACCGTATACATCAAGGCTATAGGACTCGCGGCAAGCAAATATTACAATTTCAGGCTTGACCCGCCAACAGGAGGAGGAGCAAGCATTTACGTCTTTTCAAGCTACCAGGGCGGTGTTACTACGCTGACTGGAAGCTACGTCTTGCCACTTACAGCCAAGACTGGAGATTGGAAACTTCACGTGAGACAAGCAGACGATGCTGCAGGCACGAAAAAAGAAGGTCATTATGTGGACCGTTACTTCACAGTAACTACACCACCACCACCACCAACAGCTACTATAACCTTCAGCCAAGTTGGCGTAAACACAGACTTTACTGGGGTAGTTCTAACAGTTGACACTGTAGACTATGCTGTTACAGACCTTCCGAAAAGCTTCGAATGGGACGTTTGCACCTATCACGACTTCGCGTATCATTCACCGCTCCTCGGGGACACAGGCAAACAATACGTTTGGACAAGCACATCGGGATTGTCAACTGATCAGAGTGGGACAATACATGTTGACGCTGGAGGCGGATTGGTCACAGGCTACTACAAGACTCAATACTACTTAATAGTATCTTCAGACCACGGCACTACAAGCGGTGAAGGCTGGTACGATGAGGGAGCCACCGCATACGCCGGTCTAAACACAGGCATGGTCACTGATACTGGAACACGATACTTGTTTGTTAAATGGACTCAAGACGCAACAGGAACAAACTACGCCGCAAGCGACGCAATCCACATGGACGGACCGAAAACTGCTATAGCCGAATGGGAGACCCAATACTACTTGACAGTGGTTTCACCATACGATACGCCAGGCGGCATGGGCTGGTACGATGCGGGAGCCACTGCATACGCAACATTAGACTCTGGAATAGTAGGCCTTGCACCAGGACAACGAGCGGTTTTCACAGGCTGGACTGGCGACGCATCTGGAACGGGTTTAACAAGCGACGCAATAACCATGAGTGGGCCCAAGACTGCGACAGCACTCTGGGTGATTCAATGGTATTTGGATGTTGATGTAGCCCCGCCAGAGGCTGGAACCGTACCAGGCGAAGACTGGTACAACCACTGCACAACGGTGACCTTAACAGCGGATATATATCTTCCAAGTGCCGCTGGCAAAGATGGCGTCCGTTACGAGTTTAGCTACTGGGATGTCGACGGAACATCGGTCGCTGGCAATCCAATAGATGTACACATGGATGGACCTCACTTAGCCACAGCTCACTACACAGTACAATACTACTTAACTGTAAAGACAGAACCAGAAGGCTTGGTTGAAATTGCAGGCAGCGGCTGGTACTACTGCACTGAGGTTAAGTTGACAGCTCCACTAGAACCAGTGGTCAACTACCTATTCGCCTACTGGACAGTTAACGATGAACCCGAACCATTCCTTGAAAATGTCATCACAGTACACATGGACGGACCTAAAACAGCCACAGCAGTCTACAAAGACTACCTCGGACATGCAAGAGAAGAAATCGAAGACCTCAAAACATACCTAAATGCTCTACGCGCCGCCGGCAAAATCGGCAAGAGAGAATACGACTACTTCATGCACGCACTCAACGCCATCGAAAAAGACATCACCAGAGGAATGAAACAACTTGACAGAGAAAGACGCGGCTTCGACGACAGACAAAAAGGCTTCGAAGACCTACGCCACGCAGTAATGAAAATCAACCGCCTGATACACCAAGTAGAAAACTGGGTTAAGAAAGGCAAAATACCCGCAGCCGACGCAACATGGATAATAAGCGAACTCGGAACCATCAGAATGAAACTAGTCAACAAAGCATGGGCAGAAGCACTAGCAGAAAAAGTATTAGCCCTCAAAGCCATAGCAGCAGCAAAAGCACTAGGAAAAGACACAACAAAAGCCGAAGCAGAACTCATAAAAATAGACCGAGAACTAGCCAAAGCCATACAATGCATCGCTGACGGAAAATACTCACAAGCCATCCAACACTTCAAACACGCCTTCAACCACTCACAACACGCAGTAAAGAAAGCCTACGATCCAACATGGACCATTGACTACAAAGACTGGATCGACTATCTCGAAGAAGAAGACCCATAAAAAAACCCACGCTTCCATCGTGGGCAAACCCCATTTTATTTTTTCAAAACACATCAAGGTAGGTTTAAAAGTGAAAAACCACACAATTAATTATAGATACAGAACTCACCGGAAAGGAGAGGACAAAAGTGAAAAACAAAAAAATTGCTAGCATAATGTTTGCACTCCTCCTCATAAGCATGTTAACCTTAATATTCAACATTAAAACCGCCTCAAGCGCCGTCGGAACAATATACATAAAACCAGACGGCTCAATAGACCCCCCAACAGCCCCAATCACACGTGCCGGAAACACCTACACCTTCACCGCAAACATCTACAACTACTCAATCGTCATACAAAAAAACAGCATAACCCTAGACGGAAACAACTACAACCTGCAAGCAGACGGAACATCGATAGGAATAAGCCTATCCACCATAACCGGCGTAACCATCAAAAACCTAAAAATAAAAGGCTTCGCCTACGGCATCTACCTTTTCGACTCAACAACCAACACAATAACCAGCAACACCATAACAAACAACACCATAGGCGGCATCGCACTATACTATTCCCCAAGCAACACCATAAGCAGCAACACCATAAAATACAACCGTGAAGGCATCTACCTACACGAATCACCAAGCTGCACACTCCAAAGCAACACCATAACAAACAACGACAACGGACTAATGCTCATCCAATCAGGCAGTTGCACCCTAACACAAAACACCCTCACAACAAACATATACAACTTCGGAGTCGACGGACTCTCCCTCTCAGACTTCATCCAAACCATAGACACATCAAACCTTGTTGAAGGAAAAATAATCCGCTACCTAAAAAACCAAAAAGACATCACTATAAACCCCACCACATACCCCAACACAGGATACCTAGCACTCGTAAACTCAACAAAAATCACCATAAAAGACCTTGAAATAACCAAAAACCGCCAAGGCCTACTCCTCGCAAGCACCACAAACTCAAACGTGACAAACCTCAAAATCTCAAACAACTATGCAGGCATCTACCTCTGGAATTCAAATGGCACCATCCTAAGAGCCAACATTGCAATATACAATTACGACGGCATCACAATGCAATACTCAAACAGCAACATCATAACAAACAACACGATAACAAACAACAAAGACGGAATATCCCCATACAACTCCAACAACAACCTCATACACCACAACAACTTCATAGACAACGAAAACAACGTCTACACACAATACTCAACAAATCTTTGGGATAACGGCTATCCTTCAGGCGGAAACTACTGGAGCGACTACACAGGCGTAGACAGCAACGCTGATGGCATAGGCGACACACCATACATCATCGACGACAACAACCAAGACAGATACCCACTCATGAAACCAATAGAAGTCCACGACATAGCCATAACAGACATCACACCGTCAAAAACAGTAATAGGCCAACAATACTCAGCATCCATTCAAGTCGCCGTAAAAAACCAAGGAAGCTTCAGCGAAACCTTCAACTTATCCATCTACGGCAACACATCCCTAATCCAAACAAAAACAGTAACACTCTCAAGCTTAGGCTCCGCAAACATCACCTTTAACTGGAACACCGCGGGCTGGAATAAAGGAGCCTACACCCTAAACGCCTACGCCCAACCAGTTGCTGGCGAAGTCGACACAAGCGACAACTCACTCACAAACGGCATGGTCAAAGTCACTGTTCCAGGCGACATTGACGGAGACCGAGACATAGACATCTATGACGTAGTCAGAATAGCCTCAGTCTACGGCACCAAAATCGGCGAACCCCGATATATCCCAAACTGTGATATAAACGGCGACGGAGAAATAAACATATACGACGTAGTGATAGCAACATCACGCTACGGATACAAAGAATAAGCAAAGCCACATCAATGCGGAGATAAAAAATTGACAGACCCCATTGAGCTAAAAACACAAAGAATAAGCAAAGCCACTTCAAAACATACAATAAAATTAGAGAAAAAAGTAGCAACTGCAGTAATGCTCGCACTCCTTCTAATAGCCACATTAACATTGAACACTCAACAAGCTCTATCAGATCCCGGAACAATAAGGGTTCCACAAGATTATCCCACCATTCAAGCAGCCATCAACGCAGCAAGCCCAGGTGACACTATACAAGTGTCGGCTGGAACATACAACGAAAACGTCGTTGTCAACAAAGCAGTTTCACTCATCGGAGCAAACCCCAGCACAACCATTATAAACGCGAAGGGAACTGGAACCGTTGTTAGTGTAACAGCAAGCAACGTCGTCATCACCAACTTCACAATACAGAACAGCGGAATCGATTGGCCCAACAGCGGCATCCTCATAGACACCGTTAACGGCTGCACCATCTCAAACAACACTATAACAAACAACTGGTACGGCATCTGGCTAAAAGACTCCACAAATAACGTCTTATCAAGCAACACTATAACAAACAACCAATATGGAATCTGGATGGAAAGCTCCCCAAACAACACATTATCAAACAACAGCTTAACCCTTAACCAGTACAACCTTGGCGTCTGGGGCTTAACACTATCACATTTCGTCCAAAACATAGATATTACAAACTATGTCAACAGCAAACCCATCTACTACTGGATCAACAAGCACAAAGATCAAGTTCCTGCAGACGCGGGTTATGTTGCACTCGTAAACTCCACAGAAATAACCGTCAAAAACTTAACAATAACTAATAACGGTCAAGGCATACTACTTGCTTACACGCAAAGTTCATCCATAACCAACAACGACATAACAAACAACTGGGTAGGCATCGAACTATATAACTCTTCCAACAACACTTTGTCAAACAACAACATAACAAACAACCAATACGGCACATGGCTATTCTACTCCACCAACAACACTTTGAGAGACAACAACGTTACAAACAACCTGCAACGCGGAATCGAACTGTTCTACTCCTCCAACAACACGATCTACTACAACAACTTCAACAACACTCAACAAACCACAAACCTCGAATCAACAAATCTTTGGGATAACGGCTATCCTTCAGGCGGAAACTACTGGAGCGACTACACAGGCGTAGACAGCAACGCTGATGGCATAGGCGACACGCCATACATCATCGACGAAAACAACCAAGACAGATACCCACTCATGAACCCTCCAGCCCACAACATAGCAATTATTAGCGCCATACCTTCTAAGACGGAAGTATATGCAGGTCAAACACTCAACATTACCGTGGTCATAAAAAACAAGGGAACAATAACCGAAACATTCAATGTCACCGCATACTGCAATACAACAATTATAGAAACAAAAACCGTCACAAACCTAATCCCAAACACGCAAACCACCCTAACATTTATATGGGAAACAATGGGCGTAACCCCGGGCACATACACAATTACCGTTATAGCTCATCCAGTCATCGGCGAAACCGAGACGGACGACAACACATGCATCGCCGGTACTGTACAAATATACAAGCAGATACGCGACATAGCCATCCTAAACGTCACACTATCAGCCAATAAAGTGTATGTCGGACAGATAGTAAACATAACAGTAACTTACAAAAACGAAGGAACCATCACAGAAACATTCAACCTCACACTCTACTATGACAATAACACCATGCTAAACCTCACAATAGAAATTTCGCCAGACAACCAAGAAACCATAACATACAACTGGAACACAACAGACATACCACATGGGAACTATACCATAAAAGCTGTTGCCAGCATCGTCCCAGAAGAAATAGACACAGCGGACAACACTTTCATATGGGGAACACTCTCCATCAAGTTATGGCCCAACATAGCGATAACAGAAGCCGCACTCTCCAAAACGGTTGTCGGACAAGGACATACCATGCACATAGACGTAACCATAGAAAACCAAGGATCTGATGAGGCAACATTCAATGTCATTTTATACGTGAATGATACAGCCATCGGCACATTTACAAATATTACGTTAACAGGCTTAAACTCCATAACAATTTCCTCCACATGGAATACCTCAGACTGGACTAAAGGTGCCTACATCATCAGCGCCCATGCTTCACTTGTTCCAGGCGAAACCAACACAGATGACAACACTCTCGTATATGATAGGGCAGTCATAATTACGGTTCCAGGAGATACCGACGGCGACAGAGACATAGACATCTACGACATAGTAAGACTAGCCTCAGTCTACGGTGCTAAAAGAGGCGAAGCCCGCTTCAACCCCAACTGCGACATAGACGGCAACGGAGAAATAAACATATACGACGTAGTAATAGCCACATCAGGTTACGGATACAAAGAAACATGACACGAGTTCAAAGCAGAGTACTCGCCATGAAAAGCACTAGAAAAGATTTACTCACTTGAAGTTCATTTGGTTTATATCAGCGAATTTCAACTATATTATCATCGAGTAGAAAGGAGAACTATAAAAATGAAAAAGAGTAAACTTGCATTGGTACCTCTCATTTTAATCCTACTTTCAAGCCTAAGCGCCTTCATAAACCCTTCCGCCGGCCAATCAACAACCGTCAAAGTAGACCCGTCGCTCATCGAATATTACGTAAAAGCAACAGGAAAAGAGTTCACAGTAGCTGTAAAGATAATAGACGTAGAGAACCTCTACGGCTTCGACCTAAAGTTTAGATGGAACACAACATACCTCGAATACGTTAGTCGCTCTGTACGCGTACCTAAAAACACTTACCTTGACGGCGTTCTCTGGAACCCGATATTGCCACTTGCCGACGAAGTTAATACGTCCAACGGAACCTATTGGATCGCCTACTCCTGCCTCGCTCCCGCGCCCACATTCAATGGTACTGGTACAGTCTTTACTATGACGTTTAGGGTTAAATATCACCCTGTGCAACCTGAACCAACCGCAAACATAACACTGGAACTCTACTCCACAGACCTTGCAGCTAAAGGAGGCGACCCAATACCTCACACTACAGAACACGGCACAATAATATTACATGCGCTTCCGCCTATAGCAACAATATTACATGTACAGCCAACAATATTCCGCAAATCAC